>Ga0207686_10000193_pt1 | contig 47383 bp, 72 predicted proteins | sample KBSM24metaG_FD_184396 | JGI IMG/M metagenome (GOLD analysis project Ga0207686, IMG submission 184396) | Miscanthus rhizosphere microbial communities from Kellogg Biological Station, Michigan, USA - KBS M2-4 metaG (SPAdes) (version 2) | ecosystem: Host-associated > Plants > Roots > Rhizosphere >...
GTGGAGCCGAGGTTGGTCAGGGCCACGAGGTTGACCGGGTTGAAGGGCTTTGTGAGGCTCGCGTTGAGGCCGAACTTGAAGACGACACGGGGGGAATTCTCCACGTCCGTCCGCCGCGTCCCGGCCTTCGACACGGCCACGAAGTAGAAGGTGACGTTGTGGGAGATCCGAACGAAGTCCTGCCCGCTCGCTCCTTCAATGGTGTTGTTCGTCTGCTGGGCCGGGTCGTAGATGACGTAGGGGCACGTCGTATCGATGAAGCCGCCGGGAGCCGGCGACGCCGCGGTGATGTGGGTCGGGCTCGTCGTGGTGCTGATGTGCCAGCGACTCAGGAACTCGTCGCCGGAGAGATCGAGGAGCCACGCCTCGACGAACCGCTCCCCGGCCCAAGCGGTATTCCAGTTGGTCCCTACGCCGTCGATGTCGAAGGTCCCGCTCGTGAACGTGGCGAGCCCATCGGAGTAGCCGGAAGGAACGTCGGGGCTCAAGAGGAAAGAGCCCGAGAGGCTATCGCCGCCCTCTTGGCTCGTGAGTCCGATGAACGGTCCCTCTTCGATCAGAGGGTTATAGCGATAACCCTTGATGTAGATCTGATAGCCGGCGAAAGAGCCAATCGGCGACGGGACGAGCGCCGTAACGGCGACCCGAACGTACGCCTTCCCCTCGAACTGCTCCCCTAGGAGCGTCACCTGGGCGCCGGTAACGTCGGGCGGAACGGCCGAGTCTCCCGCGGTGCTGGCCGTTGGGTTGACGACCGGGAGCGTGGGCCGGCTCTGCGTCCCGGCCTCGTTCGCGGCGGTAGCGAAGAACCAACCGGCGACGCCGACGAAGCGGCGATCCGACTCCTGGGAGATGTCCCCGGCCTTCCCCGAGGCGGACATCGTGGCCGCCAGCTCCGCTCCAGCGAAGACTCGCGCCGCCACGGCCGGGATCTGGATCGTGGCCGAGTCCGCGAGGAGGGTTACGGGGGCGAACCAAATCTTGTATTCGTCGATCACCTGACGCGTGGGCGAGGTCTGCACGTCGTTGATCGTGAAAAGGAGGTGCTGCTTGTCCGCCGCGAGCGTTACCCGGAAGTCCTTCGGGGGGAGGAGCGCGTGGTTTAGGGTCCTGTAGGTGTCCGCGTAGTCGGCGGGCGTCTGCCAGTTATCGGTCGTCCCGGTGATCTGGTCGGTCTTGTTATCCGGGTTGTACGGCATTGATTTTCCGAATTATCGGACTATATTGGATACCTGGCCCCGGCAGGGTGCGGCAGGCGGACGAGGATAAGCGAGTCCAAAGGGTTGTGACACGGCCAACCACGCCCCTCCAAACCCCGCACGATAGGTCGCGAGACCGTTCCTGCCGGGGCTAGCCCTACGGCTGGACATCTTTCGGGTCCTGAATCTCCTGCACGATGACCCCGAAGGCGAGGAGATCCCGAGGCGCCGTCGTTTCCGGGCCGTGGACGGTGATGTAGAAGCGGAAGCCCTCCATCGGCGCGGCGAGTCCGGGGCTCGGATACGTCGTGCTCGTCGCGTTGGAGGTGTAGCCGATCAGCTCCTTGCAGTTGGCCCCGTCCACGGGAACGGCGCCGGTCGGGTAGATGGTGTAGATGTCCCCGGCGTTGACGTAGCTGTTGACCGTGGCCGTGTACGGGAGGATCGGGAGGGTAAAGATGTCGCTCGCCCCGGTCTTGTCGTCCACGGCGATCTCGACGTACCAAGGCTTCGATACGTCGTTCGTGTCGGCCGAGACGATGAGCCGGATCTCGTGGAGCCGTTTCTTCCCCTTCGTGTCCGTAAATCCCGTCGAGAAGGTGGAGAGGGTGGCGATGCTGTTCGCCGTGGACACGTCCTCGCGGAGCCAGGAGAAGAGGGAGCCGGCGTAGCCGTACAGCTCCGTCACCGGACGCGAGCCCCCGTAGAGGGTCGCGAAGGCATCGGGGATGATCCCGCCCGGCGTGAGCTGGGTCCAGACCTTCCGTTCGATGTCGTAAACGAGGCACTGGGAGGGCATGCGAAGGATGACGAGCCGGCGCTGCTCGACGTGGGCGACGTGGACCCGGCACGCCTGATAGTTCGCCATCGTCGAGATATTGTTCGTAAGCTGATCCGCCACCGGCTCCGTGAGGGAGATGGCTCCCGAGCCCGGTGAGAGGACGTAGAGCTTCTTATCCCTACCGAGATAGACGACATTCGCACTCTCGCCCGTGTCGGCGGTAAGCTCGTCCATCTGGTAATCGCCCACGCCGTACATCGTGGTTGCGAAGCGGACGAGGCGGTAGTTCGTCTCGTTGTTGCCGGCCACGTAGTACGCGAACCGTTCCGTCGTGATGATGAGGAACGGCCCGATCACCTTCATGCCCACGACGCGGCCGTCCGCCGCGGGGATCGTGAGAACGTTGTTCGAGGGGAAGCTCTCCTCCGGGACGCCGATCGGGGCCTGCTGGGCATCCGCGGAATAGATCAGGAAGCTCGGGGCCTGCGTGGGGTTGATCCAGATACGAGCGTCCCAGTAGGCGAGATGCGCCGGGTAGGCGTTGTCGCCGTCGATCTCCGGGTCCCCGTTCGTGTCGATCGGGCCGGGGATGAGGGTGTTGAGGTAGCTGTCGGCGTACGTGTCAACGAACGTGAGCGACCCCGGCACCGTCGCGATCGTGAAGTAGTAATAGCCGGAGGTCCCGCCCCATGTGCCCGAGAGGGTGATTCCGAGCGTGTTTCCCGAGGCGATCGTGAACGCCGTCACCGTGGCCGTGCTCCCCTGGACGTGGACGGCGAGGCCGCCGTAGGTCGAATAGTCGATCCCCTTCGTCCCGCCGGAGGGCGGGTCCGTAAGGAGGTATCGATAGGGGCTCTTGGAGTTGACGCTAAAAGCGTGCGTCCCCGTCGTCGCGGCGTAGACGGGAGAGATCGTGAGAGTGTTCGACGTGGGGTGACCCGAAATGGTGTAGCTCACGAGATCGATAACGATCGTGTCGCCGATCCATGTGTCCTCGAAAGCATTTCCCGTTGCATACGTGACCGTCGCGTTCCCGTTGATCGTGGTCAGCGTCCCGGTCGCCGGCCCGTGGTCTTGGATGTTGGCCGAGCCGTTCGTGAAGTAGGCGTAGTAGATGTAGCCGAGGTCCGCCGGCTGGTCGGGACCGCCCGTCAGCTGGTACGGGGTATTCCCGCCCGAGAGGAGCGTCCGAAAGATCCGAGTCGCATAGGCCCGTGGCTCGGCGGAAGCGTCAATTCCTGTCAGCGTGACCGTGACGTTAGCCTGCGAGTCCTCCGTGACGGTCGTAATGGGCGAGAGGTTGGAGTAGTGGCCCGTGACCGGATCGACCCAGGCGTAGGCGTACTTCGGCCCGGCGCCCGTCCACGAGAGGGAGCCGCGGTAGACGATCGCCGAGACGGCCCAGCCGGAGGCGATGGAGTTAGCTGAAAGCGTGATTCGTGAGCCGGTGAGTGTGTAGGCGACGCCAGAATGGACGTTGGGTAACGTCGTTTGAAACGTGACGGCCGTCGTCGAGCCCGAGACGGTATAGCTGGAGATGAGCGCCGTGTCTCCGCCCACCGTGAGGGAGAGGCCGCCGTAACCGAGATTAGCGGGCCACGCGGCGTTGATCGTGGCCGTGTAGGTCCCTGCGACATTCGTCAGGAGGCCGGGGCCAGCCGCAGCGGTGAAGATGGTCACGGCATCGATCACGAATCGCGATCCGTTGACGACGATCGATCTACCGAGATCCCCGATCGGCGGTGCCGCGTTAACCCATGCCGGGGACGGGGAGACCGCCGAGACGTACGGGGAGGCGGAATCCGCCCAAACCGCGTACGTGCTCCCGCCCGAGAGGGAATAGAGGGCGGCCGAGCCCGGTTGGTCGAGCCCGATCTTGTAGGAGATCTCCCCGTCCGTGATCTGTCCCTCTTCCGAGCCCCACGCGAAGAAGCACCGGCCCTTCACGTTCGCGAAGTTGGCCGGCAGCGACGGCGCGACCTTCTGGTGAATGACCGCCCCGGTAGAGGCGTTCCAGATGGTATTCGTCCCGCTCCCGCTCGCGTAGTTGTGGGCGAGAAGCTGGGCCGTGGGCGCCGCCGTGGGGTCCGTGAGGCTGTATTCGTAGAAGACGTGGACGGCTTGCGTGAGCGACTGGGCGGCCTCATTCGTGCCGGTTGCCGCGGGGTCGAGAGACTTCCGCCAGCGCCCGTTAACGACGTACCAGTTGTAGCAGTTGTAGATGTCGAGGAGCGGCTGGGCCTGATGCGAATGGACAGCCGTCTTCATCCCGCCCTGCCCCTGGGCGTCCGGGACGAACCAAATCAGCCTCGCGTCCTTAAACATCTTCCGCGTACCGCTTCGCTAGCCGCATGGCGAGGAGAGTAGTCGAGCCGACCATCGTCGCGACGTGGATTCCGGGCGTGATGGCCCAGCGATTCGAGGACTCGCCGGCCGGATGCCATAGGATCAGCGCCGCTCCGAGAAACTCCCCGCGCCGCGCTTCCGCGAGCGCCTCTTCCAGTAGCTCCACGACGTTATCCGCCGGCTCCCGTTCGGCCTCGCGAAACGGTCGAATCTCGGCCAAGGGCTACTCCGCCCTCTTCGCGTTCGCCTCCGCCGTCACCTTCGACTGATCCATGAGGCCAACGTCGAGGTTCGTGCTCTTGTAAACGTCGATCAGGGGCGCCATCGCCTGCATGGCATCCTCCCGGAGCGCCTGCCAGCCGACGATGCCGTACGTCTGCTGGATCGACGCGGCGGCGAGCCACACGAGAACGTCGTCGAAGTCGTCGGGGCTCGGGAAGAACTGCGAGGCCGACATCGTGAGGACGGTCGGCTTCGTGTGGTAGATGAACGGAAGCGTCGTTGAGCCGCTGGCATTGGCCGCGGCGGCCGGCGCGAGGTACGCGAGGTAGGCATAGAAGGCGCTCGTCTGGAACGAATACGTCGCGGAGGAACTGGCGAAGACGGGCGAGATGGTGAGCGTTGTCGAGGTCGGATGTGCCGTGATCGTGTAGGCGTTGGAGTTGATAACGATCGTCTGCCCGATCCACGAGTCGTCGAAGGCCGTCCCGGAGACGTAGCCGATCGTCGCGTTGCTCACGGTGCAGGAGCACGTCCCGTTCGCCGCCGCGGTGTAGTTCGTCGCGTAGGACCAAGCGGAATAGGAGCCGGTGGACGTGGCCGTGGTGTTGTAAAACTGGGTCTGGAGAAGGAACTCCTCCCACGGCTGATAGGGAATCGTGATGAGCATGCCCGTTGGACCGCCGAGCACCTTGGGCTTGCCGATGTCGATGTCCGCCGGGAGGGCCACGGTCGTAGCCGAGGTCGTGACGGTGAGCGTGGTCCGCTTCTGGAGCCACACCATCCCCTGCGGCTGGCAGACGCGGCGATAGGCTTCGTTGAGCCGCGCCATCGCGAGCGGCGAGCCGATCCCGAACTTGCACCGCTCGATGACGTTGTTGACGAGATCCAGAGTGCTGAGGGTCGTGCTCATCTAGTTACACCCACGGCTTGACGGCAAAGATCCCGTCCGTAAAGGAGGAGTCGGGGACTCCCCACGGTGCCCCATGATCGGAAGCCCGGTTCACGACGTACTGGGTAGCCACGCGACGCCTCATCGCTCGGAGCTGGACCATCGCCTCGGCCTCGGCATCCTGAGCGCCGCGTAGGCCCCTCTGAACCCTCACGCGGGCCGCGGCGAAGAGCTGGAGGATCTCCACGTAGTCCTCGGGGAGAACGGAGAGGCCGGCGATCTGGGTAAGGTCAGGCGGCGTCCGCCCGTAGACGAACTTGAACTCCGCCGCGGCGCCCGGAGGCGGGACGAGCTGGAAGCAGTAACGCGGCGTCCCGGTGTAGCCCCAGGTGCCCGTGCTATCCCCAGCATCGCAGTACGCCTGCTGGTAGTTGGAATACATCTGCTTCTGGGCCACGTTCTGCTGACTCAGGGTGAGGCGCGGGATCTTGAAGACTTGGAGCCTGATCTCCTGATTCCACATGCCGATATCGCGGCCGTAGGCGTAGTCGGAGGGGTACTCGTACACGTCTTGATAGATCGTGTAGCCGACATCCGTCTGGGCGTCGATATTGGGCGTCTGGAGGAGGGTCAGCGTCGTCGGGCTCGTTACCGTCGCCACGGTGTAATCGGTGTTCGCCCCGCCGAAGGAAATCCTCTTGTACCGCCACGAGGTATCCCAGGTGGTCCCCGTCCCGGTGACGGTCGTCCCGGAGGCCCAGGAGATCGTCCCGGTCGTGTAGGTCCCGTTGATCGTGAGGGTCGTTTCCTTGTAGAGCCACGGCCACTCCCAGCGGGCGTGGATCTCGCGGTTCTTGTCGAAGATGGCTTGCTGGATATCTCCGTTGGGAACGCCCCCGCCGACAGCTCGCGCCACGGCGGAAACCATGTCGCCCAGCGTGCGAGAGGCCATCAGCTAGCCGGCTTCGCCTCGGGCGGAGCGGGGAACTTCGCGAACATGGCCCTGGCCGCAGCTTCGGCGACTTCCAAGGAGCCCTTCCCGCCGGGGCGGCCTTCTGCCCAGACGACGGCCGCGAGAAAGCGCCAGCGCATGTTGCCGACGTTGTGGGCGTGGACGGCGATCTCTTCGGGCGTCTGCTCACGCGAGCGGATCGCAAGCTCCTTCTCGTATTCGCCGAGAAGGCGGATGAGGTTCTGGCCCCGCGTCTTGGCGCTGGGATTCGTCATCCAGAGGCGGATGTCGGTCTGCCGCTGCTGGTCGTCCTCCGCGAAGGAGCGAAGCGGGTCGTGCTGCTCCACGATCCTCTTCGGCGGGACGACCGTCTTGTGAAGCTTGTCCATCTCCCGCGAGGCGTCGTAGATCTGCGGGCCTGTGGTTGCGGGAGCTTCCATCGTTTCTCCTGAGAAGGAGCGGGGGGCCTTTCGACCCCCCGCCTGTTGATCTAGGCGCCGATGAAGTTGACGAGGCAGGGGACGAGCTGAGAAGCCCCGGCCCATGCGTGGAGGGGGATAATCGCGCCGCCGTTCTGGTAGAGGTTGGCCGCGGCAGCCGCGGAGCCGACAACCGTTCCGCCCGCGCCCGTGACGGCGGGGACGCCGAAGACGGTAGCGGTGACGGAGCCGACCGCGAGGCACTCCGCGATACCGGCGATCTGGACGATCGTGTAGTTGCCAGAGGTCACGGTGCCGAGAGCGACGCCGTTCGGCTGGAGGGTGGCCGTGCAGACGAGACGGCTGTACGGACGCGAGATGGTGAGCGCCGAGCCGTTGCCCGGCACGGAGGCGAGGACGTTCGGCCCGGCCGCGCCAGTCGCGAGGTTCGGGTCGGCGGTCTCCACAGTAAAGGAGGCATTGGCGCCGGAGGTGTTCGCCCGGATGAGGCGCGTAGCCGCGATGTCAGCAAAGTAGATAAAGTTCCCGACTTCGCTGTTGACGGCCGTCGTGGTGACGTTGGTGTTGATGACGGAGGTGGTGGAGCCGGCCGACGTGACGGTGCCGGTCGTGGCCGCGGCAAGCGCCGTGACCTGACCGCGAGCGAGAGCGGCCGTCGCCTTCACGTACTGGAAGGCGTTGCCGCCGGCATCGCCGGGAGCGCCCTTCGTCCACCAGATCGTCCCGACTTCGGCGAGCGGCGTCGAGGAGTTGATGTAGGTCGAGTCGTAGAGCGGGAAGAGCGGCCCCTGGTTCTTTACCCCAGTGCCAAGGTAGTTGAGGATTTCGGGGATCTGCATCATGGTCGTGTGCCTCTAAGCCGTGATGCCAGAGATGGTTGCGCTGTACATGCGGCTCCAGTACGTCATGGCGAGCCGGCACGCGACGATCTTGGACGCGGCGAGCTGGTAGGGCATCTGGAGAACCGGCGACCACTCAAAGAGCATCGACGGATCGACGTAGAAGTGCTGGTAGCGGGTATTGAGGAAGTAGGCCGTACCGCTCGGGCACATGCGGTCCCACTGGACCGACTTGCCCTGATACTCCAGGCTGTTCCAGCCGAGATCACCCTGCGGCGACTTGGCGCTGGGGTCGATGTACCGCGCGATCTTCATCAGCGAGAGGCGGTAATACTCCCAGGTGAGCTGGTCCGTGATGATGTGCGTGGGCGTCTCGTCGCCGTCCGTGGCGAGGTTCCAAGTGTGCGTCCACGTATCGCCGGCCGTACCGTTCGGGCCGTTCGCCGCGAAGGAGCCGAAGCTCGTCACGGCGTTGTTCCGCCACCACGAATTCGTGGAAGCGGAGAGGCCGCCCACGGGGCCGGAGGCCGGGTCCGAGGAGGGCGTGGAGGAGACGCCGGCCGCGATGCCGACGATCGTGTTCCCGGAGTAGTTGGTCCCGTCCGAGAACGCTTCCTGATTGAGAATCATCCTCATGGTGTACATCGCCTGCTTCACGCGGCTTTCCATGAGGTCAAAGATCTTCGCGGTGGAGCGGTTCTCGGCAAGCTCCGTCCGGGTGAACGAAACCGGGCAGCCGATGTACCGCCAGCGATAGACGAGCGGGAGAGCGGTCTGAGAGACTTCCTGAGAGAAGGGGTCGGCGCCCGTGAAGAACCGGACGGCCGTGTTCGTTCCGTAGGCCGCCGAGCCCTGCATGTAGATGCCGCCGGACGAGTCTCGGCGCTCGAAATTGTCCATGAGCGCCTTGAGGAGCGGCCGGCTCTCAAGGTAGTTCTTCGCGAGCTGTTCGACGTTGTAGTTCGCCATCGTGCTCGTGAAGAGCGAGTCAAACGGGATTGTGGTTGACCCCCCTGCTGAGGGGACAACGATGTCGGTCATTTACTTTTTCTCCCGGCCAGTTCCCGGAACCACGGGTCCACGGAAACGCCTAGCTGGTCCGCAGCGCGGAGCGCCGCCGCCTTGAAATCCCCCATCGTTGCCGCTGAGGAACTCGCTGAGGGCGTCGATCCGGCCTTAGAGGTTTGCGGAGGCAAGCTCTTGGCGGCCTTGGAGAGAGAGGCGACTTCTTCTTTCACCTTGGCATCGAACGAGGTCTTGAGCTTCTCGTACTCGGATGTCGTCTCGCGGTCGTGGATGGCAATTGCCGCACCCACCAACGCGAGCTTCATCGCATCCGGGTCCCCCGACAGGGCCATCTTGCGAAGGCCAGGGTCGGAGGCGATGAGCTGGGCCACTTCCGGCTCCCGGCTCCCGACGTACGGGTGCATCTGCTTGGCCTCTTGGATGGCCCGCTCGCGGGTCATCTGAGCCTCCAACGGGCCGAGCCGGCTGGCAACCTCGCGGCTGACATACTGGTCGATCACGTCGAGGTCCCCATTCTTCAACCTGTCTAGAAGCTGGGCCTTTTCGTCCGGCGCGGGGGCTTCCCGTCCGCCGAACTGGAGTGCCTTGTCGAGAAGACGCTCTCTCTCTTGGGCGAGGGCCTGAGTCTTGCGGGTGTAGTCTGCGTCGAGGTGTCCCGCCTTGGTCCGTTCCACCTTTGCGATGAAGGACTTCGGCAGCTTTTCGAGGTCGTAATTGTCCCAGTCCACTCCAGCAAGCGGGTCGGTGGCGGGCGCAGCGGCCTCGGTGGAAACACCCCCAGACGCATCGGCTACCGTTCCCGGTTCCCCCGTCTGCGTTCCCTGAGTAAGCGTCTCGTCGGTTGGCATCGTCACTCCTATTCTAGACTCGTGATAGCGCTACCGCCATCTGCAAGTATGTCGATTTCCGGCGCGGGCCGCGTTTCTACCGGCGCGACTCTTCCGTTGACGTGATCGGAGACGGCCTTTTCGTAGGCGTCTACGAGCCTCGCGCGGTCCATCGGTGGGTCGGGCGCCTCGTGCCGGACGTTATCCCAACGGCGGGACTCATCGGGGCCGATCGCCACGAGACCGCGCTCTTTTAGGATTCGGTCCCGCTCTTGCCGGGAGCTGACGTACTTCCCGAGCTGGATGTCGTAGCCGGGCGTGATGTCTCCGATGACGCCGGGCGCCTTGAGCCACACCCTCTGAGCGATGCCGCCGCACTCGTAACGGCAATTCACGGTGTTTAGGGCGTAGTCCAAGAACAGCTCGAACACCTTTCCGCACCGGAGGCACTGGAAGTCGTGAGCCGTCATTCGCCCACCCATTCCCCGTCGCGGGGCATCTCGTCTCGCCGTTCCGGGCACGGAGGGAGCACCATCGCGTAGGTGCCTTCACTCCAGTCTTTTGGGTCGGTCTGATAAATCGCACCGTCCGGCATCAACTTAGAGAGCCTATCCCTAGCCCACATCCTTAGCTCGGCGCGGGCCGCAACGGTGCGCGGCGCGTACTCCGGATGGCAGATCCAACAGGGATTGCCGATGCAGCCGTGCGTAGCCATTAGGAGACTCCTGCGCTCGTTGCCAAGGGGTTGGCGTCCCCGCGCATCCCGGTCGGAGCCGGCGCGCTTCCCTGCGAGGCCGCACCCCCGCCGCTCATCTGCTGCTTGAGCTGTTGCTGGAGCATGGCGAACTGCTCCGGCGTGAGGTAGGCGAGGACAGCCTGAGAGGCGGCCTCAAGGAACTGCGGCCCGGTAACCGCCCCCTGCTGCGCCTTGACGAGCGTAACGGCGAGGTTCTCCATCGCCTGTTTCGTGCCACGGAAGAGGGAGTCCACGTCGTCCCAAGACATGTAGCGGGCGAGGCGGTAGAAGGCCGGGCGGAGGTCGGCGCCGATCGCCTGGAGGATGGGCGCGACAGCCTGGAAGAGCTGCATCTCGGACGCCTGCTTGGCCTCCGAGGTCTTCGGGCCGCCCGTGCCGGGATAGACCACGAACTCGAAATCTCCGGCCACATCACCCTGCGCGTACTGCTTCCAGAGGGAGAGCTTCGCGAACTCGGAATCGATCCGAGCGTACCGGGGCAGCACCATCGTCTGCTGGAGAATCTGGATGTGCTTCGTCCCGAGGAGACGGTAGAACTCCGCGATGGCATCCTCAAGGCTAGAGAGGCCCTTGGACTGGCGATCGTTGATGAGGACGGCCTCTCGGGCGGATCTCGTGCTCGGGTGCCCTACGCGGTCCGTGGGGCCGTATCCGAGGATCTCCTCTACCTCTTGCTTGAGGTGCGCTAGGCCCATCGGCGTGTCGGCCGGCGGGGACACGTCCTCCATCTTCGTGAGGAGGCGGCGGATGTCTACCTCGTGCCCGTGCTGGCCCGCCGCAAGTTCGTCGAAGCTGTCGTTGTCGATGAGCATGAGGGAATTGGCCGTGTTCGGGTCCGTGAACGCTCCCGCCTGCTCCGGCGAGATGAACTTCGCGAAAGCGGCGTACTTCCGCCACTTGGTCGTGAGGTCCGTGATGAGCTGGCGCTCCAGCGTATTGATGGCCGTGAGCTGGGGCGCCACGAGATCGATGGAGGGCTTCGGGTAGAAGCCGGTCGGCACCGGGTTGAAAGCCATGAGGGTGACGGGGAAGAGCTTTCGGCCCCCGAATTGAAGCTCGAACGGCCACTTCTCGCGCTTCCCGATGAGCCGCTCGTGGTCGTCCGTCATGTAGAGGACTTCGCCCGAGGTCTTGTCCCAGATTTCCCAGACGCAGATCGTCTTGTAGTCCGGGTCCGTCTCTTCCACCGTCCCCGAGAGTCCATCAAATCCCGTGGCCGGCGACTGGACGCCGCTCTTCTGGCGGCTCAGGGCCGTGCAGGCGGTGTATTTGTCGATATCGCTCGGGAGGGAGAAGAAGGGGTCGGCGCGAAGCTCAGAGACGGTGGGATACCACGCGCTCGCGATGTAGGCATGGTCCGAAAGGTCGAGGAGGAGCCCCTTCGGGTCGAAGAGGATGTCCCGCGGGAGGATGCGCCGGCAGACGTAGTTCTGTTCCGTGGGGATCGTCGCTTCGCCTTCGTCGCCGCCGGGGAAGCGGATCGTACCCGTCTTCGATTCCGTCTCGATCGTCTCCATGATCGCGCCGTAGCCGTAGACGTGGCAGTCGTCAATCAGCAGATTCCCCAGAGTTTTCACGTCCATCTGGGCGAAGTCGTAGTTGACGGCGCCGGTCAGGAGGGCGGCGGACTCGCTCCACTGGGGAGCGCGGGCGTCCACGATCGTGTCGGGGTTGCGGACGTAGATCTGCCCCTTGAGCGCCTTGGCGCAGGCGTACCCGTAGGCAACGGCGTTAGGAGTCTCCGTGGCCCCGCTGGCCGCGGCGATCTCTCCGAAAAGGAGCTTCTCGTTCCGCGTCCAGTTCTTAGAGTGATTCCCCTGATGCTCCTTCATCCTCTTGAGCCGATCCGGCCAAGGATTCTTCGGAACGGGAGCCGCCGCTTTTTCGGTCACTTCGCCGCAACCTCGACTTCGATCTTGTGGCCGGGGAAGGCGGAGCCCCACGTCGGGCGCCATTCCTTCTCCTCCTGGGTCTGTCTCGTCGCGATGGCTCCGACTTCCTTGAACGTCCCGTCGCCGTTGAGCCGCGGCCGGACGCCGTTCTCGGCCATCGCAAGGGCGTCGAGGAAGTCCTTGAACCGAGCGACTTCGGGGCCGCGAATCAGCTCTTCCTTGATCTCCAGCTTGATCTTCGGGGAAATCTCGTCGGCGAAGAAGACGGCCCGGTTGCGGAAGCGCGGGCGGAGACGATCAGCCCTCTCATACTTCGACGCCTTGTAGTCCACCGGCATGTAGTTGATGCGGAGGTGGACCCTCTTCCCCTGCTCATCGCTGCGCCGGGCCTCTTCCAGAGATACCGCCTGCGCGAAGTGAGCCATGTGGGCATCTTCGATGAAGATTGGGTAGTTGGGGTAGATTTCTTGAAGCTCGAAAAGAGCGTTGATGAGGTCCAGCGTGTCCCATTCGCGGGCGCCGCGGGCATCTTGAACGTACATCTTCGCGAACTTGTCGTAGGCCGTGACCATGATCGCGGCGTAGCAGCCGTTCGTCTTCGCGTCCGAGTGCTGGTTCGGGTCCACCGTGATCCGACCGTCACGGAGAGCGGGGAAGTTGGCCCGGCTCTTCCACTGGATCTGGTCCTCGTCCACGAAGCCGGTATCGCCGACCGGATCGCACTCGTAATTCGCAGCGAAGAGACGAGGCCCCATGTCGTTCTTGAGCTTCTCCAGCCTTTCGAGCGGGAGCTTCTCCGGGAAGAACGAAGAGCCGTCGTCGTTGTAGCAGCCGCGGACGGTGACGGTCCACCGGGAGTTGTAATCCGCATCCTCCGCCTGGAGCGCGTCCTCGTTTCGAAGGATTCGCCCGCGCACGTCGTCGTCATGCCAAGGCGTCCCGATGAACGTGATCTTCGCGTCGGCGCCGGTCTCAGTCCCGATCAGGGGAAAGATCAGGTTCCAGTGCTCGTGGACCTTCTCCCGCTGGAGCGGCGTCCGCGAGTTTTCCTTATCGTTCATGTCATCGCAGATCGCCTCATCGGCGTGGAGGCCGGTAGAGGCGGCGCGAATCGAGCCGATCCAGAAGTTAGGTTCGGAGATAGCCGCGAGAGGCCCCGCCTGAATCCGCTGGAAGAGGTTGAAGCCGAACTCACCCTTGGAGCCGTCGCCGCCCCTCGTGGCATTCGCCCAGAGGGGTCCGTAGGCTTCGTTGAGCTTCGCGTTGAACCGAAGCTGCCGCTCGATAACGCCCATGTGCTGCTCCATGAGGCGCAGCGTGGACGACACGAGCATGATGCGGTGGTAGGGGTTGTCGTCGAGGTAGATCCGCCGAAGCTGCTTCCAGACGGGGAGCGCACGGGCGCCGATCGACGAGTTATGGGTCAAGATGTCACCGTCGCCAAGGGTGTGCGTCTCGCTTTCGGCGGCTACGGTTTCCATCTCGCCAAGATAACGCACGCTCTTGATCGGCTCGAAACCTACGTCCGAATCGCAAAGCGCGACGAGCCATTCGTCGCCGAGAAACTCCGCGGCGCGTCGAACCTTGTCGCGGGTGGTCGCATAGTTGTTATCTACCCTAATCCCGGCCTCGCGCAACTTAAGCCCCATACCCTCCGGGATTCGCTTGCGCCATTCGGACGGAAACCTGTCGGTCGGCGACGGCCCGTTTAGCGCCGCCTCGGTAAAGATCCCGGCGTGGTCCGTGTATGTGACCGTGTACCACACGTACCCTTCCGGTACGCCGGCCATGCGCCCGTCGAGGTTTTCCAGCTCCGTGAGGAGCGCGTGGAGACCAAACTTTACGAGTAGATGTTGGACATCCCGCGCGAGTCGTCGCGAGATCGACGTGTAGACCACGCCCCCGTTTCGCCCGGCCGCGAGCCCCGCATCGCGGAAAAGGCCCTCCAGATACGCCCGCACAGTCGCCTCGTCGCCCTGCAACACGAAATTGGGCGTGAATTTAGTCGCGCTCTTGGCCCGGAAGAGACCCCAGCCTCTCCAAACGTCCTGCATCCCGTGGATACGCACGCCCGTCCCGTCCGGCATCTTGGCGGAGCTGTAGCCGCACCGTTCCGCGAGCGCGATCAACTCGTCTTGTTCGGCTGGGTCCTGCGCAGCAACCGTCTGAGCCGGGAGATGCGCGTCCGCGAGCATCCATCCGACCAGCCTTGCCAACTCCGGCTGATGTTCGCTACCAAAGACGCCGCGACGAAGCACCGCGACCCATTGACCGGGCGCCAACCCCTCATCGACGCTCTTCCAACCATCCCACGTCCGGAATGGGTGGTTCCCGGTCACGTCGAGCGAGCGTCCCGAGGCCGTCGTGACGCGATACACAGGGGCGACGCCGTTAGGCTCCACCAGCCTACCGCCCTCGCGCGCCTTCATCAATTCAACCTCAACCGGGACGCGCCCCTCCATGTCCTCGTACTCGTCCCGACTTTGGCACTTGTATGTTCCACGTGGAACAATCGTCATCGTGAAGGGCTTGTTCGGCTCCAGCTCGTTAGCGGCGAAACAATCCGTCATCAAACGGTGCGGCTGCTCCCGGAGGTCGAGACCCCAGTAGAACGTGCAGAAATGGAAGAAATCCGAGAGGCCCTTCTCCGCATCTGGACTCAGCCGCCGCCCGTTGATGACTCCCAACCTAGCCCATGCCCCCTGCCGGCGCGTCGGGCATGAAGCCGCCAACGACCACCTGACCGTTGGCGAGCTGCGTTTGGGTGCCGAGAGGCGTCTCCACGGCCCTTAGCCGCGGCGGTCCTTCGATCCTCGGGCCGGTAGGCGCGGGGACGCGGGGGTCCCAATACTGGGGATGATCGTTAGGCGCGGGCGTCGTATTAACGACGCCCGCGCCTATTGGGTTATTAAGCCATGCGCGCATCTCAGGCGAGAACGGCGGGGTCCGCGTCACGGCCTGGGCCGGCTCCCGCACGATGAGGCGCCGCGGAGACGAGACGTACTCACGCTCCGTGTAGGCGTTCCGGTAGCGCGTGAAGACGTGCGTCTCACCGCGAAGCTCGTAGGAGTCGGCTTCGATCTTGATCGGCTTCCCGTTCGCGTCGATTCCCTCGGCCTTTACCTGGGGAGCGAAATACTCCTCCTCGGGCTTCCGGGTACGGCTACCGCGAGGACGCCCGATCTTTTTCTTGGGCGCAGTCTCCTCGCTCATGCCTGCGGCTGGGCCTCCGCCGCCGCCTTCGCCTTCTTCCCAGTACCCTTGGGACGGCCGGGGCCACGCTTCACAGGGGCCGGAGTCGGCTCGCTGCCGTTGGCCTTCGGCTCGGTCGGCTCCTCGGCCTTGAGGTGCGCGAGGGTGGCCTTTGCCTCCTCGATACGCCCCTGGAGGGCGTTGATTTCTCCGAGCGCCTTGTTGCGCGTGTCCTCAAGGCTCGCGATCCGCTTTTCCATAATTTCGATGGTTACGTTCATATCCCTTCCCTTCTAAATAAGTATAAGGTAGGCGATCGTGCCACTGGCGAACGCCGTACCGTCCGTGATTAGGTCTATCTGGGTGATGGCGCCCGTACCCTTGTAGACGCCCACCGTCTCTTGCTTTTGGATTCCGGGGCTTCCGGTCATGACCCCGCCGTCCATCACGACGGTTTTAAAGGCGGTCGTCCCAGCATAACTAACGATGGTGATCTCCGCCTGCGAAAAATAGCTAGCCGTCGCCGTCGCGCCGGGCATCGACATAAGCGCCATGCCGGACGCGGAGGCCGCGGCGGTGGAGGAGCCGATCGTTGTCCCGTTGCCCGTGTCAACAACCGACGACGCATAGTTCCCAGATGTCGCGTCCCCGTTGACCTTGAGGGAGACGGTCTGGGCCGTGGCCGATTTCGTGTCCCTTCCGATGAAGTAAATTTTAAGGACGCGGAAACCGCCGGGGATAGACGAGAACGTGATCGTTGCCGTCCCGCCGCCCGTCTGGGACTGATAAAACCCACCGAGAGTCACGGCCGATGGCGGGAAGGTGGTCGTGATGCCATCCGTCCCGGCCATCGTGATTGAGGCGTTGGCCGTCAGCGTCTTCCCATCCGCCACCGCAAGCGTGCTGCTCGTGGCCGGCGCCGTGATCGCCATTTTGTTGTAGGAGGTCGCCGTGACATTCCCGCCAACGTTGAGGGCGTCCGAGGTGGTCGCCGCGCCAATCCCCACCTTCCCGGTGCTGTCAACCTGCACGCCGGGATAGACGATGCGGTAGTTGCGGGCGCTCCGGGTCGCCGAGCCGCTAACCGTAAGCGTCGTCGTGTTCGTAAACGCCGTGATGAGCCCGGCCGAAACGACGGACGTTCCCCCGTCGTCGAACACGAAGTAGCTTCCGACCATGCCCGACGTGAATGTGGTTCCAATCCCGGTGATAGTCGTACCGGACTGCGAGGCCGTGCCGGTACGGTACTGAGTGGGCGTGATGCCGGTCGGAGTCCAGATGTAGGCGCTTCCGGCAAAGCTAAGACGCATCCGCTCGAACGACGTATCGGTATACCCAGCCGTGTTGAAGATGATGTCGCCGGAGGAGGCGTTGGTCGTCTCCAAGAGGAGGCCGCCCGTCCCGAAGCCCTCCACGTACGTCATCTGCGGGTAATGCGGCTCGCCGAAAGTCCACGAATTAGCCGTGAGCCCGAAGAAGCCAAGCTGGGATACGGTCGAGCCGTCGTACGCCGCCAAGGCTACCTCGGCCTGCGCGGTCGTGCCGGACGTTGACGTGTTCTGGACGATCAGGCCAGCCCCGGAGCTTGTGGCGGAGCGCGAAAACGTCGCCGCGTATGAGGTCTGATCCACGGCGAGGACGTTGGTCGTACCCGTCCCCATTGGGATGTTGTAATTCAGGTAGAAGTTGCCCGTCGTCGCTTCGCGCCCCCACGACCAGCCGTTCCCGCCAGTGATACCGGCGATGCACGCCTGATAGTTGCCGGTCGGACCAGTGAGCCGCATACCCGCGTTGCCAGAGGCGGCCGTGACGGTTATGAGATCCGCAGGTGACGCCGTTCCGATCCCGAGGCTCGTCCCATCAAACACGAACGTCGAAGAGCTGGTCAGCGCAGAGGCGCCGCTCCAGTAGGCGACGCGATTAGCCGAGCCGGTGCCGGTGACCGTTCCCGTGGACGCCGCGGCCCATGTCAGGCCGCCACTACCGTTGTTTGTGAGCACGGTGGACGCGCCGCCCTGCGACGCGGGCCACGTGTAGTCAACGTTGCGGACCCCAAGCACGGCTCCGGCGAGACGCGATGGCTTGGAGCTGGAGCTGTAGACGGCGTAAGTGTCGCCGGAATCCGAGGAGAGGTAGATATCCGGCGTGCTACTCGTCCGCAGCATGACGCGGGAGCCGGTACTCGTCGCCACGTCCAAGAGGGCGTCGTGCGTGCCGGACTTAACCTGTAGCGAAGACCCGCCGCCGACCGAAAGCGAGCTGACGAAATCGGTCACGCTTCCGACGACCTGAAACGAGCCCGGCGTATACACGAGCCCGTTGTCTCCGGTTATCGAGGAGGTTCCGTTCCAGTAGGTGACCTGCCCGCTCGCGCCTGAGCCGGTGACGGCGCCACCGCCACCGCCCCACGATAGATTACCCGACCCGTCACTCGTGAGGGCGCCAATCCCATCCGCCGCGGGCCACGTATACGGGACGCTCCTGATCGTAAACGTGTGCCCGACAGCGTCATAGGCCAGTGTGTCGCCGGTTGCCGAGAGCGTCAGGCTCGTTGAGGCGGGATCGACAAGGACGGAAAACGTCTCGGCACCGCTACCGGCCGTCAAATCCAGGCTCGTTTGACCAGAGGAGGAGGTCACGCTAAACGAAGACGTGCCCTTCGTACCATAGATCTTCGGATTCAGGCCGCCGCTAGCCGCCTGGATCATCACGGAGCCGTCCGCCCCGTACGACGTGCCGCCGACGATCAGGTCCGCGAGGTTGACAAGGATGTCGCCGCTCTTGTAAAGCTCGGGGGAAGCGATCGGCGGGTTGCTCCCGTCACCGATAAGAACTCGGCCGGATGTAAACGATTGGGCCGTGATTACCCCGCCGGAGAGGTAGAGGACGCCCGTCGTCCCGGTAATGGGGGCGGTCAAGCCGACGAGAGACGACGCCGGATAATCCTGCACCCTCTCCTTGATGTCATGGAGGGGAATCCGCACGCTGGCCGGCATCTAGACTCCGGTCTGGTTCGGGTACGTGGTGATGGTGGGGTACTGCGCTCGCTTAATTACCGGCGTTCCGAGGTTCGAAGCCGCGGTGATGTGGGGGATGAGGCTCGTTACCGTCGCTCCCGAGTCAATCGCCGTGATCTTCGTCCGCCAATAGGGGGCGAGCGTCGCCGGGATGATCTTCCCGAGGAAGGTCGTCGCCGGGTCGTCAGTGTCGAGCACCCATCCGGCCCCTTCCGGGGAGACATCGATCCACGAGGCGGAGGGTGGATTCCCGGTCGTGTCGAGCTGGCCGGATGAGCACTCGATCGTGACGGTAGCCGTGACCGAGGTCCCCGCGAGGTAGACCGACATCCCGCACTCGCCGATCGAGCCGGACACGTCGATCGGACGCCCCGCCCCAGTGACGGAGCCGGAGACGGCAGTCCACGGGCCTTCCGTGGAGCCGCCGTGCGAGAAGACGGGTGCGATGGCGGTATTACCCATCAGTTCCAATTCGCCGTGCTCGACACCGCCGCGGCCGGCATCGTGAACGAGCACGTCGCATTCGTAGAGCCGTCGCAGCCCTGGTCCGCCGTCTGGCCCCAAGTGGCGAGGCCACCCGCTCCGTGGGCGAAGAGGACGACGGCCGCGCTGTTCGGGACGCCCGTGTAGTTACAGGTCCCGGCCGAGCACCCAACCTGGGGCACGCCGCCGATCGTCACGTCCACCGTTCCGGGCGTTCCGGTGCCCATGATGACCGAGAGGGTATGGACCGTAGCTGTGGCCGTGGGAGTCACGGTCGGCGTGGCCGTGGGCGTCGATGTCGGCGTGTTCGTCGGCGTATTCGTGACGGTGGGCGTCGGCGTGACGGTCGGGGTGTTCGTCGGGGTATTTGTGTTCGTCCGGGTCGGGGTGTTCGTCGGCGTGACGGTGGGCGTATCGGTCGTGGTCCCGGTGGGCGTGAACGTTGGCGTGACGGACGCGAAAACGACCTGGGTCGTACCCGAGACACCCACGTAGAGCTTCGGTGGAACGGAGGGAGTAGCGCCCACGACGCCGAACGAATACTGCGCCGGGCCGCTCACGGGCTCGTCGTAGTTGTCGCCGGGCTGGGGGGTCGTCGCCGGAGCCCAAGTGCGGATCGGGGCCGGAGGGGCGCCGGGGAGGCCCTTGTAGAGCGTCGAGGTGCCCGTACGAGGGACGGCCACCTGAAACTGCATACGCTCTTCACCCTTCGCGACGGCGGGGCCGTTGGGGACGGTGTAGATCACGTTCGTACACATGCCGTCCGCGAAAAGGGTGCAAGCGAGGCCGCCGGATGTGCTGTCCGCGACCACCCCCGCGACCGTGAAGAGGACGCATCCGATCGAGAGGTAGATCGCGTTTTTCACTTCGGCTCCGTCACAGGTCTTGAAACGGCGTCTTTGCCTTGGCCCGGAGATCGAGCCAAGCGTCGGGCGTTACGGGCGTGTTGTTTTTCGAGTTCTGGATCAGGTGGTCCACGAAGGGGATTCCCTCTGAGGCGACTAGGGTCGCGAGGATTCCCCACGGGCCGGGGATGAGGCTCGTGATGGCCGCGGCCGTCTTCCCGATCTCGTCGGCGTTCACTTGAGATCCCTGAGGACGGAGATGGCTGCCTGAGCGGCCTTGGCGACGATATCGAGGGGGGTTGGCCCCCCCTTCGACGCGAGGTCGACCGCGCTGTCGGCCACGTCCTGAAAAGCCTTGTACGCCTTGATCGCCTTCTCGTACTCGACCGAGGTACATGTACCCGGCCCCTGAGCGCCCTGCGGGACACCGCAATGGAGCTTGTAGCCCCTCACGGCCGCCTGGACGCCCGTCACGGCGTCATCGATCGTGGTATACGCGACACGATCGGGCGGGGCGGTGGAGGAGCAGGACACGATGGGAAGGACGAGGGCGACGGCGAGCACGCCCGTCAAGCAGATCAGGCCCCTTCCCGTGGCCCTGTTCGACAGATCGCCGCCGCCCCCGCGACTCATCAGCGTCCGCCACCCGGCTTGCCGTCCCCAGTCACCGGGACCGCCTTAGCCGCTGCCTCCAGCTCCTTCACGCGCGCTTCGAGGACTCCGACACGGGCCTCGGCGTTCTTCAGGGCGGCGGTCAGCCCCTCGTTCTTCGCGGTGAGATCGACGACCTGAGCCTCGGCCTTCTTCGCGCGGCTCTTGAAGTCGGTCTCGTCCTGCTTGGAGTCGCCGTCGAGCTTGCGCGCGAAGGCGAGAACATCGCTCTGCTGGTCCTCGTGGGCGGCGTAGGTGTAGAGGGAATTGGCATGCTCGCCGAAGCCGGCTCGGATCGCGGGCCAGACATCGCGCTTGCCACCGTCCTTCACGGTGAGTTTCTTGGTGTAGATCGCGAGCGCCGCCGAGTAGTGGTAAATCGGGGCATCGGGGCGGTCGTCCACCGCTATCTTACGCAGCTCGGACATGACCTGCTCCTGAATCGCGGTAACGGCGGGGTCGGGAAGAGGCGGGCCGGGTTTCGGGTCACTCATGGTTATCTCCCCTTTCAACGGGTCGAAGGCGAAACGGAGGTGTCGATCACGGTCCCGAGGAGTAAGATTACCCCCCGAAATGGCGGGACGCAAGGATAAAAACTGGGTCGTCACGCCCCGCCAATGCCGGCGCCGGAGACCCTACAACGTCGAGATGCGCCTCCGCCGTTGCCAAGCGTGCGGCGTCCCGACCGTGACCATCTGGCACGCGGCGCTTGAACGGTTCGTTCCCGTTCTCGCGGTGGACGAGGCGGGGCTTTTCGTTTTCGACATGAATCCGATCTTCGACAAGACGGCCCACCGGCTCCACGAGTTCTGCGCGATGGTGGTCAGGCGGCAGAGGCGGGGACGCTCACCCCGCGGCCAGCTCCGGGCCATGTTGGCGAAAATCGGCCCCCAAGAGACCGCGAGCGGGGGCCAAGAAGAGGAGGGGAGCGAAGAATAGCACTTGACGGGGCAGCCTTCCCGACGTAGCCTTTGTTAGCTCTTGGAGTTTACAAGCCGGAGGTCGGTGCCGTTGAGGGGATTTACCAAGCTCTTCTCGTCCATCACAACCTCGACGATCTGGTGCGAGGACCACGAGACCCGCATCGTCTGGGTCACGCTCCTGGCTCTTTCCGACAAGGAAGGACACGTCTGGGCCTCGATTCCCGGTCTAGCTGATGTGGCTCGCGTCTCGAAAGAGGGCTGTCGGGCCGCGATCAATCGGTTCCTCGCTCCTGATCTCGACTCCCGAACCAAGACCGACGAAGGCAGGCGTCTTCGTGAGGTTGACGGCGGCTGGGAGATAATTAACTACGGCAAATACAGAGAGATGGGTCGCGGCGAGGACCGTCGCGAATACATGAAGGACTACCAGAAAGAGCGTCGAGCTGTAAACAAACGTAAACAATCGTCAACAGGCGTAAACGTTCCGTCATCAAAATCACCTATAGCAGAAGCAGAAGCAGAGATAAAGAGGGAGTCTTCTTCGGCTCCGCCTCAGGCTCCTCTTCGTCTTTTCGCGATGTGGAATTCGATGAGGGGGCCTCTGCCGGAGGCGAAGAGGCTCACGAAGAGTCGGGCCGCCAGGGCCAAGGCCCGCCTCGCGGAATGCCCGGACGGCGCCCGCTGGGCGGAGGCCATCACCCGGCTGGCCGCCTCTCGCTTCGCGTCGGGCGAGAACGATCGCAATTGGGTGGCCGACTTCGATTTCCTGTTGAAGCCTGACTCCATTACGAAGATCGAAGAGGGCAAGTACGACAACCGCGGCGGCCCGAAGGTCCCAACGGCCGCCGAGATAGCCGAGACCGAGCGGCGCAACCGCGAACTTTTCGAGGAGGCTCGTCAGATGGGGAGGCCAAGCAATGCCGATCGGGGGTAAGTTCTATCGCGCACACGCTCACAAATCGCCGGCCGAGATGGCGGAGATGGCCCTGATCGGGACCGTCCTCGTCTCGCAGGAGCTTTTTCAATGGGCGGACGTGGAGCCCGGCCAGATGGCCTCGTCTGCGGGAAAATACGCCTGGACGGCCATGCTCGCGGCGGCCAAGTACGACGGCAGCATCACGCCGGAGAACATAGCCTTCCGCATGGAAGGCATGGGTTGCGTTCACAATTTCGGATACATCGCGGATTGCCTCGACGCCGCCGGCTGTGACCGGGGGGACGTGAAATCCTACGTGCGCGTCCTGCGCGAATCCGCCATCCAAAAAGAGACGGAGGGGGAGTGAGTCTTCTCGACGATCTGATCCGCAAGCGGGCCAAGCTCGACGCCGCGATTCAGGATCTCAAGACGCTGGACGATCCGCCCGGCGGCCTCGTGACCGCCTTCCAAAAGCTCGTCAACGAAGGCACGGCCGTTGACTGGCTCATCGGCGGGTTGATGGTGAAGGGCTCCGTAAACATGCTCGTCGCCGACCCGAAGGTTGGGAAGACGACGCTAGTCGTCCAGCTCGCCCTCGCAATCACGAGCGGGAGCTACGGCATTTTCGGTTTCAATATCTCGGAATGCCTGCCCGTGCTAGTGGTCGAAGCGGAGGGGGCGCGACGAGCTTTTGCGGCCCGGCTCGCGACGACGGCCCGCTCCATGAACGTCGAGATCCCAACAAACGGCTTCATCCAAGCGGACGGGATGACGGATTTTCAGATCGGGAGCCCTGGACTTGAACGCCTGATCGCGGCGTCGAAGGCGGGGCTCGTGGTTCTCGACACCCTAGGCTACTTTCACACGGGGGACGAAAACTCCGCGACAGACTGGAAGAAAAACGTGATGGTGCCGCTCCGAAAGCTCACGGCCAAGTACGGCTGCTCCTTCCTTCTCGTCCATCACCAAACGAAGGAATCGCAGGAACGGAAGGGCTGGCAGAAGGGCCGAGGCACGGCCGCGATGTTCGGAGATTGCGATCTCTGGCTCCGTATGGAAGCCCCGGACGGCACCGCCAAGAGGGTGCTCCACGTTGACGGTAACAAGTACGGCCGCATGGGCTATGAAATTCCGCTCTCGCTCGACACCGTTCGAGCCATCTTTACCTGGGATTAGGAGGGGAAATGAGTGAAGCCGAAGACGCCGCCCTGACGATGGATCTCTACGCGGATAGGGGCACGGCGCCGACGCCGCAAGAGCTGAAACGATGGGCCGAGCTGATGCGGCGGATTGACACGGTGGCCGCGGAGTACGAAGAGCATGAGTGCCTCTGAGACCGACACCGGCCGCGTCCTGAAGACGCTCGCCGCGCACTCTGCGGTGCCCTCCGTGACCTTCCATGCCGCGAATGCGAAAGTAACCGTCGAGAAATTCGCCGAGATTTACCGCTCGCTCGTCCGCGGAGGCCATATTACGAAGTGGGACGAGATTTGGAAGGCCCTCCCGAAAGAAATCCTCCCGCCGAAGCCGAAAACGGGGGAACTCTTTGCGGAGGAGTCACATCACCCCAACGATCGGCAGCGGCGGACGAAAAAAAAGGAGAAGCCCATCAAGGATTTCTCGGAATATCTCCCGGAGAAGCCATGATACCGAGGCGACGCACGCAGCCGTGTATTCTCTGGGCCGAGAGTCTCAACAACCCTGCGTTCTATGTTAGGGTCACGCGCGCCGGATACATCGATATTTGCTTCCCGAACGGCGACGGCATGATGACGGTCCACCAAATCAAGAGGCGGAAGGCGCGCACCCTCGTTCGTCGCCTTAATTCCGCGCTCGCCGACACAAAATGAGATCGCCGGGACTCATCGCTTGCGCCATCATGCTCGCCTGCGTCTTAGCCGTCTGGGGCTACGTCCTGCGCTTCGACCATCCCGAGCTAACGGAGACACAGCTCTTCCTGGCTATGTGGCCGTGGCAATTTTTCGGGGCGTTGGGCGTGCTCGCACTCCTTTATTTCGGATTTCGAGAGAAATAGCCTTGAATTTCCCCCGTCCCGGCCCTATGTTTCGAGCGTGAGGAGCCAATGAAGCGAGCGCGGTTCGTTTACAACTGCCGAGACTGTGGCCGCTCTTTCGATGGCCCAATCTCTTGTCCCTCCGACGCCGCCGACCTTGAATTGGGGCTTAGGGCGGAAGACCGCGACATTGAGACGCATCTTCACGACGGCACTCACGGGGTGATCTCTCCGGGCGCCGGCCGGTATATTGGCGACATCGTTGGGTACTACCTCTACGAAGACGAAGACTCCCCCATCGCGGCGTCCGCAGGCGCCGTACACCGGGAATAACCTCCTGTGCGTGGGCGTGGTGAATTGATGGGCGCCTTCGCGTTTTTCCAATGAAATGCGCCACCTGTACGAGAGACGTAGACGAGGCGCTCTTTATCGACCATAGGTGCCCCTGGTGCTATCGGGAGGCGAGAGCCTTCCGAAAGAAGCCGCGGCGCTCGCTTCTGGAGAGGAGAAAGACCCGATGGAACCGAAAGCTGGAGAGGGCGGGCCTACCACCGATGGAGCCGCCGCCGGAAGCCTTGAAGGGGCGCGAGAAGCCACAGAAGCAGGAAGCGAGGCCCAAGGGGGTGCCACGGAGGCTGGACGGCCCACACTCGATTCTGGCGAAGCCGGGAGGGGGGCTGCCGGAAGACGAGCCACTTTGACGCGCGATCTCAAGGCGGAGGCGCTGGGGAATGCGTGCAAGAGCGAGTGTGACGAGCCTTCGCGCGAGCTTCTCCGCGCCCTAGCGGCCGAGTTGGGGCGGGCGGACGAGCGCGACCGAAACAAACAAGAAATTGAGCGCCTCCGCGCCGAGAACGAGGCGCTAAGGGGGCGAATTCATCCGTGGTACGGGCCGTGCGATGCCTTTTGCGACGACGGCGCATGTGCCGAATGCGAACGTGTTGCCGCCCTGCCGGTAGCGATCTACCGCTCCTACCTCTCCGCCGTCCTCGACGGCGCCCCCGCGCCCGAGCGTCGGTACTTTGGGCAGGCGGGGCATTGCCACGACATCGACGGTAACTTGTGGCACGGCGTCGGTGAATGCAAAGCGCCTCACACCTCGCCGTGCTGTGGCTACGAGGGCGGAGCGGACCCGCTGGTGACGCGGGTCGCGGAGATGCGGGCGGCGCTGGAGCCGTTCGCGAAAAAGTTTGGACAGATAGTCGGACCGACAGACGGCGACGGGCTGATGGTGGCATTTATGTTCCCTGTGGACGATTTCCGCCGTGCCACCCGCGCGCTGGGGGCGAGCCGATGAGCCGCGTGCCGTGGGGGAAGCGACGGGACGCGATGATCGAACAGGACGCGGATGACATCGCAACGCGAGAGGCGCACGAGGCGTGCCTGGCCGTCGCGACCGATCTCCGAAACCACGATCGCGAGCGGATGACCGCGGCGCGGCTCGCCGACGTGATTCAACGGCTGGCGGCAGCTAGGCGCGCGAAGAGAGGAGCGTAGGGGGATGAGCTATCCGAGTTATGACCGCACGTTTGCGCAGTATCAGGAGCGGGCCGCACGCACGGGCGGAAGTGATCTGTTGCCGGCAAACCGCGACAAGGGGCTCAACTGCGCGGCGCTCGGCCTGTGCGGCGAGTCGGGTGAGTTCGCGGATCTCGTCAAGAAGATTCAGCATCACCGGCACGAGTTGAACGCGGAGCGCACGGAGAAGCTAAAGAAGGAGCTTGGCGACGTGCTTTGGTACGTCGCGCACGCCTGCAACGTGATGGGCTGGGAGATGAGCGACGTGGCCGACATGAACATCGCGAAGCTCGTCGCCCGGTATCCGCAAGGCTTCACGACGGCCGATAGTCTCGCGAAGGCGGATGAGGCTTCCCGATGAGCGAGAGCGTGACGCCCGAGGAGATCGCGGAACTAGAGAGACGGATTACCGGGCGCGGCTGTAATTGCGTGCCACCCAAAGAGGCCGGCACGGCGCACGGCTACACCTGTCGCGACCACGCAATCCTAAAGCGCCTCCTCGACACGATCGAGCAGGAGCGCGAGAGGGCGCGGCGGCTGGAGGAGGCGCTGAGGGAGACGCGGGAGGCGTACGCCTATGTAGCGCGATGGGGACCGTTCGGTCCGTCGAGAGAGCAAAGATTAGCCAAGATCGACGCCGCCCTTGCCGAAGCGAAGGGCGAGGAGGGGAAGACTGATGGCGGGATGTAACTGCACCTTCCGTAGCGTGACCATTGCGGCTGATTGCGCGTGCTCTTGTCACAAGAGCGGTAGGCCAAAGCGTCCCGCGCCTGAGCCCGCCAAGCCCGTGCTCGACCCCGCGACGCTGCGGTGGGCGGCGGAGCGGGTGCGTATCTACTGGCGCTACGGGGCGGAATCATGCGCCGAGCGGATCGAGAAGGGGCTCTTGAGGTGAAGACTAAAAACCTGGAAGCGATGCGGGACCGTATGGCCGGTGTTGGGATGTTCGGCCCTACCCATGACGCCCTCTCCGAGCTAATCGAGCTGCGGAAGGCGTTAAGGGCGGAGAGGCTAAAGGCCCTAGCCGGAGGGCCAACCTTTGACGAGGCCGAGGTTGTTGCCCGTCACGCCGCTAGGATCGCCGCCGAGGACGAGGAGGAGCCGTGATAACAAGAAGAGGTATCTTCCGGGGGCTTCTCGGCGCCTTGGCGATGCCCCTCGTCCCGAAGGGGCTGATCCCCGTCGAGGACATGGCGGCCCTGGTGACCGGCGCCCCGGTCGATTTCGACTCCCTCTGGACCGCAACGATGGCGGCGTATCAGGAGCCGCTTGCGAAGGTCTGGCTCCAGGAGAGGCCCACCCTTCGGATCTTGATGGATAGGGAGAAGCCGTGATTTGTCGGAGTTGCCCAAGGGACATGCCCGAGGAGACGATGACCGATGGACGGTGCTACGCCTGCGTGAAGGAAGCCAAGAGCCTCTTCATAACGAAGATGTTTCATGACGTGAAGAGCCGCCGGAACGCCTACGTCCGCGCCGGGAAGGCTCCTCGTGGGGCGGACGGTAGACTCCTCCCAACGAAATCTTCGCCGAAGCCTTGACTTTTGCCTTCGCAGGACCACATGTTGTCCGGTATCGCTCGCGTGCCTGCGGTTCCTAGGCGGCCAGAAGGCCGCTCTTCGGCTCTCCTAGCCTACGGGTCGAGCCTCAGAGGCTCCCCTGGTGGTCATACCCTGGTAAGTACTCCCCCCGTTCTCCTTGCACCGTCTCCCCTTGGGGGGCAGACCCGGCTACCGGGGTAGGGTCTGACTAAGTAGGACTGAGCTAAGTCACTGAGCCGAGAGGACTTCAACCCTGCTTAGGGGCTGTGTTCCACGTGGAACACTCCTGCACCTCTAAGGCTAATACCGTCCTCTCTGCCTCCCCCTGGCCCCATCATCTCCCCCGCTACGGGTTGTTGTCAAAAGAACAACGCCTAGGCTAGCTTGGCGTCGCGTTGTCTTTTCGACAACGAGCTAGCCCACGAGCTGGCGCTCACGCTCATGTCGGCGCGCCGACATCTTAGCCAAGTAGCACTACTACCACATGTTAGTCGGAGCCATGTTTCACGCTTTTCTTCTCTCCTACCCTTGACTCCTCACCGTTAGGACCCTATCTTGTATCCGTGAACAGCGAAAGGGGAACGAACATGCTAACGACGGTAACTCTCTCGGCAATCGAGGACGAAGTTACGAGTCTCGAATCCCGGCTTGCCGTGCTCTATTCAGAGCTTCGCGGTTACGAGACGGCGCGATGGGAGGCGCATTCCGAACTTCGCGACTACGCGGGAACGCTCCGCCTCAACGTCAACGCTCTGACCGCTCAGGCGCAAATGCTCGCGGCGCAGCTTGAGCGTGTCTTCTCCTTCGGTCCGCATTCCTAGACGCTGCATCGGTCCTCCCACCGGGAGGACGCTCGGAACGCCTAACGGCTTCCCCTGGTCCTCGCGATCACGGCTCTCTTTGAAAACTTAGCGGTCAATCGGGGCGTTCGGCTCCATGCGTCGCTGATCCCTCCCGCTCCTAGCAAGAGCGCAGAGCACGCGGCGTAGTCGGGCAAGCTAGCGTCAATCGTCACAAAAGACCGCAAGCGAATGAGCGTGTGACAGGCGCTCCCTCGCGATAAGAGCCGTCAAGGCGACTCTTACCGGGAGGATAAGCATATGTTTTTCACGACTCGCGCGGCCGCCCTTCTGTCTCTCCTCGAATTTGCGCCGTGGATGCGCGCGAAACATCGCATCGTGCGAACGACGCGGCAACGTTGGGATTATGACAAGATGGATTTCGGCCCGGTTGAGCATGGCTGGACGCGCGTTATGGTCGATTAACTTGCATTCCGGGGGAGCCTAGCTCCCCCTCGCGATGAGAGCCGGGGAACCGGCTCCGATCGGGAGGAAACGAAACATGCTGATCTCAGAGGAATTCACCAACGAGACGGAAGGCTATCGGTTCGGCGATTCGCCCCCGTGCGAAGCCTTCACCGATGATATCGGCCGGCTCTTCCGCTTCTGCCAAAAGGAATTCGGCGCGTGCAAGTCCGCCGTCTACGTGGACACGCCGAACGGCAAGCCGAAGCGCGTGGGATGGTATTTCGAGAAGCGCATGGAGTACGAAGGCGCGCGCCCGAGCTGGCCAAAAGCGAAGCGTTTCTACGTGCGTGGCGCGTGAATCACGCTTCATGAGCGCAAGCCCGAGACGGTGACGACGGAATTCTTGGCTGATCTTGACGCCTAGACTTGCAATTCCCCACCGCTAGGAACTAGATTAGGGAAAGGAGAGAACGAAAATGACGTGGACCGATCTTTCTGTCCGGGAGGCGCGCAAGCTCGCCAAGGCCGAAGGCGTCAAACTCCCGCGCGTAGGGTATGAGGTGAGCCTAGGTGACGGCCGCTGGATCGCCTCTACGGGTCATTTCCAATTCGGTTGGATCGGACGCGCCCCGAAGGCGCCGTTTGTCCTGCGAGACGAGCGTCAAGAGCGGAGCGTCACAAGGCGAAACGATATCGCCGCGAGGGGCTACTAAAATGCACTACAGATTGCAACCGGAGACGTCGGCCGAGCTGGAAAAGGTCCCTCCAGGGACGGTAGCGAGCTCGGCGGCGCGTCTCGGCGCCTTGCAAGGCGAGCCGCTCCTCTACGCAATGGACGGCATGCTCCGCTATGCGAAAGCGTACCGCGCACGTTTCGACGGGTCCGCGCTGGCGGACGATGGTGTCTTGGGTGACGAATGGCTCGCGGCGGCGAAGGGTATCCGCGGCCTTTGCAACGGAGACGGCGCAGTAGCGATGGAGCTGGGCCGCACGACCGACTCGAAAGATAACGGCATGATCGAGGCCATCTTCTGGCATGCAATCGCCGCGGCGGGATTCTCGGACGCGGACGTTTGAAGGGGTGAACATGAAAACAGGAACCGCTGAGTCCTATCGCGTCGTCCGCCTCTACCGCGACGGCGGACGTAAACAGGTGCTCGCCCGTCGTCTCACGCTGGAAGAGGCGCAGGCGTGGTGCTCCGATCCGAACGGATCATCTTCAACGTGCTGGAAAACCACGCCGATGCAGCGCACGAAGCGCCGCGGACCGTGGCTTGAGGCGTTTGAGAGGGAGTGACATGGAAGAAACACCAATGGTCCGTTGCGAGCCATGTCTAGGCATGGGATACAAGGGGCGTATGCGCCAGACAGCCAGGGGCGAAGCGTGGAAGCTGGAAACGTGTCGCGCCTGCGGCGGGACTGGTCAGCGCATCGCCCCAAGGCGGAGCCGCAAGTGAGCCGCTGCCCCATCCACGACCGAGAGAAGGAATGCCCCTCCTGCCGTGCCGGGGAAATGGCCCGAGCGGGAGCCAAAACCCTAACGCCCGAGGAGCGGAGAGCCAAGTCCGCCCACGCTAACCGCGTCCGATGGGATCGGACGAAGAAAGGAAAAGAGGCGAAGTGAGAGAGCCGCGCTATCCTCTTCGCGTTCCGCTGCACAGCATTCCGGGCGGTCGGCCGCGCTATCGCGGCGGCTGCTTTCGATGCGGCATTCAATTCATGGGTGATCACGATACGGTCGTGATTCTGAAAGACGCCGGCCCGCACTTCTGCGAACGGTGCGGGGATCGCGAGATCAAGGCAACGGCGCCCCGTGCGGCATAGATGGCTCTACACGTACGGACCAGACAACGTAGCCATCCGCGCTAGGTGCGTGCGATGCCGCACCGGCTGGCGGGTCGCGGGTCGCGAACTGCTATGGGTTGACGCGACGGACCACCCGATGCCACCGCTCGCGAAATGTCCCGCCGCTCGCGAAATGTCCCGCCGACGCCCTTGTAAATCACAAACCCAACCCCTAGATTATCCCCACGGTAAGGAGGAACACATGGACTTGAACGCTCGGAAGCTCGATGAGCTTTTCTCTCGCGCCATCCACGCGGCGGGAGACAACCCGAACGCGCTGGGCTTCATGCAGCGCATTCCCGATTCGATCTACTACAGGCAGCCGCCGCGTGGCTGGCCGCAGCGGCAGGACGACACGCCCACGTACAGTGAGCTAAAAAAGGCGGAGTCTGAGCTTCTACTCGCAATCCGCACGGGGAGATGGCTGTAGGTGGAGCCCTACGGCATCGTGGACCACGGGGAGCCGTGCGGACTCTGTCACACGACCGCGCCCCGTCCAATGGACGGCGGAGCGCACGCTGATTGTCTGACCGGCATGATGAGCGGTGAGCATTTTACCGATGGGCGGCCGTGCTGGTGCCAGCCCGACGCAGAGAGCACGCCAGAATATGAAATCTTCGTTCACAGACGCAACCAATAAAGGAGGCCAAGTGATGGACACGGCAAGAGAGGCCGAGGACGAGCTGAGGCTCAACGCGCGGCACAGTCTTTTCGTGGAGGGTCACGGCCGCGCGCACCTGGATTCAGACGGGCGTGTGGACGAGGAAGAACTTCACGCCTGCCCGTACTGCAAGAGCCTCCCGGCTCTCCGCGAATCCCACGCGGAACTGCTGGCCGTTGCCAAGCGCGCGGCCGTCCTGCTCCCGCTGGCGCAGATTACGATCGGTGACGTGCTGCGGGAGGGCGACGCGGCAATCGCCGCCGCTGGGATCAACCCGTGGTGCGTAAACGAGGGCCGCGCTTCGGGTCACGAGGTGCTGTATTTCGATTTCCTCGCCCCCGCCATCGAAAAGGCCGAGAAGCTGTGACCCCCGCCGAGACGGCGCTTCTCGCTTCCGCAACGCTCCAGACGCGCCGATGGGGCTATCTCCTGAGAGACGTGAAGGGTATCCGAGAGATCAAAGACAGGCTCAACCTCCAGAGGCGCCCCGAGCCTCAGAGGAAGCCGGAAAAGAGGAACCGATGAAGACGGACGACCCGACACGCGTGACGCTGATTTGCAGATGCGGGGCCGACTACGCCGAAGGGTACGGCGCGACGATCGAAGAAGCGGACGCGAACGTTAGGAAGTTTTGGCGGAACGGAGGACATCGGAAGCGTGACGTGACGGAGCGATGCCTCGAATGGGCCGTTCCTGTCGACGGCGGCGGATCGCGTTACGAAGAGGTCGCCCGCGCCGAGGCCGGAGCGAAGCCATGAGCGCACACACGCCGGGGCCGTGGCTTATCGACCCTCGGGCCGACACGCACGTCACGACGATGGCGGGCCGCGGGATTTGCTCGGCCGGTGGCTATCAGACGAACGGGATACCTCCGGACATTCTTAACGCAGAGCACGCCGCCAACGCCCGCCTCATCGCCGCCGCGCCCGAGCTGCTCACGCTCGCCGAATGCGTGGCGGAACACTTCGACGGAACCGACTCACCGCTGGGCAGGGCTGCCCGCGCCGTCGTCGCGATGGCAAGGGGTGGCGAATGAGCGAAGACCAGCTCACGCATGGCCCGTTTTGCCCCTGCTCACGTTGCTTCGATCAGCCGTTCCCCGATGACGTGGACAGGGAACGCATGGAGCTGGACCCCTGGACCGAGAAGGATATCCGGGAGTTTTGGGAAACGGAGACGAGGAAGCCATGAAGCAGACGAACGTCTTGGGCTTGGAGGCCCCGCTCGTCCACGCGATCGCAGCGGTGCGGCGCCGATACGAAGAGAGCCACGGGGAGAAGAGCGATATCAGCCTGACCACGCTCATCGGGCCGCCGCTGATCTCCGAGCTGAAACGGCGCCACGATGACGAGCTGACCGAGGACGCGAGCGACGTGATTTACGCGCTCTTTGGCTCCCTCGCGCACGAGATTCTGAGGGGCGTGGCAGACGGGATGGAGGGTTATCTCGTCGAGAAACGCCTCTACGCCAACGTTCGCGGCTGGAAACTCTCCGGCGCCCTCGATATCGCGTACTACAGACATCAAGACGCCGGCTATCGGCTCGACGACTGGAAAGTCGTGAGCGTGTGGGAGGCGCTCAACGGCCCGAAGCCAGACAAGACGGCGCAATTAAATTGCCTCGCGGAATTCATGCGGCGAAACGGCTACGGCCCGGTCAATTCGCTCCGCCTCGTCTATCTCTTCCGGGACTGGTCGAAACGGAAGGCCCAGCGGGGGGAACATCCGCCGACTCAGGTGCAAATGGTAGACGTGCCGACATGGACGAGCGAAGAGACGAACGCCTACCTCGACGCGAGGGTCAGGCTCCATCAAGAGGCGCGGGCGCTCAGGGACGACGCGATCCCCCTCTGTACCCCATCGGAACGCTGGGAGGCTGAGCCCGCCTACGCCGTGATGAAGACGGGACGGAAGAGCGCGCTCCGGCTCCTCCCAACTCTCGACGAGGCGGAGTCGTGGAAGGCGAAGAACGGCGGAACACATATCGACGTGCGGCCCGGTGAGCCCACGCGCTGTCTGTCCTTCTGCGCCGCTGCCCCCGTCTGTCGCTTCGGCAAGGAATTACTCAAGCCGAAGGACGAATTACTCGAAAACCTCAAAGCCTCCCTTGAAATTCAAGGGACTGCCCTAAATTCTCCAAAGAGCGAGGAACATTATTATGACAAGGTTTTCAATCGAGGAACCGCCCCTTGAGGGCGAAGAGCCAGAGGGGGACAACGAGATGCCCGAGCCCCCGGACATGGGAGACGACCCTCCCGTGGAGGCTTACGAGGAGCGCGGAATCAGCGTCATCCCGAAGAGGGCCGAGGATGCGCCCATCGCCTCTGTGATGGAGCGGTCGGCGAGTTTCGACACCGGCTATCAGCAAGTGCCGGGCGTCCTCGTGCTGACCGACGAGCAGCAGAAGATCCTGAGGGCACCAATCCCCGATGCCGACATCGACGTGAAGCCCTCGGGCGAGTTGTTCATGAGCCAGACGCGGTATCGCCGGATCTTCTCCGATGCCTTCGGGGTCGGCGCGTGGGGCCTCCGTCCGGTCGGACCGCCGACCCGTGAGCAGGAACCGACGCCCCACGTCTCGCAGGAGTGGGCGCTCTTCGTCACGGGCCGCTTCGTCTCGCAGGCGTGGGGAGAGCAGGATTTCGTCATGGGGACGAACCAGCTCACGTACGCGACGGCCCTGGAGGGCGCCAAGAGCACGGCCCTTACTCGCTGCGCGAAGGATCTCAACATCGCCTCCGAGCTGTGGGATCGGCACTACACGGAGAAGTGGAAGGCCGAGAACTGCGTACAGGTCTGGGTCGAGGGGAAGAAGACGCCCCAGTGGCGCCGGAAGGACGCCCCGCCGTTCTACAAGGAGACCGGCTTCGTGAATGCCCCCGCATCTGCGTCAGGATCGCCCAGGACGGCCCCGCAGGCTCAGACGCAGGCAAGGGCGCCCGAGAAGGCTCCGGCGCCTCCTGGGGGCGGCATACGCATCGCGGAGGTCATCCCGAAGACGTTCACGAAAAGGGACGGCTCGGAAGGCCGCTCCTGGGTCGTCCTCGACTCCAACGGGGTCAAGTACGAGACGGTGCTCCCCTCGCTCGGAAAGGCGGCCGGCGACGCTTGCTCTTCCGGGGCCGCGGTCAGGATCGAGTCGGAGCCCAACGGCAACTACCCGCGGAAGCTCCAGCGCGTGGAGGTGATCTCGTGAAGATGGACACCGCGGCGTTTCCTTTTACCTGTATCGTTGATGACCATGGCGAGCCGCAGACATTTTTCCAACCCGGCATGACGCTCCGCGACTACTTCGCTGCGCACGCGCTCACTGGAATCCTCGCCACATGCGTATACGACATGTCCCCTGGGAGCGCGGGGCCGAGGTCCGTCGCAGCGTCGGCGTACGCCTTCGCCGACGCGATGCTGGCCGAGCGGGAGAAGCCATGAAGCTCTTCCGCCGCAAGCCCAAGCTCCGTCTCTTCTACCCTTGGCGCCTATCGAGGGGCCAGTGATGAGTGGAATTAACCTATACCATGCCTGTCGCTCGGGGCTGCCGCGTTGGCAATGCATGGACCCCAACACAAGATTCGATGCGTTCTGTATCCCAGAGCCCAACTCGGGCTGCTGGCTGTGGCTAGGGGCCACGACCAGGGGGTATGCAGTTTTTCGCCTGCCTGGCGCCAACGGCAAACTGATACGCGGCTCGCGCTTCTCTTATATTAGGCATAAGGGCGAAATCCCACCGGGATACGAGATAGACCATCTCTGTCGCAACACGGCCTGTGTTAATCCCGCTCACCTGGAAGCGGTGACGCCGAGAGAAAATAATATGCGGAGCATGTCGCCCTCCGCGGTTGCCGCTAGACGCGCTACTTGTGCGGCTGGGCATCCTTACGAGGGCCTACATAAGAGTGGCGGCGAGCGGAAATGCCGGCCATGCACAAAGAAATGGAATCACACCACATACACTAGAAGGGTAGCCCGTGCGCGTCACTAGGTTCGCGGTCGCGCTGGATGTACCCCGCACCACGACTCAACGTCGCAGGTTTGACCTTGCGCTGAGAAGTGCTGCGAACAACGTCCTTGGCGAGCGGAAACTCCAGGGGACCGTCTGGCTGGGGTATACGTGGCACACGAAGTCGGCACATCCCTTCCTCTCGCCGTGGCTCGTATGGTCCATAATTTGGAATTCGCTGACCGGCCCGGATTGCGCATTTAGCGCGATACCCCAGCTCGGAGAGAGCTATCTTTTGGAGGGTGAGAAATGGCTGGAGGTAACCCTGACCGAGAGGATGCCGTCCGAAGCCCCGTACGAAGCGTCCACTTCTACGCCGGCCGGTCGAGCCTCGTCGATATCACATGGGCGTCGCCGAAACGAACGTCCGTCAACATCCAAGGCCCCGCGGCCGAAAAGCTCCGGGAGAGGCTGACCGCCCTCGTGGCGGAGATAATCAAGGAGGAGAAACCCAAGTGATCCCCGCCTCGGAATACCGCAAGCTGATGGGCGGCGCGAAGAAGCCTAACAAGCATCGTGCTAAGCCGGTCGTTTACAAGGGGATACGCTTCGCCTCGGGACGGGAATGCGAGCGGTATAAGGAGCTGGAGCTTCTCGAAAAGGCGAAGAGTATACGTTCCCTCAAGACTCAGGTTGGGTTTCCGCTGATCGTCAACGAAATCCTCATCGCCATGTACGTTGCCGATTTCACATATTTCGAGCTTCGGGGCGATGACAAATACCGAGCGCCGGTCTACGTTGTCGAGGATTCGAAATCTCCCCACCTCCGCAAGCACCCGGTATTTCGCATAAAACAAAAGCTGATGCGCGCCCTGCGTGGCATCGAGATAAGGCTAACGTAATGGAAGTAAAAGAGTGGATCGCCTACGCGGACCACGAGAAATACCCAGATTGCGGCGTCGGCGGCATGGGTGGCATCGCCCAGCCGTTGAGCTGGGCCGAGTATACGGACGCGTACTCACCGCTAGGGCTTGAATACCTAGAGGCCCTCCGCGCCGCCCTATCGAAGCGCGGAAGGCTCACGGGGGACGAGCACCAAAACGCGGACGATGGGGTGCCGCTCTTCTCTGACGGTACCGTCGCCACGTACTCCTTCCGAGGTTGGGGCGATCTTCTCGCCGCCATTTACAACGAGAAGCTGGGCGAGAAAAAGTACACGTACATGGACTTCTACTATTACGGCTGGCCCGAAGAGCTGACGTAGAATGAAGAGAAAGCCGCCCACGCCTAACCCGAAAACCTCCTCCCGCCAAGCCAAGCCTCAGAAACCCTCCAAGACTCCCACCAAACCGGGCGGCACTCTCTCTTTTTGAAAGGAAGAGGATGAGACTCAAGAAAGAGGTAGTCGTAACGGACGTGGCCCCGGCCATCTGGTACGCCCTGGGGCGTATCGACGAGATTCACATGAACCTCTTCAGGGCGGGATGCATCGTCACGTCTCTGAGGGACGGCATCCACAATCCAGGGAGCCTCCATCCAAAGGGGCTCGCCGTGGACATTCGGACTTCCGATCTCCTCGGCATGGACCGCCAGGAGTTCGCTTCGGCCGTCTCCGCCGCCCTAGGGCCCCTCGGCTATGATGTCGTGCTAGAGGGGCTAAATGCCACCGCTGCAACAACTTCTGTGCATCTACACTGCGAGTTTGATCCGAAGGGCGCCGAGACGTTTATCCCGAGGCTCTCGTGAGCGAGCAGCACACGCCGGGACCGTGGATCTGGGACCGCCACCATCAACTCGAAGGCGAGAGCGAATCCCTCCGGCCGGCGCTGCCCTCGCGAAATCTCGTGCTCACTTGGTCTCGCGCGCGCAACGCCGAGGGTGTCGAGTACACGTACATACTCGTTGGGCCGGCCGACAAGCCGCTCATCGCCGCTGCGCCCGATCTCCTCCGCGAATTGGAGGGTGCGCTCGAAACTCTCGACACGCTCGACGTAGGCCGCGACGAAGGCGAGGGTGACCCCTTCGCCTCGATCCGCGCCGCCATCGCGAAGGCTCAGGGGCGGACGTGAGCGCCGGCCGCCGCCCCTGGTGCGTCATGCTCTGGCGCGCTGGCGATTACGTCTCCGTCCTCTCGCGCCACCGCACGGAGCGCGCCGCCGCCGCTATCGCGAAGGCTAGGGGCTCCGGTGCTTAGACCCGCTCTCCGCTTGGAGTTTCTTCATGTCGGCGATCATGCCGAGGAAGAAGTAGCCCATCGCGACGTTGACGCAGATCACGAATAGGCCCTTGAGGGCCGGAGGCGCCGCTTTCATCCAGCTCTCCCAGATGTCGGGAACGTCCCGAGCTGCATAGAGAGCCACGCAGATAGCCGCCCCGGCCCTGTTTCTCGACCCGAGGCGACGCATCCGAGCGAAGAAGACGCCGGACAGGACGATGACGGTAGCAACAGCGAGGATGGAGCCGGGGCGGATGATGTACTGCCAGAATGCCTCTACCCCTTCGATACCCGCCACGGGGCCTCCGCGAGTAGCTGCGTAAGGGTCGCGGCCAGCCCCTCGATTCTCGCGAGGCGTTCCCCGTGGCCCTCTACAGACTTTTTGATCGCCTCAACCTCGGCCACGATCGCCTTGGAGGACTCCTTCTGGGCGCTGTTGTCCGTGATGACCTTGAGGTCGAAGGTCTTCCAGAGGGCTATCGCCAAGGGGATGCCGGCGATTAGCCCCCCGGTGATGGCTCGACCGTCCACGAGCCACGAGCCATTCGCGGCGCCCCCTTGCGCTTGCGCCAGCACTCCGACCGTGGCCCCTAGAAAGAAGCCGCAAGCGAGCCACAGGAGCCGCCTCGTCTGCCTCAAGAGCCACCCTCGTACACGCATCCACCCCTAGGACAGTTGAACCGCACCCTATTGACCCCCCGTTCCATCCAAATTGGAAGCAGAACCAGGGCCAGTGCCGGTGGTCTTGTTTGCGACGACCTGGATCGAGTCCGTCAGCGTCTTCTCTTCGAGGAAGTCGAAGCCAAACCAAGAGAGCTTCCCGGCGAGCCAACGGCCGACGCCTTTCGTCAGGATCGAGAACGGCCCCAGCGCCATGATCAGGCCGGACACCCAACGGGGCGGGATGCCGCGGTCAGCGGGGTAGGCCCCCTTGAGAAGATTCCGAATGAACGTCGCGACGAGAACGCCGATCGAGGCGTAGACGAGCCAAGGGTTGTCCCCGAAGAAATGGATGATCCGGGTGGCGAGGTCCCATCCGTCCTTCGCCTTCTGCATCGCCACGTCGAGGCTAGGGTCTGCCCCCGGCGGCGTCACCTACGGCTCCAGGGGAACGTGTGGTAGCCCCCGTAACCGAATCCCCAGCCGAAGAGCATGATGATGCAGATGATGAGGATCACGAGCCGGATCTGGGGCGGCAGCGGCTCGAACTGATCGAGAAGGAGCTTGAGAAGCCAGACGATCAGGATCGCGATCAGGAGAAAAACAACAACGTCCACATAGCCTCCTTACGGCAAGATCCGGTTGAGCCCATTCGAGAGGACGATAGCCAAGGCCCAGAGAACGACCGAGACGACGGCGAAGGCGAGACACCCCATGCCGGCCCGCAAGAGGCTCCGCTTCTGCTCGGGGTACTCACTGTGGAGCGGCATCGGCGGCCTCAAGGTAAGACTGGACATGGGGGCCGGCTTGGGTGAGAGCGAAGGCCCTCTCGGCGAGCTTGGCGGCGAGGGCGCCCTTCCCGTCCACCACGGCCTTGATCCCGTTCTTGACGAGCCTCATCGCGACGGGATGGTTAAGGGCGCGCTCCAACGTCCACGCCGCGGCCTCTTGCACGGGCTTGAGCGCCACGTTTGCGATAGCGCCTCGGATCGTGGTCTTGCGAAGGGCCGTCTCCATGAGATCGAGCCCGACGTTGTATTCCCGCTGGGTTTTGAGGAGCGCGTTCGCGTCGCTGAGGAGGCCCTTCGCGGCGTCGCCGCCGACCGCTCCGAGCGCATCGCGGAGCTTCCGATCGACGGAGCCCGCGAGCCCTTTGAAGATTTGACGCTCCTCCGCGGAGAGAGTTGGCTCCTTCCACGCGAATTGGGCGAGGTCCCCCTTCATGCGGATAAGGGCCGAAAGCGGCTGGTCTTTCCCTACGCCCCCGCCAGAAAGCTCAAGGGCGTTCTGGATGTCGCCCATGACTTCGGCGGCCTTGGGGCTCATACCGGCAAACCGCTGGCCGATCTTGCCAACGCCCTTCGGGATCGTCATCAGCTTGTCGTAGGCGTCGCTCAATTCGGTGCCGAGGTTTACCTTCGGGTCCCCGGCGTCCTTCGCGAGCGTGTAGAGCTTTTCCCGCGTCTGGGCGAACTGCTGCTCAAGGATGTTGGCCCCGGCCTCCGTCTTCGCCGCGGCCCTCTGGATAAGCTTCGGGACGAGCTGTTTTGAGAAGCCGCTGATCGCCCTGCCGCCCCCTTCGCCGGCCACACCGAGCACGGCATCGAGGGAGAGCGTCTTCGCGATCTCCTTCCCGGTCATCGGGATGTCATTCGACCCGAAAGCGCCCTTCGTTGTCTCGCGGAGGAGGCCCCCCGTAGCGCCAGCCGCGCCGGCCATAGCTAGGCCGCCAGCGAGAGACGCGCCGCCCGTGAGAGGCGCAGCTATCCCGAGGGGGACGGCTGCTGCCACCTGGCCGGCGAACTCTCCCTTCGCGTTGCTCATGTCCTGGGCGTAGTTGGCTGCCCCTGTCTGTGTTTGGAGGTCGGCGAGCCGCTGTCGAGAGCGCCGCTGGAAATCCGTCTGGCCTGTGGGTTTCGTGGGCGCCGACTGGGCCGCGGGCGCCCCGGTGATGTGGGCGATCTGGGCCTGAATGTCGGCTTCGGACGCACCTTCCGGCGGCGTGAGCGCGTACGTGGTTCCATCGGGCGCCGTGATGCGATAGCTCGGCATCTACTTCACGACTTCGATCTTCCAGCCCTGTGGAACGGCAATAGGCGCAGCCTTCTGGGGCGCGAGCCGCGGGCCGAGCGCGTTTCCGTACGTGTTCCAGTCCACGTTGTAGGTGGAAACGATGGCCTTACGCTCCTGATCGAGATAATCCCGCCACTTCTCCAAGATCGCGCGGTTCTGCTCCGGCGTGTTCTGGATTCCCTCGGACAGCTTCTCAAAAAACGGCCGCTCCTGCGGACCAAAACCCCTTGCGCCGGCCCCAGTGGATTTGATTGCGTTGGCCGTCTGTAGTTTGAGCTGGGTGATGACGCCCTGATCCTCGGGGCGACGGTACGGATTCGCCTGGGCGATTCTCCCCATGATCGGCCCCATGTTCTTCGTGAGGTCCGGGTTGGCGAGAACCTTCTCGACTTCGTTAAGCGCGTTGTCGGCCGCCGTCAGCTCCTTAAGCTGGCCCTGGACCGTCTGCGGGAGCTTGGCGTCCTTCGCCGCGGTCTTGGCCTCGGAGGCGGCGAGCCGTTTGTCGAGGTCCGCCGCTTGGGCCGCAAGACGCTTCGCGAGGATCGCGTCCTGCTGGGCGAAGGTTCTCGCCTGAGAATCCGCAGCGAGCGTAGCCTTGAAGATGTCCCGGCCGAGCTGCTCTTTCGCCGCTTTGTCCTTGATCGCGCCGAAACGCTCCACGGCGCCCTGTAGCTGGGCCTGATACGCCGGGGCGTTCTCGGGAGAGAGGAGTCCGCTCTGGACGAGGCTCGCTGTAGCCGTCTGCGGATCAAGCTCTCCCTTTGCCGCGGCGGTCAGGTGTTCGCCCTGCACCCTTAGGAAGTCCTTGACGGGCGCCTCTTTCGCGATGCGGCTCTCACGGGCCAGCTCGACGGCGGAATGAGACTGCTCCCGAGCGTCCTGGCGAATCGCGAGCGTCTGCTGGAGCTGCTGGTTCTGGAGTTGGGCGAGCGTCTGGGCGATGCCCATCTGCTGCCCCTGGAGCTGCTGGACGGTGGGGTTGAGCTGCTGGGCGGTGAGACCGAGCCCACGGACGAAGCCGGGGAGCTTGGGGTCCGAGGCCGCTAGATTGCCCGCCAATTGCGCGAGGAGGCTTCCTACGGGGTGAGCCTGCGTCTGGGCCTGCCGTGCAGCCAACTGCTCCGAGTAGCCCTGGAGGAGCTTCTGATAGCTCTGGGCGCCCTGGAGTCCCTTAAGGATGTCTTCGCCCGGCCCTTTGAGGGTGACGGTCCCGTCTTCGCCGATGGCCGCAGAGAAACCCCTTTTTTTCTTCTCGGCCTCTCCCTCCTGTTTGGCGGCGCCGAGACTCTGGATGAACTGCTGGAGCCCTCCCATGTTTTGAGAGAGCCAATCGCCCTGCTGGACGGGGTCGAATCCGCTCGCCGCCCCGGCGAGTCCGAGCGTCCCGGTCAGGGTGTCTTCAAGATCACCCATCGGCCTTCTCATCTCCAGCCGAGAGGAGCAGCGCGTTTAGATAGGCCATCGATTCGGTGTGCTGACGCTCCTTCGCGGCGATGAAATCCGCGAGCCGCTCTTCCGGCGTCTTGGAAAGATCGACGACCACGGAGCTGCCGAGATGCCGCCACGAGGGGAGCGTTTCGTTTTCCATCGCCCTATCCTGTCACGAACGACGAGTAGTTACGAGATACGGGAAGCTGCGCCCCCGGCTGGAGGCCGGGTTGGCCCGCTTGCCAGGCGGAATAACCCCCGTACGCCGACGCGAGGCCAGCGGCGCCGCCGAGGATGCTCGCGTAGGTGGAGTTGTATTGCGGCATTCCCGCAATCCCCTGTAGCTGTAGCTGGCCGGCGCCAACGGAGGCGTTCCCAGCCTGGACGCTCTGGCCCATGCCGAGAGCGAGGAGCTTGTTGAGCTGCTCCACGCGGCCGAGCCCTTCGTTGAGCGTCGAGGAGTAGAGCTGGTCCGCGATCTGGGCGCCTACCCCTTGCGGCGTGAGGTTGGCCCGAAGATTCCCGCCCCGCGCCGCCTGTTCCTGCGCTCCAAGCTGTTGCTGCATCTGCGTGAAACCGGAGCGGGCGAGCCCCTCCGTGATTCCCGTCCGCTGCCCCTGATAGGCCGCGGCGAGCCCGGCCGGTTCTCCGCCCTCCGTGATGGAGTTGTTGAGCAAGGAATATTGACGGCCGAGGGCCGGGAGGCCGATGCGATATGCCTGCTGCGCCAACGCAGAATTGGTGCGCACGGCGGCGGCAGAAGCGGAAGACTGATCAGACGACAAACTCGGCCCCCGTGGACTTCTTCTTCGCTTTTGCGGCGTCACGGTCCGCGAGACATTTTCGACATCCCCTATAGGGGGCTTTCGCGGCGTCTTTACCGTACCGCTTGATGTAGACCGTGTTGATGGTATCAAACGGGTGTCCGTTGGCGCATTCCGTCCGTCTCGCATGAAACGCCGACTTGCCGACGCCGCGCAAAATGTTAACGCCGTCCGTGACAGCCTCCATATGGAACGGATTGACGCACGATCTGTTACGGCAAAGATGATCGATGACGAGCCCCTCTGGGATATCGCCCTTGATGTATTCGTAGGCCAGCCGATGGGCCTCCTCCGTCCTACCATCCACGCGGAAGTCACCATAGCCACCGCTATCTATGGCACCGCGCCACGGCCAGCAGTCTTCGCCCTCGCGCATGTCAACTTTCATCCAGAAGCGATACCATTTTTGCAAGCGCGGATGTCCCATGCATCACCCCGCGGAGAAGTATCCGCCGAGGCCGCCCACTACGGCGCCGCCGGCAATGGCCCAAGGATTCCCCGTCTGCGCTCCGATGGCCGCTCCCGACGCCGCGCCTCCGAGCGCGCTTCCGAACTGACTCGACCCTGAGAGGCCGCCGATCGCCGCGGCCTGATTCCCGCTGTATCCGCGCCCCAAGTTGAGGGCCGCGCCGCTTCCCTGGCCGAGCATCTGGAGAAGCTGCGTGTATTGGGTCAAGGAAGCCTGCTGCTCCCCGAAGTCGAGGCGCCGCATCGCCTGGGAGCGGTCCTCCTCAAGACCGCGGGCGTAGGTTCCGTAGGCGGCGTTTACCTGACCCGGAAGAAACCGCTCCCCGCTCTGCTTCGCCTGCTGCTGGAGGAGCCCCAGCGTGTCCTGCGAGGCATCGGCGTAGCCCTGATTGAGCTGAGACCGCGCCGCCCCGTAGGCGCTACGGATCGAGGCCGGCTCTCCGCCGGGGCCGATCTCGCGGCCCAAGAGGTCGATGATGTTCTTAAGCTCGGGATACGCGACATTTGAGAGCTGCTGAGACAGCCCGGCCTGCGTACGCGAGAGGTCCGCTGACGCGGCGCTCTGGGGGGAGTCGGTGCTCAAGACTGCGTATAGACCTGTGGGCTCGCCCACCAATTGGCGTACGTCCCCGACGTGCTCTCGCCCTGCTGGGTCCCGCTCCAAGTGATGGACGGGTAGGTGTACGTAGGCATGTAAGGGTAAGGAATGGTGAACGGCACATACCACTCGTCCCGATGCGGTCGGTAGCACGGGGCGCAGACGTGAGGCGGCGCCGCCTTCCCAATCTCCTCCGCGATGATCTCCCGGAGCTTCTCCTCGGAGACCGCCCAGAGCTTCATCCGCTCGGGGATTGTTTTGTGCGGCGCTACGTTCACGTCGAAGTCGAGGAGGAGCGGCCGGTCAGACCGCACGTAGGGCTTGCGGGGCTTCGTCGGTTTCGGCTTGGGCTTCGTCTTCATCGCGACTCCTCATAAGTCGATTGACGGCGCCGACCGCCGTCGTGCCAGCAACCTCCTCCATCTTACGCCGCTTCTCCTTGTTTGGGTGGACCCTCGCGAGGATAGCGGCGAAGTAGTCCGCCGAGCGTTCGTCGAAGGAGGCGTTAAAGAAGGGGCACGAGAGCCCCACTTTCACGCCCCAAAGTACGGACCCGCGGAAGATCGCCTCGTGGGCTTCGATAAAGTCGAGATCCGCGCCGTGGAGGTTGCAGTTCTGAAACATCACGGCGCGAAGCGTGGCTCCGGCGAAGATGGAGTAGGCGAGGCGGCACCCCACGAACTGCACGTTCCGAAGGACAACCCCAGCGAAATTCGCCTGCTCCAGATCGCAGTCTAGGAAGGTGACGTTATCCAGCGTCGCGGAGCGGAACGAGGAGAGAGGCATCTGGCACGTATCGAAAGAGCAATCCTTGATTTCTGGCGCCCCGGTGAAGTCCGCGAGATTCATCACGCAACGCTCGAATGAGACGTTCGCGAACTTGCTCCCGTACGCCGAGAGAGAGCGGAGATCCTCCCCGACGTGGACCGAATCCTTTTCCTCCCATCCTTGGGCGCGACGTTTCGAGCGGAGGAGGCGGCTCACTCTTCATCGTCCATCGCGAACGGCCCGGCGAGTGGCATCTCTAGCTCGCCCCTCGCTATCGCCCGCTTCGCGATTTCGTCTATCAACCACTCCACGTCACGCTCGCTCTTTCTTGGCGCCTTCTCCGTGCTGCTTCTCGGCTTGGGCTCGTTTTCGCGAGATTTCATGTTTCATAGCCCCCACGATTTGATGATGGGCCTTCGCACTCTGATGGTGCGCTACCCGCGTCGCCAACTGCCCACGCACATGCTCCTTTACGGCCTCGGGCTTGGGGAGGCCCGCAGGGTGATCCGCTTGGTATACCTTCGTGTGATGGGTCATCTGACCCCCGATCTCTTCGTCCCATATGACGGTCAGGCGCCAGTCGTTAGGACCGAAGGCGCCGATGTCCGAGAACCGGACGTGGATCTTCCCGCCCCCGTGCTCCTCTTTCTCGTTCGTCCATTTCTTGTGATGCTCTCGGAGAGCGGCCCAGACGACCGCCTTTTCGTGATGTTCGTCGAGGCGCTTCTCCAGCTCCGCGGGGTCGTCATCCACATGGGCCGAATGGCGGAACGGCAAAGCGTGGCCCTTGACACTGAGGAGCCCCGACACCTTGAGCCGCCCCTGTTTATCGGGACGGTCGGAGACGTGGACGCGGGTCACGTTAGCTTTCACGCAACCCTCGGTTGCGGGCCTCTACCTTCGCCCACGTCTCGGAGTCGGCCCTAAACGTCCCGCCGCAATCCCCGTGATAAGCCGAGATCCAATCGAGCCCGCGCGTCGTCCTGCATTTGTCGCACGACACGAACAACTCGTTCCCGTCGATGTCGGTCGTCACGCCGCGCACGTCGTAGAGCCCCATTTACGACTGCCTCTCTGCGGCCGATTTGTTGTGAGCGCAAACCCCGTCGAAAAAGAGATTTCGCGGGCTCCGCTCTGCCGTGATGGAGTAGACGTGAACCGGCGTTCCCGTCTCGAAATCGATTCCGACGATGGAATCCTTCACGACTTGGCCGCCCACGAGACGGTAGATCACGTCGCCGATCTGCATGTCCGAGGCGTCCCGGTAGTAGATCGACTTCGCCCCCTGCTTCCAGATGGCGATAGGGTGCGTCGAGCTGCACCGAAACTCGTGATGGGCGGCCGTGGTGAAGCGGTACATCGTGCCGACGCGCACGAGGTTAAGGCTTGCAACGCGATTTCGCACGAGTTTTCCGTTCCCGTAGCTCCAGATTTCGGTCCCCGCCACGCACAATTCCACCGGCCGCGGGCCGTCCACCGTCTCGACCGGCGTTCCGACCGGGACGCAGCCCACGACGGGATCATTCGGGTCCGTGTCCGAGCCGCCCGTCTGGCTCGCGCCGCCCGGCCAGTCGAGGCTGTTCATTTGCGCGGTCCACGGGGCGCCGAGGAGACCGCCGTTAACCATCGGCTGCTTGAGGGTAATTATCTCGGACCACTCACCATTTATCCCAAATTTGCACTGGTAATGCGTAAATGCCGAAGGAATTGGGAGTGGCCCGGCGATGGTTGTCGGGTAGCCGCCGGGGACGGTACCGGGAGGCACGCCCTGGATGCACACGACGGCATCGAAGGTCCCCGTCTGCGAGACGGCCGAGCCGAGAGTGATCGTGGTGTTGTCGTCGATCCCCGTCCCGCCCGTGACCTTCTGGATCTCATGGGCGAATGCCTCTCCGTTGACGGAGATGTAGGCGCCCATCCAGAGAATCGAGAAGTCCGAGTTGGGCGCCGTGAGCGTGGTCGTTCCGTTCGCCGTGACGGAGACGGCCGGGTCCGCCGTCGAGAGCTTCGCGAGCACCTTGAACTGGGTGTAGTCGGTCGTGAGCGTCGTGAGGTTAAACGCCCCGCCGAGTCCCACGTCCCTCTCGACGCCCTCCGGCTGCGAGGGGGTGTAGGCGGCGTTGGAGAAGTCCCTCGCGTCGTAGCGGACGATCTGGATCAAGAGGTAGCCGGACGTGGAGGCTCCCGCGGAGGCCGTCTTCGCGAGGATCGCGAGAACGAGGTTCTCCCCGCGGAGGAACGCTCCCTTCTCGACGAACTGAGAGATGGCCGAGAAGTCGTCCGCGGTGTGGGCCGTGGGGTCGATTTCGATCTCTCCCGCCGCCGTGAAGGTTCCCGCGGTCCCGCCCGTCGAGAGGTACGACTCCCAGATGGACCAGCGGTCATTCGCGGTCGGCATGGCAGCGGGAGGCGCCGTCGCCGCCCCGAGAGACCATTCGCCCGGGACGCCCGCAACGCCCGTTCCGCCGACGATGTATTCCGAGCCCGTAAAGAAATACTTGAACGTCGGCTGGCCGTCCGCCGCGTTGTTGGCCGGGCCGTAAGCGGTGTCGTGGGCCTGGAGACTCGACCCGTCCGTCCCGATGAACTGGGAGTTGAAGACGCGGTTGTAGAAGTTGTCCCGGTAGATCGTGGGGTCGTTCTCTGAGCCGGAGTTTCCGACGAGCGTCACGCGGCCCGTGGTCGGCCCAATGAAGCTCTGGTAGCTACTCGTCGGATCGAGGAAGGCCGGATCGAAGGTGACGACCTGGGTCCCGGTGTCCACGTCCTCGACGGTGTAGTCTTCCCCGTTGATCGTGATCGTCTCTCCGATCCAGTCGGCCGTCGCCGGATCTCCGCCGGTCACGGTGAGGGTGGTCGTCGCGTTCGTCGCGGAGACGTGGCTCCAATAGGCGGTAAGGTTCTCTCTCGCTTGGACGTTGACGCTCGTCACCCAATAGACGTACTGGGCCGGATCCGTCTGGTCGAAGTCCCAGCCGTCCGTCTGTTGGGCGGAGTCGATGAGGGGGTCGGTATTGAACGAGCGATCCGTCCACGCGAAGGCCCCGAGGTTCTGCATCGCGTCGTTGTAGCGAATCGTCGCGAAGGGCTGATTTGGCCGCTTCACGGTCCAGTCGGGAGTGCCGACGGTTCCGGCCCGGACCCGGTAGATGTTGAAGTGGGCTACCGTGGAGTCGATCTGGTCGGTGGGGGTCCCCGCGATCTGGACCAGATTCCACGTCAGGTTGACCGAGGCGCCGTTCCGAGACGTGGAGCCGAGGTTGGTCAGGGCCACGAGGTTGACCGGGTTGAAGGGCTTTGTGAGGCTCGCGTTGAGGCCGAACTTGAAGACGACACGGGGGGAATTCTCCACGTCCGTCCGCCGCGTCCCGGCCAACCTGACGTGGAATCT
>Ga0207686_10000194_pt1 | contig 47082 bp, 60 predicted proteins | sample KBSM24metaG_FD_184396 | JGI IMG/M metagenome (GOLD analysis project Ga0207686, IMG submission 184396) | Miscanthus rhizosphere microbial communities from Kellogg Biological Station, Michigan, USA - KBS M2-4 metaG (SPAdes) (version 2) | ecosystem: Host-associated > Plants > Roots > Rhizosphere >...
GACGAGGTGGTGCTGTGAGACTGCCCGTCGCGTCAGCCGAGCGAGGCCCGCGCCATGAGCTGGTTCTGGATCGGAGTCGCCACGCCATTTCTTGTAGCCGCACTGTTCTGGTTGATTTGGATACTCAGAGGCGCGCCGGGAGGATGGGGGCCATGAGCGACAACGCAACACTGGTGGAGCGGCTGAACGAGCGAAAAGCCTATTTCAGAGATGGCGGGCCGGATCATTGGCCTATGGCAGAGTTGTTGCGGAGTGCCGCCGCCCGCATCGCCGAGCTTGAGGCCGAGCTTGAAGTTTCCAAGGGCTTGGACAGGTCGCGAAACATCGAGGCACAGGAGATAACAGGCGAGTTTGTGCGTCTCCAAGCCGCCCGCATCGCCGAGCTTGAGGCCGAGCTGGCGACAATAGATGAAGCGGCGGTGCGTAACGGAGTGGCCCTGCAATATGAATCTCGTGAGGCGGAGCGGGAGCGCATGATCAAGTTGGGGCTGTCGTTCATCCTCGATCAGCAGGCCCGCGAGGATTTCATCCAGTTGGCTAGGAGTACCCCATGAGCGACCTTGAGCGCAGAAATGACTTCCGCGCCCGCATCGCCGAGCTCGAAGCCGAGCGGGAGGTATATATGGCAAGTAGTTTTGGGGCCAAGGACAAACGCATATCCGATCTTGAAGCCGCGCTATGCAGAATTGCGGACGAAACGGACAACGCACCGTATATCCAGCATATTGCCCGTGCTGCCCTCTCTCCAAAACAACGGCTCCCGAGAGACGAGCGGCTAGTGCTTGATCTGGATATTGCCGCCGCCCGCATCGCCGAGCTTGAGGCCGAGCGGGATAGTCTCAAGGCTGCGCTGAAAAACATCGCTCGACAGATGACAGTGGCCGAGCATGACGAGCGTCACCCCGAAGGTGGCGGCGATGTGGATCTCGCCTACGACACGATTATCGGTGTCGCCCGTGCCGCCCTCTCCTCCACCGCATCGGGGGACATCAGCCGTGGCGAGGCCCTTGCCTATCGCAGCGAGGACCACGGGCCGGGGAAAAAACCATGATCGTCCTTGGTATCGACCCTGGAAGCGTCTCGGCGGCTTGGGGGCTTCTCGGCCCCGGCGTTTGCCTCTGCGACGATGTCCCGGTCGCCGCCAACATGGTCAGCGCGGTGGGGCTTGCCGACATGGTTGCCGGCTCGGGCGCAGATATCGTCGTCATCGAGCGGGTCAACGCTTTCCCCAAGCAAGGCGTGTCATCCTCGTTTCGCTTTGGCATGGGCTTGGGGATCATTCATGGCGTTGTCGCGGCGTTGGGGTTCCGGATGGTCGAGGTGGCCCCCACCGTGTGGAAGCGACACTTTAAGCTCGGCCCCGACAAGGAGGATGCTCGCGCCCTCGCTCTCAAGCGACTTCCGGCAGCCGCCGGAAACCTGTCGAGGAAGAAAGACGCCGGCCGTGCTGAAGCGCTCCTCATGGCGTTGTGGTGGCAGGAGCAAAAGCTGTGACCGACGAAGAATTCATAACTTGCCCGAAGTGCCGGGCAATATCGGGCGATGATTGGTCGGGATGCGAAGGCAAGTGCCCGCTGCCGATGTCGCCGCATTACGACGTCGCCGTCGCTGACGAATATGCCGAGAATGAAGAGACACCCGGATGATCCGCGACGAAGCGACCGAAGTTGCCCGCGCATGGACGAGCGTCAAGGACGATTGGATCGTCCGCCGGAATAAAGCGCATGCCGTCCAGCAGTGGGAGGTTGTCCACGATTGGGGCGTCGACGCAGTCTCCGACGAAACACAGAAAGTCCTCCGGCGGTTCACGTTGCAGGACAGCGCGATAGCCTACGCCAACAAGTGCGAGGCCAAGGCGCGCGGCAACGCCGTGCTGCGGATGCTCCGGATAAGAGGCTACAAGCTGTGACCCCGCTCTATCCGTATCAGGCCAGCGCCATCGGCAAGATCGCGGCAGCCGACAAGCCGATGCTCAACGCTTTCGATCCGGGGCTAGGTAAGAGCCGCGTCGCGCTGTCGGTGCTCTACGCCAAGGGGTTTCGCCGGGTTCTGATCTTCTGCCCGAGTTCGGTTCTCCTCGTCTGGGAAGCCGAGGTCAGGAAGTGGTGGGGCGGTATGGACGTGACCATTGTCCGGCCAAGCAGCGCGATCCCGGCGAAGGAAGGCCTCTTCCTCGTTTCCTACGGCTTGGTCTCCGAGGCCAGCGGCGCCACCACGAAATTGCTCGAGAAGACTACGCCGTTCGACGCCTGCGTCATCGACGAAGTCCACTACCTGAAGAACCCGCGGGCTAATCGCTCGAAGCGCATCTTCGACCTGTTGAAGGCGGGCAAGCTCGGCTGGGTTCATCCGATGAGCGGAACGCCGGCACCGAATAACGCCAGCGAGCTATGGGGGATGCTCTACCACCTCCGTCCCGACACCATCGTTTCGCCCGTCAACGGCAAGCCGATGCGCGAGGGCGAGTTCGTTGCTCGCTACTGCACGGTCGACCAGTTCAAAGTTAACGGGGGAAGGCACTGGGTCACCCGTATCACCGGGAGCAAGAACAAGGACGAGCTGCGCGAACGCATCGCCCCGATGGTCCTGCGCGCCAGGAAGAAGGATGTCCTGCCGGATCTGCCGCCGCTCGACTTCGTGGTGCTGCCGGTCAAAGCGGAGATGCCTGAATCTTTTGACCGTCTCGGTCGGCTCGATCGGCTCGATGACGACGATGAACTGTTGGCCGAGCTTGCGTCGGGCGCTGCCAAGAGTGAGATCCAAGGACTTGGCCTCGCCAAGATCCCCGCGGTGGTCGAATGGATCGCCGACCTCTTAGACTCCGATCCCAAGCGCCGGCTCGTCGTCTGGGCGATGCACCACCGGGTCATCGACAGCTATGTCGGATTGCTGGCGCAGTACTCGCCGGTCAAGCTCGACGGCCGCGACAGTCTCGAGGCTCGCCGGGTTGCTATCGATCGTTTCATGACGAAGCAGGCCCGCGTCTTCATCGGGCAGATCCAGGCGGGCGGCACCGGGCTGACTCTTGTCTCGCTGACCGCCCCCTGCTCCGACGTGATCTTCGCCGAGTCGTCCTTTAGCTGGACCGACAACGTCCAGGCCGCCTGCCGCATCCATCGCATCGGGCAGATGGATGGCGTCCTCGCCCGCTACGCCTCGGCCGCGGGGACGCTCGACGATCGCATTCAGGAAATCCTTGCCAGGAAGTCGCGCGACTGGGTGGAGGTTTTCGGGTGACGTACAACGTCTCGGATGTCCCGCAGGAAGTCCTTCATCTGTTCGAAATCCTGACCTTCAAGGTCATCGCCACAGGGCGTCTCCGTTATTCGGCGGACGCCATTCTGCACAGAATTCGCTGGCACTTCGAGATCGACAAAGGCCGCCGCGAGTTCAAGTGCAACGACCATTGGACGGCGAATTTGTCTCGCTGGTTCCTGGATCATCATCCCGAGCACGAGGGTTTTTTCGAGCTTCGCGCCCGTCCCGGCTGGGGGTGGCTTTGAATACCGGCAGGCATTCCGCCTGACGGGAAGAGCGCAGCCATTGTTGGCTGCAAGGAGAAGTGAAGTGAGCAACGACAAGAAGATCACCGCCCCACCGCCCCTGCCGGCAACGCTTGCCGAGTGGGACGCCGTCCGCGACGTCAAGTCGTCGTTGACGCTCAACGACCGCGTCGAGACGCAGCATCGCTATTTGTCATCGACGGACTCGGAATATCCGAAATATCTCTGGGCGGTCTTCGACGAACAGGCAGTCGAGGGGTCGCTGACCGACGACGATCACGAGGCGGCACGCCGTATCCGCGACCTGTCGCTGACCAAGGAGCACGCCGACCCGGTGATCGCTGGCGAGAAGATCGCCTCGATCAAGAAGTCCCTGCGCATCGTCCTGCGTCGTTACCACCAGGGCCGCAAGGAACGCAAGAACATGGTCGGCGGGCAGATCGTCCCCGACGACGACAACAGCAACGACTAGGCGAAACCCGGTCCGGAGGATGGTTCCTCCGGGCCACTTCCCTGGAGAAAAAGTATGACCGCAGTGACCAAAAATTCGATGCTGGGTATCCTCGCCGACCAGATCAAGGACGACCTAAGCCGGCGCGAGAGCGTTCGCGAGCAGTGGGTTGCCGCCACCCTCGATCTCTGCAAGCACCTTGTCGAGGCCAAGGAGCAGTTCAAGGCGACCAAGCAATTTAGCGAGTGGCTGGCCGCCAACAATCTCGGCGACGACGTTCTCGGCCATCAGGATCGCGCGGCGGCGATCGCGATGGGTGAGGATCTCAAGCTCGCCGGGAAAGTTCTCGCTGCCACGGAGCGGCGTTCGCTGCAACTCATCTACACCAAGGAATTTCGAGTTACTAACGCTAGTAAGTCAGCCAAGCCGCCCAAACAGAAAACCCCGCCGCGTGTCCCGCCCGAGACTGAGGCGGTCATCGTCGATGTCGTCTTCAACAAAGGAGGAACTCGCGACGAGGCCGAGGCGGCGGCGGGGGTGTCCTCGACGGTTGTTCGTCGTGTCGTCGCGGCCGAAGAAGCCCGCCGGAAGGTCATCGATACCGATCCGACGCTCGATCCGGCAGCCTTCCTGTCGCTGTCCGGTCAGCAGAAGCTGGCGGCCTTCGAACGCCGGCTGATGCGGCAGAACGACGCCAAGGTCGATGCTCTGGTGCGGGTCCAGGTGCGTAAGTACTTGGACGAGATATTCCTGCCCGTGCACCAAAAGAAACTAGCCCAGGCCGAGCGTGTCATCCAGTCGCGCAAACACTTGATGAGCAAGGCCGACTTCAATCTTGTCCGCGCCTGCCTGCACCCGGACAATTCCGCCGGCAAGGAACGGCGCGACCGCGCTTTCGACATCTTCAACAAGCTGGAGGACCTGCTGATCGGGGAGAAGGAATTGCCGCTGGTCGGCGGTGCGCCGCCCTTGCCTAGCTCGTTGGCCGAGTGGGACAGGATGCGGGCTGAAACCACGGCGGCGAGAGCGGCCAAGCGTGCGAGGCCGCGGTGAGCACGCGGGGGCTGACGTTTCTGATCTTCGGCGCCTGGCTGGCGGCGGTGATGCTCCTGATCGTCGGGATCATGGGCATCGCCACCCGGCCGGCCCATTCCGCCGACATGAACGACTGCAAAGTTTTTGCGACTCGTGGCTCGGCGGCGGCGCTCAAAGCTTTGCTTGGTTTTCCTTTCATCGATGTGGCGGCGGGGAAGTTCCTCTTCAGGAAGGCTTACAGTTTTTGCCTGAACGCCGACGAGACGCCAGAGATGACGTTCACGGCGGAGGAGCAGCCGATCGTCGACGGCAAGATCACGCTGCCGCCGATGAAGCCCGAAGGGGTGGTTCCGGCCACCGATCCGGCCGACCCGGTGCCGGTCGTCGAGCCAACCAGGCCGAAGCCGAAGGGCCAGGCGCTGTGCATCAAGCATGGCAAGCGCACCGTCTACAAAGGCCGCCACTGGAGATGCGTGAAGTGACCCTTGGTGTCAGCGGCGACAAAGCCCACGCCCATGCGCAGCGCGGCGACGACCTCTACGAGACCCCGGCGGTGGCGGTCGAGGCGCTGCTTAAGGTCGAGAAGCTGCCCTGGATAATCTGGGAGCCGGCGTGCGGTCCCGGCGCGATCGTCAGGGTGCTGCGGTCGCACGGGCACGACGTTCTCGCCACCGATCTCGTCGACTATGGAACGCCGGACCAGGACGACCATGGTTGGGATTTCCTGGCACAGACAGGTCGTTCGGAACACGAGGAAGCAATCGTCACCAATCCGCCCTACCGGATGGCCGGAAAGTTCGTCGCGCACGCCATCGAGCTGTGCCCGCTGGTCATCGTCCTCGCCCGCCTCGCCTTCTATGAGTCGACGGGCCGCGAGGCGATCCTCGCCCGTTGCTCGCGCATCCACGTCTTCGCCAACCGGCTGCCGATGATGCATCGGGCTGGCTGGACGGGACCGAAGAGCACCTCCGGCGTCGCCTTCGCCTGGTTTGTCTGGGACGACAGACACCAAGGACCAACCACCATTGACCGCATCACATGGGAGTAGAGAGATGAGTCTGACTAACGACGAGACCGAGCGTGCCCGCGATTTCTGGGCCAAGACCAATAACTCGAAAGCGGCCGCCGATGGTGTTGGCGAGTCCTATGCCAAGTCGATGCAAGCGGTTGTCGACGCTCCCGTGCCCGACGATTCTGTCGATCATCCGCCGCACTACACCCGGCATCCTTCCGGCGTCGAATGCATCCAGATCACCGAGAGCATGAACTTCTGCCTTGGCAACGCGATCAAATATATCTGGCGGGCCGACCTCAAAGGCGGCGTCGAAGACCTCAAGAAGGCAAAATGGTATCTCCAGAGGGAGATCGATCGGCTGGAGGGGCTGATATGAGCATGAGGTGTTTCACTGTCTATCGCCACACCGTGCCGGATGCGACCCACAACGCCGACCAGAAAAACCCGCCTGACGAAGTGCAATTCGAGGGCGTCGTCTTCTCCGACGGCAGGGTCGCCGTCCGTTGGCTGACGGCCAAGCGTTCAACCTCTGTGTGGGACAAACTCGATGATCTTCTCGCTATTCATGGCCACCCCGAATACGGCTCCGTCTGGGAGTGGTTCGCGCTGGTGCCTCGGGACGAAGCAGGTGGTTTTGAAGGGGATCAGGAACAAGATGCCTAACCCGATGGAAGTCCTCAACCGGATCAAGGTCACCGCCAAGGACTTGACGCCCGAAGAGGAGATCGTGGTGAAAGCCGCGATCGAGGAAGCCATGTTGAAGGTTGACGACGCCTTGCGCGTCGTCCTCGCCATGATCGACGAAATCGAAGTTCGCAAAGCAGCAGCACAGGAAGCAAAGGACAAAGCCAATGCCCATTAAGATCGAGATCGCCGGCGAGCACATGGGCGACATCGACCTCGCCTTGAACGCTCTCAATCGCCCCGATCCCCGCACCATGTTGATCGACGACTTGCTGGCGATCGTCAAGGCCCGTTTCGCGATGACGGGCTTCGCTGTGACGATATCGGAATTGCCGATGTCACCCGAGAACAAGCCGACGCCGGCAGAGGCCGAGGCGATCGTCGAGGAGATCGAGGAAGCGCTCGCCGAGCCGACGCCCAAGCGCAAGCGGGGTCGGCCAGCGAAAGTCGAGCCGGAGGAAGAGTCTTCCAACGTCGTCGAGATGACGCAGCCGTCGAAGCCCGACGAGGACCAGAGCTATGTCCTTGACGAACTCAGCAAGCGTTTCGCCGACCCCAAGCAGAAGAACAAGACGAAGGCGTTCATCGACAGGGTCGCCGGTCGTCATGGCGGCGTCCGCCTGAGCCGTCTCGAAGCGAAGCTGTTCCCGGCAATCAAGCAGGAGATGGAGGCTTACTTCGCCGGCGGCGGCAACGGCCATGCCGCGTAGCCACCTCGACCATTGCCACTACTGCGGGCGGGACGTCGAAGCGCCGCAGCGCCTCGACGCCCGCGGCATCTTCCTGACTTATGCCTGCGACGCCTGCTGGCGAAACGAGCGGCGGAGCTATCGCCCGGAGGTCCTCACCGATCCGCAATACGCCGCCGATGATCTGGGGGAAGATTATGACTGACGATCGCCATTGGTCGCAGGACAAGCTCGGCCTGGCCGAGGAGATGTGGAAGCAGGGGTATAAAGCTGCGTTCATCGGCTTGTACTGCGACACCACCCGCAACGCCGTCATCGGCATGGCCCACCGCCGGCGTTGGGTGCGCGACGTCGAGCCGGTGCAGAAACGGGTCCTGCCAAAGAAGGTCTACAAGCCGCTGGTGGCGAAGCCGAGGGGCGAGCGGGCCGTGCCGCCGCGTCGGGTGGGCAAAATCTCCGTCATGGAATTGGAAGTGTGGCATTGCCGGTGGCCGGTGTCCGGCACCGGGGCTGGGACGTTGTTTTGTGGGCTGAAACCCGAGGACAGCCACGTTTACTGTGAAGAGCACACCAAGCTCGGCACCGGGCAGAAATATGCTCCGCGCATCAGCGAGAAGGTCGTCGAGGGGCGGCTGCCGTGAGCTACGCCGCCGACTATGGCGCGCGCTGGCGGGCCACGCACCGGGAAGAAGCCCGTGAATATGCCCGACGGTACGCCGAGGAGAACCGGGGCGTGGTGAACGACAAGGCCCGCCGCTATCGGCAGAGGAACCGCGTGGCCATCAAGGTCGCCCGCGATCTCAGCGTACCGATCGCCGAAGCCCGCCGGCTGCTGGGTGGCACAGGCGTTGCACATGAGGCGGTATGATCCGCTATTCAGCGTATCTACGGCCCCGCGAAAATTATTTTGGAGACTTGAGATGGCTGCCCACGCCGACGCCTCGCCCTCTTCTTCGTCGATCTGGATCAACTGCCCGGCGTCGGTGACCAAGGCGCGGGGCCGCAGGCGTCTCCCCACCATCTACACGGCTGAAGGCTCCGCCGCCCACGAGGTCGCCGATCTTCTCATTCATGGGCTGATCCCGCCCGACGAGATCGTGGTGGACGGCATGACTTTCGAGGTCGACGACGACATGGTCGACGCCGTCGAGCGTTACGTCGAGTACGTCGAGAAGCTCAAGGCCAACTCCGACGTCTTCAGGACCGAGACGCAAGTCGCCGTGACGCTGCCGGGCAGCGAGAAGCTCTACGGCACCGCCGATGTCATCGCCTATAATCGCGGGACCGAGAACCTCGAAGTCGTCGATCTCAAGTACGGCAAGGGTGTCGCGGTCTCGGTGGTGGGCAACCCGCAGCTTCGCATCTACGCCTTGGGGGCGTTGGATAGCTTGGGGGCTGCCTATCCGGTCGAGACGGTGCAGATGACCGTCATCCAGCCGCGCACGGAGAGCACGCCCGGCAGCAACACCGAGACGCTCGCCGTCCACGAGCTTCGCGACTGGAAGAACAAGATATTGCTGCCGGCGGTCTCTCTGATCGACGATGACGACCAGACCGAGGTCACCGGCAGCCATTGCCGCTGGTGTGTCCGTGCCGGCGAGTGCCGGAGCTTGGCGGCAACACGCTTGTCGGATGCTCGCGCCGTGTTCGCGCCGGTGGCGGACCCACCGTTGCCGACGGCGCTCACCGACGACGAACTGGCGGTCATCCTCGACCACGCCGGGCAGATCGAGGCCTGGCTCGAGAGGGTCCGCGCCGAGGCCAGCCAGCGCATCGACCATGGACGAGCCGTCCCCGGCTGGAAGCTGGTGGCGAAGCGGGCGATGGAGAAGTGGATCGATGCCGACGAGGCGTTGGTCGAGGTGAACAACTTGTTCCCGCATGTCGACGGCTTGCTCAAGCTCCGCACGCCGGCGCAAGTCAAGAAAACCCTGAAGGCAGCGAAGGAAGACCCCGACGTCATCGTGGCTTACACGACGAAAAAGAGTTCCGGCACGACGCTGGCTCGCGACGACGACAGCCGGGAAGCGGTCGGCACCGATGCGAAATCAGTATTCCAGCAGCTCACCGATAGTCTTGCCATCACGGAGAAACGTCCATAAGGTCATCCCGGTAAGAACTCTAAACCTAGCTAAACCCAGCAAAAGGAACTTAAGTCATGGCTGCACAAGCCCTCGTTACCCCCTACGCCATCCTCAGTTTTCCCCAGCTCTTCACCCCGAAGCCGCGTGCCGAGCAAGGCCCGCCGGTGTTCTCGTGCGCGCTTTTGTTCAGCGAAGAGGTGCAGAAGGGGAAGGAGTACCGGCTGATGGAGAAGGCGGTGAAGAGTCTCGCCGCGTCGAAATTCCCCGGCGTGCCGATGGAGAAGATCCTGCTGCCGTTCCGCGACGCCGGTGAGAAGCAATACGCTGGCTACGAGGAGGGGATGACGTTTATCAATCCATGGTCGACGTTCAAGCCACAGGTGGTCGACGGCCGCTTGCAGGAGGTTCTCGATCCCGCCGAGGTCTGGGCGGGGCAGACGGTGTGCGCCTACGTCACGCCGTTCACCTGGACGAACTCCGGCAAGCACGGCATCAGCTTCGGGCTGAACCATGTCCAGATCGTCAAGAAAGATTCCCCAAGGATCGACGGGCGGGTGCCGGCCAAGAACGTCTTCAAGGCGATCGACGCCGACGAAGACGACGTCGACGACTTGCTCTGATGTTGACGATCTTCGCCATCTTCCTTGGCGCCTATGTCGGGTGGCTCGCCGTCGTGTTCTACGACGGGATGACGCAGCCTTAGTAGGCCTTCTTGCCGCCGAAGGGCGGGGCCTGCTTTCCTTTGAAGTTGGCCAGGTTACCCCTGCCGCTGCCGCCGATCTTGGGGATCGTCGGCGGCGGTGTCCTCGCGGGAGCCGGGGCCTTGGGCCCTGTCTGTGGCGAGGCGAGATCCGGGATGCCGGTGACGGCTTGTCGCATCATGTTGGCGATCGGGCTGGATTTCTTTGCCACGGTTTCCTTCCTTTCTGACGATACAGGCGTTCTCCATCCTGTTAGCATGGCTTTGTTCTCGGGCAACACAAGATGGAGGATGAAGCATGCTTATAAGAGAAACTCTGAAGTTCGCTGCCGCCTTGGCGGCAGTCGTGGCGGTCACGGCATGGGCCCCGCCGGCCAATGCGGTTCTCATGGTGACGATGCAGGACGAGTTGGGGGCGACGTTTCACTGCGTCGACAACGGCGGGGCTTGTGACTTTTCCGGCGCGGCCGACAGCCTCCTGACCCTCAACAATGCGGTCGGGAGCTTTCAGGTTACCGGCACCATCTCGACCTCGCAGACCGGCCTGCTTAACCTACTCTCCTTGGTTAACTTCGGCGCGATCAATAACGACACGGCGGCGCATACGCTCAATATGTATGTCAGCGACACCGACTTCTTGGGGCCGGTGAGCGGCATCGCCAGCAGCGCCGGAATTCTGTTCTCGAACGCCGTGGGGTCCGGGCCGTCCAGCCTGGAGTTCTACGCCGACACCGGCAACACCCAGGGGGCCAATCTGATCAACTTCCCTGGCGTGCTTCTGGCTTCGGCGGTGCAGACACCGACGACCAACCCGCAGCAATTTCTCGGCAACGACTTTGCCGCGTTCAGCGATCCCAACCTGTTTTCGATGACCCAGGTTGCCCACATCAATTTGCGTGGTGGCGGCTCGTTCACCGATTTCGGCATGAACATGCAGAACGTCAACGCCGTGCCGGTGCCGGCGGCCCTGCCGTTGCTCGGCAGCGTCGTGGCCGGCTTCGGGGCGTTCGGCGCGTGGCGTCGGCGCAAGCTCTCGGGCGGCTCAACCGCACACTGACCGCCCGACGTGGCGCAGGGGGGTTTTAACCCATTCCCTCCTGCGCTACCTGAAGAGCAATCGGCCTGATGGCCCGAGGGGCGTGGTTCGCCCCCTGTCTCTCGCGTCCGCGGGTCCGGTAGGCGAGGGGGGTTGCCCAAGTTTCATCCCCCCTCGCTTTTCTCTCAGATCCAGCTCTGCATGGCGATGTCGCGTTCCTGTTTCGCCTTGCCGCCGGGATAGCCGATGGTCGGTAGTGTGAACAGCCCGGCAAGCCGGCTGAGATCCGGGTCCGCGTTGGGGGCGACGCCCTCTGTGACCGGCGTCACTGCCAGGTTCATCGGGCCAAGGCCGCCACCGCCGGACATTCCGCCACTCGAGCCGCCGCCCCCGCCGGACGACAGGTCGCCGAGGGCGCTGCCGTCGAAGACCCCGGCGAGACTCTCTCCCGTGTGGTCGGAGCCGGGGCCGACGTTCGGCTGGGTCGCGCCGGGGACGGGGGTTTCGGGCGAGGCGTAGGATAGTTGCGGCTGGCCGGCGCCGGTGACCACGGCGGCGGCAGCCGGGAGCGGTGCGCCCTTGCTGCCGGCAGCGCCGGTTTCCCCGGTCTCGCCGTTGGCTGCCATGTTCTCGCCCAACGTCTTGTTGACGTCGAACTTGTGGCCTTTGGCCGACATGCGCCGAAGCGTGATCGGGTCCCAACGTTTCAGGGGGATGTTCTTGGCGACCGCGAGCTGAAGATGATAGGGCGCGTCGAGCGCCGTCGGATACTGGGCGAGGTTGACGCCGGCTTTCGAGGCCCAGTCCTTCCACGTCCCGTCGGTGATCTGGAAGAAGCCGCGGGCACGGCCGGAAGAGGTGCTCTGGCGCTCGTTGGTGACGTTTTTGTTGCCGCTCTCGAAGCCGAGAAAGTCGCTGAACCAGCCCATTTCCGCATCCTCAATAAAGCCGGTCGTCTACGCCGCGAATTATGTCGGCGGACTGTTCCAGCCGATACAACGGTTGTTGTTCCTGCGTCACCCAACGACCGTTATCGCCACCGGGTCCTGGACCGTTTTGCCATGGCATCCAGTATGTCGGCGGCTTTGTCCGAAGAGGAAGCCCGTGCGGGTCAAGAGGAACCGCTGCCTGAGCCAATAGTTCAGCCAAAGTCATAGCCACACCTTGCGTGCGAGCGGTTTCGCCTGCCCCGGCAGCGCCCCCGGCAGGGCGTCGGCGCCGGGCGGCGCGTCGCCGGGCAGGCCGATGGTCGGCAGGGAGAAGAGCCCTGCCAACGGGCCGACGGCGCCCATGTCGGCCGCTGCCGGCTGCTGGCTCATCTCTTGCGGCGTTGCCGGCATGACCTGAAGGTCGGTATTCGGCGGAGGCGAGTCGCCGCCGATCAGGCCGGTGCCGCGAGGGCCGCCGCCGGAGCTTATGCTGGGCGGGCCACCGGTACCGCTGTCGCCGCCGATCGTGGCGCTCGAGAGGATGTCGGCGACGGTGCCCGCCGGGGTCGGCGCGGGCGTCGCCCCGTTCGTGGCCGGCATCGCTCCCGTCAGGTTTACGGTCGCACCGCCGCTCGCGCCACCCTTGCCACCGCGCGCCCCGGCTGGCTCGATGTGCCAGTTCTCGTAGCTCATCGGGAAGACCAGACCGACCTGCGGGGCATACTTGTGCGCCGCCTCCATCGCCGCCTGCGAGCCGTAGGAGAGGTCGACGGCGTTGCCCTTGCCATGCTGGCTCCGGCCGGGCGGCGCCACCCATTTCCGGGCAGCTTGAGGCGAGCCGTATTTCCTGACGGCGCGAGCGAACAGGTCGGCTTGGTGCTGCGGGCTTCTATAGCCTGAACGAATTCCGATCTGCGAACCGAGATTATTGGGCAGGATCTGCCGGAGCTGCTCGAGCTGTGACAGGAAGCCGGGATTGATGCCGGCAGTGCCGGTGAGCAAGCTGAAGGCCATTACGGACCCCTACCGGGCGGCAGCCGGCCACGCACGACGTCGGACAAGGCGTTGCTCAACGTGTTCGCCAGGCTCGGGGTGTTCTTCCAGGCTTCCTTCAGCGACGACGAGTTGATCACCCGCTTCGAGAAGGCCGGGTCGGTGAGTCGACCGGCGACGAAGCGCGGTATGACCGATCCAGCGGCGATGAGGCCGGCGGCCTTTAGCGCGGCGGCGAGACCGGCGGCAACGGCGGTGCCGGCAACGGCGCCGCCGCCCCCCAAGGCCCCGGCTGCCTGCGTCAAGACGGGGAGCTGATAGTAGTTGGCCGCCGCGTTGAGCGAGTTGGCGCCCTTGCCGGGGGCGGCACGCTGCGGCCGCCCGACATAGAGTTGGTCGAGCGTTGCCGCGGCATCCATCTTGCGCAGGAGAGCGGGATCGGCGAGGGCTTCGCGGACAGCCGGGTGGCCTCGCTTCGCCCAGAAAGCGGCGGCGGCGACGGGATCGAAGGTGCGGGCATTGCCGACGGTCTCGCCAGTCTTCGGGTCGATCTCGAGCGGCGCCCCGGCCGAGGTCTGGCCGCGCGTTTCCAGTTCATATTGTTTGGCCATCGCCTGGCGCAGTTCGACCGGCGTCAGGTCCTTGAAGGCGCGCAGGAGAGTCAGGTTCTTCGAGCCGGCAGTGCCGAACAGTTTGGTGAATGCCGAGCCTTGCGACGGCGGCAGGGCCTTGCTGCCCGGCTTGCCGCCGACAGACTCGACCAGGTTCCGGCGGACGATGAAATCGCGTGCGGCTTTCTCGATGCGCTCGAAATCGGCGCGCGGCACGCCATGTGCCTCGGCTTCCTGCTGCATGTTCTCGGTGCGCGCGACACGCAGGTCCTTTTGCAGCCGCTTGTCGAGGGCGACGCCGGTGTCGGTGCGGCTGCCGGCGTCACGCTGCTTGCGCATGTTGTCGAAGCTGACGCCGGTGTTGGCTTCGATGTCGGCGTTGATCGCGTCGATGTCGGTCGGTGGCGTCGTCGGGTCGTTCTCCAAAGCCGCTTTTCGGGCGAGGAGCTGCTGGTGCAGGCCCTTGTCGATCGGGAAACGCTTGTCCGCCGCGAGCATCTCCTCGGAATTGGCCAGCGTCCGTCCCTGCGTCGCCATGCTGACCGACGGGCTGCCGCGCAGCTTGGCGTGCTCGGCCTCGACGCGCGCCGGATCGATGATGGTCTCGCGGCCCTCGGGGAGACGCGGGTACAGGCCGGTGAGCGGGTCTTCATAAGTCTGCTCGACTATGCCGGTCGCCCGGCGGCTGCCAAGCTCGGACATGTCGATGAGGTCCTGGCCAATACCCTCCGGGGTGATCGAGCCGCGCGGGATCGGACTGCCATAAGCTTCCTCGGCGAGACCGGCATGGACCTTGTCGAGGGCAGCCCCTTGCCGCACGCGCGCCGCCCGTACCGGCTTGCCGGCGAAGGGGATGTAGGTGGCGATGTCGGCGAGGACCTGGGAAAGCTTGTTGCCGATCAGGTCGAGGCTCATGTCCTTGCTGATGCCAAGCTCCTCGGCGGCTTGCAGCCAGTTCTTCGAGCCGCCGGCGCCGGGGCGGAAGCCGCCGCCGGGGACGGTCTTCTCAGGGACGGTCAGGATCTTGTTGGCGGCACGGGTCGCGGCGGCGCCAGCCAGCGGGGGGACGATGCCGCCGCCGCCGATCGCGCCGATGATGTCGCCGTAGGTCCGGCCAGGCTCACCGAAGAGCTTCTCGCCGATGCCGCCGACGAGTTCCTGGCCTCCTTTGGCTCCGGCGGTCATCACCGCGGCGCGGGTACCGGTGCCGATGATGCTGGCGGCAGGATTGGCGAGGCCGAGGGTGACGGCGGTCGGCCCGAACATCTCGCCGAAGTGCTCGACCTCCGGATACTTCGGGTTCACGCCGCCGACGTACTTGTCGTAGAGGGCGGTGACCGGCGCTGGCGGGGCCGAAGAGTCGAAGAGGTTGCGCGGGTTATCGAGCGGATCGCCCTCGATCCGGTTGACGATATTCCCTATGCCGGTGCCGACGACCGGCGGTAGATCCGCGATAGCCGCGATGCCGCGGCCGGAACCGCGAGCGAGGGCGATGCCCTGGTCCTGCAATTGCTGGCCGATGCCGCCGGCCTCGAGCCGTACCCGCTGGGCCTCCTTCTGCGCCCGCGCCGCCTTCAGGTCGGCGAGGATCTGCTCCTGCTCGGGGGTCAACGGCTTCGCGGGCACCGGCACGGCGGTCGAGGTGGCGGTCGCCGGGGTCTCGGTCTCGGCGGGAACAGCAAGCTGCATCCGCTTGCTGGCGGCGATCAGGTCGAGCTGTTCCTGGGTGAGCGGCTCGGCCATTGGTTATGGCCCCTTCCGGCCGGCGGCGTTGAATTTGGCGCGGCCTTCCCGACCGAGGTCGATCCAGTCCTGCTGGTCGACACCGGCGGGCGCCTTGCCGGCATCGGCAGCCTCCCTGGCAGCGTTCAGGGCCTCCATCTCGGGGGTTGCCGGGATCGAGCCGAAGTCTGCTGCCAGTTTGACCCCGAACTGCTGGGCCTCGTCCTCGGCCATCTGTCGGCCACGGGCGTCGGTGGTGTAGCCGTCGCGCAGGGCGTCGCGGATGAACCCATGCCGGGCTTCGGTGCGCGCCCGCAGCATCTGGGGGCTATCACCGGGCCGCGGCAGGAATTCCCGATAGAGGAGGTACTCGTCGCGAGTGATCGCGGCGCCCGAGTCCTTGCGCAACGCCGCGGTGATGAACCAGGTGGCGAAGGCCATGTAGTTCTTGGTGGCGGGATCGGCTTGCGACTGGATGTATTCGGACGTCAGGTCGCCGTTGGCGGGGTTGTTGAAGTACTGCGTCAGGAAGTCCGGAATGTCCCGGCCACCGACGATCTGGTCAAGGTAGGCGGTACCGAACACGGCGCGGCCGGCGTAGCCGCGCAACTTCCCCTCTGCCTCAGTGGCGGGAGCACCGCTGCCGTTGGCGAGCTTCTGCACGTAGACGCCGCCGTTGCGGAAGGCGCTTGCCGCCGGGCCAACGTCGACCAGCATGTTGTTGGTGGTGCGGCCCTGACCGGCAGCCGCGGCGGCGTTGACCGCGGGGGCAACGGCCGGGGCGACTCCTGCTTCGGGTGCCACGAGGCTGCCGGGGGCGACGCTGTAGCCGCCGGGACCGGACACGATCGGGCCGCTGCTCGGCTCGAGGCCGGCAGGCGGGGCAGGCCCGACGGTCGCGGCGGGAGGAGAAACCACGGCATCAGGCCCGCCAGCCGCCGGGACTGCTCCCGGATAGGGTCTGCCGGCGCGGGCGTAGAGTTCTTGCGGACTGATAAGGCTGGGAACGAGTTCGGGCTTGACCTGGGTCAAGACGGGATCGCCGATCTGGATGTCCCGCTCCGGTATCGCCACCTTGGACGGCGCCAGGACCTCCGAGCCTTGCCGGAACACTTGCGTGTAGCCGGTGTCGAATTCCTGCAACGTCTGTTCGTCGGGCTTGTAGTTCGGGTCGCTGCGCACCTTCACCGAGACGTCGAGCATCTTGCGCAGGAAGGCGGCGTCGTTGTTGTTGAGACCGGCGAGCATGCCGGTATCTTCCAGCCGCGCGGTTTGGCCAGGGAGCGGCGCCACCCCGGCGGCGTCGGCTCCGTAAAGCGTCGTCTCCTTGGCGACAGGAGTCGCGGCCAGCAGTCGCGCCTGGTCGCGTATCGCGGCCTGCTCGTTGGTGAGCGGCCTTATCTTTTCCTGAGCGGTGAGCACGGCGAGGACCTGCGCGGCGTTCTCCTTGGTCAGGCCGGGCTGCGTGTTCCCGATAAGCTCGGCGTCGCCGCTGCCGGCAGCGGTGATACGGGCTTTGCCTCTGCCACCGAGGTCGACGATCTGCGGCGTGTTGGCGGCAGCCGAAGCCTTGGCGGCGGCATCGGCCGCAGCGAACCGCATGGGCGCCGTGTCCTCCGACGACAACATCGTGTCTTTCGTCGGCAGGCTCCCCGTGGCGAGGATAGCGTTGCGACGCATGGTGTCTGGGTCGCTCTTCTCGAGAAGGCCGGCAACGCCGGCACCGCGTCCGATGCCCGCGGCCACCTGGGCGGCGTTGCCGCCGCCATAGAGGATGTTCCTGACGATCGCCGGCTGGGCGGCGACCTCGGCGTCGTAGCGGGTCATCTGCTCGGGAGTGACCGGGATCGGGGCTGCCGTCACTGGCACGCCGTTCACCGGGCCGGCGATGCGGGCCACGTCCACAGGCACGGGCTGGTCGGTCGGCCTCGGCCGGGTGATCTGCTCCTGGTACATCGCTGCGATCGGGTCGACCCCGCCCGCGATGGCGTCGGCCTTGGCCTTGAGATCGGCAGCCTCTTGCGCGGCCTTGATACCTGCCTGACGCTGCGCTTCCGCCTGCTGGTCGCGAAGCGCGTTTTCGTGCTCCATCCCCCAGATCTGCGCGTTGGCCAGCGCCCCCTTGATCGCCAGATCCGGGTCGGCCACGGCGGACTTGAAGAGGCCGGAGAGATTGAGGGTGCCGGGACCCGAGTTGATGCGCAGGCCGATCGACCGTCCCATCTCAGCCGATCCTCAAGCCCGGGGTGTAGCTCCACTGCACCGGCTCGACCGCCTGCTGGATGCCGTAGACGGCGAGGTCGCCGCGGCGCCCCTCGTTCCGCCGGTCGATCTCCTGGCCGGATCGCTGGAAGATGTCGGCGAGGTAGCGGTCGAAGCCTTGCGACGAACCGCCGTAGCTCTGCGCCGTGGCGAGGTGGCCGATGCGCTCCTTGGCCTCCCGCGACGCCTGGTTGAGCTTGGCAGCGAGGTCGGTCGAGAAGGTCTCGTTGCCGTCGCTGCTCGTCGGCTGGCCGGAGAGCAGGTACTTGTCGGCGATCGAGGTGTCGATCCCGGCGGTTCCGCCGCCGCCGCTGTCCGCAGTCAACGACGAAGCGTTGCGCAGTTCGCCGGCTAGGCGAGCGGCTTCGTCGCCTTGGACCTTGGCGACGTTCTCGCCGGAAGCATCCTCGACGGTCTGCGCCCGCGCCTGCTCGGCGAGCTGGCGGGCCTGCTCCTGCTTCTTGGACTGCTCGGCGCGGTTCTTCTCCTGCCGGGCGAACCATTCGTCGTAGGACTGCTTTTGCTTCTCCTGCGCCGCCTGCTGGCCCATCATGTCCATGACGCCGGAGGCCATCGAGGCGATCGCCATTATTGAAGGATCACAGATTGTAGCCTCCTATGGCTAGGCGTTGTCTTCGATGTGGCCGGAGCCGGTATGCTTCGGCAGCCCGCCCTGGAAGTTGCCGATAAATCCGGCGTTGTTGGCGTTCGACATGATGTTGCTGCCGCCGATCGCCGCCATCTTGAACAATTCCGCCAGCGGCGAGAGATCCGGTCCCGCCAGGGAGAGGTTGTCGACCGCGGCGAGGGCCTGGTTGACGGCGACCTCCGGGTTCTCGGTGGCGTAGAGCTGGTTGGTCGCCTTGGTCTTGGCGTCGGCGACGTCCGCCCGCTTGCCGGCCTCGGCGAGGTCGGCCTTGACTCCGATGGCGGCGAGATTGTCGGCGTTCTGCTTGGCGAGGTCGGCAGTCACGGTGTTGGCGGCGCCGGATCGCCCGAGACCGGCCCGGTAGAGGGAGTAGGTCGATTGGTCGGTGGCGTTGCTGTACTGGTCGGCGATGTCGGCACCGTAATAGTCGGTGATCGACTTGTTGTAGTCGTCGAACCATTCGTCGGTGAAGCCGCCTCGCGTCTTGCCGGTATCTTTCTTGGTCGTGTACTGGAAGGCCTTGCCCGCCTTATAGATTTTACCGTCCGGCCCCATGATCGCCGTCGTTCCTTGGCTGGACGGGTGGGCGGCGGTGGCGGCGCGGGCGGGAACGAGGGTAGCCGTGCCGGGGCTGCCGCCGACACCGGGCTGGCCGGCGTTGATGTCGTGGCGGAAGCCGCCCGGCGTCGCCGCCTGTCCGGGTATGTCGGGAAGGACTTTGCCGTCGGCCCCGATCTGCACCCGCTTGTAGCCTTTGGGCAAGACGCTCTTGTCGTTGAAGGTCTTCCAATCGAAATCGTGGGCGACATCCTTGTAGACCGGCTTGCCCTCGAAGGCGTAGCCGATCTTCTTGAGGCCAGTGTCGATGCGGGCCTGGCGCTCGGCCTCTTTGCGCGCGGCTTCCTCGGCCTGGCGCTTCTCTTCCTCGACGATCTTGTCGTTGTCGGCGTGCGATTTCCCGCCCATGTCACTGAACCCTCGTCAGGTATCCGGGCGGTATAGGCAGCAGCCCGGCTGCCCGCTTCCGCGCCTCCTCCGCCGCCTTCTGGGCGGGGGTCACGGTCGACTCGAGGCCACCACTGCCACCGAAGGCTTGACCCTGAAGCGCCGGCCCCATCGCGCTCTGGAACAGCCGCGACAACGGCGAGGCCGCCATGCCTTCGGCGATGTCGGCCGTCGGCCTGCCGGTCAAGGGATCGCGGCCGAGCAGCGGATCGGTTGCCGGAGCACCCGGTCGCATCGGCGGCCGCTTACTCCCCGGTGCCGCCAGCGGGCCGGTCATCATACGAGTCGGCGGACCCGACGGCCCCGATGGCCGCGCTCCATCCGGGCGCGAAAGCCCCCCGACCGTGGTGTAGATGTTCTGCCGGCGGGTCTGGTTGGCGCGATCGGCATCCTCGGCGGACATCGGACCCCGCCCACCCCTGCCGCCCTTGCCGGCACCGCCGCTGCGCGGCATGGCTGCGCCACTTTTTCCGCCCATCTAAAGGCTCCTTCCGAGGATCGTGCCGATCTCGTCGAAACCGGCTTTCGTGAACAGGTTGATTAGACTCTTCGTCTCGATCATTCCGGATGCGAGGGGCGCGTGGAAAGCGATGGCGCCGTCGCCCTTCGCCGCTTCCGTGGCGACGGCGACAAGGATGCGCCCGACCGCCGAACGCCGGTGCTCGGGGACGACGTAGAGGGTGCCGAGGACGGCGACGGGATCGACGCAGAAGGAATCGTCGAGCGAGTAGGAGGTGACCCCGACGATACGTCCGTCGTAACCGTGCGTGCGGGCGATGATGTGCGGATAGGCACCGAAGCGGATTACACGCTCCAGCCAAGCGACGGCACGCTCGTACGAGAAGACGATGCCGCGGTCCTTGTATCCGGCCTCGGAGAAGAATTTCTCGAACAGATAGCCGAGCTCGGCCACGTCGGCCAGCGACGCCAAGGCGAAGTCGATGCCTTCGAGGGTTTCGGCGACGAGCTTATGCCGCAGCGCGATATTCATCAGCGGTCGTGACCCACAGGATGAGGGACTCACCGCCGGCACCAATCCCGGCCAAGTTGGCGATGGGCTTGAAGCCCAAGTACTCAAGCCAGCGCCACGATGTCTCGTTCTCCGGGTGGCCGAGGGCTTGCACGGCGGTCAGTCCCGCCGCGAGTTGTTCGGGGACCATAGTCCTCTTGATGTACTTCGTCACGGCGCGAGTTACGCGGCCCGATTTCGACGTGCCGAACCCCCAAGCCTGGCCGTGATCGTGGGTGACGTTGGAGACGCCGAAAGCGAAGACCGGCTCGCCGTCGAGGTAGGCCATGCGCCGGTAATGCGCGCACCAGGCAGCGGTGGCGAGGGAGGACGGAGCGGCGAGGTCGCGGGTGATGGAAAGCTCCTTGACGTCGTCGATGCGCAGGTTCTTGGCGACGTGCAGGATGTCCTCGAAAGTCGGCTGGCGGATGTCGATCACCGTATGGCCTTCGACAGGACGGCGCCGAGGGGAGTCGGCCGCTCGATGATGTTCTGGTCGGCCAGCCAGGAGCGGAGATTGTCGAGCGCCTCGGCGAAGCCGGTGCCGCCCTGGCCGGGCACGACCGGGCCTTGACCGCCGCCGCCTCGCCGATCGAGAGCGTCCATCTCGTCCTTGGCCCGCAGCGCCATGCCGAGGGGGTTCGCACCGGGAGGCACCGCCGGCATGCCGAGAGTAGCACGCATGCCGGCGTTGAACGACGCGGGCGGCGGTGAAGGCCCGCCCAGCCCGGCTAGTTCGGGGCCGAAGCGGTTGGGGTTCGGGTTCACCCGGGCGCTAGCCAGTTCCGCCTTGAGCGCATCGAAGTCGGGCGCCGCCGGCACGCCGCTATCCGGCATCGGCAGCAGCGCCGCCATCTTCGGGACGACTTGTCCGCGCGCCGACAGCTCGGGGGCGGGACCGCCGGAGGCACCAGCACCCCCCTTCAAGGACACCCCGCTCGGGCGCTGACGCGGCAACGGCTGGTATTGCTGCTTGTTGTGCAGCTCGAGGGCGCGACGGGTGAGCGGGCCGATGACACCGTCGAGCTTGCCTTTGTAGAGGCCTTCAGCCTTCAGCATCTTCTGGGTTTCGATGTTGCGTTCTTTGCTCATCGTCACGCCTCCTCTTCGGCGAGGGCATAATGGATGGCGGCATTGGAGAGCAGCGCCGGACCCGAGTCGTCGTTGTAGAAGCGCAGGGAGAAGTGCGTGCTCTGCCCCTCGAAGCTGGCTTTCCCGGCACGCCAGGTCGGGGCCGAGAAGACGCCGAGGGTCTCCTGGTCGTCGGGGTTATCGTAGTCGAAACTGTTCTTGATCGTCCACGTCCCGGTCACGGTGGCATCGACGCTCTGGAAGATCTTGTTCGTCGCCGGCTTGCCCATATCGAGGTAGGGCAGCCGAACCTCAACGCCGCAGTCGTCGTAGACCGTGCCGTCGGCGCCGCCGTAGACGTAGAGGTCGTCCCCGGAGCGCAGGAAGATGCGCCCGCCGCAGGTCACGGCGTAGTCGACGGTGAACGGAACACGATTGGTGGCTGTCGTGTACTTCGACCACGCCGTAATCTTCGGGCCGGGGAAGGCGGAGAGGACATAGATCTCCTGCGGGAAAATCATCCAGAACCTGCCGACGATCGGCTCGAGCAGGGCTTTCGCCTTGCCGAAATAGGTCGGGTCCGTCGCGAGCTTGTCGGCGTAGAGCTGCTGGATCAAGCCGTCGATCGGCGAGCCGATGTCGGAGACGGCGGCGGCGTTCGACGAGTCGCGCGCCCGCACGGAACGGATGCCGGACGTGGCGAGGAAGAGGACGTCGCCGGAGCCGTATTGTTGGGTGGAGAGCGGCGCCAGCGTGCCCGACTGCCGCAGGATCTGGGACAGCGCGTATTGCAAGGGGTCGGGGTCGACGCCCCATAGCTGGGTGGCGATGGTCGAGAAAACCGCGAGCTTGTCGTAGTAGACCTCCAAGCTCGTGAGCAATTCGCTGTCGGCGTCCTGCGACGACAGGCTGATGAAGCCGACGCCGGTGCGGTTGACATCCTCGACTATGGTGAAGGCGACGCCGGTGGTCTGCGGGGCGCCTCCTCCCGAGGTGTTGACACCAGCCATGGTGAAGGTGTTGGCCGGGCTGTTGACGCTCGAGACGACATGCTGGCCGTTGGCCTGCTCCAAGCCGTTGACGCCGGTGCCGACAGCACCGACGACCTCGACCGTCATGCCGTCGAGCATTTTCAGGATGTCGGCGGGGGCCACCGTGCAGACGGCCGGGTTAGTGTTCGAGAGGCTAGTCACCGTGATCGCCGGCGTCGCCTTGACCAGGCCGTCGGTCTGTGCTGCCGTCGCCGTCGAGGTGTTGATGCCGTCGAGTTTGAAGGTGTTGGGCGGCACGTTGACGCTGGAGATCGTGCGCAGGCCATTGGCGAGCTTCAGGCCGGTGCCCTTGGCGCCGGTGATGCGCACCAGCATGCCGTTCGTGAACTGGGCGATGTCGCTGGCAGCGACGGTACAGACGGCGGGGTTGGTCTTCGACAGATTGGTGACCGTGACGGTGCTGGCGATGGCGCTCTCGTTCCACAGGACGGGGTTGCCGATCGACGAGAAGAAGAGATCGCCGACGTCCACCGCGTAGACCTTGGACTTGTACGTGCGGATGTTCCGGCCCTTGCCGGAGCCTTCGGTGATGAAGCCGTCGTAGTAGTGCGGGTTCTTGGCCTGGTCGTCGGCGCCGGACGACTGGTCGCAGGCGAGGTAGATCTTGCCGTCGAAGGTGTCGAAATCGGTCTGCGTCAGGTCCCCCGCGGCGTTGGGGATCCTCTGGTAGTTGAGCGTGACCCCTGGGACCGCGAAGGCCGGCGGGGTCGAGACGACGTTACGGGTGAAGGCGTAGAGAGCGTTCTCGGTCGCGGCGAGACCGAAGGTGCCGGTGAGGGTAGCGACCTTGACAAAAGCGCGGCGCTTGGCGACCTCGCCGCCGGGGGTGATGGTGGCGTTGACCAGGCGCTGGAGAGTTCCGGGGGCCGAGGTCAGGGCACTCTTGCGGGTGTCGAGGCCGGCGGCGAAATTATCAATCGCGAGGTAAGGAATATATTCCTCCCCTACCTATAGATGTTTCCAGATACGACGTCCGCGAATGGCTTCGATCGTAGGGCCGGAAACGCCATACCGCACCGCTAACTTCGTGCTGCTCTCCTTCGCGGCTCGAATTTCCAGAACCTGAACTTCGGTGAGCTTCGCCATCGGATGCCGCTCGCCCACCGGGTCTTTCCCGTGCCGGGTCCGATCGGCTTGGTTCTCGGCCCGCGTCCCATAAGCGAGATTGGCCAGCCAGTTGTCGGTGCGGACCCCGTTGAGGTGCCGGCACTGCTGCCCCGCCGGGCAGGGGCCGACGAAGGTCAGCAGGATAAGCTGATGGACGAGGAAGGGCTGCTTGATGTCGTTCTTGGAGAGGACGACCCGGTGGTAGCCGTAGACCAGCACCGGCTTCAGGGGTCGGTTGCGGGGAGCGCCGACGCGCCAGACGCTGCCGTCTTGATCGGCTTCGTAAATGCCCTCGTAGCCGGGGATAGGTTTGCGCATCTCAGCCCGTCATCGGAACATAGTCGATGCCTTGGATCGACGACAGCCGCAAGCTGACCGACGATCCAAGCGTCGAAACCCGGCGCTTGGCGGAGACGGTATTGCCGAGCACCGCCATAAGATGGGTCTGGGCCTTCTTGAGCTTGGTCGCGGCATCCTCGGCCTTGGCACGGGCGAGCAACTCGGAGGCGACGAAGAGGACGATGCTCATCGCGTCGAGCGTCGAGACGTCGGCATCGACGAGGAAGGGAGAGAGCGGCTTCATGCCGCGGAAGCGGACCCAGTTATTGACGGAGACGGGCGTCGGCCAGACGCGGAACTGGTTAAGCTCAGGTCGCCAGAACTGGGGGCCGTCGCCGGATTGAGAATTGGCGCCGCCGGGCTTGATGAGAGTTTCGTCGATCCCGTAGACGAGATCGCGCCAACTGGTCGAATTGGCCGGCGCCGTGTAAGACTTGCGGATCGCCTCGAAATCGAAGCCGACGGGGTAGCCGTAGAGGAATTGCCCGGCGACCATCTGCGTGTCGCCCGACTGCATCAGCGTCGGCCACTGGTAGGCGGTCCATAGCTCGAGCTGCGCCCGCTTGAGTAGGTACTTGAGGACGTCGATGGCGTTCTGCCCTTGCGCCGTCGACAGGGAGTGGCCCGCCTCGGCTCTGAGCGCGTAGACGCAGTTGGCGAGGGTGTCGGTCTGCATCAGAGGTTCGGTGTCGGTTCGTCGGGGGCGGCAGCCGGCAGGAGCCGGCCCTTCTCGTCGCGCGGGCGCTTCTTGGCGGGCTTGACTGCCTCGACCGGCGAAACCTCGCGCGTGATCGGGTTCAGCCACAGCGTGCCTTCCGGCATCTCGTCGGTCTCGGCGGCATCGAGTTCCATGAGGGAATTTCGGCCGACCCAGACCTTCTCGCCAACGACCTTGCCGTAGATCAGCTCGAGACGTTCCTTCTCGGCCTTGGCGGTCTGCTCGACCTGGACGAAGGGATGCACGTCGCGCACCGCCTGGTCGCCGTGAATTGTCCGGAGGACCTCGATCTCCGGCCATGAGATCGGATCGAAAGGGCCGCGATGGACGACCTGCTGGTCGTCGTTGGCGAGGGCGACATAGGCGGTGCAGAAGTGCATGAACTCTTCCCCTTTGATCTGTCTGCCCGGAGGTCGGCGTGAGCTGACTAGGTTCCCGCCGCCAGCCGGGCAGATCGCCGGCAACCCGCCGGCGATGCAAGCTTACTACGATCCGCCGGCCGGCGGCGACTGCTCGGCCCCGGTCACTTCAGTGGCAGGAACCACCTTCTCGGACCCGTCAGCGAGGCGGATGAGCGACTGCATGCCCTTGGCCTTGTCGAAACCAGGGTCGCCGTCCTTGGCGGTGCGGACGACCGTCACTTCCTTGTTCTGATACTTGGCACCCATCGTCGTTCTCCGTGCTTGAGGGGCAGACGGCCGCCCGCCCCTTATACAACGCGCGACTAGGCTACTTCGTCAGGCCACGTCAATGACGAGAGACGAGTTCAACTGCTTGGCGACCAGCTGGCAGGTCGTCGTGATACTCCGATACATGAGGAACTGGTTGGCAGGACGGGCAGGAGTGTGCTGATGTAACCATTCTCCTGTCATCGCCTCGATGAAGATATTCGAGGTGTCGATCCAGTAGCACCGCTTCGGGAGACTCAAATCGTCGAGCGTCGGATCGTACTGGAACTCGGTGCCGGCGAACGCCATGCCCCCCATCGAACCGTCCTGCGTGCCCTTGAAGCCCGAGTTGGAATAGAGACCGTTGGCCCGCATCTCGACTTCCATCGCGGCGAGGAAGTCGCTGCCGCAGAAGGCCGCGTCGGGAGTGCCGCCGTAGCGGACCAATTGCCGGCGCTGCTTCTGGAGTTCCTGAAGCAGAGCGCCGCCGTTGGTCGGCGAGGACGTGACCGCGCCACCTGACGCAGCGGTCTTCGCCAGGTTCCGCCACCACTCGTTGCCTGCTGTGGCCCGGTTGATGCCGCCGACGATGCCGGTGGCGGGGGCCGCCGCGACGAGGAGGGCGAGACCCGCCATCGCCTTGGGGTCGGCGACGCCATCCCCATACGACAACAGGTTCATGCCGCGGGCATAGGACTCGCCGAGGTCGAAAAGCTTGTCCTCGAGCAGGCCGACGAGAACCGTCATTTCGCGACCCGAATGCGACGAGGTGCTCTCGCCGTTGGTGTCGACAACGGATATGCCGTCGATCTTCAGTTCGGTGTGGGTGAGCTGAAGGCCGAGGTGATGCTCGCGCCAGGGGAAGTTCGCCCGGAGGATGTTGGCCGGCGTATAGAATGTGACCGTGTCGTTGTGCGTGTACCCTTTGACGACGTCGTTGCCGCTGCCGTCGCCGAACTTGCCGGACACGCCGATCGAAATGCTGCCCTTGCCGCCGGGGAAGGATTTCTTCTTGCGGGTGAGCGTGTCGTAGAGGGGCCGCTTCTGAAGGGTCTGGCGGAAAACTTCCCCCTTGGAAAAATAGAAGTCCAAGGCGGCATTGGCGATATTGGTGATTTCTCCGGCTGTGAAAGCCATTTGAGGTGCCCTATTCAGGCACGCTCATGCCGCGATTTCTCTAGGCCCTGAAGGGCCGCTTCCATGAGGGTTTTCGGGGCCGCGCGTGCCGATGGTTGTTGCGAATTGCCATTCGGCACGGGGTTCGTCGCCCGCGGTGCGGGCATGAAGCGGCGGTAGTTGGCGGTCACCTCGGCGTGGGCATCCCTGACGATCTCCAGGGCCTCCTGCGCCGAATTGATCTTGCCTCCGCGCTCATGCAGCATCGCCTGCGTCGTCCGGCGAATGGCGTCGGCTTTTGCCCGATAGTCCGGATCTGCGGCAGCCAGGCGGGTCTCGTAATTGGTGACGGCTCGCTGCACATCGGCTTGGACGTGCTGGACCCGCGACGATTGGACCTCGGTCTCGCGCTGACTGGCCAGGGCTTGCGCCCGGGCCGCGTCGAACCGTGTCCGTGCATACTCGCGCGCAGCCGCCTCGGTCATGTGGCCCTGATTGACTCGAGCCCCGAGGTCGTCTGGGAGAACTAGCCCCAGATACTCCTGCGCCCTGCGCACGAAAGGACCGACAGCGGTATAGAAACCCTGCCAGTCTCCGGCACGCACGGCCGCCGCGATGGAGAGGACCTTGACGATGTCGTCGGAGGAGAGGTCGTTCTCCGTCGCGAAGTTCGCGAGCTGGCCACCGATTTCGGCTACCGGACGATACTGTTCGAGATCAGCGACCTGGCGCTGAAGCTCGCTCCTCTGGTTGAGGAGAGTCCGGAACTTCTTGGCCTGCCGCTTGCCCATCTGCAAGTCGGTGATGTCGGCCTCGGTGGCGTCTTCGTCTGACCCTTGGTCTGCTTGATCTCCGGTTTCGGACGGTGACGTGGGTGCGTCGGAAGCCTGATCCGCCAGGACGTCGCCCTCGGTGTCTGCTGGGACAACTTTGAGAACGGCGTCGAGTAGTGTCGGCTTTTTCCCGGTATCTGCCCCCGGCTGCGCCGGCGATCGACTTGTCCCGTCGGAGGACGTGGCGTCTGCGCTAGGGGGTGGGGGCGCAGACGCCGGTGTGGCCGTCGAGGAGGGGGACGGGTCGGGTTGTCCCTGGTTTACAAAATCTTCGGCCACGGAAGACGTTTACTCCAAATCAATTCAACGGGGAAGGCGGCCCCGGCGGGCCAGCGTTCATCGGCGTCGGTGCCGACGACTGCGGCGAGGGCGGGCCAGGCTTGTTGGACGCGCCTTGCGGACCCTGCGCGTTGGGGTCGGGGCCACCGTCGGGCGCCGCAGAGGCACCGGGCTGCATGCCGTTCTGGGCGAGGATACTGGGCATACCGAGAGCGACGGCGTCCTCGAGATTGATCGAGTCGTCCATGCGCCTGATCGACTCACGCGCCATGAAGGCCGGCGTGATGCCGGGGATCTGCATGAGAATGGGGGCGAGCCGCTCGAAGTTCTGAAGCTCGCGAGCCTGGTCGGGTCTTCCAGAGGAACCAGCCTCGATGTCGAGCACGAGATTTCGGGCGACGTCGCCTTTGGTGAGGCTCGGCCAGATCGCGCCAGGGCCGACTATTTCCTTAACGGTTTCTTCCGAAACGTTGAGAAGGAGAATCTGTCCAGCAGCTTGAGCAATGGCCGAGAGGGTGTCGTCGATATCGTCGATCTCTGAACCCGTTGAAGTAGCTCGCGCCTGCGCCGCGATATTGGACTCGGTGGCAGTGGTGCCGGAAGTAGGTCCGAGATCAGCTTGTTGATCCCCGACAACCCGAAGGAGGTCTTGGAAGGTCTCTTGCGTGGTATAGATATTCGGGTCAACGGGAACACCTTTGATGCCCTGCAAGACTTGATTGATATCCTGCCCCGGCTGGAGGCCGGTGACGGCGACGAGAGCATTGAACGGAGGATTGCGAAGGGTCTCGAGATCTTCCTCGGAAAGGACGCCCTCGGCATAAGCCGTCTTCGGGCGGTTGGCGAAACGATGCTCGCGGAGACCTTGCCGGGCACGGTTCAATTCGAGCTGCATCGAGCGGATCAGCGTCACGTCGGACGGCGGGAAGATCCGGCCTTCGGTCTCGTTGAATGCGATGACATACCAGGGCCAGAAGGCGTCGGTGTAGAACTCGGGAGCGGCAGGCTCGCGAAGGAAGTCGGCATAGCCGTCGCATACGACGTAAACCAAGCCGTCCTGCTTGTTGTACGCCTCCCAGACCAGCATTTTCGAGGGATTGTCCTTGTCCTGGAACGGGTTCCCGGTGAGTTCCTGCACCTGGCCGAAATCGGTGGCGCCGTCGATCGCCCGGTAAGCGATGGCGGAACTGCCGACGTCGACGCCATAGGTCTCCTGGATCTCGTCGGCGGTCAGGCAATACTCCTCGGCGGCCCAATTGCAGCCGAGAAAACCTCTGAGAGCGGTGCAGTTCTTGTCGGGGATGATCGCAGTCGACTTCGGCCAGGAGAACATCAGGCCCTCTTTGACCACGATGTCGGTCTGTGCCGAGAGATCCGCGACGACCAGACGCATCTGCTCCGCCTCAGGCGAGTCGGGCTGGGTGTCGTTGTCGGCGATGTCGGCGGAGACCCGCTCGATCAGGGTGAGCTGCGCCTCGGCATCGGCGAGCTGCGAGTCGAGGTCGGGAGAGCGGCCCATGACCCGTTGGAACCCGACCTTGACCCAACCGACGCCGGACGTGGTGGCCCGGCGCACGGTCATCTTCATGCGTGACTTGAAAGACTGCTGCTGCTGGCTGACTTCGTACTGGTAGAGGATCTCGAGCGTGCGGGCGATCTTGTTGGCCTGGTCGACCTGCGCTTTCACTTGCTTGGCGTCGTCCATGATCGCCTGCGCTTGCTCGATCTCGTCGGGGGCGGGCGGCTGCGGCAGGGTGATCCCGGCACGGCCGGCAGCGCCTTCCAGCATCGACATGAGGCCGTTGCCTCCCGGCCCGCCCGGCCCCGAGGGGCCTCCTGGAGCCGGAGGGCCTGCGCCGTTACTTGGAACTCCTGCGTCGGGTGGGGGAGACGGCCCGGCTGCATCCGGGGAAGGGACTTCCGGGCCGCCATTCGTCCCCGGCGGTCCTCCCGGCAGGCTGGAGCCGGGTCCACCGTTCCCAGGCAGGGCCTGCGAAAGCCCCATCTGGGAGGCTGCCATTCCCAAGCCGGCGCCCATCACCAGCTTCTGCATCATCTGCTGCGCTTGCGCCGCTTTTGCCAGGATCTGCTGCGCTTCGGTGAACGACTTCGCCGTGCCGTCCCAGACGGTCGAGTAGAGCTTCGGCCGCGGCCTAGCGACGGCTTTCGGGTTCTTCGCGTACAAGGCCGCGACACGCTGCTTGACGTGCCTGAGAGTGACGTTGGCGACGTAGCGATCGTCGAACTCGTCGTTGAACGCCGCGGCCTTGGTCTCCTCGTCCCATTGATGACCGGCGCAGAATTTCTGGTCGCGGATCATCCGCCGGAAAGCCGGCTCCCAGTGCTTGCGCGCCGACTTGATGTCGTCGACCCACCGGGTGACGAGCTGCTTGCGCGCCTCATCGGTCTCCGGTGCTTCACGTGAAACAATCTTCTCGGGCTTCGCAGGAGGCGCTTCCGGCATCGCCATCGCCGGGTCGGCAGCGGGGTCGCCGGCTGCGAAGGGATCCACGGGGCCGCCCATCGACATCGTTTACCATCCTCCGGGCAGGCCGGGACGCCGGCGGGAACGCTCCGACTCTTTCTTGACCCAACCGAGCGTGCCCTGTTGCGGGCCGACAGCCTCGGGCTTGGGGCGCTTGTTGGGGACGTGAATACCGAGGCCCATGCCGACCCAGGCAAGCGTATCACAGAAATCGTCGTGGGTGCCGTAGGGGAACTTGAGCAGCTCGTCGCGGGCTTCAGCCCACCAGGGTGCAAACGAAGGAAAATGCACCATCCTCATAGCCATCCGGCTCGATATAGACTGTGCGCGGGTCTTTTTGTCGTGCGTAGGCGTAACTTCGATCACGCTGCAAAAAGTCGATCTTTCGAGCATGCGCTTGCGCAAAAACGGGCCGATAGATTTTGATATATGTCCTTTTTCCGCCCACCAGTACTGCGGCTTGTACTTTGCCATGAGGTCGATCATACGTTCGACAGTGTAGTCCGTCGTGAACCTTCCCCAGATGAGATCGGGCATCACCCATATGTTCGAGTCCTTATCGTAGCCGATGACCATCAGGCACGTCTTGTCGCGGTCCTGGGCGATGCTCACGGCGTGATCGGAAGCAGCATAAAAGCGCAGTTCCTCCTTCGGCGGCAGCTCGGCCTTGGTGTAGGTCATGACGCAGTCGCCGGGGAAGAAATTCCCGGCGTCGGGCGTCGGGCTGCCCTGGTAGAGGGCCTGAAAGCCGCGCGGATCGCCTTCCCGCATGTCTTCGAGATACTCGACCGGGAAGCGTTCCGGCCACAGGGCCTCGCCGGGCTTACGGCCGAGGACGTCGTTGTCGCGGGCGAGCGCCGGGAGGTCGATGATCGACCATTTCTTGGCTTCGGTGAGAATGTAGGACGGATTTGTCTTGTCGGTGAGCCGGCCGACGAGGTCGTCCTCGTGCCAGCGGGTGGAAATAAGCAGTATCCAGCCCTTCGAGGTCACAAGACGCGACCGCATGACCTGCGTGTACCATTTCCAGACTTTTTCGCGGACAGTTGGGCTATCAGCCTCAGTACGGTCCTTGATTGGGTCGTCGAGGATAAGCCCAATAGCTCCACGTCCGGTGATAGAACCGCCACGGCCAGTAAAGAACACCTTTCCGCCCGTTTCGACCTCGATGCGGTCGACCGAGGCAGTGGCGATGCTGAGATCCGGGAAGATCTGTCGGAAAACCGGATCTTCGAGGGTGCTTTTGACTTCACGTCCAAAATCCCAACTGAATTTCTCGTTGTACGAGGCCGAAATAATCGAGTCACGGGGGTGCTTTCCCAGAAACCACGGCGGGAAGAGCCGGGAAGCGAGTTCGCTCTTTCCATGACGCGGCGGTACGTTGATGATCAGCCGTCGCAACCGACCAGCCTCGACTTCCTCGAGGGCGGCAGCGATCACTTCGTGATGCAGAGCCGGCTGATAGAGCGAAAAATCGACGTCATCGGGGTGATCCGGGTCGGGATGCATCGCCTTGGCGAAGGCGAGCAGCGAATTTTGCGCGGTGATGCTCGCCTTGCGCCTTTTCAGGGCCTGGAAGTAGCGGATTTCGTCGGCAGAGAGCTGCGCCATCAGGCAACGGCGATCCCGTTCGACGAAACCGTGGTCGCCTTCCCCGCGACGGTCGCGGTGACCATGCACGAGACGGTCTTGCCGCTGTCGCCAGCCACGAGGAGATACGTCTGCGACGTCGCGCCGGCGATGTTCACCCCGTCGCGCTGCCACTGAAAAGTATACGTCGGAGACTGTATCCAGGTGCCAACGGTCACCGCCAGCGTCGAGCCGACGGTGCCGGTGCCGCTGGCGACCGGCGGCGTGACGTTGGCCGGGTAGCCGGCCTCATAGCTCTCGTCGGCGACCGCCAGATAGGGCTTCATCGCCCGCGTGACGATCTTCTGATGGGTCTGCATGAACGTCACTTCGGATGATGTCAGGGCCATAGCTACCACCCTTTCTTCTTCTTCGACGGCGACTTCTCATCGTCATCGTCATCGTCATCGTCGTCTTCCTTGGCCTTCGGGGCCGGGGCCGGAGCCTTCGAGGCCGAAGCTGTCTCAGCGGCCGGCTCGAAAGGCGACTGGGAAGGCGGCGGCCCCACGGACCCGCCAGCAGGCGGCTGCTCGTAGCCGGGGATCGTCGTCTCCAACCCTTCGGGTGTTTTCATCTCAGCGGTTTTCGGCTCGGGGGCCGGAGCAGGCTCGGGGGTTTTCGGTTCAGGCGCTTTCATTTCCGTCTTCCTTCTCTCTTGGTCACGTCGATGGTTGCGATCTTGTCGGCACCGTCGCCGTCGATGCTGAAACGCCGTCGGAACTCCCTATCCTCCGGGTCGACCTCGACCACGAAGCTGTGGCCGATCGCAGCCGTCTCCTTGATGTAGGTCAACAGGCGTTCAAGATTGTCTTCCTCGTCGCGGCAGTCGAGGACGATGGTTTTCCACTTCTCCATCAGCGCCCCCACGGGAAGCCCGCGAGGACGACAATAAGTGCGATGGCCCAGACGGCGAAGAGGGTCGCTGAGATTTCACGAGTGATCAAAGACCAAACGAAGCTGAGGATCAGGAAGACGAGAGCGAAAACGTGGACGATGAAGTCGGCGGACATCAGCCCAGCCTCCCGGTCAAGACAAGGATCAGCAGGACGACGAAGATCACGCCGATGATCCCAGCCGGGTACGGCCCCCAGCTTTGGCTGTAAGGCCAGTTCGGCAGCGCCCCGACGAGGAGCAGGACGAGCAGGATGAGCAGGATGAGGGAGATGCTCATTGCCCAAGTCTCAACGAGACGAGCTTCCTAAACTCGTTGCCGACAGCTTCGGCCCCCATCTCCGGCTTCCACGGGAGCTTGCAGATGTCCCACTTGCCGTCTTGCGCGATGCCGAGATTGTCCTCGACCTCGCCATGCTGCAAGACAGTCTGCGGCCCGACGTCGATGCCGTACACCCGGCAGCAGTCGGCGGCGACGATCGACAGCATCACCCACTGGATCGGCTTGAGAGGGTAGCCTCCCCCTTGGAACGGGCTTTCCTGCGCGCCGGCCATGCAGCAGGCGGAAATCCCGATCGAGCCTGAATTACAATTCTTGGTGTGGGCGGCATAGCCGTCGTTGTCCGACGTCGAGACGTTCGCCTTGATCGACTTGTCGCCGCGATGGAGGACGCCGTCGCCGTCGACGACGATGTGATAGTGCTCGCGATCGGTAGCCGAGATTGCGTAGGAGCCTGCCGTCCAGTGGACGATCAGCTTGCTCATCTGGCATTCCGGCAGCCACTCGTCCGGCACGGCCTGCGCGCCGCCGCCCGGCAACGTGTCCGGCGGCGGCTCGCCATTCAGATCCCAGCCGGTCTTGAACCACGAGCTTGTCGCTGCCTCGCTCTCGGCCCCCCAATAACCATCGGCCCCATACTGAGGAAGAGGGAAGCCGTTCGCGATAAGACGTTTCTGGAACTCCGTCGGCGTCCAGATTTCCGAGGCCATGACTTCGGCTCCTTCAGCTTCTCGCGAGATAGGTCACAAGCGCGCCGGCCAATCCGGCGACGGCAGCGATGGCCGCGTCCCTTGTCATGTCGCGGACTTCTACACCCAAAGCGATCGCAACGGTAATCGTGATCAGGACGACGCCGAGGACGACGGCGAGGATGATCGCCACCGATCCCCGATACTGGCTCAATGGATGTACTCGGTGATGACGATGACCCCCTGCGCGCCGGCCCCGCCACCGGCATTGCTGGTGGCATTCGATGAAATGCCGCCCCCGCCGCCGCCACCCCAAGCTGTTCCCGCTCCACCTACTCCTGTGCCGCCCATGAAACCTTGATAACCCATACCAAAGCCTCCACCAGCATTGCCGCCGGCACCGCCGGTAAAACTATACGTTATAGTTGGTGCATACAGGCCGTAGCCTCCTGCTCCACCAGCTATGATAACATCGCCCGTGCCTGTCCCCCCGGATGCACCGGGTTGTCCGGCAACACCGATCGCGGCGCTGCCGCCACCACCGCCGCCCGGTGCCGTGCATATCGTTCCGACGGAAGTCGTGCCGCCAGCACCGCCGGCGTTGGGGCCGGGATTGGCGGCGGCCCCAGCGGCGCCGACCGTCATGGTCAAGCCGGTGGCCGTGGCCACGGCCACGGTGGTCTTCGAGTACGATCCGCCGGCACCACCGCCGGCAGCTTGTTTAGTACTGGCATTGGCAGTGCCCGTGCCGCCGCCGCCACCGCCGCCGCCGACACACTCGAACGTCACATAGGCGGTGCCCGCCGTCGGCGTATACGCCGACGGCGTCAGCGAGCTGAACGTCCGGGTCTTGACTACGACGGCCGCCGCCAGGGCGGTCGTAACGAAAGCCGTGGTGGCGATCGAGGTGTCGTTGTCGCCCGCCGTCGGCGTCGGAGCCGTCGGGTTGCCGGTGAAAACCGGCGACGCCAGCGTCGCATAGCCTTGCGCCTTAACATAGGCCGTCGTCGCGATCGAGGTGTCGTTGTCGGCGGTCGCGGGCGTCGGGGCCGTCGGGTCGCCAGTGAAGACAGGGGAAGCGAGGTTGGCCTTGAGGGCGTCGGCGGTGTCGACATACTGCTTGGTGGCGGCCCCCAACGCCGCCGACGGATTGGCGGGAAGGAGAATTTGCCGAGAAAAGTTTACCGTCGTGCCGTTGGACGCGATGGTGATGACACCCGACGGCGCGACGGTATCGTAGATCAGGAAGCTGTCGTCGGTCTGCTTGCCTACCTGCCACTTCGCCGCGCCCGACCCATAGAAGTTGACCAACGCCTGCTGGGAGGCAGCGGTTGGATTGACGTTGACGGCCGCGCCGCCTGCCGCCGGGGCGATCGAAAGATTGCCGGTCAAGCTGCCGCCGGTCAGCGGCAGATACGCCGCCGTAAGATCAGCCTGCGCCATCACTTTCGACCAGTTGGCCGGCGTGAACGCCCCCGGCACCGAGGACGCCGTGGCGCGATAAAGGACGCCGCCGCTGACGACATAGTCGCCGATGGCGTAGCTGGCCAAGGTCGAATGGAAACGAACGGCAAGGAGATCGAACGACGTGCCGGCGGCGTTGGCGACGCCGAGGGCGTTGTCGGGGAAATTGACATAAAGCTCGCCGGGGCTGCGCCCGGTGGGGCGGGAGCCGGCGGTCGACGAACGAAGTGTCTGAACGCGATTTACCACTTTAGGTATCTACCCTCCCTTTAGGCGGTATCTACCGCCGGGCTGTGGTTAGCCGGCTAATAAGTGCCGACATCGATTGTGTACGCCTGCAAATATTGCAGCGTCACCGGGTTCATCGCCGCCGCCGGATCGGCAGCCAAAATCACCGCCCCCGAGAACGTCGCGGTCTTGCCCGTCGTCAAGAATTTCACGCAGTCGGCACCGCCCATCGCGAGACGCACGTCTCCGGCCCCGGCGCGGTAGAAACCCGAGGTCGACTCGCCGGAGAAACTGAACGCCGGCCCGCCAACTGCGCCGTCCGCTGCCGCGACCGGAACCGCCGGCGCAAACTGGGTGGCGCTGACAAAGAATTTGTTGACGCCGGCGACATCGATGGCAACCGCCGTCGCGCTGCCGTGCAATCCCGTGCCGGCGGTCCCGAAATGCACCGACGGCGTTGCCGCCGAACCGCCGATCAAGCCCAGCACCCCGGTCATGCTGTCGCCGGCAGCCATCACCGCGCCGGCGGCGTCGACGTCGGCCCCGGTCAGCACCACCGCGCCCGTGCGGGTGTTCCAGCTCGACACGCCGGCCACCGACCCGGAGATCGCCGTCACGACGAAAGCCGTCGTCGCGATCGAGGTGTCGTTATCGCCGGGGGCCGGAGTCGGAGCTTTTGGATCGCCGGTGAAGGTGGGGGAAGCGACGAGAGCATAAGGCGCGATCGCGGTCTTGACGAAAGCCGTTGTCGCGATCGACGTATCGTTGTCGGCCGCCGCCGGGGTCGGGGCTTGCGGGTCGCCGGTGAAGATCGGCGAGACAGACCCGACGAACGGTGCCCACAGCGTCCTGAACGCCGCGTTCCAACTCACCGCCTCGCCGGCAGCGGGCGTGTCCGTCGGCAGCAGGAGGGCGGTGTCGAGAGATCGTGTTGTCATCCTGAGACGCCCGTCTCATCCATGGAAATAAATCGCGAAGTTCTTCGCGTCCGCCGCCGGTGCCGTGATGAATTGCACCGAAGCACCCGCCGCCGCCAAGACGAAATCGCTGCCCGGCTCCTGATCGACGCCATCCAAATTCACCTTGAGCTGCGAGGCGTCGCCGGCAGGGACGACGGGGCTGAAGGTAAGCGCGTCGAGCATCGGGAAGACGGTGGTGACGCCGTCGAAGACGAACTTCTTCAGCTTCTGCACGGTGATCAGGCCAGCCGGGGCAAGGTCGCTCGGGTCCTTGAGGACGTCGATCGCCACCATCGCCCCGGCCGGAAGAGGCGTGGCGATCGTCACCGTCGAGGTCGCTCTATCCACCGTGTAATCCCCGGTGACGAACACCCCGGCAGAGGGCGTCAGCCGGACGCCGTTGACATGCGCGATCACGCCTTGCTGCTTCGCCGCATTGAGCGTGACGTTGACACCGAAGAGGTCGTTCACCGTGAGCGGGAACGAAGTCTGATTGGCGCTGGCCGAATAGAAAAGGCTGTTGGTCGCCGCCGGCATCGGAGTCGAGAACGGCTGCCACGAGCTGCCGTTCCAAACATACATGATGTTGTCCTCGACGTCGAAATAGATGCTGCCCGGCTGGAGCGGCTCGCCATTCGGCTGGCTCTCGGGCGGCTGCGAGGACGGGCCGTAGTAATAGCGATAAAGCATCCCGCCTACCGCAGTCGCGGCTTGATTTGCCCACCAGCGGGAAGACCAATGATCTCCAGTAACGGCATTGGTGGCGAGAATATTTCCGGGGATGGTATCCGGCATGTGCTCGGCCCAATGCATCGAAACATCCGCCCAGTTCTCGGAGGCCTCGGCAGTGAGGGTCACGACGTTCGAGGCCAGCCCCGCGGTGGCGAGGGTGCGCTCGGCGGCAGCCGCGAGCGGCTCGACGCGGGAGTGGAGATCCGAGTGGAGGCTGACCACCTGGCCGACCAAGGACAGGGAGTGCGAGAACTCTCTCGCGGACTGGGCAGCGAAGGTCCGGGCCTCTACCAACCTCTCCTCGATCTCCCGCTTGCGCTGCTCGACCTCCGCCAGGACCTGCTCGGCAGCCGCACGCTCCTTGCGGGCCTCCTCGAGAATGCCCCTGATCAAATCTTCGTGAAGATCCCGCGGGAAGGAGTCGAGAGTGAGCAGATCATGGTTGAGCTTGCCGTCCGAGCGAAGGAGCTTTTCGATACGGGTTTCAAGGACCTGGATGGCGTTGGCGTGGTTGGCGAATTGAGAGTCGAGGCGATCGGCGGGAAGACGATCGCTGGGATGATCGTTGGCCCAGTTCGCAAAAGAAATGATCTGCTCGACGCCCATCCAGTGGTGCCCCCGCTCGAGGAGTGGATGGGAGACCTTCTTACGCCTCTTGCGCCGACTCCGATAGCGGACTTCCGCGCATCACGACGTCCCAGGCGTCGCCGCGCCAGGACCGCTCGCCGTCCTGCTTCTCGAAGTCCTGCGCCATCAGCCGAGCCTCGACCGCTTGCCGGGCGCGGGCCAGGGACGTGGGACCGAAGCTGAAATCCTTGCCGATCCGGCCGTACCAGTCGCGCCCGACCCGCATCGCCCAGCCGGCAGCATCACGCGACAGGCCGGGACGGGTCAGCTTCTGCGTGATCTCGTTGCACGCCACCCACTCGAAGCTCTCTCCCCCCTCAAGCAACCAACTAAGTCGTTGATTTCGTTGAGAATGACTTCCCAAATTTTGCCCGTTAGGCAGGGAAGTGCCGGAAGCAGGATCAACCCCCCTCAAGCGCATGTTCTCCGCACGCTTGCGGCAACGTTCCGAACAATAGGTCTTCCCACGCCAGGGCGTGAACTGCCTACCGCAGCTCGAGCAAGCGATCGTTTTCATCGGGGCCATCCGCGAAAGCTAGCATTCCCAGGCGAAAGCGCAAAACCCGAAGTTAATAAAAATCGAATTTTTGGCTGTCGTGGTACCAACGCCTCCGCGCGCGCCGGCCGAGGGGGCCAGGGGGCCGACCCCAGGTGGCGGGCCGCGGCCTTGCCCGCCCCGCGCGAGTACTGCCATACAAGATACTACCATACAAGATACAAGGGCTGAATTCCGCCATTCCTCTATGGGTCGCAGCACACCCTAGAGTCGACTACTGCCTTAGTAAGGTAGTGGTCGCTAGCCTAAGTCGCTGATAACGTTAGAGGATTAGGATGCGCTCGAGTCCTGGTCACCACCTGGTCACCACCTGGTCACCACCAGGCTACAGGAGTCGGTAAACGGCCTTGCCGCGGGGTGACGCCAGGCGAGCGAGTCGCGCTATCTCGTGCTCGAGCTCGGCAGCACTCATTTCCCCTAGTGGACTCTCACTTCCTGCACGCTTTTCAACTTGTAAGCGTCCGATTTCACCTAGCAACTCGAGAAGCGTTCTAGCCGCCGCTGCCCGTGCTGCGGCGGGCGCCGAAATATCGCTTGCAACACTTCGTAATGTAGCAATTGCAACGCTTTTCAGATCAATTTCTGACACGCTAATCGGCGTCCAAATGCCAAGAGTCCTTCCCCCGGAACCGACTCCACCGTCCCACGAGCTGCAAAGGCGATAGTGGCAAGTGCCTGCCTTGCCGCCGTGGCATTGACGAGTCGAATATTCGGATTTCGCTGGCGTGCTTTCCGCACCGCTACAGCAAGGCCGCGGTGCGAAGGACAACACGAAACGCTTTGCACCGCGTCGCGCTTGCACCGTTCGCCCGTGCATTTCGCGATGGCGCGACATTGCCGCCGTCCGCTGCCGGGCGAGAAATCACCAAAGCCGGTTCGCTTTGCCCATGTCGCAGCGTGCATCCCTGGACCAGCGCCTTTCGGATATGGTCGGAACGGTGCTCGCCATTTCGGCCGTGCTCGCATTCCCCACGAATAACCGACTCGAGCCTACCGATGCAAACGGCATTTGCCGAAGCATAGGGCGCCCGTAGACACGAAAAAGCCGGTAGGGGGTATCACCCTACCGGCTTTTTGGTTTCTCGCGCCTACGGGCGCCCTGTTAGCTTTCCGTCGCCCATATGATCAGGAATAGCAAAGCAAGAATGATACCGCCCATGGTATCATTCTACCTTTTCAGGGATGCGCACCGCCTTTCCGTCGATCCAAGCGTAGTTGACTGGATCGGTCGACTCCACCGCGCGGTGCGCGGTAGTAAGAGTCCAATAACGATACTTATCCGCCGCACATGCCGCGGCTTCATCCTCAGTAGCAAAGCGCAAAGCGTTATCGTACCAGCGCTCACCTTCGCCTTTTACCTGAACTTCCGGTTTCCAGCTCATAGCTATTCGTCCTTCTCCGTAGTGTCGGGCAAAGCATCCGCCAAATCGCGGACAGCCTCCGCCAAATCGCCTTGTTCCCAACAAGCGACAACTTGCCGCGCCAGTAAGACAAGTTCCCAGTAGCCGGCTTCCCAATCGATACCTTCATCAGACATAGTGTTTCCCCTTTCAATGGGAGAGAGTGTAAAGGATATCGCCACACGCTAGCGCGCCAAAGCATATGACGTACCAGGATGCGAGCACATAGAAAGCTTTCATGCTATTTTCCCCTTGTTGCGCACTACGAAACCGCTGGTGTCGCGCTTTGCCTTAAGGCCTTTCGGCAGTAGACCGATAACCGTTCCCTGGCGTCCGCGCGGATCCAGCTGGCGTAGATCGTGCTTATCGCCATCTATCACCCTGAAACCATGCCAGCGCTTAGGAACGGACTCGAAAACGACCGCAACGTTGACGCCGCGGTTCAAGAGCGCGACGCATTCCAACTCGTTCGTCTCGGAGCGTGAAAACGTCAGGTGAAGATTTGCTGGCAACGCTTTGTCGAACCGCCGCGGATTTTTCGTGTAGTCGACAAAATCCACATCAGGAAAAGTGTCGTAAACGCTAAGGCCGTTATAGCGCACCGACTCCCACGCTATATCGGTAGAACCGTTCATACGGACGCAAAGCTTTAGATCCATTTGGTTCGCTCTATGCACGAGCAACTCAATAGAACGAACAACGTCTCTCAAATAGGCCTGGCGTTCCCGCATGAACCGACGCGCTTTATCAGCGCGCGACTTACGGACGCTATTCCCCTCCAAGTCCGAGTCGTCTTTCACCATAGCAGCCTGTCCCGAATAGAGTCCGAGACAAAGCGCAATGCAGCCGGCCGAAGCATGAGGACACAAATTACCGGCACCAGCCGTGCGGTGCGGCGCCATGTAGTGAATCCCGTTAAGGTATCCAAAGCTTTGCGCTTTGACAGCCTTAGCTGAGTCAACGGAAAAGATTCGATTTTGCATCACAACACCTTTTTTACAACGCGACTATCCCGATAACCCGCCGCGCGAATAGCGCCACGCGCTGACGAAATAGCCATGTCAATTCGCTTTAACGTTTGCCGACTACCCGCCGCTACCAACAAAGCCCGCGCATCAAGCAAATGCGCAAGCGCGACCATGGCGAGACGTTCCTTCGAACCCATGTCGGGAACCTTGTTCACCCACGATCCACAACAAGCGCATTGCCATTGCTGATAATCCTCGGACTCGGGAACCAACAATTCAGCGCAAAAGGGACACAAGCGTAAACGCGCCATCACAACACCTTCACAATGCAGCCGTCTTTCACGACCGCGCGACAATACCAGCGATGCGGTGCAGGATAGTGTGGCCCTTCAAGCGTAATCGTGCCGTTTTGCGGTTCATTCCCACCAAATGGTCCAGGCTGATGATAGGTAACCGGCGGGCCCGCTAGAACGTTAGCTGACGCTACCGCATGTTTTAGCGCGGCTTTGGTTTTAAAGTTACGATCAGTATACACAGCGTTACACTCCGATCGGACGGTAAGACCGTGAAATGCAGAACGAAAACGTCAATCTGCCGATTTTAACGAAGCGAATACCGCCGACTCGGCGATAATCGGCATTGATGACGCTTCGGGCGAAAGCGTGATAACGATCTAGATAGTGTCTCATTTTCAAGTCCTCGATTAGGGTTCGCTAGATGCGACCCGCCCTAAATGGACTCAAATTCAAGTCACGTCAAGCCCCCCTCGCTAAATTATTTCGGGCAAGGCCTGCCGGCCGGCCGGACAGCTCGAACCAAGCGCAACGGCGGAAACGCTAAGGAAAAGCGCGCGGCTGCGCGGCTGCGCGGCTGCGCCCCCGTGGGGTCAAAAATCCCCTAATATATCAATCGAAGTTGGCATGGTTTTGGACCCAAACGATTTTGGATTTCGCCTTGGGCAAACCCGGCAGGGACAGATCAAAACCCGCTAATACGGGAGCCGGAGTTGGAATGGTTTCGAAGCCAAACGGTTTTGAAACTCACCTTCCGAGGCCGAACCAGACCTCCTGGTCCTCCGGCGAGCCAAGACGATGGTGACGCACCTCGATCCCCGGTTTTTTATGAGCGCGGCAGCGACGATTGATCCAGTGATGCTCGAGCGTCTCCTCCACAGCCCAGAAGTCGAACAGCTCTCCGCACCAGGCGCAGTGCGACACCACGCGCCGCAGGATCGTTGTCCGGCCATCCCTGGTCTCGTGCTCCAGCGTCTCGTCCGTAACCTCGTAGACCTGCTTCCCGTTCGTGATCAATTTTGTCTGGCCAGGCATGGGTGTAATCTCCAGTTGTTTTTGTCAAAACTTGTGACGCGACTACAGGGGGGGACCCCGTACCCGTTCTACGGGGTCCCTGTGGTGCGTCGATTTTCGTCTATGTGGTGCACTGTGGTGCGTCTTGTAAGTTATTGATTTTGTTACTCATTTTTTTACCTACCGTTACACCCACAACCGCTTTCTGCACCACAGTGCACCACATCACTGTGGTGCACCTCAATTTAAATCCTCATCTTCGTCATTTTCCGCGGTTTCTGGTAGCTCTGACCTCAGAACCACTACGGTGCAATACGGTCTTCCTCGCTTAGGTTTTTGCACTGTGGTGTCAACGCAGCCGTGTTGCGCTAATTCTTTGATAAATCTATCCGTGTTTTTTATGCTCGTTTCCAAGATCTCGTGGGCGTAGCGCCAGCCACGTCCCGGTGTGCTCTGCACGGCCCTTTCCGTCTGCCGGATTTCCACGGCGCATGCTGCCAACCTCGCCAACGCCTCTCGTAATGCTGCCCTCTGCATCGCCTGGCCGCTGACCAGGATCGGCACCAGCGCCGGTGCCGCTTCCATCCCCTTCTCCCCCGTCCTCCGATCGACCACCGCGATCAATGCAGTCTCGAGCCTGAACCACCTGACCTCGCCCAACGCACCGTAGCTGCTCTTCACCTGGGTCAGCTTCATGTGCCGCTTGGCTTCGTCGCCCAGCCCGTACTTCTCGCTCTCCACCTTGCTCGGCTTCTCCACGAACAAGACGTTCCTTGCCGATGCCGTCAGCGTCGAGCCGCCTCTCAGCGACTCGAGCGTCGCCTCTGCTTCGACCCCTTTCGCGCCCGGCGCCCCTTTCCTGAAATGATGCACCACAGCCACTGCTGCCCCCGTCTTCGCCGCCAGCGCCTTCAGCAGGTTCATGGTCTGCTGGAATTCTAAATTCGTCTCCTCCGACACCAAGGCCGCGGCCAGCGTGTCGACCACGATCAGGGCCAGCCCCCCTCCCCTGGCCAGATCCTCCAATGCCGCGACCTCTTGTCTGTTGGCGACGATCGCTCCGCTCTTGTTGCGCACCAGAAGCCGCCCTGTCCTGATCCACAGTTTGTGAGGGTATGGTCCTTTCAGGCCGTGCCGCTTCTCGATCGCATCGAACCTTTTCAGCACTTGCTTCGGCGCGTCTTCGTTGGCGAAGTAGACCACCGGCCCGCAGTAATCGATCGTAGCTAGCCCCGTCGGGCCAGCTACTCCCGCCGACAACGCCATTGCGAACTGCTCCATGAACAAGGACTTCATCGCCCCCGATGGCCCGCCCACCAGGGTCACCTCTCCGCGCTCGAAGCCCTCGATGATGATCTCCTGCCTGTCGTGTTCGAAGCTCGGGTCCCCGAGCACGGCATGTACGTCGATCCCGTCCTCCCGCTCATCGTCCATAGCCCCCTCGTCTCCCCCCTCCTCCCCATCCCCCAAAGGGCCTCGCCATCCCAGATCCAGCGCCTCCACGCCCATCTGCTCGCAGAGCCACAGCGCTGCCTCGGCTGGCCCGATCTCCGAGCCTTCCTCCCGCGGCCGCCATTCCTCCGGCAGCCACTCCATGACGAGGTCGATCGCGGTTCGCTTACCCTCCCGGTCGACCCCCTCGGTATCGAGGTCGCCCATGTCCCCGACTCCGAAATCCCTGATCCCGCCCGGGTGGATCGAGATGTCCTCCTCCAGCGGCCTCGACAGGTCCGCCGACTTCACCCGCCACGCCCCGGTGCCTGGCTCGAGGCTGGCTGGCGGGAACAGCTCCGACACCCATTTCGCCAACATCTCCGGCTTCAGCGCCAGGTCGTTGACCCGCCCGAAGAAGCTCTGCTTGTAGGACCACTGCTTGAAGGCCTCCGGCGAGCCTTCCGGCGGGGCTGGGTGGCTTGAGACCGGCTTTGCCGCAGATGCTGCCGGCATCGCAGCCAAGCGCGCCCGCAACGCCTCCAGCGTCCTTGGTGCCTCCCGCACCTCGAAAGGCGTCCCCGGCACATGCGTCCCGGTGATCGTGAAGTAGCGCCCCGAGGCGTACATCTCGACCTTGGCCGGACCGTTCTTGATCGCCGACGTTCCCGCGAGGTCGCCCCTCGCGAAGAGATGCACCCCGGTGCCCGACGGGGAGACCTCGGCGTAGGTCTCGGCCAGCTCGAGCACTTCGCGTGCCCACGCCTCGATCTCCCCGGTGACCGGGTTGCGGCAGCGGTCGAGGTCGATGCCGACGAGACGGTTATGCTGATGGAAGACGAAGCCGACGCCGGCGAGGTTGAGCCGGGTCGTCGCCGCGACGGCTTCCTCGTAGGAGGCGCCCATCTCGAGCCTGGTGAAGCCGCGGCCGTCGCCGGTGGCGACGCAGATCGGTTTCTTGTCCCACTTCAGCTTCACCCGGTCCCAACTGGCCCGCCAGCAGATCCACTGGGGGAGATCGAGGATGAACTTCGGAACGAAGAAGGGTTCTTCGAACGGGGGAAGGGGGGTTGGCGATTTGTCGAGCGGCATGGTACGAAACGTCTCCTCCTTTGTGGGCCTTGCTTTGGTCTGCGTGGGGGTCCTTGATAGGGAAAGCTCTGACTGCGCCGGGGGTCCCCATGGTCCCCGGCGCTTTCATGTCAAGTCTAGGCGCGAATCAGGCTTTACGCCTAGACGCCATAGCTAGTCTTGATGCCGCCCTCGGACGCTATGGGTAGGTCCGGACCCCAGGTGGGGGACTTCTCGACCTCGTGGCGGATCGACTCGGATCGGGTGCCCGCCGTCTCGAGCGGGACTTCCCAGATCAGCTCGTCGTGGATGGAGAGGACGAGGTCGCCGAGCTTCGCCGTGTCGATGCGGAGCGCTGCGTCGACCAGGCAATCCCTGGCGATGGCCTGGACGGCGTTCTCGACGAGCTTGCCGCCCCATGTCGGGATGGCCGCCCACTGATGGGTCTTCTGGTCGACGCCGTCATAGGTGAGCCTGCCGCCCTTGTGGTCGGACGGCTCGACGCGGCTGTGCCTGTAGAACAGTTCTCTGGCTGACGGCAGCTTCATGGCGAGCCTGACCTTGCCTTGCGCATCGAGACTGCTGGTGAACGACACCTTGCCGTTCGTGCAATCGACAGCCACCGGGTTGCCTGGCCAGAACAGGGACTGCCGCGCGGCCCTCTCGCAGGCGTACCAGAACGAGACGATCTCGGGGTTGGCCTCGCGCCATCCGTCGATCATCTGCTTGGCTTGCAGTTCGGTTAATTCAAGGTTGTTAGCGGCAGCCGTCTCGCGGAATTTGGTAGGGCCCATGCCGAAGCCCGCCGCCAGCACCACGACCTTGGCCGCCTGGCGCGTCGGCAGCCCGATGGCCTTCTGCATCAGGACGTAGATGTCGTCGCCACGTTCGAAGGCGCCGAGGACCTCTCGCTGCCCGGCGAGCCAGGCCAGCACCCGTGCCTCGATCTGCCGGAAGTCGTAGGTGACGAAGGTTCGTCCCGGGCCGGGGACGAGGCAGCTCCGTAAGGAGGCGGCGACCACGTCGAGCGGCGAGCCGTAGACCGCGTCGATGTACTCGCTCGCCAGGCCTTTGCGGATGGCCTGGATAGCCGACTTCAGCACCGTCGGGGGCAAGGTCGGTCGAGGCATGTTCTGCGGCTGGATGAGGCGCCCGGAGAAGCGTCCGGTGCGCGCCGCGCCATAGTACAGGATCTGCCCGCGGACGCGATCGTCGGGGCCTGCCGTGCGTTTCATGGCAACAAGCTTCCTGGTCGAGCTTTTCGCCGCTTCCTGGCGGATCTCGAGGACCTGCCTGACGTCGCCGAGGGCGGGGAGTTGCGGGCTGGCCAGAAGCTTCGCCACCTCGCCCTTGTCGAGTCCGTCTGTCGCGACGCCGCGGCTGGCCAGCCAGGCACCGAGCTTGGCGGTCTGCGACGACGGCGAGGTGACGGCACCGTTGGTCAGCCGCGCGCAGGCGGCATTGAGATCGGTAGTTGCTTCGCTGGCGACGCGGGTTAGCTCGTGGATCAGCGACGTGTCGAGGCTTATCCCACGGAGATTGGTTTCGTGATCGAGGGCGGATACCCGCCGCTCGCTTTCCGGCAGCGGCTTGATCATCCGGGCAATGCTTCGTTCGGCGACCACGTCCTGCACGCAATACGCCTCGAGCTTGGCGAGCTTGGCCGGGTCGTCGATATGCCACTTGCCGCCCTTGAGGCGCGGTCGCGCCATCTGCATCATCAGCCGCTGGCCGGCAGCATCCTTCTGTAGGGAGGCGGGCAGACCGAGGGCCTTGCCGGCTGCCGCAAGCGATGCCGGGAGGCCGGCGTAGAGCGCCTTCTGCATGGTGCAGGAGACTTGGTTCCAAGGGATGGTCAGGCCGTAGTGGTGAAAGAGAATCGACCACTCGAAGCTGGCGTTCCATGCCCTGAATCGGTGACCGGCGGCGAGGTGCGAAATTATTTCTTGCGGCAGCCCGGAGGGGCAAGCCACGCTCTGCACGGGCTCGTCGTCGATCGCCCAAGCCATGACAGTCACTACGAAATCGGGGCTGGAGGTGTATAGGTCTGCCCCAACTTGTTTCAGGTCGATCGTGTTGAATGTCTCAAAATCAAGTGATAAGATCGGCATAAGGGCTTGACCTCCGGCCAACGTCTGTTTATGTGACTGTAGCCGATGGCTTTAAATTGTGCTAGAGGAAATAGGGAGCGAGCCTACCGGAGAAGAGTTCCACAGGGGATCATCGACAGCGGCTGGATGGATGGAAAGACGGCGAGCGCCGGTTCCATCTGGCAAAAGCGGCAAGCGACCGAAGGCCAAGGAAGCTCCGCCAGATGGTAAGACAAGATTGGAAGTCGGCTTAGTGGCCTTGCGCCTATGCCGGCATCGAGTGGGTCCCGTCCACTCCTCTCCGGTAGACTCGTTTTTGAGAGGATATCGATGAAACACGCCTTTCTCACCGTGCGTAAGAAGCAGGAGACTGTCCCGCTGTGGAACTACCACCTCCTGCTGAAAATGCTCGGCACCGACGAGGAGATCATCACCCGCATCGGCCTGGCGGGGTACGACCCGCCGACGGCGAAGGCGATCAACGGTTGGCGGTTCCGGGGGCGGGTCCCCTCGCAGTGGACGCCGCTTCTGTTGAAGTGGGCTTTCGCGGATGGCGCCATCAAAAACCTCGACGAGCTGTTGATCCGCGACGAGGTGGTGCTGTGAGACTGCCCGTCGCGTCAGCCGAGCGAGGCCCGCGCCATGAGCTGGTTCTGGATCGGAGTCGCCACGCCATTTCTTGTAGCCGCACTGTTCTGGTTGATTTGGATACTCA
>Ga0207686_10000195_pt1 | contig 47027 bp, 43 predicted proteins | sample KBSM24metaG_FD_184396 | JGI IMG/M metagenome (GOLD analysis project Ga0207686, IMG submission 184396) | Miscanthus rhizosphere microbial communities from Kellogg Biological Station, Michigan, USA - KBS M2-4 metaG (SPAdes) (version 2) | ecosystem: Host-associated > Plants > Roots > Rhizosphere >...
AGCTTCGATCCGGCGAGGTCGGCAGCCGACGTGACAACGGCGACGCGCATCGGCTTCGGCGGCGCCGGCCCGTCGAGCGGCGCGGGCACCCACCAGGGATCGCGCGCATCGCGCGCGGCCATCGCGGCGAGTCCGACGCGCAAGTCGGCGACCGTCCTCGCCAGCGGACCCTGCACCGACATCAGCTGCGACGACAGCGAGCGCTCCGCCGCCTGCGTCGGGTTGTACGACGGCACGCGTCCGAACGAAGGCCGGATGCCGGCGATGCCGCAGGCGTAGGCGGGAAATCGGATCGAGCCGGCGATGTCGGTGCCGTGGGCCAGCGGCGTGATGCCGGCCGCAACCGAAGACGCTGCGCCGCCCGACGAACCGCCCGGCGTACGCGTCTTCGACCACGGGTTGTAGGTGCGTCCGCGCAAGTCGTTGACGGTGTCGATGCGAAAGCTGAAGGCCGGCGTGTTGGTTCGGCCGATGATGATCGCGCCCGCGCTCTTGAGATTGGCGACGGCCGGGCAGTCGGCTGGCGCGATCATGTCGCGAAAGGCAACGACGCCATTGGTGGTCGCGCATCCTTCCTGGTCGACGTTTTCCTTGATCGTCACCGGAACACCGTGCAGCGGCCCGAGCGGCGCATCCGCCGCCGCGACCGCGCGATCGGCGCGATCGGCGGCAGCGAGCGCCGCATCGGAGAGATCGACGGTCACCGCATTGAGCTTGCCATTGACTGCCGCCATGCGAGAGAGCGACGCGTCGACAGCTTCGCGCGCCGAAATCTCGCGGCCGCGGATCGCCGCCGCGACGCGCGTGGCGCTCCAGCGCCAGATGGCTTCACTCATCCCTGCCTCCTAAAGCGGCGTGCCCGGCGGTTTGCGCGCCTCGGCGAATCCGGCTAATCTCGCCCGGCAGCGGGCGGCGCTGCACGGGAGGAACGGTGAGCGTCATCGCGGTAGGCGGTTTCCAGCACGAGACCAACACCTTCGCGCCGTCGAAGGCGGACTATGCCGCATTCGAGCAAGGCGGCGGCTGGCCGCCGCTGACCTATGGCGAGGATATTGCGCCGCGCGTTGCCGGCGCCAATATCCCCGCCGCCGGCGCCATCGCCGCGCTGCACGCCCTCGGGCACAAAACGATCGGACTCGTGTGGGGCGCCGCTTCGCCATCGGCGCAAGTGACGCGCGACGCATACGAGCGCATCGTCGGCGACATGCTAGCACGCCTCGCTGCGGCGGGCCCGGTCGACGGCGTGTACCTCGATCTGCACGGCGCGATGGTCACCGAGCATCTGGACGACGGCGAAGGCGAGTTGCTCTCGCGGGTGCGCGACATCGTCGGACAGCGCACGCCGATCGTCGCCAGCCTCGACCTGCACGCCAATGTCACGCGCGCGATGATCGAGAATTGCGAGGGCCTGGTCGCATACCGCACTTACCCGCATGTCGACATGGCCGCGGCCGGTGAGCGCGCGGCGCGGCTTCTCGACCGGACCTTGCGCTTGGGCAAGCCGGCCGCCAGCTCGTTTCACCCGCTGGACTTTCTGACCGGGCTGCCTTCGCAATGCACGCTGATCGAGCCGGCCCGAAGCCTGTATGCCTTGCTCGATCGTCTCGAGCGGGAGCACGATGCCGTGCTGTCGTTTGCACCCGGTTTTCCGATGGCCGATTTTCCCGAGTGCGGCATGACCGTGTTCGGCTACGGAGACGACGCCGGCCGCGTGCGGACTGCCGCCACGGCATTGGCGCGCTCGGTCACGGACGCCGAGGGCGATTTTTCGATGCAGCTCTTCGAGCCCGACGCCGCGGTCGTCCGGGCGATGAAGCGAGGCGAGCCGGGCGCCCCGGTGGTGCTGGCCGATACACAGGACAATCCGGGCGCCGGCGGCAACGGCGATACGACGGGACTGCTCGCCGCCCTGCTCGCGCGACGCGCGCCGGGCGCGGTGCTCGGGCTTTTGATCGACCCGGCCTCGGCCGCGCAGGCCCATGCCATCGGAGTGGGCCGCAAGGCGATATTCGCGCTCGGTGAGATTTCCGGCGTGCCGGGACACAAGCCGCTCGGCGGCGAGTTCGCGGTGCTGGCGCTGGGCGACGGGCGGTTCACCTGCACCGGGCCGATGTTCCAGGGCTTCCGCATGGACCTCGGGCCGATGGCGCTGCTGGAAAAGGATGGCGTGCGGATTGCACTGGCCTCGCGCAAGTGCCAGGCTGCCGACCAGGAAATGTTCCGCCATCTCGGCGTCGAGCCAAAGCGAGAGCGCATTCTGGCGCTCAAAAGCTCGGTCCACTTTCGCGCCGACTTCGAGCCGATCGCACGCGAAGTGCTGGTCGTCGCGGCGCCCGGGCCCGCCAAGGCAGATCCGACGATGTTCTCTTGGAAGCGCCTGCGCCCCGGTCTGCGGCTGAAGCCGCTCGGACCTGCGTTCCAGCCGGCTTGACACTCGCTGCCAGTCTCGCATGCCGCGCCGCTTTGTCATCGCGCTGATCAAGCACGAAACCAACACGTTCTCGCCGTTGCCGACGCCGCTTGCGTCCTTCGGCCACGGCAACGGGCCCGCGTTCGGCGCGGCGGCTCGCGCGCGCTTCGCCGGCACCAATACCCCGATGGGCGCGTATCTCGATCTGGCCGCGCGCGAGGGCGCCGAGATCGTGACGCCGGTCGCGGCCGAAGCCTGGCCGTCGAACAAGACCTCGCGTGCGACGTTCGAGGCGCTGGTGCGCCCGCTCGAGGAAGCGGTGCGCGCCGGCTGCGACGCGGCCTTGCTCGATCTTCATGGCGCGATGGTGATCGAGGACTGCGACGACGCCGAAGGCGAGATCGTGCGACGCCTGCGGGCGATCGCACCGCAGCTGCCGATCGCGGTGACGCTCGATTACCACACGAATCTTTCGGCCGAGCTCGTCGCCAATGCGACGGTGATCACCGGCTACAAAACTTATCCGCATGTCGACATGTACGAGGTCGGCAAGCTGGCCGGAGACATCCTGCTGCGAACGCTGGCCGGCGAGATCGAGCCGGTGATGGCATGGGGCTGGCTGCCGTTGCTGGCCTCGATCATGCGGCACGCACCCGAAGACGGGCCGTCGGGCGACATCCTGCGCTATGCACGCGCGATGGAGGCAAGCGGCAAGGTGCTCGCGGCGACCCTGCTGCCGTCGTTTCCTCATGGCGACACCCCGTACACCGGCGTATCGGCGATCGTCGTCGCCGATGGGCGTCACGGCGGCGCAACCGCCGCGCGCGAAGTCTGCGACCGGATGCTGGCGATCGCCTGGGAGCGGCGGGCCGAGTACGCATTCAGCGCATCGCCGCTGGCCGAATCGGTCGCCACGGCGCGCCGGCTGGGCGAGGCGGCACCCGGTGGACCCGTATTGCTGATCGATCATTGCGACAACTGCGGCTCGGGCGGCGCGCAGGACGTGATGGCGGTCGTCGCCGAGATCCTGCGGCAGAGGCTCGACGATGTCGCAGTCGCGCCGATTCGCGACCCTTCGGCGGTGGCGCAGATGATTGCCGCCGGCAGCGGCAACGCGGTCCGGCTTTCGCTCGGCGGACATACCGATATGCCCGCGATCGGCCTTCGCGGCGAGCCGCTCGACGTGTCAGGCAAGGTCGGCGCAATCACCGACGGCGAATTCACGATCACCGGCCCGATGTACACCGGCGTACGCACGTTTCTCGGCCGCACCGCCGTGCTCGAAATCGACAACGCCGGGGCGAAAATGGAAATCGTTGTCACCGAGCGCGCACACGAGCCGATGGATGTAGGGGTATTCACCCATTGCGGCATCGACCCCTCGCGCCGGCGTTACATCATGCTCAAGTCGCGTATTCACTATCGCGCCGGGTTCAAGCCGATCGCCGCGCATATCGTCGAATGCGCCGGCGCTGGTGTCACCAACGCCGACCTGTCGGTGTATCGTTACCGCAAACTCACGCGGCCGATCTTTCCGCTCGACCCGATCTGACGACCGACCAGGACAAAAGACCGCGATGAGCGCCGCCCGCAAGCCCGCTTACGATCTGCTGATCGACATCGGCAACACGTTTCTCAAATGGGGCCTGTTCGTTGCCCATGCCAGCGGCGAAGCGCGGGAGAACCGGCTCGAATCCGGGCACGTGCTGCTGGAGGAAATCGCCGGGCTCGCCGCGCAGTTCGCCAAATTTCCCACGCCGGCGCAGATCGTCATCTCCAATGTCGCCGGCACGCGCGTGCGCTCCACCATGATCCGGGTGCTGGAAACCTGGCCCGACGCGCCGCCGCCGCACTGGCTGATTCCGCAGGACGAGCAGTGCGGCGTCGTCAACCGCTACCGCAATCCGGCGCAGCTTGGCAGCGATCGCTGGGCAGCACTGATCGGCGCGCGCCAGCTGGTCGGCGCCAAGCCTGCGCTGGTCGTCGTCTGCGGGACCGCGACGACGATCGATCATCTGACCGCCGCAGGCGAATTCAACGGCGGGGTGATCCTGCCGGGCGTTGGGCTGATGCTGCGCGCCCTGCACCAGCACACCGCCGCTCTGCCCGACGCCGATGGCGAATATGTCGAAAATCCGCTGCAGACGGTCGACGCGATCACCAGCGGTTGCCAGCACGCGCAGGCAGGCGCGATCGAGCGGGTCTATCGCATGCACGAGGCGAACACGCCGGGACTGGTGTGCCTGATCTCGGGCGGCGCGGCGCGCGCTCTGGCGCCGCGGCTCATCATCCCGTTCGAACTGCATGACAACCTGGTGCTCGAGGGGCTTTACTGCATCAGCCGGAAGCTCGCCGCGGCTTAAATCCCGCTGGTCCGCCTCAGGGCCCGTTGCGGCGCGAGCTTCGCGAGGGCGCCGCGACTCGCATGCCTGTGAGCAAGGTCTCGAGACCGAGCTCGAACGTGCTGTCCCACCATTCCGGCTTGAAATACGGCGCGGCCGCGGTCAGGCGCGGGCACTCGCGGGCGATGTATTGGTCCGAGACGGCGTCCGCTGCCGACGGGCCGCTGGCGTAACCCGCCGTCTCGTCCAGCGCCGCCCCGGTCAGGTAGTAGCCGACCGCGCGAAACGACTGCGCCACGAACCGGGGCTCGGGCGAAATGGCGTGGATCAGCGTCAATACGCTTTCGATAAATCGCACCCCCACCGGCGTGTTGAGACGATGCAGCACGATCAACTGGTACAGGCGCGGCTGGCGGCGCGCCATGTCGCGATATGCCCGGCACATCTGCCGCAACTGGTCTTCGGGATCGGCGCCGGGCGGTGGAACCGATACGCCGGCGATCGCCCGATCGACCAGCGCATCGAGCAGGTGCGCCTTGCTCGAGAAATAGTGGTAGACGCTCATCGGCTCGCAGCCCAGCCGCGCGCCCAAGCCGCGGATGCTGAACGCCGCTAGCCCATCGCGCTCGATCAGCGCGGCTGCGGCGGCCAGCACGCGTCCGCGAGTCAGCGGGCGGCGGGCCGCCTTCGGGGGCGTCGTCTTCGCCGGTCGCTCCATGGTTGTAATCTTACAGCGTAAGGATATACTGGCGCAATCGACTTACACCGTAAGGCGCCGTCGTGCGCCGCGCTCGATCACGGAGGTCGGACATGAGCACCGTCGATATCGTTGGCTTGCTGGTTCCCGTCACCTATTTCGTTTTGCTCGCGACCGAAAAGCTCTGGCCTGCGCGCGAGTTTCCCCCACGCCGTGGCTGGCAGCTGATCGGCATCGCCTTCCTGCTGCTGATCGGCACCTTGTCCACCGTCGTGCCGCTGCTGATTCCTTCGGCCTGGCTCGAGCAGCATCGGCTAATCGACAGCACCGGCCTGGGCGTCGTCGGCGGAACCGTGGCCGGGTACTTCGTGCTGTCCGGCGTGAGCTACGCCGTGCATCGAACCGTGCACAACGTGCCGGCGCTGTGGCGCCTGATCCACCAGCTGCATCACAGTCCGCGCCGGATCGACATCCCGGGCTCGGTGCTGTTCCATCCGCTGGAGATGCTGGTGCAGGTCGCGCTGCAGCTGCTGGTCACCGTCGTCGTTCTGGGACTCGACCCGCTCGCGGCGGCGCTGGTCGGGTACGTGGCCGCCTTCTACGGCATGTTCCAGCATTGGAACGTCAGTACGCCGCAGTGGCTCGGCTATCTGATCCAGCGGCCGGAGTCGCATTGCGTCCACCATCGGATGGGGGTGCATTACTACAACTACGGCGACCTGCCGATATGGGACATGCTTTTCGGGACATTTCGCAATCCGCCGCGCTACAACGGCGAATGCGGATTCGAAACCCCGGGCGACACGCGCATGGGCGCCATGATCGCGTTCGCCGACGTCAATGCGCCCATCTACGGCGCGGCCAACCTCGGACAAAAGCCGCGCTCGCTTCCTTCGTAGCTCGGGCCATGCGCGGCCCGCGCGCGGTGAACGCCGGACCGCGCGCCGCGGTCGAAAGTTGCGGGATAATCGATATCCCGTCATCGAAAGGCAAGTCATGAGCGAGCAACGAGAGGTCGTGATCCTGAGCGGTGTGCGCACCGCGATCGGCGACTACGGCGGAAGCCTGAAGGATCTGCCGCCGACCGAGCTGGCGGCGAAGGTGGTCAAGGAAGCGCTGAGTCGCGCCAAGGTCGATCCCAAGGACATCGGCCAGTGCGTCTTCGGCAACGTGATCCACACCGAGGCCAGGGACATGTACCTGTCCCGCGTCGCTTGCGTCAACGGCGGCTTGCCCCACGACACCGGTGCGCTGACCTTGAACCGTCTCTGCGGCAGCGGACTGCAGGCGATCGTCAGCGCGTCGCAATACATTCTGCTGGGCGATACGGAGGCCGCGGTCGCGGGCGGCGCCGAGAGCATGAGCCGGGCGGCTTATGCCAACGTCACGCAGCGGTGGGGCGCGCGCATGGGCGACGCCAAGGACATCGACATGATGGTCGGCGCGCTGACCGATCCATTCGACACGATCCACATGGGGGTCACCGCGGAAAACGTCGCGACCCGGTGCGGCATCACGCGCGAACAGCAGGACACCTTTGCCGTCGAGAGCCATAAGCGCGCGGCGGCGGCGATCGCCGCCGGGCATTTCAAGAGCCAGGTCCTGCCGATCGAGCTCAAGAGCAAAAAGGGTCCGACGGTGTTCGACACCGACGAGCACGTGCGCGGCGAGTCGACCGCCGAAGGCATGGCCAAGCTCCGCGCTGTCTTTGCCAAGGAAAACGGCACCGTAACGGCGGGCAACGCGTCCGGAATCAACGACGCGGCAGCTGCGGTAGTGCTGATGGAAAGATCCGCGGCCGCGAAAAAGGGCTTGAAACCGATGGCGCGGCTGGTCGCCTACGGCCACGCCGGGGTCGACCCGAAAGTGATGGGGCTCGGGCCGGTCAGCGCCGTCAAGCGGGCGCTGGCGAAGGCGGGATTGAAGCTCGAGCAGATGGATGTGATCGAATCCAACGAAGCGTTCGCCGCGCAGGCACTGGGGGTAAGCAAGGAGCTCGGCATGAACGCGGCCAAGGTCAATCCGAACGGCGGCGCCATCGCGCTCGGGCATCCGATCGGCGCGACCGGTTGCATCCTGACGATCAAGGCGATGTACGAATTGCAGCGCACCGGCGGGCACTACGCGCTGATCACGATGTGCATCGGCGGCGGCCAGGGCATCGCGGCCGTCATCGAGCGCGTCTAGTCAGGCTTCCTCGAAGCCGATTTCCTTCAGGAAGGTATTGCGCTCCTGGTCGCCCAGATGACCGGCGACCAGGCGCACGAACTCCTGCCGGCTGGTGGCCTTTTGCGCCGCGCGGCTGGCGACCACCTTGGCGATCGGACCCAGATACACCGCGAGCTGGTTGCTGGTCTGGTCGACGAAGCTCTGCTCGAGCGCCGCTTGCCTCAGCAATGACCGCGTGTTGGTGCCAGTGGAGATCGCGGCACCCTGCGTGGTGTCGGGCCCGACCGCGCTGCGTATGCCGGCGCTGAACTTTTCGCGCGTAGCCGGATCGCTGATGTTCTCGGCGAGCAGCGCGTACAGCCGCGCGAGGTCGGCGGTTTGCGTCGACGCCTTGCGCGTCATCACCTTGGCCATCGGGCCGACGTAGTGCGCAAGCTGGCGCTCGACGGTGCGCAGCACTGTTTCCTCCCAGACAGGCGGCGCGGCGATCGACGGTCGCATCGCCGCGATCGCCGTGTTGATCTGCGTTGCCGCCGTCTCGTCCGGGTTTTGTTGTGCCGGTGCGTTCAGCGCTTCACGCAGCGCGCGGCTGAAGGCGCGCGCGTTCTGAAAACGCGCATCCGGACTTTTCTCCAGCGCCACCGCCAGGACGGCGTCGATCGTCGGAGACAGGTTGAGCCGCGACAGCGCCGACGGTGGCCGCGGGCTTTCGTGGCAGATCTTGTAGGCGATCGTCTCGGTCGCGCCGGCGAACGGTTTCTCGCCGGCGAGCAGCTCGTAGAGCACGACCGCGGCGCTGAACAGGTCGGAGCGCCGGTCGACCGCCTGGCCCTGGCATTGCTCGGGCGACATGTACGACGGGGTTCCCATCACCATGCCGAGCGTGGTGAGGTTCGACGTGTCGATGCGAGCGATACCGAAATCGGCGACCTTCAACGTGCCGTCGGCGGTGAGGATCAGGTTCGCCGGCTTGATGTCGCGGTGGATCACGCCGCGCTCGTGCGCGAAATCGAGCGCACGCAGCAGTTGCGTCATGATCGACGCCACGTGCGGCAGGTCGAAGCTCGCCTTGCGCGCCAGGTACTCGCGCAGGCCGGTGCCTTCGACGTACTCCATGACGATGAAGGCATTGGCCTCGTCCTCGCCGTATTCGTAGACGCTGACGATGTTCGGATGCAGCAGCCGGCCGGCCGCCTTGGCCTCGTTCTTGAACCGCGCCATCGACTGGTCGATCAGGTCCTGGTCGACGCGGTCCTTGCGCACCGTCTTGATCGCGACCACGCGCTCGATGCCGGGATCGAACGCCTTATAGACGACACCCATCGCGCCCTTGCCGAGCACGCTCTCGATCGTGTACTTGCCGATACGGGTAGGTTCAGTCACCTTCAGCTCGATTCGTCTTGCGCCGGCGTGCGCTAGCCGTGCGCATCCAGCATCTTGATCGCCTGCACCATACTGGTCTTCATCCGTCCAAGCGCTTCGGTCAGCACGCCGATCTCGTCCTTGCTCCTCGTCTGGAACTCACCCGCGTCGAGGTTGCCAAGGCTCACCTCGTCCGCGAGCTTGGACAGTCGCTTGACGCGACGGATGACGAACAAGTAAAGCATAACGTTTAACATGCCTATCGTAAACGCGAATACGACGAGCAATGAGAGCAGAAAAATCCTGAATGTATAGTTCGCCCGCTGCACCGGCACCGACGTCGGCACCGAAACGATGTTTGCGCCGACGATCTCGTTGACCTTCCAGCCGAAGCCGTTGGCCGATCCGTAGGTCTCGACCATCGTCCGCGGCGCCGCGTCGGGCGTGCTGTGGCAGGTCAGGCACGCCGGATCCTTGATCTGGATCGGCCGGGCAAGGTAAAGCGAACGGCCGGTCTGCGTGGCGCGCTCGCCGATCACCTCGGTCTTGGCCGCCGACTGCCGGAACTGATTGACGATGTCGATTTCCCAATCGGTCGCGTGATTGCGCGGATTGGTCGGATTCAGGGTCGCCGCCTTGAACGTGTAGTCCGGATAATTCTTGCGCAGCTCGTTGAACTGCTCGATCACCGCGAACGCCGGGACCGATTGCGGAATGAACTTGTATTTCAGCTGCGTCTCGAGCAGCGGCCGCACCTGGGCGTTGGTGTAATCGCTGGAGGCATTGGCCGACTCCATCATCACGCGCGCGTTCTGCAGCACTTCGTCGCGAGCGTTGGCGTGCAGCACCGTGTACGAAACGACCGCCGCCAGGATGAACGCGACGGCCGCGACGGCCAGTATGGCGAGATTGAACTTCCAGATCAGCTTCAAGTGTGTCCGCCTGTTCGGTCTATTTTTCCCACGGCCATTTGAATTTCCGCTCGGGCTCCGCCTTGGCGGCCGGGGCCGGCGGCGGCGTTTCCGCCTTGGTCGGCGCCGCCGCGGCGTTCCATTCCGGCGGCGCCTTGCCGCTGGTCGCCATCGCGTCGCGGAAAGCCGGGTCGTCGAGCCTCGCCTGGAAGCGCTTGAGGAAGCTGGCGCGGTACGGGCCGGTCAGCCACGGTTGCGCCTCAGCGAAAGTCGCTTCGTGGTCGGCAACGGGGTCGACCTTCGCCGACGCGAACCTGTCGAAGCGCACCGGCAACGGATCCATGAAGTCGCGCGGCAGCGCGCCGACGAATGCCGCCGGAGGGCGCCGCTCGGCGGTCAACGGCTTGCCTGGCGATCGGCTTGCGAACCCGCCGGCCTTGATCTCGCCGCCGGTAAGCTCGAGTTTGCCGACGTCCGACAGCTTGGCGGTCCCGGTCTCGACAAAGGCTTCGAATCCGTCGCCGGCATGAACGACCGCCGCGGCCTCCGAGGCCGCGATCGTGCCCAGAGCGGTGCGTACGCGAAGGCGCGGCGCCGGCGGCTTGGTCACGAATTTCAGCCAGCCGCGGGTGAGCTGGAATTCCGCCGATCCGGGCTGCTTGGCGTCGCGCGCCGAGGCGGCAACGATGTAGAGCGCGCCGGGCCCGATGACACTGACAGCGCCGCCGTCGGTGAATTCGAGTTGCAGTTGCCCCGATGCCGGCAGGTCGATGACGTCGCCGTCGCGCAACCGCACCCCTTCCTTCAGGTTGAACCAGGTCGTGCCGCGCAGCAGCTTGGGCTGGCCGAACAGCAGCGTGACCGAGCCGGTCTCCGCGCCGTAACAGGGGACGGCGATCAGGAATAAAAAACCGGCAAGCCAGGTCAAAGATCGTTTCATTACGGGGTCCGTCAGGCCAATGGGCGAAGCGGTGGCGACGTACCGGGCATACTAGGCCGGCACCCCCGTCAAGTCAACGTGAATACTCGGCAAGCCAGGGCTGCCGGGGTCGCGGCCGATGTCATGCCTTATACTTGCGACGATCCGACGGGCAATCGCCGCATGACGACCTCAACGCGCAACCTCGCCGTCCTGTTCGCCGACGTTTCCGGCAGCACCAAGCTGTACGAAATGCTCGGCAACGCGGACGCACAGCAGGCGATCGACCGCTGCCTTGCGATCGTCAAGCGCGTGTGCAGCGACACCGGAGGCAACGTCGTCAAGACGATAGGCGACGAAGTCCTCGCCACGTTCCCGACCTCCGACGCGGCGGCGCAGGCCGCGATCGAGATCCAGATGCGCGTCGCCTCGCAGCGAACCAGCCGCGGCACGGGGCTGTCGATGCATATCGGCTTTCACGCCGGCCCGACGATCGAGGACGCCGGCGACGTCTTCGGCGACGCGGTCAACGTCGCCGCGCGCATGACATCGTTCGCCGCCGGCGGTCAGATCTTCACGACCGCGCAAACCGTCGCCGAGCTCTCGCCGGTCCTGCGCGGCCGCACGCGCGACCACGCCGCGCAGACGGTGAAAGGCAAGGAGCACGACATCGGCCTGTTCGAGCTCCTGTGGCAGGACTCCGAAGACGAGCTCACCGCGATGTCGCCGCGCGCCGCGCTGGCACCGGCGATGGTCAAGCTGGTGCACGGTCTGCGCAAGATCGAACTGGGCGAGGCGCATTCGGTGCTGACGCTGGGTCGCGATCTGCAGAGCGACGTCGTCATTGCCGACCGCAAGGCATCGCGCATGCACGCGCGCATCGAACGCCGCCGCGATAAATTCGTATTCATCGACCACAGCTCAAACGGCAGCTGGATCAGCATCGAAGGCGAACCCGAGATCATGATCCGCCGCGAGGAACTGATGCTGCGCGGCCGCGGGCGGATCAGCTTCGGGCATGCCCACGCCGACGACCCGTCCGAGTTTCTCGGTTTTTCCTGTCTCGATTGACCGGCTTCGCATCGCCGCGGCCGCGCGCGCGTAGGCTGCCGTGACCTGGTCGATCGTCGCGCGCGATGCGGATGGAGCATTCGGCGTTGCCGTAGCGAGCCGCTTTTTCGCCGTGGGCGCGCTTTGTCCGCACGCGCGCAGCGGAATCGGCGCGCTGTCGACGCAGGCGCTGGTCAATCCCGGTTACGGTCCGTCCGGACTCGACCTGCTCGAGAGGGGCATTGCCGCGAGCGATGCCGTCGCACGCCTCGTAGCCGGCGACGAAGGGCGCGAGCATCGCCAGCTCCACCTGATCGATCGGCGCGGACGCTGCGCCGCGCATACCGGCTCGCTGTGCATCGACTGGTGCGGTGATCGCGCGCACGACGGTTTCTCGGTCGCCGGCAATATGCTCGCGGGGCCGGCCGTGCTCGACGAAACCGCGCGCGCCTACCAGGCGCACGCAAACGCTCCGTTCCCCGAGCGATTGCTGGCGGCGATGGCGGCGGGCGAGGCGGCGGGCGGCGACAAGCGCGGCAAGCAGGCGGCGGCGCTGTTGATCCACACGACCGAGATCTACGCGTTTCTCGACCTCCGCGTCGACGATCACCCGGATCCGATAGCCGAATTGAAACGCCTGTACCAGATGAGCCTCGAGCGCTATCAGCCGTTCCTCGCCTGCCTGCCGAGCGCGGCACGCCCCGCCGGCATCACCGATCGCGCGGCGATCGAAGCAGAAATCGAACGTTTCCAGGCAGCGCGCCGGCAGCGATGACGGCGCTGCTCGAAGTGCGGGATTTGCGCACACTGTTCGCAGTCGAAGCGGGCGGCGAATTCGCGGCGGTCGACGGCGTCGGCTTTTCGCTGGACGCCGGACGGACACTGGGCATCGTCGGTGAATCTGGCTGCGGCAAAAGCGTCACCGCGCTGTCGATCATGGGCCTGGTCGCGCAACCCCCGGGACGGATCGGCGGCGGCAGCATCCTGTTCGACGGGGTCGACCTCCTCCGGCTATCGCCTTCCGCGATGCGCGAGCTGCGTGGGGACAGGATTTCGATGATCTTCCAGGAACCGATGACCTCGCTCAATCCGGCGTTCACCATCGGCGATCAGATCGTCGAGGGCATCATCCGCCATCGCCCGGCCAGCGAGCCGACTGCCAGGGCGCTGGCGCTGGAGATGCTGCGCCGCGTGCATATCCCGTCCCCCGAACAGCGCTTCGACGACTACCCGCACCGGCTCTCCGGCGGCATGCGCCAGCGCGTGATGATCGCGATGGCACTCGCCTGCAAGCCGGCGCTCCTGATCGCGGACGAGCCGACGACGGCGCTCGATGTGACCGTCCAGGCGCAGATCCTCGACCTGATGCGCCAGCTCCGCCGCGAAACCGGCACGGCGATCATCCTGATCACGCACGATCTGGGCGTGGTCGCCGAGGTCGCCGACGACGTCGTCGTCATGTACGCCGGGCGCATCGTGGAAAGTGCGAGCGTCGCCGCCTTGTTCGCCGAGCCGCAGCATCCGTATACGGTCGGACTGCTGGGCTCGATCCCGCGGCTGGATCTCGAGCAGACCCGGCTGGCGGCTATCGAGGGACAGGTGCCGAATCCGATGGCCCCGATCGAGGGGTGCCGCTTCCATCCGCGTTGCCCGTTCGCGTTCGAGCGGTGCCGTCGCGAGGATCCGCCGCTGCTGGATATGGGCGGCGGCCACCGGTCGGCGTGCTGGCGCGCGCCGCTCGATCCCGATGCTCTGGTGGCGCCGGCATGACCCCGGCCGCGGCCCTGGATGTGCCGCTGCTGCAGGTCGCCGGGCTGGTCAAGCATTTCCCGCTGCGCAAGGGTTTTTTCCGCCGCGATGCACCGGTCGTGCGTGCAGTCGATGGCATCGATTTCGATCTTGCGCCCGGCGAGACGCTGGCGCTGGTCGGGGAATCCGGCTGCGGCAAGTCGACGACCGGGCGGCTTTTGCTGCGCCTTATCGAGCCGACCGCCGGCAGCGTGCGCTTCGACGGGCAAGAGCTTTTCGCTCTTGACGCCGAGGCGATGCGCGCGCAACGGCGCGCGCTGCAGATCATCTTCCAGGACCCGTACGCGTCGCTGAATCCGCGCATGACCGTCGCCCAGACCGTCGGCGAGCCGTTGGCGCTATACGGCCTCGCGTCCGGCCGGCGCCGCGATCGGGTCGCCGAGCTGCTGGGCCTGGTCGGGCTGGCGCCGCAGCACGCCGAACGCTATCCGCACGAATTCTCCGGCGGACAGCGGCAGCGGATCGGCATCGCACGGGCGCTGGCCGTCGAGCCGCGGCTGATCGTCTGCGACGAACCGGTGTCGGCGCTCGACGTATCGATCCAGGCCCAGGTGATCAACCTGCTGATGGACCTCCAGCAGCGCCTCGGGCTCGCCTATGTGTTCATCGCGCACGATCTCGCGGTGGTCAAGCACATCGCCGCGCGCGTGGCCGTCATGTACCTCGGCCGCATCGTCGAGTACGCGTCCACGCGCGAGTTGTTCGCGCGGCCGCGCCATCCGTATTCGCAGGCGCTGCTTTCGGCGATTCCGGTGCCCGTTCCCGGTGCACGGGCGCAACGGATGATATTGGAGGGCGACGTGCCCAGTCCGGTCGACCCCCCGTCGGGCTGCCGCTTTCGCACCCGCTGCCCCTACGCGCAAGCGCTCTGCGCAGCCGAAACGCCGCCGCTCGCCGCGGAAGGCGGGCATGCGGTCGCCTGCCATTTCTGGCGCGACATCGCCCCGCCCGCCGCCTCGATCGTCGCCGGCCACCCGCTGGCGGCAGAGGTGCGGCTGACGAGGCTGCAACAGGCCTTCCGCGCCGCTTGAGCATTGGTCGAAGCGAGCGTATTAGCGCTAAGATCGGGCGCAGGGTCGATCGGCTAATCTTCAGCAACGGCAAGAGGAGCAAACGATGAGTGTGAAATCATGGACCGCGCGGATGGGCCTCGCGCTGCTGGCTGCCTTCGCAGCGCCCGGCGCCGTCGCGCAAACCCTGCGCTTCGGCCTCGCCGAAGATCCCGACGTCCTCGATCCGACGCTGGCCCGCACCTTTGTCGGCCGGATCGTGTTCGCGTCGCTGTGCGACAAGCTGGTCGACATCGACGAAAAACTCAATATCGTGCCGCAACTCGCAACCTCCTACGAATGGTCGGCGGATCACAAGGCACTGACCCTGAAGCTGCGGAGCGGCGTGACTTTCCACGATGGCGAGAAATTCGACGCGGCGGCCGTCAAATACAACATCGAACGCCACAAAACGATGGCTGGCTCGAACCGGCGCGGCGAGCTCGCGCCGGTGGTGAGCGTCGATGTCATCGACGCATCGACCGTGCGATTGAACCTGTCGGCGCCTTTCGCGCCCCTGCTCGCCGCGCTGGCGGATCGCGCCGGCATGATGGTCTCGCCGAAGGCGGCGCAGGCCGAGGGTGACAAGTTCGGCGCCAAGCCGGTCTGCTCGGGGCCGTTCCGCTTCGTCGAGCGCGTCGCGCAGGACCGCATCGTCGTCGAGCGCTATCCGAACTACTGGAACAAGGGCGAGATCCACTTCGACCGCATCGTCTATACGCCGATCCCGGATGCGACGGTGCGGCTGGCCAACCTGCGCTCGGGTCAACTCGACTTCATCGAGCGCATGCAGGCTTCCGACGTGCCGCAGATCAAGACCGACACCCGCTTCAAGGTCGAGAAGATTACCGAGATCGGCTACCAGGGCCTCACGATCAACACGGGCAAGAGCGATCTGGCGCAGAAGAATCCGCTGGGCCGCGACGCGAAGGTGCGCGAAGCCTTGGAGCTCGCGCTGGACCGCGACGGCATCGTCCAGGTCGGGATGGACGGCGAAGCCGACATCGGGAATCAGTGGGTCGCCCCGGGCAACGCCAACTACGCGAAAAACGTCCCGATTCCGAAACGGGATGTCGCGCGCGCCAAGGAGCTGCTGCGCGAGGCGGGAGTGACGAATCCGAGCTTCACGCTGGTGATGCCGACGACCTCGGACGCGCAGAAGATCGCGCAGGTCGTGCAGGCGATGGCCAAGGAGGCGGGATTCGATGTCAAGCTGCAGGCGACCGAGTTCGCGACTTCCCTCGACATGGCCGACAAGGGCCAGTTCGAGGCCTACATACTGGCATGGAGCGGCCGCGCCGATCCCGACGGCAATCTGTTCAGCTTCTACGGCTGCAAGCAGCCGCTCAATTATTCCGGTTATTGCAAGCCCGAGGTCGACGAGCTGCTGAATCGCTCGCGTACGACCCTCGACCCTGGCGAGCGTAAGAAGGTGTTCGAGCAGATCGCGGCGATCGTGCTCAAGGATCGCCCGATCATCTACCTGTTCCATCGCCACTGGCTGTGGGCGCACACCGCCAAGCTCTCCGGGCTGCGCACGATTCCCGACGGTCTGGTGCGGGTGCAGGGACTGCGGATGAACTAGGCGTCGCAGTGGCCAACTACCTCGTCCAGCGCCTGGCGACGCTGGTTCCCACGCTGTTTTTCGTCTCGATCCTGATCTTCGGCCTGCAGCAGCTGCTGCCTGGCGACCCGGCGCTGATCCTCGCCGGCGAGGACCAGGATCCGACGGTGATCGCGCATCTGCACGAGAAGCTCCACCTCGATAAACCCCTGCCGATCCGCTACCTGTATTGGGCAGGCGGCGTGCTCAAAGGCGATCTGGGCGAATCGGTGCGCATCCAGAAGCCCGTGCGCGAGCTGATCTTCGAAAAGCTCCCGGTAACGCTCGAGCTCGCGGCGCTGGCGATCGTCATCGCGCTTTCGATCGGGATCACCGCGGGCATCGTCGCCGCCGTCGCCCGGGACACCGCCTGGGATTACGCCGCAAATATTTTCGCACTCTGGGGACTGTCGACGCCCAATTTCTGGCTGGGCATCATGCTGATCCTTTTCTTCTCGGTCACGCTGGGCTGGCTGCCGGCATCGGGTTACGTCAGCCCGTTCGAGGATCTGAAGGCAAACCTGGCGTCGATGATCATGCCGGCGTTTGTCCTGGGCAATGCGATCGCGGCGGTGCTGATGCGCCACACGCGAAGCGCAATGCTGCAGGTGCTCAATTCCGATTACGTGCGGACGGCGCGCGCCAAGGGCCTCGACGAGCGCGTCGTCGTGCTCAAGCACGCACTGCGCAATGCCCTGATTCCGGTCATTACGCTGGGCGCCCTGGAATTCGGCACGCTGCTTTCCGGCGCGGTCCTTACCGAGCAGGTGTTCACGATACCCGGCTTCGGCAAGCTTATCGTCGATGCGGTATTCAATCGCGATTACGCGGTCGTGCAGGGCGTCGTGCTGTTCACGGCCACCGCGTACATCCTGCTGAACCTGATGGCCGATCTGGCGTATTTCGCGGTCAATCCGCGCCTGCGTGGATAAAGGCGATGGCTACGATCGCCGCCGACCTTCCGATCTACCGCGAGCTGACGCCGGGCCAGCGCGTGCTGCGACGCTTCATGCGCCGCCGCGGTGCGCTGGTCGGGCTGGCCGTCGTCGTGTTTTTCATCCTGCTCGCGTTGTTCGCGCCGTGGATCGCGCCGCATGATCCGCTTCAAGCGAGCTGGAGCGCGGTGCGCAAGGCGCCGAGCGCGATGCACATTTTCGGCACCGACGAGATCGGCCGCGACGTCGCATCGCGCGTCATCTGGGGCGCGCGCGCGTCGCTGTTGGCGGGGCTCGTGTCGGTGAGCATCGCGCTCTCGCTGGGCGTGCCGATCGGGCTGCTCGCGGGTTACGCCGGCGGATGGGGCGATGGACTGATTTCTCGCATCACCGACGCGATGCTCGCCTGCCCGTTCCTGATCCTCGCGATCGCGCTGGCAGCGTTTCTCGGGCCCAGCCTGACCAACGCGATGATCGCGATCGGCATTTCGGCGACGCCGGTGTTCATCCGGCTGACGCGGGCGCAGGTGCTTTCGGTCAAGGTCGAGGACTACGTCGAGGCGGCTCGCGCGGTCGGCAACTCGCATCTGCGCATCGCGCTGCGGCACATCCTGCCCAATGTCGTTGCGCCGCTGATCGTCCAGTCGACGCTGGCGATCGCCGCTGCGGTCATCGCCGAGGCCAGTCTGTCATTTCTCGGTCTCGGGCAGCAGCCCCCGGCGCCGTCGTGGGGCAGCATGCTCAACACGGCGAAGAACTACATCGACAACGCACCGTGGATGGCGATCTGGCCCGGCCTGTCGATCTTTCTTCTGGTGCTGTCGTTCAACCTGCTGGGTGACGGCCTGCGCGATGCATTGGATCCGCGGCACAAGTGAGCGCCGCTGGCGCGTATGGGCAACACCGCCGCCGCGCGCTATGATCGAATGCCCGATCCAAAGGAGACGACTATGAAGCTCAAAGGGTCCTGTCACTGCGGTGCCGTCACGTTCAGCGTCGACTCGCATACGCCGCAGCCGTACATGCGCTGCTATTGCTCGGTTTGCCGCAAGACAGCCGGCGGCGGCGGCTACGCTGTCAATATCATGGGCGACACCAAGACGCTCAAGGTGCGCGGCGCGAAAAACATCGCCGTCTACCGCGCGCGCTTCAAGGAGGCCGGCGCCAAAAAGCCGACGCTGTCGAAAGCGCGGCGCCACTTCTGCGCCAAATGCGCCAGCGCGTTGTGGGTCTGGGACCCGCGCTGGGCCGAATGGGTCTATCCGTTCGCGTCGGCGATCGATACGCCGTTACCCAGGCCGCCCGAAGACGTATCGATCATGCTCGACTTCGCGGCCCCCTGGTCGGACGTGCCGAAAGGTCGCGGCCACAAGCATTTTCGCGAGTACCCGAGCGAGTCGATCGCCGATTGGCACAGGAAGCACGGACTCGAAGTCCGGTAGCGGCTGTCGCGCGCCACCCGGCGAAACTCTGGGCTAACTGCGCGCCGGGTCTTTTTCCGGCAGCACGTCGCAGGCCCAATCGCTTTTCTTCCAATTCGGAATCGGCGTCGCGCTGCCGGGCTTCGGCACGTAGGTCGAGCGCGCGACCAGCCGGTACTGGTGAATGTAACGCGGGCAATTGGGAAACACCTGCGTCACCGCGACGCGCACGATGAATTGCGCCTCTGGATAGTCGGCAAGAAGCGGATCGTCGTCGGAGATCCTCGCTTCGCCCGACAGCCGCATCCGGCGCGGCCGCTCGAAGTCGATGAACAGCATGCCTACCTTGCGGCTTTGCGCGATGTTGCCCATCGACAGGAACATGCCGTTGCCGTCGTAATTGGGAAATGCCAGCGTGCGCGGGTCGACGACACGAACGAAGCCCGGTGCGCCTCCCTTGTACGAGCAGCTCGGCTGGCCGCTTTCGTCGACGGTCGCCAGGAAGAACATGTCGGCTGCCTCGATGAATGCACGGTCCGAGTCGCCGACGTGATCCACAACCAGGCGTTGCTCGATGCGGTCGGCCAACCGTCGAGTGTCGAAGCGGTCCTGCAGTGCCCGGCTCGCCGGGTGATAAAAATCGCCCATTGCGCCTCCGAAGTCACTTCTTCGGCGCCGGGTGAATATTGTCCACCCAGTGCACCTGCTCGGGATTCGGCTCGACCGCGGGAATGTCGAGATTGACCACTACCGGTACCTGACCGCTACGAACCAGTACGCACGACAGCGGCGCATCGTCGCTGGCGTTGATCTCCTGGTGAGGCACGTAGGGCGGCACGTAGATGAAGTCGCCCGGCCCGGCCTCGGCGGTGAACTCGAGCCGGTCGCCCCATTTCATCCGGGCCTTGCCGCTGACGACATAGATCACGCTTTCGACCGGGCCGTGATGATGCGCGCCGGTCTTGGCTTTCGGATGAATGACGACGGTTCCCGCCCAGAGCTTTTCCGCGCCGGCGCGCGCAGCGGTGATCGCCGCCGCGCGATTCATGCCCGGGGTCTGCGGCGTATTCACGTCGAGCTCGTCGGCGTGCACGACTCGGACGCCATGCAGGCGCCATTTCGATTCGCCCTGCGCGTGCATCGGGATCTCCTTCACTGACGGTGCACGAGCATTATGGGTGGCGGCGGGTGCAATGAAAAGCGGCAGTGGCGGCCCTCGTCCGGCGACACCCGGCGCTGCTACAATTCCGGTCCCAAACCGGAGAACGACAATGACCCTAACGATGTACCAGGCTAGCGTGCCCGTGTTCGTAAAGATACTCACCAATCTGAAAGGCGTCCTGCAAAAGGCGGCCGCGCACGCGCAGGCCCGCAAGATCGACGAGACCGTGCTGGTCAATGCCCGCCTGTACCCGGACATGCTGCCGCTGGCCAAGCAGGTCCAGCTCGCCAGCGATTTCGCGCGCGGCACCGCCGCCAGGCTGGCCGGCGCCGAGCCTCCCTCGTACGAGGACAACGAAAAGACCTTGACCGAGCTGATGGCGCGGATCGATCGCACGATCGAGTTTCTGCGCACCAAGAAAGCGGCGGAAATCGACGGGTCGGAAGGACGCGAAATCGTGCGGCCTGTCCGCGGCGAGCCGCACAAGTTCAGCGGAGTCAATTACCTGCTGCAGTATGCGCTGCCGAACTTTTTTTTCCACGCGACGACCGCCTACGCGATCCTGCGTCACAACGGCATCGAAGTCGGCAAGCTGGACTATATCGGCAAGATGGACTGACGGGACTGAAGCGCCGGGTGAGGCGTAAGCATGCTGCTGGGGACGCTGATCAGTGTTTGCGCGATTGCGGGATTGCTGTTCCTGCTGCTGGCGGTCCGACGGCTGCGCCATCGGCGCTTCGGTTCCTGTGCGATCCACGGAACTTCGGCGCTGGTGTTTTTTCTGGCGGCGGTCGCCATCGGCCTCCTCGGCGTCAACCTGCTGACCTATCACCGGCTGACGCACGAGCAGCCGGCGCTCGAAGCTCAGTTCAAGCGCGCCGGCGACGCGCGCTATGCCGCGCTGCTCACCTACCCGTCGGGCGAGACGCAGGAGCTCGCTCTCGCCGGCGATGAATGGCAGGTAGACGCGAAGGTGCTCAAATGGACGCCCTTCGCCGACCTTCTTGGTTTCGACACCGCCTACCGGCTCGAGCGCATCAGCGGGCGCTTTAGCGACATTGCGCGCGAGCGCGACCAGCCGCGGACCGTCTATGCGCTCAATCCCCCGGATCGCGTCGACGTCTGGGCGCTGCTGCGCGCCGGGCGGCGTTACGTCCCGTGGGCCGACGCGCTCTATGGCAGCGCCGTCTACGTCCCGATGAGCGACGGTGCGCGCTATCAGGTCGTCGTCTCGCAAAGCGGCCTGGTCGCGCGCCCGCTGAACGATCCGGCGCGCCAGGCGGTCGGCGCCTGGAAATAGCCCGCCGGCCGGCCTGACCGCGGTTTAAGGCCTGCTCAGGGCCTGGTCACGCTGCGCGAGGCGATGCGGTAACTCGCGCACGGCTTCGGATGCCCCCGCAGCGGCATCCGCACGCGCCGCCATCGCATCGACCAGCCTCGCTACCGTGCCCTCCTGCGGCAGCGATACGCCGAAATGCAACAGCGTATCGCCGCGATAGATGGCGAGCGTCGGAAAATTCTCGACGTCGATGTCACCGCAAAGCGCGCTGTCGTCCTCGATGTCGAGCCAAACGAAGCGCATGTCGGGACGCTGGCGGGCGATGCGGTCGAACGCGATGCGGAACTCGGTGCAGGTATCGCACCAGGCGGCGCAAAGGCAGACGACGATCATGGCGGGCGGACGTGGGCAGCGGCGCGTCGATAACGCATGCGCAGCATACTACGCGGCGCGAGACGGATCGAAGGCGGGTTGCCGCGCGCACCAGGCCGTGCTGCAATCGACGTCTCGCCTGTGCTGCAAGGGTCCGTCCGGATGCGGCTTTTCGTCGCCCCCTTCACCGATCTCTTCGCCGGCCTGCAGCGCTCGACCGACGCCATAGGCGGGCGCGCACTGCCGCTGCTGATCGTGGCATGCGCGGCAGGATGGTGGCTGTACGTGCCGGTGCACGAGCTGATGCACGCCTGGGGCGCGCAACTCGGCGGCGCGACGGTGACCCGGCTGGACATCGATCCGATTTACGGCGCGCGACTCTTGCAGCGCATCTTTCCGTACGTGCAGGTCGGGTCGGCCTACGCCGGGCAGCTCGCCGGTTTCGACACGCACGGCAGCGACCTCGCGTATGCGCTGACGGTATTCTTCCCGTTCGTCTTGAGCGTTGCGATCGGCGTTCCGCTGCTGGTTCGCGCCGCGCGCGCGCCGGTGCCCGGCACGGCGCCCACCTTGTTGTTCGGATTCACCTTGCCGATCGCGTGGGCGCCGATACTGTCGATCGGCGGCGACTTCTACGAGCTCGGTGCGATCGCGGTCTCGCGCGCGGCGGCAATCTTCGGCGTCGACGGTGAGAGCTGGCGCGGCGACGACGTCATTGCCATAGCCGGTCGCCATTTCGGGGACAGCGGATTCTCGTGGACCGACGGAGCCGGCGTGACGGCATCGCTGCTGCTGGGCACCGTCCTCGCGTTTTCCACCTATGCCGCGGGCCGCGCGGTAGCCAGGATGCTCGCGCCGAAGCAGCGCCCGACGTAGCGCGCTACAGTCGCTGCGCTACCGGCTGGCCGCCGCGGCGCGCGATGTCCGCCGCCTGATCGTCGCCGATCCTGCCGACGGCGAAATAGGTCGCCTCGGGGTGGGCGAAATAGAAGCCCGACACCGAAGCCGCCGGCAGCATCGCGTAGTTCTCGGTTAGAGACATGCCGATCTCGGTCGCGCGCAAGACATCGAACAGCGGCGCCTTGACCGAATGATCGGGGCACGCCGGATAGCCGGGCGCCGGCCGGATGCCGCGATATTCCTCGCGGATCAGCGCGCCGCCGTCGAGGCGCTCGTCGGCGGCGTAGCCCCAGTATTCGCGCCGCACCATCATGTGCAGCCACTCGGCGAACGCCTCGGCCAGGCGGTCCGCCAGCGACTTCAACATGATGGCGTTGTAGTCGTCCTTCGCTGCCTCGAACTCGGCCAGCTTCTTTTCGATGCCGAGCCCGGCCGTGACCGCGAACGCTCCCAGGTAATCGGCCACGCCCGAGTCCTTCGACGCGACAAAATCGGCCAGGCAATAATTGGGCTTTCCCGCCGGCCGCTCGTTCTGCTGGCGCTGGTTGCGCCAGGTCAGCGCGACCCGTTCGCGCGCTTCGTCGGCGTAGAGCTCGATGTCGTCGCCGATCGAATTTGCCGGCAGCAGCGCGATCGCGCCGTTGGCCGTCAGCCAGCGCCCTTCGATGATGCGCTTGAGCATCGCCTGACCGTCGGCCAGCACGTTGCGCGCCGCTTCGCCGACGACCGGATCGTCCAGGATCGCCGGATACGGCCCGGAAAGCTCCCAGGTCTGGAAGAACGGAGCCCAATCGATGTATCTGGCGAGCTCGGCCAGGTCGGGTCGGCGGATTTCGCGCCGACCGATCAGCGCGGGCCGCGGCGGGACGTAATGCCGCCAGTCGATGCGCAAGGCGTTGGCCCGGGCCGCGGCCAGCGAGATCAGTGGCGGGCCTTTCTTGCCGGCATGCTGGATCCGGATCTTTTCATAGTCGGCCGCGACCTCCGCGACGTAGCCGTCCTTGAGCTCGCCCGACAGCAGATTGCTGGCCACGCCCACCGCGCGCGAGGCGTCGGGCACGTAGACGGTGACCCCGCCGTAGCCCGGCGCGATCTTGACCGCGGTGTGCACGCGCGAGGTCGTCGCACCGCCGATCAACAGCGGCTGCGACATGCCGAGGCGCTGCATCTCGTGCGCCACGTGCGCCATCTCCTCGAGCGAAGGCGTGATCAGCCCGGACAGGCCGACCAGATCGACGTTGCGCTCGCGCGCGACCTCGAGGATCTTCTGCGCCGGTACCATGACGCCCAGATCGATGACGTCGAAATTGTTGCATTGGAGGACGACGCCGACGATGTTCTTGCCGATGTCGTGAACGTCGCCCTTGACCGTCGCCATCACGATCGTTCCCTTCGGCTTGCCGGCGTCGCCCGACCTCGCCTTCTCCGCCTCGATGAACGGGATCAGATGCGCGACCGCCTGCTTCATCACGCGTGCGCTTTTCACGACCTGCGGCAGGAACATCTTGCCGGCGCCGAACAGGTCGCCGACGACGTTCATGCCCGCCATCAGCGGCCCCTCGATCACCTGGATCGGCTTGCCGCCCTGCGCCTCGATCTTGCGTCGCGCCTCTTCGGTATCGGCGACGATGTAGGTGGTGATGCCCTTGACCAGCGCATGCGACAGCCGCGCCTCGACGTCGGTGTCGCGCCACGCCAGGTCGGCGACGACATGCTTGCCGGCGGTCTTGTACGTCTCGGCGAACGTGACCAGGCGCTCGGTCGGGCTTTCGCCGTCGGGACGCTTGCGATTGAGCACGACGTCCTCGACGCGCTCGCGGAGCTCCGGGTCGATGTCGTCGTACACGCCGAGCTGGCCGGCGTTGACGATGCCCATCGTCATTCCCGCCTTGATCGCGTGGTAGAGGAACACCGTGTGGATCGCCTCGCGCACCGGGTCGTTGCCGCGAAACGAAAAACTGACGTTGGATACACCGCCCGACACCTTGGCGTGCGGCAGATGCAGCTTGATCCAGCGCGTCGCGTTGATGAAGTCGACCGCGTAGTTGTTGTGCTCCTCGATGCCGGTTGCGATGGCGAAGATGTTCGGGTCGAAGACGATATCTTCCGGCGGAAAATCGGCCTGCCGCGTCAACAGCTCGTAGGCCCGGCGGCAGATGTCGACCTTGCGCTCGAACGTGTCGGCCTGGCCTTTTTCGTCGAAGGCCATGACGATCGCCGCGGCGCCGTAGCGCCGAACCAGCCGCGCCTGGCGCAGGAACTCGGCCTCGCCCTCCTTCATCGAAATCGAGTTGACGACGGGCTTGCCCTGCACGCATTTGAGGCCTGCCTCGATCACCGTCCACTTCGACGAGTCGATCATCACCGGCACGCGCGCGATATCGGGCTCGCCGGCGATCAGGTTCAGAAACCTGACCATCGCCGCCTTCGAATCGAGCATCGCCTCGTCCATGTTGACGTCGATCATCTGGGCGCCATTCTGGACCTGCTGGCGCGCCACCTCGACGGCGCCGGCATAGTCGCCGGCGAGAACGAGCTTGGCGAACGCGCGCGAGCCGGTGACGTTGGTGCGCTCGCCGACGTTGACGAATAGCGCATCGTCGCCGATCGTCAGCGGCTCGAGGCCGGCCAGGCGCATCGCGCGGGGCATGGGGAGTTTGGCTGGTCTTCTTGTTCGTCTCCCCGCCGTCGGGGAGCATCGGTTTCACGCAGCCGCGTCGGCGGTTTCCTCGACGGGAACGATGCGCGGCGGCAGATTCTTCACTGCTTCGGCGATCGCGCGGATGTGCTCCGGCGTGGTGCCGCAGCAGCCGCCGACGATGTTGACAAAGCCGTTAGCCGCGAAATCGGCAACGAGCGCCGCCGTCGTCTCCGGCGCTTCGTCGTAGCCGGTATCGCTCATCGGGTTGGGCAGGCCGGCGTTCGGATAACACGAAATGAACGTGTCGGCGACGCGCGAGAGCTCCTCGATGTAAGGACGCATCAGCGCGGCGCCCAGCGCGCAGTTGAGGCCGACCGCGAGCGGACGCGCGTGCCGCACCGAATTCCAGAACGCCTCGGTCGTCTGGCCCGAAAGCGTTCGCCCCGATGCATCGGTGATCGTTCCGGAAACAATGATCGGCAAGCGCACGCCGCGTCGCTCGAAAGCATCGTCGATCGCGTACAGCGCCGCCTTGGCATTGAGTGTGTCGAACACGGTTTCGACCAGTATCAGATCGACCCCGCCGTCGATCAGGCCGTCGATCGCTTCGCCGTACGCGGCAACCAACTCGTCGAAGCCGACGTTGCGAAAGCCGGGATCGTTGACGTCGGGCGAGATCGTGGCCGTCCGGTTGGTCGGACCCAGCGCGCCGGCGACGAATCTCGGCTTGTCGGGCGCCTTTGCGGTCCACGCGTCGGCGCGCTCGCGCGCGATCCTGGCCGCCGCGAAATTGATGTCGCGCACTTTCGCCTCCAGGCCGTAGTCGGACTGGGCGATGCGCGTCGCGTTGAAGGTGTTGGTCTCGATAATATCGGCGCCCGCCTCGAGGAAGGCGTCGTGGATCGCCGCGACCACCGCCGGCTGGGTGAGCACCAGCAGGTCATTGTCGCCTTTCAAATCGCGCGTATGGTCGCAGAGTCCGCACGCCGGCGCGCCGCGAAAGTCGACCTCGCCGAGCTTCTCGGCCTGGATCATCGTGCCCATTGCGCCGTCCAGGATAAGGATGCGTTCCCGGAGCAGGCGCTGCAACAGTTCGGTCTTGTCGGTCGTCGTCATCATGGCGCCAAAAAACAAAAAACCCGTTCAGCTTGCCGCCGAGCGGGTTTCAGGCGAAAGCCGCTTTAGCTGGATTTGTATAGCGCCCGCAAGCTGCGAGGTCACCCCCGAATCAAATCGGCGCTGGCTTTAAGGTAAGGGTTGGCCGCACCGTTGTCAACTGCGTATCAACCGCACCGAGCGATTCGGGTAATATCTTCGCACCGGGTCACCGATGGCGACGATGCTCGACCCCGATATCCAGCGTCTGCTCGACACGGTCTTCAACGTCCCGGTCGGCGCCGAAGCTCCCGACATCGCGCAGCTGCGTGCTGCCGCGGAGACCGCGCCTGTGCTCCTGGGCGGCGAGCCGGAGCCGGTGGCCTCGATTGCCGATGCGTTTGCTCCCGGTGAAAACGACCCGTTGCCGGTGCGCATCTACCGACCTGCCGCAGCGGAGCTGCTGCCGCTTCTCGTCTACGCGCACGGCGGCGGCTGGGTAACCGGCTCGCTGGACTCTCACGACCGGCTGTGTCGCATCCTGGCCAATCGATTGCGTGTCGTGCTGGTCGCCGTCGCTTATCGCTGTGCGCCGGAGTACGTCTATCCGGCGGCGCTGGACGATTTGGAAGCCGCCTGGCGCTGGGCCCGCGCCGAGGCGAAGACGCTCGGCGCCGATGGCATGCGCTTCGCCGTCGGAGGCGACAGCTCAGGCGGTGGCCTCGCGGCGGCGCTGACCTTGCGGCTGCGCTCCGACGGTGCTGCTCAGCCGAACGTGCTCCTGTTGCTCTACCCCGCGCTGGATGCGACCTGCTCGCGGCCGTCGTATCGCGAGTTCGCCACCGGCTACAGCCTTTCAGCGGGGCTCATGGCCTGGTACTGGGACGCTTATCGCGCCGGCGCGGCGAAAAGCGCCGTCGGGCTGTCGCCGCTGGCGGCCGCCGATCTGTCCGGGTTGCCGCCGGCAGTGATCGCCGTCGCCGAATTCGATGTATTGCGCGACGACGCGCTCGACTACGCGGCGAGGCTCGAAGCCGCGGGCATCCCGGTTCGCCTGATCCGCTGCACCGGCATGATCCACGGCTTCCTGCGCTGGACCGGCGCGGTGCCGGCCGCTCATCGCTGGATCGACGCGATCACCGATGCCGGACGTGACGCGCTCGGGGGAGGCTAAAGCCGATTGCGACAGCAGCAGCCACGCCGAAAATTCCGCCCACGCGCCGCCCCGGCTGTGCCGGCGTCGAGCGATGGCGCGCTCCGCACGGCGTTCGAAACGGCTCCATCGCCGCGCGCGCACTGCGCCGCAGCCGCGTGGTACGCGTCGCGCTTGCCCCGCGACGCCGGCACGCTGCTCGATGCGATGACCGGCAGCGGGCGTCTGCTGATTCCGCTGCTCGAAGCGGGATTCAATGTGCACGGTGCGGACGCGTCGGAAGCAGCGCTCAGGCGTTGCAGCGCGCGGCTGGGGGCGATCGGACGAAGCACGCAATTGTTCCGGCAGAGCATCACTGCGCTCAACCTGCCATTCCGCTACGGCGCCGCGTTCGTCTCCGGTGAGTCGTTCCAGTCGCTTACCGAGCGCGTCGCGGCGCTGGACGCGCTGCTGCGCATCCGCGCGCACCTGATCGATCCGGGCCTGTTGGTGCTCGATCTGTTCGTACCCGACGAAGCCGCCCACCCGCCGGGCGCGCCCATCGTCGAGCTGTCCATGCTGGCGCTGGCCGATGGGTCGCAGATCGCCCGTCGCTCCGAGACCGTGATCGACGTGGCGCGCCGGCGCAGCGTCGTCCACAGCCGTTTCGAGCAACGTGACCGCACCGGCGTCCTTGCCCGCGAGGACGATGTACGCGAAATAACATGGTACGCGGAGGACGAGATTGCCACGCTCCTCGACGACGCCGGATATCACGACGTCCGGTTCGAGGTGCTGCCGGCGCGCGACGGTGCGCGTGCTCGACACTACGCCGTGTCGGCACGAACGTAACCGCGTTAGCGCTTGCCTCGGGCGCGGTCGGCGCGCCAGCGCCGGTACCGGCGAAAGATCTCTCCGGTCAGTGGGCGGCCGTCGGCGAGGCCGAGGGTGATCTTCAGGTAGTCGGAGAAGCCTGGCAACGCGGCCACCCCGGATCGATTTCGCGTCCGCAACCTGTAGCGGAACCAGGGTCGGCCGAGATAGGTCAGCCGGCCCGGCATGCGGCCAAGCAGAGCGTAGGCGCGTCGATCGATACGGCCGACCGGGACCTGCCGGAGCTCGCTCAGCACCGATGGCGGGATGTTGGCGCTCCATCGTTGCGCGAGGTAGGAAAGCGTGTCGGACAGATGCGGGACGACATGCCAGCGTTGCGCCAGCATCGCGATTCTCGCCCAGTCGATGCGCTCCGGCGCGCGCTGCAGGATGGTCAGAGCGTCGGCCACCCAGCGTACCGGCGATACGGGCGACCAATGCGCGGCATGCGCGCACACGATGACGAGCAGATCCGTGGCGCAAGGCGCCTGCGTCGCCACCCCGTCGACCATGTACGGGCCCGCAGCCTGCCAGGCTGGGTTCTCGGCGCCGGGGAAGCATGATTCCGGCAGCAAATGCCAATGCAGGTCGAAATCGAGACGATCGGGCGACTGGAAGCATGCGCTGTGATACGCGTCCGGCAGCATTTCGGCCATCGGCTGCGTGCTGACCCATCCGGCGGCAAGCAATACCCGCACGGCGTCGCGCGCCTGCTCGCGCGGGACCAGCACGTCGAAGTCGTTCATCGGCCGCAAGCCGAGATCTCCGTAATAGACGCTGGCGAGCACGCCTCCCTTCGACACCATCGTCGCTATGCCGGCGTGGGCAAGGAGTGCAAGCAATGTCGCCGCCCGCGCCCGCAGCATGCGGCCGTGATAGAGCGAGCGCTTATAACAGCCGACGATCAACGGCAGCAGCGGGTCATCGGCCGGAAGGAGCGCCAGGCGCGGTCTGAGCAACGGCAGGATCTGAGCGCTGCCGCCGTCGATGGCCTCCGGCCCGAGGTCGCCCAACCGTGCGCGCCACGATCGCCATGCTGCAGGCGACCGCGCTGCTGCGCCGACGGCGGCTTCGAGCAGATCTTCCTGTGCTGGCGTCGGCCGCCAGCCGCCGCCAATCATCACCGTTCGCTTTCGCGGTCCTTGCGCAACCGGTCGACGTGCCGTTTGGCCGCAAGCAGATAACCGCGATGATCGGCCGCCTGCAAACGCGTCGTGTTATGACGATGCAAACGACGTTCGAGCAGCACCTCGGGAACGATCAAATGGTTCAGGCCGTCCCGGCGCGCCCGGCTGAACCAATCGATGGCCTCGCCGACACGAAGATCTTCGACGAACGGGCCGACACGGTCGAACGACGCGCGGCGAATCAGCATCGACCCTGCGACCCAGCCCTCGAATGGACGCGGCTGTTGCGCCTCCAGCGCGGCCCGCTCCGCTTCCGGCAGTTCCGGGCTCGCGAAGGCGCGGACAAGGCTGAGCACGAAATCGATGGAGGGATCGGACTCCAGCGCGGCCGCCTGCCGCGCCAGCTTGTGCGCGATCCAGCGGTCGTCAGCGTCCAGGAAGGCGACAAAGGCCGCGTCCGATCGTACGACTCCCGCATTGCGCGCGGCGGCTGCCCCGCCGTTGCGGCGGCGCGTAATCTCGACCGGCAAGCCGAACTTCGCCGCGATGTCGGCGGTACCGTCGGTCGACCCGTCGTCGACGACGATGATCCGACGCGCAGCGCGATCCTGCGACAGCACGCTCGCCAACGCTTCGTGCAGGTAACGCGCAGCATTGAACGCCGGAATGACGACATCGATCGCGTTCATCGCGTGTCGCCGCGACCACGGCGCCGTTGCAACGACTCGTGCAGCGTGCGCGCCATCAGGTGCGTGCCCCCTGACGCGAAACGCCGGGCGCTGAGATTGGCATCGTGAATGCGTCTCCGCACAAGGGCAGTGTCGAGATGAAGATAGCGCTCGCCACCGTCGAGCGCTCGAAGCAGCCAGTCGGAATCGTCGATCGGCACCTTTTCCGGGTCGAACGGCCCCACTCTGGCCAGCACTTCGCGGCGCAACATCAAGGTGTTCGCGCCAAATCCGTGTTGCGGACCCGCCAGCGTACGCGGGTCGCACCACGACGGCGGATGGACCATCGCCTCGCTCAGGAAATTCTGCTGCGCACAGACGACGAAGCCCAACTTCGGATCGGCCCGCAACGCGTCGATCTGCCGGGCGAAGCGATCGACGCACTGGATGTCATCCTGATCGACGAACGCAATGGCGTCGCCGCTTGCGAGTGCGGCACCCGCATTGCGCGCCGCGGCGCAGCCCGCATTGGCCTGGCTGACGACCCGAACAGCCGCGTATCGCTCCAGGATCGCGCGGGTATCGTCGGTCGATCCGTCGTCGATCGCGATGATCTCGTCGGCCCGCCGGGTCTGGGCGAGCACGCTGTCGATCGCGGCGACCAGAAAGGAGGCGCCGTTGAACACCGGCAGAACGACGCTGAGCCGCATCACGCGGCCGCCGCCACGCCGGCGATCGTCTCCTCGCGCAGCAATCGCGCAAATGCGGCGGCGACATCGTGCGGGTCGCTGGAAAGCTCCGCGCGCAAGCACGGCACTGCCCGGCACAGAGCCGCGATTCGATGGAACGCGGTCGCCCCGGCCAACGGAAACAGCAGGATCGAGCTTGGCGCAAGTGCGCGCAGGACCTCGGCTGCGCTCGCCGCGACAATCCGCGTCGAGCTGCGCTGCGCAATGACGGGCACCACGATCGCTCGCAGCGGAAAGGACCGCAGGACTCGCTGGGGCGCAGCCTCGTGCATGAACATCATCGGTTTTTCGTCGCCGCGCTCGAGATTGCGAAAGTGGCCACGGTAGACGTCGTGCGCACCCAGGCTTTCGCGCACGACCTTCGCCGTCGAATAGGCCATGTGCACGGTCGGCGGTCCGCTGCAGGAGACCAGCACATAGTCGTCGCTGGTAAATCCCAACCCGGCTTCCTGGCAGGCCAGCGCGGTCGTGGATTTGCCGCTGCCGCTGGGACCCGCGATCAGTACCCCGCCGTTGCGCGTGCCGACGGCGGCGCTATGCAGCAGCGCCCCGCCGCGCGAAAGCATCCACCACTGCAGCAGGTGCCGCAACGGGGCCGCGAATTCATAGTACGGCAACGCAGTCGAATCGCGCAGCCAGCAGTAAGCGCGCCGTCGCGATGCGTCGAACAACGAAAGGACGCCGGCGTCGGGTTGAAAGAACGCCTGAGCTCCGGGCGCGGCGAACGCGCCGAGCCCGCCTGTCGGCGCCATCCGGCGATGCGTTATGGCGGTGTCGGGAAGCGCCAACCTGTCGCTCACCGCATCGAAGATAAAGACCTCGAGCGCGACGGCGTCCCTGTCGTCGCTCGCCCGCATCGGGGTGAACGCCTCGAGCAGAGCGGCGGCCCGCTCGCCGGAGCGAATCGCAACCAGGTCACCGGCGATGCGATACAGGCGTGGAGCGGCAGGCAGCCGCGCGACGGCCTCGTCGAGCGTCGCGGCGAGAAGCGACAGCTCCGGCGCCGCGGCCGACGCGGCGCTCATGCCTTCTCGCTGTCGTCCGCGCTGCGCGACGGCCAACCGAAATCGCCGACCTCGTGCACCGGGTCGATGACCAGCAGCGCCTGCATGTCGTCGTAACGCTCGAAGCCGAATCCGGGATACGTCGCCGCCGGCCATGCCTCGGCTGCATCGGACAACCCGGCGGCGACGTCGTCCGGCCTCGGGCGCAGTATCGCCTCGTCGGCCAGCTGCGCGATAAACGTGCCGAGATCGCGGTCGACCGACGCGGCGTCGGTGCCGTAGTGCCGCGCCACTCGGTCGCTGATTTCCAGTCGCGTTGCTCCGCCGACCAGCATCGGCCACACGGCGGCGCCGGCGCCGGTGACGCTGTAATAGACGCCGGTGTCGAGATTGATGACCATGACCTCGCCGTCGATGACTTCACCGACGACTCTGGGCTGGTTCAGTGCATAGCGTGCAGCAGTTTGCGGGTTGGTCATGGCGGGGAAGGGAACTTGCCGGGCGCCAATGATATCCGGAGGCGGCGCAGATGCAAATTCCCCCGGCCTCCCCGCAATCGTCGCCGCTCGCCGCGACGGGAGCCAACGGCGCTGCGACCCACATACGACCGACTTACCAGCTCCCGGAGCTGCCGCCACCGCCGGAACTGCCCCCGCCACCGGAGAAGCCGCCACCGCCGCCGGAGGAGAATCCGCCCGAAGAGTGGCTTCCGGAGCTCATCACGAATCCGCCGATGCTGGCGCTGCCTTTGCTCTTGAGATCGCTCGCCGCCTTCAGATACCACGGCTGCCGCGACAGGATCAGCTTGGCGATCGGATAGGCGACGACGTAGGTGCCAAGCAGCCACAAGGCGCCGCGCGTCCCGACGATGATGATGGGAAACATCGCCCAGAACGGAATCAGGAACACGTACAGGAACCAGCCGACGCCCGGTGTCATCACGCCGACGACGGTAAAGATGCCGATAATGCCGAAAATGAACGCGCCGAGCAGGATGCGCATCGGCCACGCAAGCTCCGGACCGTCGATCTGCACCAGCGACTTCGCGCCGCTCGTGCTCGCCGTCGGCGCGCTTGCCGGCGCCGATTCCGCGCGGCCCTCGAGCTGGGCAATGATCGCCTCGACGCCGTCGCTCACGCCGCGGTCGTAATTGCCCTCCTTGAATCGAGGCGTCATCCGGTCGCGAATGATGCGGCTGGACGCGACATCGGTCAGCGTGCCTTCGAGCCCGTAGCCGACTTCGATGCGCATCTTCCGATCGTTCGGCACGACGATGACCAGCACGCCGTTGTCCTTGCCTTTTTGTCCGAGCTTCCAGGCATCGAACACGCGGGTTGCGTATTGCTCGATCGCCTCGCCGGCTATCGTCGGTACCGTCAGCACGGCGATCTGGTCGGTGCTGGCGTCTTCGTGTGCCTTCAGCGCGGCGGTCAGCTTGTCGCGCGTCGCCGGGGCGAGAATCTCGGCGTTGTCGACGACGCGTCCGGTCAGATACGGCACGTCGGCGGCGAACGCGCCTCGCGCCGCGAGCGCCAGCGCAAGCCACCCGAGCCATCGTGCGGCCCTCATCGCGCTCCGCTCTCCTGAACGGGCCGGTCGGGGAGCTCGTTGTCGCCGCGCGTCGCGGTCGCTCCCTTGGCAAGCAGCAGCGCCTCGATGCGCCCGACGCCCTCACGAAGGGCACCGGAGCAGCGGCGCTCGCGCAACAACGGCGCCATCGCGTCGACCACCGTCCGCCAGTCGGCCGCATCGAAGCGCGCGTGCAGACCGACGTCGGCCAGAATTTCGACCTTGCGCTCGAACAGGCTCACCAGCAGCAGAATGCCCGTGCGCCCGCGGGTAGCGAACAATTCGCGGCGCAGGAAAAAAGCCTGCGCATACTGGCGAACTTCGAGATCGCGGCGGCTCGGGCGCAGGAACAGCCGCGCGTAAGGCGGAGCGACGATGGCAAGCAGCGCGCTGGCAGCACCCGCACCCAGGATCGCGACCGCGAAGATCAGCGCGTTCTCGGCACCGCTCCAGCGTGGCGACAGCGCGTCCGCGACCACGAGCACCAGGCCGGCAAGCGCCGCACCGAGCGCGAATGCCTTCCATGGCAACTCGACGTAGCTATCGGCCTTGCCGATGACTGCGGTGACGAGCTGCACGCCGGTTTGCGCCTCGAGCCCGGCGATCGCTTGTTCGAGGGCAGCCGATTCACCGTGGTCGAGAAACGCCCGGTGTGCCATCGTATCGCCGCGTCAACGGCCGTCGGCGTCGCGCATCCGCAGCGACATGTAGACGACGCCGGGAAGCGGATTGGCGTAGTACGGCGCGCAAGGGCGAAATCCGGTCTCTTCATACAACGCACGCGCGGCGTTCATCCAGTCCAGCGTATCGAGCTTGAGCTCTTCGTAGCCGAGCGCGCGGGCCTCGGCGAGCACCGCGGCGACGAGCCGCCTGCCCCAGCCCTCGCCGCGCTGCGCCGGCTGCACATAAAGCCGCTTGATTTCGCCAACCGCGGGCTGAGCGAGCGGCCGCAATGCGATGCACGCGAACGCGTCGGCACCGCGTCCGGCGAGCAATAGCCGGCCTCGCGGCGGCCCGTAGGCCCCGGGCAGCGTGCGCAATTCCTCATCGAAGCCCTGAAAGCAGAGATCGACCTTCAGCCAGCTTGCGTATTCGGCAAACAGCTCGCGCGCGAGCGTCATGTCCGTCGCGGTCGTCGCCTCGCGAATCGTCGCGGGGCCCGCCAAAGGCGGAGCCGCGTTCAAGCCTGCTTGTCGCACGAGCCGATCTTGGTGTCGCTGCCGGGGAACTCGCCCTGAAGTTCCTTCAGGCGCGCCATCGCCTGCGCAGTCGGATCGCGCACGACCAACACCGTCTGCTGCACCGACTGCGTACGAGGCTCGAGCCTGGCGTTGGTCAGCCCTTGTGTCTGCAGCGATGCGAGTCGATTGCGAGCAGCCTCTTCGCCGCGGAACACCCCCAGCGAGATCGCATTGCGTTGCGGTCCGCTGTCGATGACCGAGACGTCCTTGATGCCGCTGGCCCTGAGTTGGGCGAGGCGCTGGTCGGCCGCGGCGCGACTGGCGGCTGGCGGCAGAAACACCCAGTAACTGGCGATGACCTCGACTTTTTTCTGCGTCATCAGCCGAGAAAGATCCAGTGGCTCGAGACTCGCCAGCGCGCGATTGCGGTCGGTATCCGAAAGCGGACCCCACTCGACGCATACGTCGGCCAGCGACGCCGCCTTGGCCGGCCCCAGCGCCGCTACCTCCTGCGGCGTCAGCAGCTTGATCTTGTCGGGCTGGACCTGCTGCGACAAACGAACCCCTTCGCCGGTGCCGAGGCTGTCGAGCTTGATGTAGCCGAACAGGCTCAGGTTGGCGAGCAGAAGAAGGAAGACCAGCGTTCTCATCAGGGCCTGTTCACGTTAAAAGCGTTGCCAGGCTGGAAGCCGGCGCGATGCGGCGATTATCCACGACCGGAACCGCACCCGGAAGCGGAGCTTTGGCGGACGCTGGCCTGTCACGGCCGGCGCAGGGAAACCTCGCCGGTGACAAAGCGCAGCCTCCGGCCGCGATGGTCGAGCACCAGGGCGCCGCTGGCGTCGACACCGACGACGTCACCCGACGCGGTGCTGCCGTCGGGCAGGATGATTTTCGCCGATTTGCCGCGGAATGCATTGCGTCGCTGCCATTCGGGGATGAACGGGGCGAAGCCGTCGACCGCGTAGCGATCCAGCATCGCCGTCAATTCGCACACCAGCGCGGCAAGCAGCACGTTGCGATCGATGACCCGTCCGTGCGCTATCGTCGCCAGATCGGTGACCGGCTGCGCTATGCCTCGCCGCGCCGCGGGCGCCAACCGAACGTTGAGCCCGACGCCGATCACCGCAAGCGACGGTCCGAGCGCATCGCCGGAAAGCTCTATCAGGATGCCGCCGAACTTGCAGAACCGATGGGTGAGGTCGTTCGGCCATTTGAGCTCGACGCCGCCGATGCCCACGCCTTCCAGTGCGCGCGCGAGCGCCACGCCGACGGCGAGCGAGAGGCCCGCAAGGAAGCCCGCTCCCTGCTCGAACCGCCAGCCGAGCGAAAAGGTAAGGCTGCCGCCGGCCACCGCGGTCCAACCGCGGCCACGGCGGCCGCGACCCGCTGTCTGCCATTCGGCGATCAGCAGCCGGCGATGCACGTCTTCCCGCGCGGAGCGGCGGTTGAGCTCGCTGCTTGTCGAATCGACGGTGTCGACGACTTCCACTTTCACCGCTTTTGCCGCCGGGCCGAGCGCGGCCACGACGGCGTCGCGGTCCAGAAAGGGCAGTGGATCGTGCAGGCGATAGCCACGCCCGCGGATGCGTTCCAGCTTGAGTCCGGCGGTGTCCGCTTCCTTCAGCACCTGCGATACGCGCGCACGCGACATCCCGACCGCGCTCGCCAGCGCCTCGCCGGAATGGATTTCGCCGTCGGCAAGACGGCGCAGCAAGCGGAAACCGAGAGGGGTCAGCATCACTTGTCAGAGCGTTTATCGACACCGGCGCACCGCGCCGCGGCCTTCAGCCCCTTCAGCCCTTTAGCACGCCGCGGCGAATCTGGTCCTGCTCGATCGACTCGAACAGTGCACGGAAATTGCCTTCGCCGAAGCCCTCGTTGCCCTTGCGCTGGATAATTTCGAAGAAGATCGGTCCGATGACGGTCGTGGTGAAGATCTGCAGCAGCATTTCATCTTCGCCGGGATCGTCGGAGGGCGGAGCAGGGGCCCCGTCCGTGGACGGGGATGCGACCCCGGAGACGATCGTCGGACCGCCAACGGCTTCTTTCATCATTTCGCCGGCCTGGGCGGCGGTTCGGCCGTCGAGCAGGATCCGCTCCTTCTTCAGGCGGGCGGTGTCTTCCTGGTGCCCGGGAAGGCGCGTGGCAAGCGCCTCGTAGTAGCTGTCTGGCGTGTCCTGAAACGCCACGCCGCGCTGGCGCAGCATATGAACGGTATCGTAGATGTCGCCGGCGCCGAGGGCGATGTGCTGGATGCCTTCGCCGTGGTAGGCGAGCAGGTATTCCTGGATCTGACTCTTGTCGTCCGAGCTCTCGTTGATCGGAATCCGTATCTTTCCACAGGGGCTCGTCATCGCCTTGCTTTTCAGCCCCGTCAGCTTGCCCTCGATGTCGAAATAGCGGACCTCGCGGAAATTGAACAGCCGCTCGTAGAAGCTTGCCCATTCGTCCATCCGGCCGCGATGCACGTTGTGCGTCAGGTGGTCGATCGTCACCAGTCCCGCGCCCTGCGGACGCTGTTCGGCGCCTGCGATCGGCACGAAATCGATGTCGTAGATCGACACACCGGCGCCGTCGACCGGATAGCGGTCGACCAGATAGATCAGCGAATCGCCGATGCCCTTGATCGCCGGGATGCTGAGCTCCATCGGCCCCGGATGCGCCTCCACGCCCCACGCGCCGTGCTCGATCAGCTTGGCGTAGGCGCGGCCGGCGTCCTTGACGCGAAACGCCATCGCGCAGATCGACGGACCGTGCACGCGGGCGAAGCCCTGCGCGAAGCTGCCGGGCTCGGCGTTGACGATGAAATTTATGTCGCCCTGCCGGTACAGCAGCACGTTTTTCGAGCGGTGCTTGGCGATCGCCGAAAAGCCCATCTGCTCGAACAGCCGGCCGAGCGCAGCCGGATCGGGCGCAGCGTATTCGACGAACTCGAAGCCGTCGGTTCCGAGCGGATTGTCCCAGAGGGAAGGGGCAGCCATGACTTTCATTCTCCTGTCGGATCGCCGATCAATCCGAGCATACCGCTGCCCGAGGCCGCCCGCATCCGCGCAACTCCGGCTGTGAACGGCCCGGACTAGCGCGCGACAATCTGGACGCCAGCGAGCTTTTCCTGCGCCTCGATCAGCGAGGCGACGTACTTGTCGCCGAACCCCAGCATGTTGGCGTTGACCAGGCTCTGGTGCACGGCCTCGCCGACGATCGCCGGCGAGGGCAGCGCTTCGACCATGTGGGTGTAATACCGCAGGTCCTTCATCGCGTTGACCAGCGTGAACTTGAGCCCCGAAAGGTCGCCGCTCTCGAGCATCTTGCCGGCGGTCATCTGGAAGATCCCGGAGTTCACTGCGCCGGCCGAGATGATCTCGTGCAGCTTCTTGATCGACACCCCGGATTTCGCGCAGGCGGCACAGGCTTCGGCGGTCGCCGTCGCGATCGCCATCGCCATGAAATTGTTGACCAGCTTCAGCATGTGGCCGTGCCCAGGACCGCCGACGTGAATGACGTTCTCGCAGTACGCGGATAACACCGGCTTGAGTTGTGCGAATGTCGCCTCGTCGGCGCCGACCATCGTATTCAACCGGCCCTCTTCGGCTTCCTTGGGTGTGCGCGCCAGCGGGGCATCGACGTACCGCGTTCCCTTCGGCGCCAGGTCGGCCCGAATCTTCGCGGTCGACGAGGGCTCCGCGGTCGAGGTGTCGACGACGATCAAGCCATCGCGCGCGGCGCCCAGGATGCCGTCGGATCCATAGACGATCTCCTCGATCTGCGGCGAGCCGGTCACGCACAGGATCACGATGTCGGACGCACGCGCCAGCTCGGCGTTGGTCTTTACCTCCTTGGCGCCGGCCGCGAGTATGTCCTCGGCGGGCTTGCGATTCCTGTGGACCCGAATCGTCAGTGGAAACCCCTTGGCGATCAGGTTCTTCGCGATGCCGTGGCCCATCAGTCCAAGGCCGATGAAACCGATGCGGGGGGCAGCAGCGTTCACGATGCGGTGCTCATGTCGTATTTTCCTTCGGGAAGCCGGCGAGGAGCCGGATTGGTAAGGCGGTCAGGCCAATTCTAGCCGATCGAGGCGGGTTCAGTCGACCGCGGCCGGCTCGGCGGGCGCCAGGCTCGCGCGCCAGCGCTCGTACCAGGTCAGAACGCCGCCGCTGCCGGCGATCACGACCATTCCGGTCAGCGCCCAGGCGTCGGGGAACGTCCCGAACAGGGCCCAGGCTGCGATCGTCGAGAACACCAGCTGCACATAGGTGAACGGCGCGATCGCCGACGCGGAGGCGAGCCGGAACGCCCGCGTGAACAGCCAGTGCCCGATCGAGCCCATGACGCCGATGCCGAGAAACAAGGCCAGGTCGGACGTTGGATACCAGACGTCGTCGTGCTCGAACGCGACCACGATCGACATCAGCACCGCGCCGCACAGACAGGGATAGAAGAGCAACACTCTCAAGTCCTCGCCGACGAGCTTCCGGGTCAGGATCTGATAGACCGCGTACGCTGCCGCCGCGGCCAGCGCGAAGAAAGAGGCGCTGTCGAGAATCCCGGTGCCTGGACGCACGATCAGCAGCATGCCCACAAAGCCCGCGGCCGCGAAGCCCCACCGCGGCAAAGTGATGCGCTCGTTCAGCAGCCATCCGGCGAGAAGGGTCACCAGGATCGGACTGGTGTAATTGAGCGCCGTCGCCTCGGCCAGCGGCAAATACTTGACCGCGGTGAAAAAACACAGCGACGATCCGATCAGCACGGTGCCGCGCACCAGATGCAGGCCGGGGCGCGCCGTACGCACCAGATTCCAGCGCATAGTGGGCGCCAGCAGCGCAAACATCAGCAGCGCCTGCACACCCCAGCGCGCCCAGACCAGAAGCGGTACCGGATAGCGCTGGCTCAGGTGCTTGACGGTGACGTCGATGCTGGTGAAGCAGGCGCACGCGGCGACGATCAGCACGATTGCCGCCAGCGGCATGTGCGCAGGTCGAGTCACTCGTCATTTTAGCCGGCGCGGCAGCGGCGCGCCAACGGTGACGCACTGCACCGCGGACGCCCGAGAGCGCCGATAATGCTGACTGCAGGCACCGGACGGCGACAAGGCCGCCGGGCGTCGACATCATTCAGGAGAGAACATGGTCGCCAGACATTCGCGCTTGATCGCAGCCGTGCTGCTCGCCTCCGCGCTGTGCTCGAGCGCCGGCGCCGCTTGCGCGCAAGGCCAGCCCGGCGCAGCACAGAAGAGCCGGGTCGTCATCCAGGTCAGCGATGCCGAGCCCGCCAAGTGGAATCTCGCGCTCAACAATGCGCGCAACATCCAGACCGACCTCGGTGCGGCCAACGTCGACATCGAAGTCGTCGCCTATGGGCCCGGCATCGGCATGCTGAAGGCTGATTCGGTCGTAGGCAACCGCGTCGACGAAGCCGGGCAGGCCGGCGTCAAGGTCGTCGCCTGCGAGAACACCATGCGCGCACAGAAGCTAACGCATGCCGACATGCTGAACGGCATCAGCTACGTCCCCGCCGGCGTCGTCGAGCTGATGCAGCGCCAGCAGCAGGGCTGGGCTTACATCCGGCCCTGATCGACGGGCCGGCGGCGCGGTGGCGTCGCCGCTTCGCCCAAGTCCCAGAACAATCCGGTCATGATCTGCAAGCCTTCGCGGGCCACCGCGGAGAGCATGTGCTCGTTCGGCGCGTGCTGCGAGCAGGCAGGATAGGAGTGCGGGACCCAGATCGTCGGCAGGCCGAGCACGTCGGCGAAGCAATCGTTGGGCAGCGCGCCGCCCAGGTTGGGCAATATGACCGGCGGCGCTCCGACGGTCGCCGCAATCGATTCGCTTGCCCAGCGCACCCACGGGTCCGCGGGGTCGAGCCGTGTAGCTTCCATCGGTTCGGTCGTGGCCTGCTGTACGCCGACGATAGCCATTCCCCGCGCGTCCAAGTGCGCCCGCATCGCCGGAATGAATGTGTGCCAGTCGCAACCTGCGACGAAGCGCAGCTGCAGGTGAGCGCTTGCGCGGGGCGGGATTGCGTTGACGGGCCGGTCCGGATTCCCGGTGCGAAAAGCCAGAACCTCGAGCGCGTTCCAGCCGAAGACGCGCTCGGCCGGGCTTAAGTCCGGCTCACCCCACTCCGAATCGATCGCGGGACCGCCGGGCTCGCCGGGTTCGACTCTCTCCAGCGCGGTCCTGACGGAGGCGGGAATCGGCCCGGGGCGAAGAGCCTCGACCAGAATAGCGCCGCGCGCGTCGACCAGCGCGGCAATCGCATTGGCCAGGATTGTCCCGGGATTGGCCAGCAAGCCGCCCCAGTTGCCCGAGTGATGCGCGCCGTCTCGCAAGCTGACGCTCAAGTCGAAATTGAATGCGCCGCGCGAGCCCAGGAAAATCGTCGGCGCGGCGGCGCGCAGGCGAGGGCCATCCGAGGCGATCAGCACATCGGCGGACAGCCATTCGGCGCGCCGCTCGCAGGTCTGGCGCAGGCCCGGCGACCCGATCTCTTCGCCCATTTCGAGCAGCAATTTGGCGTTGAAGCCGAGCCGGCCGCGACTGCCCAGGATCTGCGCGAGCGCCGCCAGATTGATCGTGTGCTGGCCCTTGTTGTCGGCGGTGCCGCGGCCGTACCACCGGCCGTCGGCAACCGACAGATCCCACGGCGAGCGTCCGCCGGTCCATTGCTCGTCGTACCCGGCGACGACATCACCGTGGCCATAGATGAGGACCGTGGGAAGCACATCGTCCTCGCGGCGTTCGGCGAACAACAGCGGCGGCGCCCCCGGCACCGGGTTGGGCCAGATCGCCCATTCGAAGCCGCAGCGCGACACGCTCGGGCCGATTTCCTCGTTCAGGTAACTCGCGAGCGCGGCAGCGCGAGCAGGATCCTGGCTTTCGGTCCGGAACGCGACCCGGCGTTTGAGCTCGGCCAGCATCGCGCCGGAATCGAACCAGGACGCTGCGGCGGCGATCGCTGCGGTTCGGGGGCTGGACATCGAGCTCAGGTCGGTTTCAGACGGCCGTGCCGGCCGTCCGGGATTGGAGCGGGTGAAGGGAATCGAACCCTCGTCGTAAGCTTGGGAAGCTTCTGCTCTACCATTGAGCTACACCCGCGCATTCGCTCGCCGGATTATAGCGAACGCTCCTGCGCGACGGCCGTAGACTACATGCCGCCGGCGACGAAGCTTCCCTGTTACAGGATGTGTCGGCGATGCCCCGACGCCTGGCAATTGCGCGACAATGGAGGGCTGGCCGGGCAGAGGCAATCGCCGGTCGCCCGGACCGATAAAGTTGCATCAGCCAAGTCGCGAGCGCCGAACGAAGCTCGCGTCAGCGATGTCCGAGACACGGCCAAAGATGCCAAGACGAAAGAACCTTCTTGCGATAGCCGCAGCGCTGGCCGCGCTGGCGGTCGCGATCGGACTGGTCGCGCAGTACAACAAGGAGTCGCGTGCGGCCGTACAGAAAGCGCCGCCTAGCGTTCCGGTGACCGCGGCGCCGGTAGTTGCCAAGACAGTACCGGTGCGCCTGATCGCCATCGGCAACGTCGAGCCGTTCACGACCGTGGCCGTCAAAGCGCGCGTGGACGGCCAGATCGTCAGCGTTCACTTCAAGGAAGGCGACGAAGTCATCAAGGGCGCGCTGCTGTTCGAAATCGATCCGCGGCCGCTCGCGGCGACGCTCAAGCAGGCGCAGGCCAGCCTTCTGAAGGACAAGGCATTGCTCGACCGCGCGGTCGAGCAGGAGAAGCGCTACAAGGATCTGTTGCAGAAGAATTTCATCTCGCCCGATGCCTACGACCAGGTCAAGACGAACATGGACAGCGCAGCGGCGACGGTGCGCGGCGACGAGGCGACGATAGAGAGCGCCCGTCTGCAGCTGGAGTACTGCACGATCCGGTCGCCGGTGACCGGCTACGCCGGCAAGATCGCGATCCAGCAGGGGAACCTGGTCAAGGCCAACGACACCAACCCGCTGGTGACGATCAACCAGATCGTTCCCGTCTACGCGTCGTTCTCGGTGCCGGAGCAGCACATTCCCGACATCCGGAAATTCCAGGCCGACGGCGTGCTGCAGGTCCAGGCGGGGTTCGCCAACTCGTCCCGTCCGCTGATCAAGGGCAAGCTGTCGTTCATCGACAATAGCGCCGACATGACGACCGGGACGATCAAGCTCAAGGCGGAATTTCCGAATGTCGACAAGGCGCTGTGGCCCGGACAGTTCGTCAACGTCGTGATGACCCTGTACGACCAGAAGGACGCCGTCGTCGCCCCATCGGCGGCGGTGCAGAACGGACCCAACGGCCAGTATGTCTACGTCGTCAAGCCCGACATGACCGTCGAGTTGCGCAACATCAAGGTCACGCGGACCGAGGGTGACGAGACGATCGTCGCCAGCGGCCTTGAGCCGGGCGACCAAGTGGTCACCGTCGGCCAGCTGCGGTTGGCCCCCGGGACACGGGTCAGCGTCGGCAAGGGAACGCAGCCGTCATGAACATCGCCGAGATCTTCGTCCGGCGTCCGGTGATGACGGTGCTGGTGATGAGCGGCATCCTGATCTTCGGCGTCATCGCCTACCGGCTGTTGCCCGTCAACGCGCTGCCCAACGTCGATTTCCCGACGATCCAGGTGCAGGCGCAGCTGCCCGGCGCGAGCCCCGACACGATGGCCTCGGCGGTCGCCACGCCGCTGGAAAAGCAGTTCTCGACCATCGCCGGAATCGACTCGATGACGTCGGCTTCGACGGATGGCATCGCGACGATAACCATGCAGTTTTCACTCGATCGCAGCATCGACGCGGCGGCGCAGGACGTGCAGTCCGCGATCGCCGCCGCGGCGCGCTCGCTGCCCTCGTCGATGCCCAACCCGCCGACGCAGCGCAAGGTCAACCCGGCCGACGCGCCGATCCTCAATATCGTCCTGTCGTCGGCGACGATGCCGCTGTCGACGGTCGACGACTATGCCGAGAATCTGCTCGCACAGCAGATCTCTACGATCACCGGCGTCGCACAGGTCGCCGTGTACGGGTCGCAGCAGTACGCGGTGCGCATCCAGCTCGACCCGAATGCTCTTGCCACGCGCGGCTTGGCGCTGACCGACGTCGAGCAGGCGGTCTCCAACAGCAACGTCAATCTGCCGACCGGAACGCTATACGGGCGCGACAAGGCGACTTCGGTGCAGGCGACCGGGCAGCTGATGAATGCGGCGGCCTACGCGCCGATGATCGTCGCCTATCGCAACGGCGCTCCCGTCCGCCTGAACGAGATCGGCCGCGTCTTCGACAGCGTGCAGAACGACAAGATCGCCGCCTGGTACAACGGAACCCGCGCGATCATGCTCGCGGTGCAGCGTCAGCCGGGAACCAACACGATCGAGATCGTGGACGCGGTCAGAAAGATACTTCCGACCTTCGAATCGCAATTGCCGCCGGCGATCAAGCTCAACGTCTTCTACGACCGCTCGGTTTCGATCCGCGCCGCGGTTCACGACGTGCAGATGTCGCTGCTGCTGGCGCTGGTTCTGGTCGTCGCGGTGATCTTCGTTTTCCTGCGCAGTGTTTCGGCGACGATCATCCCCAGCCTGGCGCTGCCGCTGTCGATCATCGGCACTTTCGCGCTGATGTACGCATTCAACTACAGCCTCGACAACCTGTCGTTGATGGCGCTGACGCTGTGCGTCGGCTTCGTCGTCGACGACGCGATCGTGATGCTGGAAAACATCACCCGCCACATCGAAATGGGCAAGTCCCGCATGCAGGCGACGCTCGACGGGTCGAAGGAAATCGGCTTCACGATCGTCTCGATGACCCTTTCGCTGGTCGCCGTTTTCATCCCGGTGATGTTCATGGGCGGCATTCTCGGCCGCCTGTTGCGGGAATTCGCCGTCACGATCATCGTCGCCGTGCTGATCTCGGGCATCGTCTCGCTGACGCTGACGCCGATGCTGTGCAGCCGCATGCTGGTCGACGAGCACAAGAGGAAGCACGGCCGCGTTTATGCGTTCTCCGAACGCGTGTTCGAGGTGATACTCGACGGCTACAGGCGCTCGCTGGCGCTGGCCATGCGGCACCAGGGGCTGGTGCTGGCGGCGTTCGCGGGCGTCGCCATATGCACCGGCGTGCTTTTCGCCACGATGTCGAAAGGATTTCTGCCCGCCGACGACAACGGCCAGATCCTGGTATTCACCGAGGCCGCGCAGGACGTCTCGTTCCAGGCGATGTCCGAGATGCAGCGCCAGGTCGCCGAAATCGTCAAGGAAAATCCGAACGTCGAGGGGGCGATGTCCTCCGTCGGCGCCGGCGGCCCCAGCGCCTCGCTCAACGTCGGGCGGATCTTCGTCGCCCTGACGCCGCGCAACACTCGGCCCAATGCCGACACTGTCGTGCAGCAGCTGCGCGGCCCGTTGTCGCGGGTAAGCGGCATCAAGGCGTACGTGCAGAACATCCCGGCGATTCGCATCGGCGGACAGATTACCAAGAGCTCGTATCAGTACACGCTGCAGGGCACCGACACGTCGCAGCTGTATCAGTGGGCGCCGAGAATCGAGGAGAAGCTGCAATCGCTTCCCGCGCTGGTCGGCGTGACCAGCGACCTGCAGATCGCCAAGCCGCAGGTCACCGTCGAGATCGACCGCAACAAGGCGTCGGCGCTGGGCGTCTCGGCGCAGGAGATCGAGAACACGCTGTACGACGCCTACGGCCAGCGCCAGGTGTCGACGATCTATGCGCCAACCAATCAGTACTGGGTCGTGATGGAATTGCAGCCCCGCTACCAGACGGACGCTTCGGTCCTGTCGCTGCTGTATGTGCGTTCGGCCAGCGGATCGCTGGTGCCGCTCAACAGCGTGGCGACGTTGCGGCCGACAGTGGGGCCGCTTGCGATCAATCATCTCGGTCAGCTGCCGGCGGTGACGATATCGTTCGACCTGAAGCCCGGCGTGGCGATCGGCGACGCGATCAAGGAGATCGACAAGGCCATGGCGGAAATGCGCCCTCCCGCCACGATCATCGGGGTCTACCAGGGCACGGCGCAGGCGTTCCAGTCGTCGTTGCGCGGCATGGGCATCCTCCTCGTGCTCTCGGTTTTCGTCATCTATCTGGTGCTGGGCATCCTGTACGAGAGCTTCATTCACCCGCTGACGATTCTTTCCGGGTTGCCCACCGCCGGCTTCGGCGCGCTGCTGACGCTGCTGCTGTTCGGCGTCGAGCTCAACATGTACGCCTTCGTCGGCATCATCATGCTGGTCGGCATCGTCAAGAAGAACGCCATCATGATGATCGACTTCGCTATCGAGGCGCAGCGCAAGGAGTCGAAGCCCCCAGCGGAGGCGATCTATCAGGCGTGTTTGACGCGGTTCCGGCCGATCATGATGACGACGATGGCAGCATTGATGGGGAGCTTGCCGATCGCGCTGGGACTCGGGGCGGGCGGCGAAACGCGGCGGCCACTGGGTCTGGCGGTCGTCGGCGGCCTCGTGGTTTCGCAGGCGCTGACGCTCTACATCACACCGGTGATCTATCTGTACTTCGAGCGGTTCCAGCAGTGGCTCGCCACGCGACGCGCGACTCGCGCGGAAGAACCCGCGCACGCTGCCGCGGACTGATTCCTCGCGCTTGCCGTTACACCCGCTTTGGCGTACCCTCGATTCGAACGCTAGGGGTCCCCTCGTGCCACTGGAAGCGAGGCGGTGAGATCAAACCCTTGGTACCTGTGCGGATAATGCCGGCGCAGGGAAGCGTGCTTCACTCACGTATCGCTCCCCTGCCCGCTCGATCCGCCGCTGCAGAGGAGCATCATGAACGCCAACGACCAGTTTTTCGCCCGCGACGCGCACGTCGACGACGCAGCCGTACAGCCGCTGCCTAATTCCCGGAAGATCTACGTCGAGGGCTCGCGGGCCGACGTGCGCGTTCCGATGCGCGAGATCGCGCAAGCCGACACGCCAGCGTCGTTCGGGGCCGAAGTCAATCCGCCGCTGGCCGTCTATGACACGTCCGGGCCTTACACGGACCCGACGGCGAACATCGACATCCGCTCCGGCCTGCCGCCGCTGCGCGCGCGCTGGATCGAAGAGCGTGGCGACAGCGCCGAGCTACACGGCCTCACTTCCGCCTATGGCCGGGCGCGTCTTGCCGACGCCGAGCTCGCCGGCATGCGCTTCGACCTCAAGCGTCAGCCGCGCCGTGCCAAGTCCGGCGCCAATCTCAGTGGCAACGTCACGCAAATGCATTACGCGCGGCGCGGAATCATCACGCCCGAGATGGAATTCATCGCGATCCGCGAGAATACGAAACGCGAGGAGACGCTGCGCTCGCTGTCCGAGCTGTTGACGCGCCAGCATCCGGGTCAGAGCTTCGGCGCGGCGATTCCCGATCTCATCACGCCGGAGTTCGTTCGCGCAGAAGTCGCGCGCGGCCGCGCGATCATTCCGGCCAACATAAACCATCCGGAAACCGAGCCGATGATCATCGGCCGCAATTTTCTGGTGAAGATCAACGCGAATATCGGCAACTCGGCCGTCAGCTCGTCGATCCACGAAGAGGTCGAGAAAATGACCTGGGCGACGCGCTGGGGCGCCGACACGGTGATGGATCTTTCGACAGGCAAGAATATCCAC
>Ga0207686_10000198_pt1 | contig 46402 bp, 44 predicted proteins | sample KBSM24metaG_FD_184396 | JGI IMG/M metagenome (GOLD analysis project Ga0207686, IMG submission 184396) | Miscanthus rhizosphere microbial communities from Kellogg Biological Station, Michigan, USA - KBS M2-4 metaG (SPAdes) (version 2) | ecosystem: Host-associated > Plants > Roots > Rhizosphere >...
GCCCGCTGGGCCTCGTGCCGGCGTCCGGCGTCGTGCAGATCGCACTGCCGGTCGACGCGGGCACCGCGCTGCAGAACATCTCCGCGCTCGCAGTCAGTCTCGAGCCCCGCGGCGGATCGCCGACCGGGCTGCCGACCGGGCCCGTGCTCTATTCCGGTCCGGTCGAGCGCCTGTATTGATCGGACCGAGGATCGCCGTTCTGCGCCAAAGCGCCGATCAATCCGCCTGCCGCACCCGCTGATCGATCGCGCCGAAGATCGATTCCCCGGCAGCGTCGTGCATGTCGATGCGCACGCGGTCGCCGAAGCGCAGAAATGGCGTGCTGGGTTTGCCGTCGCGCAGCGTTTCCACCGTGCGCTGTTCGGCGATGCAGGCATAGCCCGCGCCGCCTTGCGCGACCGGGCGTCCAGGCCCACCGTCTTCCTTGTTCGATACCGTGCCCGAGCCGACGATGCTGCCCGCTTCGAGCTCGCGCGTTCGGGCGGCATGCGCGATCAGGGTCGGAAAATTGAACGTCATGTCGACGCCCGCGTTAGGACGGCCGAGAAGCACGTCGTTGACGAAAGTCAGCAGCGGCAGATGAACCTTGCCATCGCGCCAGGCGGCGCCCAGCTCGTCGGGCGTTGCCGCGACCGGCGAGAACGCCGACGCAGGCTTGCCCTGAAAAAAGCCGAAGCCCTTGGCCAGCTCCCCGGGAATCAGATTGCGCAGGCTCACATCGTTGACCAGCATCAGCAGGAGAATCGACGACGACGACGCTTGCGGCGTCGTGCCCATCGGCACGTCGCCGGTGATCACCGCGACCTCGGCTTCCAGATCGATGCCGAACGCCTCGTCGGCAAAGACAATGTCGTCGCGCGGACCGATGAAGCTGTCGGAACCGCCCTGATACATCAGCGGGTCGGTCCAGAACTCGGCGGGCATCGTTGCCCCGCGTGCCTTGCGCACCAGCTCGACATGGTTGACGTACGCGGAGGCATCGGCCCATTGGTAGGCGCGCGGCAGAGGCGAATGCGCGAGCGCAGGATCGAACGGCATCGCGTCGGGGATCTCGCCCTCGTTCAGCCGCCGGTACGCATCGGCAAGAAGCGCTTGCGCACCGATCCAGTCGTCGAGTGCGGCTTGCAGCGTACGCGCGATTCGAGGTACCGCCACCGCGCGCGAAAGATCGTGCGACACGACGACCAGACGTCCGTCGCGGCTGCCGTCCTTGAGCGTGGCGAGCTTCATGCGTCGCTCGGGTCGTGGTCAGCCCGCACGCGCCCTGTTACCTGCGCCTAAGCAGGTAGCCATCGCCGCGATCTTCCATTTCCCATCCGGCCGCATGCAATTCGGCGCGCAGGCGATCGGCTTCGGCCCACTGCTTGGCTGCGCGCGCGGCAGCGCGGGCCGCGGCCAGCGCATTGACCGCTTCGGGCACAGTCTCGACCGGCGGCCGCCAGGTGTCGAGGCCGAGGCCGAAGATCCGATCGAAGGCGAGCAGTGTCGCCCGCGTCACCGCACGATCGGGAAGATCGCCGCGCAGAAGTTCCCACGCGATCGCCAGCGCCTTCGGAAGATTCAGGTCATCGTTGACGACGCCTGTGAAGCGTTCGAGGTACGACCGCTCCGGCTCGCCGCCGGTGGGCAGCGCGTGTACCGCGCGCCGCATCCGGTCCAGGCCGGTGGTCGCCGCGTCGAGCGCATCCCAGGTGAAATTGAGCAGGCTGCGATAGTGCGCGGTCAGGCACAGATAGCGATAGGCCAGCGGGTCGTAACCGCGTTCGATCAACCCCTGGATGCGAAGGAACTCTCCGCTCGATTTCGCCATTTTCGCGTCGTTAGAGAGCAGAAAGTAGCCGTGCATCCAGAAATTGGCCAGCCGCGTTCCGACGCGGGCTTCGGTCTGCGCGATTTCGTTGGTGTGATGGACGGAGATATGGTCCTCGCCGCCGCAGTGGATGTCGAAATAGTCGCCCAGGTACTTCTGAGCCATCGCCGAGCATTCGATATGCCATCCGGGAAAGCCGACGCCCCAGGGGCTCGGCCATTCCATCTGCCGCTTCTCACCGGGCGGCGAGAACTTCCACAATGCAAAATCGGTCGCGCTCTTTTTTTCACCGATCTCGACGCGGTGGCCTGCATCGAGGCCGGCCTTGTCCAGCCGCGCCAGATAGCCGTAATCAGGCTGCTTGCTGGTGTCGAAGTAGACGCCGTCGGAGGTGCGGTAGGTATAGCCGTTCTTCTCGATGTCGGCGATGAACTCGATCTGCTCGCCGATGTGATCGGTCGCGCGGCAGAGCACCGTCGGGGGCTCGAGGTTGAGACGCTGCATGTCCTCGACGAACGACGCGGTATAAAGCTCGGCGATTTCCCACGCGCTGCGTCCGGTGCGTCGAGCGCCCTTTTCCATCTTGTCTTCGCCGGTGTCGGCGTCGGAAGTCAGATGACCGACGTCGGTGACGTTCATCACGTGACGCACGCGGTAGCCGTTCCATTCGAGCACGCGCTTCAGGATGTCTTCGAACAGGAAGGTGCGAAAGTTGCCGATGTGCTGATAGTCGTAGACGGTCGGCCCACAGGTGTAAAGCCCGGCCGCACCGGCCTGCAGCGGCTCGAACGGCCGCAGGCTCCGTGTGTAGTTGTCATACAGCCGAAGCGATGTCGACATCTCTCATTTCGCAATAAAAAAGCCGCCAGCGGCTTCCTGGCGGCTCGTCGTGCCCTGTCCGTTCAGTCCGGGCTAGCGCGCGCGGCGGGCCGCGTGAGCATTGCTGCGACAACGCGCACTGATTCGAACCGCAAAGGTGAGATCGGACATGGCGGCATGGTAGCGAATCGGCGACTCAGCGGCAAGCCGATGCCGGCAAACATGAAGTAAGTGCGGACGCCTGCGTCCCTCGTTCGCGTGGCGAACAGGTAAAATCGCGCTCGCGCCGGCTTCTTGCCGGGACCAAGCCCGATGCCAGCCTCCATTGACCCCGTCATTCGATCGCCCGACGCCACGCTTTCGCGGTCCGCATTGATCGCACTGATCCTCCTGTTCGCGCTGATCTGGTTCGCCAGTCTCGACTACCGCCGACTGATCCATCCCGACGAAGGTCGCTATGCGGAAATACCGCGCGAAATGGTGGCCAGTGGTGACTGGCTTACGCCTCGCCTGGACGGCATCAAGTACTTCGAGAAACCGGCATTGCAATACTGGCTGACCGCCGCTGCGTACCGGGCGTTCGGCATTCATCAGTGGACAGCGCGTCTCTGGCCTGCGCTCGCCGGATTCGTCGGCGTGCTGTTCATCGGCTACGTCGGACTTCGCCTCGGCGGTCCCCGCCTGGGGCTGTACAGTGCGGCGGCGCTCGGCGGATGCCTGTGGTATGTGCTCAACACGCACATCCTGACCCTGGACTCGGGACTCACTTTGTGGATGAGCGTCGGCTTCGGCGCGCTGCTGCTGGCGCAACGGAGCGTGGCGGTAGAGCGCGAACAACGCATGTGGATGCTCATCGCCTGGTCGGCGCTGGCGCTGGCGGTCCTGTCGAAGGGGCTGATCGGCGTCGTCCTGCCCGGCGCGTCGCTTTTGGCTTATTCGCTGCTGACCCGGGACTGGGCCGTGTGGCGACGGCTGCATCTGTTTGGCGGCCTGCTGCTGTTCGCGCTGATCGCCGCGCCATGGTTCATCGCCGTGTCGCTCGCCAATCCGGAGTTCTTCCGCTTCTTTTTCATCCACGAGCATTTCGAGCGCTTCCTCACCAACGAACATCATCGCGAAGGCGCGTGGTGGTATTTCGTTCCAATCCTCGCCGCCGGCATTCTGCCGTGGCTGACCGTCCTTGCCTGGACGGCGCCGCGGATATGGTCGGGACCGGTCGTCGACAGCAACGGCTTCAGCTGGCAGCGCTTCGCGCTCGTCTGGTCGGCATTCATCGTTGTTTTTTTCAGCGTGTCGAGCTCCAAGCTGCCTTCATACATACTGCCCATCTTTCCGGCGCTGGCGCTGGTGATCGGCGTGCAGCTGGCGGCGCTGCCCGAGCGCACGCTGATCTGGTTGACTCTGCCGCTGGTCGTCGCCACCGGCACGTGCATGCTGGCGATCGGCTTCGCCTTCGACACCATCGCGGGCCACTTCGCCGACGAGCGCCAGCCACTGGCTCCGCTGCTGGCCTATGGCCCGTGGCTCGCCGCGGCGTCTGCGGTCGCGCTGGCCGGCGGCGTGGCCGCGCTCTGGTGGCTCAAAGGCGGCAAGCGCACGGCGGCGGTATTGGCGGTGTCGTTGACCACGCTGCTGGCTGCGCTGCTGGTGCTGACCGGCCATGACGAGCTCGCCGACTCGCGCTCGGCCGCGCCGATCCTCTCCCGGGTCGTAAGCCAGCACGGGCCGATCGCCGCCGAGGTGCCGTTCTATTCGGTCAAGATGTACGATCAGACGCTGCCGTGGTATCTGGGCCGCACGGTGACGCCGGTTGCGCATCTGGACGAGCTGGCGATGGGGCTCGCCATCGAGCCCGACAAGGCGGTGGCGACGCTGGACGAGTGGAAGCAGCGCTGGGACCGGGAAAGCCAAGCATATGCGATCATGCAGGTCGACATGTACGAGATACTGCTGCGCGAGGGCGTGCCGATGCGGGAGCTCGGCCGCGACCCGCGCCGCGTGATCGTCAGCCGCCGTTGACCGCCGACACAAGAAATCGACCTACGGGAGCGAGCGCCGATGCATTCCAGCGATACCGGCCGGCAATGAACCTGTCGGGATTTTCGTTTCTGATTACCGGCGTGTTGCTGAATGCAATCGCGCAGCTGCTGCTCAAGGCCGGCACCAATACGCTGGGCGTCATCACGCTGACCCGCGCCAACTGGGCCGGCGAATTCGGCAGGATGGCGACCGAGCCGCATTTCATCGGCGGCGTCATTTGTTACGGCTTTAGCCTGATCGTCTGGATACTCGGCCTCTCGCGCGTGCCGGTGTCGATCGCCTATCCGATGCTGTCGCTCGGCTACGTGATCAACGCGATCGCTGCCTATTATCTGTTCGGCGAAGGCGTGAGCTTCATGCGCTGGCTCGGCATCGGCTTCATCGTGCTCGGCGTGTGGCTGGTGGCGAGGAGCTAGTGAGGGCCGCCGGGCCGTCCCAAGGCGCGAACTGCGCCCCCTCCGGGGGCAGCGCAGCGGCGCCAGCCGCAAGCGTGAGGGTCGTCTTCCAGTGAGTGCGCGCGAGCAGGCGGCGCCGGCCGCCTATCTCAAATTCGCCGGCCCTGATTTGGACGAAGCGACAATTACTGGCGTGGCCGGGGTCCTGCGCTCGGGCCAGATCACCAGCGGGCCCTGGGTCACGCGCTTCGAGCGGCAGCTCGAGGGATTCTGCGGCGGCCGGCCGGTTCGCGTGCTGACCTCTGCCACCGCCGCGATCGAGGTCGCGCTGCAGCTTTGCGGCGTCGGCCCCGGCGACGAAGTGATCACCGGTGCGCAAAGCTTTTTCACCGTGCTCAACATGATCGTCAAAGTGGGCGCGTCGCCGGTGTTCGTCGACTGCGACCTGGTCACGCGCAACATCGACCTCGCGCAAGTCGAAGCGGCGATCACGCCACGCACCAAGGCGATCATCCCGACCCATTTTCCCGGCGCGCTGGTCGACCTGGACGCCGTTTACGCTTTGGCGAGAAGACACGGCCTTCGCGTCATCGAGGACGCGGCGCTGGTGCTGGGATCGCGCTGGCGCGGACAGAACGTCGGTGCCGTTGGCGACATCGTCACCTTCAGCTTTCACCCGAACAAGAACGCGACGTCGATCGAAGGCGGCGCGCTGGTCGTCAACGACCAGGACGAGGCGCAGCGTGTCGAGACACTCCGCTTCCACGGCATCAGCCACCTGCCCGACCGCACGCGCGACGTCGCGTTTCCTGGCGGGAAGTTCAACCTGCCGGACGTCAACGCCCGCATCGGTCATGCGCAGATCGAGCGTCTGCCGGAGTTCTTGGCCAAGCGCCGCGCGCTGGTCGACCGCTATTTCGCCCGCTTTGCGACCGAGCCGGCGTGCGTGCTGCCACCGCGGCCGGCTGGCGCCGACGACGGCCATTCCTGGAACATGTTCTGCGTCCTGCTCCCGCTGGAACGCATGACGATCGATCGCAACGGGTTCCGCAACGCGATGGAAGCGCGCGGCATCGGGACCGGCGTATCGTACGAAGCGCTGCACCTTTGCACCCTCGGCCGGCGTTTCGGCGGCCGCGAAGGCCAGCATCCGAACGCCGAGCGCATTGCGCGCGAGACGGTGACCTTGCCGCTGCATACGGGGCTCTTGCAAGCGGACGTCGACCGCGTGTGCGAGGCCGCCGCCGCGATCATCGCCGCGGCGGGAAAATAGCGATGGCCTTGCTACAGCTTTCGGTGGTGGTTCCCGTCTACAACGAAGCGGCCGGGCTGCCGGCGCTGTTCGAGCGTCTGTATGTCGCACTCGACCGGCTGGCCGTGCCTTATGAAGTGATATTCATCGACGACGGCAGCCGCGACACTTCCGTGCCGTTGCTCAAGGACCAGTTTCTGCGGCGGCCCGATGTCACGCGCGTGGTGCTGTTCAACGCAAACTATGGCCAGCACATGGCTATCGTCGCGGGCTTCGAAAAGAGCCGCGGCAGCCGCGTCGTCACGCTGGACGCCGATCTGCAGAATCCGCCGGAGGAAATCGCGAAGCTGCTGGCCGCGATGGATCGCGGCCACGATTACGTCGGCAGCATCCGCCTCTCGCGCGAGGACTCATGGTGGCGCCGCTGGGCGTCGAAGGCGATGAACCGCATTCGCGAACGCATCACCCGGATCAAGATGACCGACCAGGGCTGCATGCTGCGCGCATACAGCGGCGAGATCGTGCAAACGATCGCTTCGGCGCGCGAGGTCAGCACGTTCATCCCGGCGCTGGGATACATGTTCGCGCACAATCCGACCGAGGTCGAGGTCGCTCACGAGGAGCGTGCCGCCGGCGAATCGAAGTATTCGCTGTACAAGCTGATTCGGCTCAACTTCGACCTGATCACCGGCTTTTCCTTGGTTCCGTTGCAGCTGTTCTCGATGTTCGGGATGCTCGTCTCGGCCGTCGCGCTGGTAACCTACTTCGTCGTCATCGTCGAGCGCCTGGTGCTCTCCGGCTGGCGCGAAGGACTGGCGACCCTCTGGGATCGGGACATCCTCGCCTTTTTCCTGATTGGCATGATGCTGTTCGGCGTCGGCCTCATCGGCGAGTACGTCGGCAGGATCTACCAGCAGGTGCGCGACCGGCCGCGTTTCACCGTGCAGGCCGTGCTGGAGAGAGCCGAGGCTGCGCCGGATGCCGCCGTCCGGCAAGGCGATTCGCTGCGCTGAAGCGCGCGGCCTCCGATCGGCGACTCCTGCTGCATTCACCATGACTCGCGCTGTCGTATTCGGCTATCACAATGTCGGCGTGCGCTGTCTTAAGGTCCTGGTCGCGCACGGCGTCGAAGTCCCGCTGGTGGTCACGCACGACGACAGCCCCGGCGAGGCGATCTGGTTCGGCAGCATCGGCCGCACCGCCGCCGAGTACGGGATTCCGACGATCGCGCCCGAGGATCCGAATGCGGCAGACGTCATCGCGCGCGTCGCCGCCGCGCGTCCGGACTTCATTTTTTCGTTTTATTACCGGCGGATGCTGGTACCTGCGCTGCTGGCGGCGGCACCGCGCGGAGCGCTGAACATGCACGGCTCGCTGCTGCCGAAATACCGCGGCCGCGCGCCGGTCAACTGGGCGATCATCCACGGTGAGCGCGAGACCGGTGCGACGCTGCACTACATGGCTGAAAAACCTGACAACGGTGACATCGTCGCGCAAACGGCGGTTCCGATCCTGCCCGACGATGTCGCCAGCGACGTCTTCGTCAAGGTCACGGTCGCAGCCGAAATGACGCTGGATCGCGCGCTTCCTGCGCTGCTCGCGGGCACTGCGCCGCGAATTCGGCAGGATCCGGGCAAAAGCACATACTTCGGCGGCCGCAAGCCCGAAGACGGCGTCATCGACTGGGCTAAGAGCGCCATTGCGATCCACAATCTGGTGCGCGCCGTTGCGCCGCCTTACCCGGGTGCGCGCACGCTGATCGACGGTCATCCGGCGCGGCTTTTGCGCACGCGGGTGCTCGACGCCACGGCGCCGGCCGTCATCGCGCCGGCATTCGATGTCGCCGACGGGCGCATTACCGTTCGCTGCGGAGGCGGCGGAATCCTGCAGATACTCGAGCTCGAGATCGACGATGCGCCCGTCGGTGCGGGCGCATTCGCGCACTGGCGGGCGGCGCGTGCGGCGGCGGTTCCCGGTAGAATCGGCGCGCAGGAACCGCCGGCCGTGCCGGAGCAAAACAACTGACCATGCCAACAATCCTGATCCTCGGCGTCAACGGCTTCATCGGCCATCATCTGTCCCAGCGCATCATCGCCTCGACCGACTGGGAGGTCTATGGCATGGACATGCAGAGCGAGCGCATCGCGGATCTGCTGCAGGAAAAGCGCTTCCACTTCTTCGAAGGCGATATCACGATAAACAAGGAGTGGATCGAATATCACATCAAGAAGTGCAATACGGTGCTGCCGCTGGTCGCGATCGCCACACCCGCCGCGTATGTGCGCGAGCCGCTGCGGGTGTTCGAGCTGGACTTCGAGGCCAATCTGCCGATCGTCCGCGCCTGCGTTCGCTACAAGAAGCACATCGTCTTTCCGTCGACTTCGGAGGTCTACGGCATGTGCGCCGATGCCGAGTTCGATTCCGAGACTTCCAACTTGGTGCTGGGTCCGATCAACAAGCCGCGCTGGATCTACGCCTGCGCCAAGCAGCTGATGGACCGGGTGATCCATGCCTACGGCCAGCAGGAAGGGCTCGACTACACGCTTTTCCGGCCGTTCAACTGGATAGGGTCGGGCCTGGACTCGATCAATACGGCCAAGGAAGGCAGCTCGCGCGTGATCACCCAGTTCCTCGGGCACATCGTGCGCGGCGAGCCGATCAAGCTGGTCGACGGAGGCACGCAGAAACGCGCTTTCACCTACATCGACGACGGCGTGTCGGCGCTGATGCGCATCATCGCCAACGAAAACGGCATCGCCAGCGGCAAGATCTACAACGTCGGCAATCCGCTCAACAACTATTCGGTCAGGGAGTTGGCGCAGATGATGCTGGATCTCGCGTTGACCTACCCTGAGTACCGCGACACGGCGAAGCAGGTCGAGCTGGTCGACACGACCGCGGAAGACTACTACGGCAAGGGCTACCAGGACGTGCAGAACCGCGTCCCCGACATCTCCAACACCTGCGCCGAGCTTGGGTGGCAGCCGACGGTGACGATGGAAGAATCGCTGAAGCGCATATTCGACGCCTATCGCGGGCAGGTTGCCGAGGCGCGGCACCTGGTCGATTGACGATGGACGCCATTCGGGCGCGACGGCAGCGCGTCGACACCGCACTGCGTTCAAAATCGCGATGAGCATCCTGGCGTTGAAGATCGACGTCGACACCCTGCGCGGCACGCGCGAGGGCGTTCCTGCCCTGCTCGACCTGTTGCGCCGCCACCAGGTCGGCGCGACCTTCCTGTTCAGCGTCGGACCCGATCATACCGGGCGCGCTATCAAGCGCATTTTCCGGCCCGGATTTTTCAGCAAGGTGCGCCGCACTTCGGTCGTTCAGCACTATGGCGTGACGACGTTGCTGTATGGCACGGCGCTGCCGGGGCCCGACATCGGCCGGCGCGCGGGCGACACGATGCTCGCTGTGCGCGACGAAGGCTTCGAAACCGGGCTGCATTGCTGGGATCACGTCAAGTGGCAGGATGGCGTCGCCGGCGCGGGTGCCGACTGGACGGCGAGGCAGATGCGGCTCGCCTGCGAGCGATACACCGAGGTGTTCAAGGAGCCGCCGCGTGTGCACGGTGCGGCAGGCTGGCAGATGAACGTCGATGCCCTGCGGCAGACGCAGGTCCTGGGTTTCGACTATTGCTCCGATGGTCGCGGCACGCATCCGCATCTGCCGGTGTGGAACGCCGAGTTGATACGCTGTCCGCAGCTGCCGACGACCCTGCCGACGCTCGACGAGCTGATCGGCATCGGCGGCGCCACCGCGGACGACGCCGCCGCACGGCTGCTCGCGTTGACCGCGCCCCATGAGACCGATGGCCCGCAAACCAGCCACGTCTTCACCTTGCACGCGGAGCTCGAGGGTCTGCTTTTGGCACCCACGCTCGAGCGCTTGCTCAACGGCTGGAAGGCGCAGGGCTACCGCCTGTCATCACTGCGACGCCTGTACGAAACCTTCGAGCCGATGGCGCTGCCGCGCTGCGAGGTCGGCATGGACCCGGTGCCGGGCCGCAGCGGTACCTTGTTGTGCCAGCGCCGGGAATTCTTGGGCGACGTCGATCTGGTTCGCGCCGCATAGCCCCGATAGCGCCCTCTGCGCCACGCTCAATCAACCTTCCGGAGCAAGCCAATGCCGAATACCAAAGTCGCCGACTTCAGCGCACCTTCGACCGCTGGAACGTTCCGCCTGTCCGAGCACCGCGGGCATCCAGTGATCCTCTATTTTTATCCGAAGGACAATACGCCCGGCTGCACGACCGAGGGTGCCAATTTTCGCGATCTGCACAAGGCATTCGCCCGCGCCGGGGCCGTCGTCGCCGGCATCTCGCGCGACAGCCTGAAATCGCACGAAGGTTTCAAGGCAAAGATGGGCTTTCCTTTCGATCTGATTTCCGATGCCGACGAAAAGCTCTGCGCGCAGTTCGGCGTGATCAAGATGAAGAACATGTACGGCAGGAAAGTCCGCGGCATCGAGCGCAGCACCTTTCTGATCGACGGCAAAGGCGCGCTGGCGCGCGAATGGCGCGGGGTCAGGGTTCCCGGCCATGTCGACGAGGTGCTCGAAGCGGTCAAGGCGCTCTAGCGCATGGCGGGCGCGGTACGCCCGCGCCAAGTGGCGGCGGCGGCGTCCGTGTCCCCTTCTCACCACAACCGATGCGGTTGACACGCCCCGGCACCTACAATAGCTTGTGTTTTCGGCGCCAGCTGTTCTACGATGGGGCCGATAACCACCGATTGAGCCAAGCCCGAAGGAGGCCCATGGTCGAGCGCAAACTTCGTCTCGCGCCCCAAGTCACCAAGATCAGCAAGACCCCTTCCTCCAAGCTGTTCGTGCTCGACACCAACGTGCTGATGCACGATCCGACCAGCCTGTTCCGCTTCGAAGAGCACGACATCTTCCTGCCGATCCTCACGCTCGAGGAACTCGACAACAACAAGAAAGGCGTTACCGAAGTCGCGCGCAACGCGAGACAGGCATCGCGCTATCTCGACGAGCTGGTCACCGCCGCAATCGCCATCAGCGACGGCAGCCTTGCCGCAGGCATCCCGCTGAAGCCGCAGAGCGGCGGCGCGGCGACCGGGCGGCTCTTCCTGCAGACCGAGGCGATCTCGACGACCTTGCCGCCGTCCCTCGCCGGCGGCAAGGCCGACAACCAGATCATCGCCGTCGTCATGCACCTGTCGCAGGCGCAGCCGAAGCGCAGCGTCATCCTGGTGTCCAAGGACATCAACATGCGCATCAAGGCGCGTGCGCTGGGCATTTCCGCCGAGGACTATTTCAACGACAAAGTCCTCGAAGACACCGATCTGCTGTACAGCGGCATGCGCGAGCTGCCTGCCGATTTCTGGGATCGCCACGGCAAGGCAATGGAGTCCTGGCAGCAGGGCGGCAACACCTACTACCGCGTCACCGGCCCGCTCTGCCACAGCCTTCTGGTCAACGAATTCGTCTACCTCGAGGGCAAGGGCCCGGGGGAGACCCCGCTGTACGCAATGGTGAGGGAAGTCACCGGCCGCACGGCGCTGCTGCAGACGCTTAAAGATTATACGCACCAGAAGAACAACGTCTGGGGCATCACCGCGCGCAACCGCGAGCAGAATTTCGCGCTCAATCTGCTGATGAATCCCGACATCGACTTCGTCACGCTGCTCGGCCAGGCCGGGACCGGCAAGACACTGCTGACGCTCGCCGCCGGATTGATGACGACGCTCGAATTCAAGGTCTATTCGGAAATCATCATGACCCGCGTGACCGTGCCGGTCGGCGAGGACATCGGCTTCCTGCCGGGGACCGAAGAGGAAAAGATGAACCCGTGGATGGGCGCGCTGGAGGACAATCTCGATGTGCTCAACAAGACCGACGACGAAGCGGGCGAATGGGGCCGCGCCGCGACGCGCGACCTGATCCGCTCGCGGATCAAGGTCAAGTCGCTGAACTTCATGCGCGGGCGCACGTTCATCAACAAATACCTGATTATCGACGAGGCGCAGAACCTGACGCCGAAGCAAATGAAAACCTTGATCACGCGCGCCGGACCCGGCACCAAGGTCGTGTGCCTGGGCAACATCGCCCAGATCGACACGCCGTACCTCACCGAGGGCAGCTCCGGGCTGACCTATGTCGTCGACCGATTCAAGGGCTGGTCGCACAGCGGTCACGTGACGCTGACGCGCGGCGAGCGCTCGCGGCTCGCCGACCACGCGGCGGAAATCCTGTAGCTGCGGACTCCGCGATGAGCTTGCCGTCGGAGCTGGCCGCCCGTGATTTGGACCGGCCCGAGGTCAGCGTCGTCGTGCCGGTCTACAACGAGGAAGCGGGACTCGCGGCATTCTGGGCGCGGCTCGCGCCGGTCCTCGCCTCGCTCGCGGGCACCACGGAAGTGGTCTTCGTCGACGACGGGAGCAGCGATGGCACGCTGGCGCAACTGCTGTCGCTGCGGCATCTCGACCGGCGCGTCCGTATCGTCAGCCTGTCACGCAACTTCGGCAAGGAAATCGCCCTGACCGCCGGCCTCGATCACGCCGATGGTAACGCGGTCGTTCCGATCGATGCCGATCTGCAGCACCCCCCCGAGGTCATCGGCGAACTCGTTGCGCGCTGGCGCGACGGCAACGATATCGTCATCGCGTTGCGTCGCGACCGCGCGACCGACGGCTTTCTGCGCCGAGCCGCGTCATCGCTGTTTCACCGCGTTTTTGCGCGACTTACGACAGTGCCGGTGACCCGCGACGCCGGGGATTTCCGGTTGATGTCGCGCGCGGTAGTCGAGGCGCTGCGCCGGCTCCCCGAGCGCACCCGGTTCATGAAAGGACTCTACGCCTGGGTCGGCTTCCGGCAGACCACGGTGTCCTATGACATCGAGCCACGGCTCGAAGGCCGGTCGAAGTATGGCGCCTGGCGCCTGTGGCGGCTTGCGATCGACGGCATTACGTCGTTCAGCTCGCTGCCGCTGAAGGTGTGGAGCGTTGTCGGGCTGGTTTTCGCGCTGGCGGCGCTGGCCTACGGCGTCTATCTGATCGTGCGGACGATCGTGCGCGGCGTCGACGTGCCCGGCTATGCGTCGCTGATGGTGGTCGTTCTGTTCCTCGGCGGCCTTCAACTGCTTTCACTGGGCATCATCGGCGAATACCTGGGACGCGTCTACGACGAGGTCAAGGCGCGGCCGCTGTATGTGGTGCGGCAGCGCATCGGCTTCGACCGCGACGACCCGGGCGCCGGCTGATCCGGCGCCGCCGATGCCGACCTTGCTGCACAGGTTTGGCCGCTTCGCGGTCGTCGGCGCACTCGCGACCGCGACGCACGCGGCGGTGTTCGCCACGGCGATCGAGGCGGCCCACGTGGAACCGGTGCTTGCCACGGCGCTGGCTTTCGTCGTTGCGATGCTGACCGGGTTCGCCCTGAACCGGCGATGGACGTTCGCCGTTCGCGATGCGCCGGCGCAGCGGCTGTGGCGCTATGCCTTCGCCGCGCTCGCGGGCCTCGCGCTCAACACAGCGATCATGTACTGCGTCGTGCACCTGCTGCACGCCTCGCCGTATCTCGGCCTCGCGGCGGCGATCGTCATCGTTCCGCCGGTGAGCTTCACGCTCAACCATTTCTGGGTGTTTCGTCAGCCAACGCCGGGAGAATGACGCCAAAGCGATGAGCTACTCGATCGAAATGCCGGTACGGCGCTATGCGACCGCTCGACACCCGAGCCGAATCGACATCGCGGCCGTTGCAGCATTCATGGCGATCTACATTGCCAGCAGCTACTTCGGCGCTGCCGGTCCGGATACGACTCGCGACGTCGCCGCGGCGCTGGCGATCCGCGACCTGGGCGCGCTGCCGCTGCATGGGCCGCTGCTCGCCGGCACTTCGCACCTCGGGCCGCTGTGGTTCTATCTATTGTCGCTGCCGATGATGCTGGCCCGCTCGTGGGTCGGCGTCGCCGTTTTCGTTTCCGTCATCGGCAGCCTGCAATTTCCGCTGGCTTATGCGGCCGGACGTCGGCTGATCGATCGACGTTTCGGCGTTCTCTGGTGCTCACTGCTGGCACTGCCAGGATGGGGAAGCTTTCAGCTGGTCGGCTTTTCGCACACCAACATGGTGCCGACCTGCAGCATGCTGGTGCTCTACGCGCTGGTGCGCCTCGCGCAGCAGCGGCGGCCGCGCTGGCTGGTGGTCGCGGCCGTCGCATTTTCACTGGCGCTGCACGCGCATCCGACGACGATCGTCCTCGCGCCGATGATCGGCATCGTCGCGCTCCTCGCGATGCCGAGCGTCGGCGCGTTGCTGCGCTGGAGCGTGCTTGCGGTACTGGTCGCTGTTTTGCCGTTCGCACCGCTGTTGACCGACCGGACCGCCGTGGCCGCCCCGCTGGCCGCGCAAGTCGCCGAGTACGTAGGCAGCACGATGCAAGCGTCCAATCTGCTCAATACCGGGCCGCTGTTGTGGGCGATGCTGGCGCGCGGCCCGCGTATCGTCGCCGACGCCTTCGTGGCGATCGTCCCCGGGGTGCCCGTGGCCGCCGTCGTCGCGGTACTCGCGCTCGAGCTGGCGGCGCTGGCCGGAGCCCTGTTCGCCGCCAGGCGCCAGCCGCTGCCCGTCGCCGCGGCTCTGCTCGCGACCGTTTCCGCCGCGGCGCTGATCGCGTGGCTGCGCCCGGCGACGCCGTTCTACATGACTTATGCGCTGCTGCCGTTCGTCGCCGCGCTCGGTGCGCTAGGTCTGTACGGCCTCTGCGCCAGCCTGCAACAGCGCGGCTCGGCGCTGATGGCCGGCATCGTCAGCCTCGCGCTGCTGTTGCATGCCTCCTTCGCCGTCGGCATCGCCGCGACCATCGCTTCGGGCGACGTCGCGCTCGACGTCGCATCGCGGCTCGACATCAAGCAGGGCGATGCGACGCCTGCGCTGGCCGAGCCCTGGTTGCCCGCGCATGCGGTCGACGCAAGCGGCGCATTCCTCTGCCGGCAGCAGGGTCCAATCGTGCTCCATGGCGCGTACGCGTACCTCGAGCACGTGTATCTCGGCTTGGATCACCGCCTGCATTGCGGCATACTCGACCTCCGTCTTGCGGGCATCGAGCCCGCCACCGGCGTCCATCTGGTCGGAATCGCGCGGCCGGCGTGGCGCGCGCTGGGCTGGACGCCGCCGATCACTCTCGGTGGGATTGGAGTGACGCATGTCGCAGAGGTGCTGTGGCCCACGCGAGGCCTGCCGCCACCCGACGGCAGCGTCTATCCTCCGCCAGCGATCGCGCCGATGCCGATGCGCACCGTCGCGGTCGATGCGACCGTGCAGGGCGACCGTGCGCTGATCGTCGCCTTCCCCTACGTGCCGTGGATGATTCCGCCGCAAATCGAGGTCAGCGCCAACGGGATTGCGCGCGCTCCGCTGACGCGCGACGTCGCCACGGCGGTCTACGCATGCCACGAATGCGTTGTCGCCGCGCCGGTCGCGTGGCATATCTCGATCGCCTCGTCGGCACCCGATCGGGTCGATGTCGTGACGATCGCGTCGCCGCGACGCGAATGAGCGCTTGCGCCGGCGCGAGACCAGGAAGGCAGTCGCTCGCGAAATGCATGGCGGTGCTCTGCCTGGCCGCGCTAGTCGCCGCCTGCAGCGAGGAACCGGCGCGTCCAGACCTCGGCCGGCTCTACCGGGTCGGCGACATCGATACGACGCCGGTCATCGTCATTCCGGGCGTATTCGGCTCGCGGCTGCGCGACCGGGTTAGCGGCGTCGAAGTCTGGCCAGGCACGTCGAACGACATCCTATTCGGCGAGTACCGGAATATCGCGCTCGACTTCGACCCCGTCACGCTGCAAGTCAGGAGCGACCAGCTCGAAGCCTATGGCATCGCCGAAACGGCGCTGGGCCGCGACTTCTATGGCCAGATTATCGACACCTTGCGCCGCTTCGGCGGTTATGTGCCCGGAACACCCGGTACGGCGGCGCCTCGGGGCGCGCGCCGCTACTACATCTTTCCGTACGACTGGCGGCAGGACAACGTCGAAGCGGCGCGCGGGCTCGATCGCCTGATCGAAGCGATTCGCCGCGACTACGCCAACCCGTCGTTGCGGGTCGACATCGTCGCGCACAGTATGGGCGGCCTGATCGCGCGCTATTACCTGCGCTACGGCACCGTCGACGTGCTCGACGGCAGCGAGCAGCAGGTTACGCTCTACGGCACGACACGCGTGCGCAAACTGGTGCTGCTCGGAACGCCGAACATGGGCTCGGCCTCGTCGCTGCACGCCTTCCTGATCGGCGAGCCAGTGGGACTCAAGCGGATTCCGCAGGAAGTGCTGGCGACGCTGCCTTCCGGCTACCAGCTGTTCCCGCACCCGCTGGTCACCTGGCTGATCGACATCACCGGTGCGCCGCTCGACGACGAGCTGTTCGACGGGGCGACCTGGCGCCGCTATCGCTGGTCGATCTTCGATCGCGCGGTCGAGGGGCGGATCCGCGCTGCGCGCGGCGCCGACGCCGACGCGTATATCGCGGCGCTGCAACGTTATTTCGATTACCGGCTCGAGCGCGCTCGCCGGTTCATGTGGGCGCTGTCGACGCCCGAGCCGGCCACGCCGATCCGCTATGTACTGTTCGGCGGCGATTGCACACTGACGCCGGCACGCCTTGCGCTGGAGTACGAAATCGAAACCCCGGTCGCGCGCCTGTACCCGTCCGACATACATCGTCCGCTGGCGGGCGTTCGCTACGACGAGCTGATGCTCGAGCCGGGCGACGGCAGCGTGACCAAGCCGTCGCTGCTGGCGCGCGAGACGCTCGATCCCAGCGCGCCTCAGAACGAGGACAGCTTCATTCCGATCGCCTACTGGTTTTTCCTGTGCGAACGGCACAACCGTCTTACCGGCAACATCAATTTCCAGGACAACCTGCTCAATGTGCTGCTGACCCGAAGTCTCCCCTGGGAAATGACGACGCCAGCTACGCATTGACCGGACACCCGTCAGCTCCGCCCCAGTGCCAGCAGGCGCAGCGTCGGCGCGTCGACCAGATCCGCCAGACCGGTTTCCAGAATGGCTTTCCTGAACTCGGCCGGCCAATTGACAACGCACGGCGCCACGGGCGAGACGCTTTCTTCCGCCGTACAGCCCCAGTGCACATACCGGCGACACATCTCGGCAGCCTCGGCTTGGACACCGGCGAGCATCGCCGAGAGTTGATTGCCCCGGTGAAGGCGCTTGCAGTACACCCCCTCGCGGACGAATACCGGCTCGGCGACTCGCAAGGCGCGGAGGCAGAAATCCCAGCCGCGGACATGCTTGTACTCGTGAAACCCACCAAGCGAGTGAAACAGCTCGCGCGACACGAACAGATTGCCGGACGAGCCCGCGATATTCTGCGTCATCAGCGCAAATCCTATCGTCGGCGCGGCACCCGCGTCGCCTACTGCGCAGCGAAGATCGTAGACATAGCGGTTGTGCAGCGGATCGATGTAATTGCCTTCCGCATCGACGCACTCCGTTGACGAAAATCCCCACTGCGCGCCGGTACCCGCGATATTCGCTGCCATCCGGCGCAGACGATCTTCGTGCATGAAATCGTCGGAGTTCAGCAGACAGATGAACGCTCCGGTCGCCATCCCGGCGGCTTCATTGACCGTCTCGGGCGCGCCGCGGCGCATCCGTTCGACAAAACGATGCGGGAACGGCGAGTCGTCCAGGCATCGCCGGATCGCCTCGGCCGAGCCATCGTCCGAACCGTCGTCGATCACGACCACTTCCACCTGGCGATAGGTTTGCCGGAAGACGGACCGCAAGGCGGCTTCGACATACGCCACGTGGTTTCGACAGGGCACGACGACGCTCACGAGCGGCGCATCGAGACTCGCCGTCCTCGCGCGCACGGCCTGTTGTGCGAGATAGCCGCCGCCGCGTCCGGATATCGCGTCCGGTCCGGCGGGCGCCTCGTCTGCCAGGATCGTCGAAAGGAATCTGCGGTAAGGCGCCGACTTCCAGCCCGTCAGGTCCAGGGCCGCGAGAATGTGCGTCTTTGCCAGGCCGCGGTCACCACGCTCGCGGCACAGGTCCGCTAGCATGTACCGCGCGTCGTGCCGTCCGGGATCGTTCTCGAGCGCGGCTTCATAGTCTCGAATTGCCTGGTCATAGCGGCGACCGTGTCGGTGCGCCAGCGCGCGCGCGATGAGCTCTGTGTGTCGCTCGCCGGCAGCGGTCGCCCGAGGCGCGTTCGCCGCGGACATCTTTCCGTGGCATTCCTTGAAGCGCAATCCGCTTCCGCAGGGACAGGGTTGATTGCGCGCGGGCTCACTCATCGATCGTGTATCTGGCGTGTTCGTGTCAGGACGGTGTCCACGAGATGGCGGCCGGTGGTTCGCAGATCATGGTGTCGTCGCACGTCGTCTAACGCCGCCTGGGCAATTGCCGAGCGCAGCACGGGAGACGCCACGAGTTTCTCGAGCGCGCCGATCCACGCGCCCGCATCGTTCTCGACCAGCACCCCCGTCCTTCCGTCATCGACCGTTTCCCGGAATGGCGACACATCGCTGTACACCCCGGGCACCATGCAGCCTCCGTATTCGCGATACTTGTTGTTGGTCTTGTACTGTTCGAACGCGTCGCCGATCAGCGGCGCGATACCGATGTGCCAGCGGCGGGAAATTTTGAATTCCAGATATTTGTCGTAATCGCCGATCCAGGGATGGAATACGACATTCGGCAGTTCGCCGAGCGCGTCAGGCATCCACCCTATGAATTCGAACGTCACTCTCCGGCCGTATGCGCGCAGAAAGTGTTCGACTACCGGAACAATCAGGGTCGATACGCTCGGCCGGGGCGTCGTGGGATAACCGATGCGAACGACGTTATCGGCGGCATCCGTTGGCGGCTGGTGTCGCTGAAGAAACGTGGCGGCCTTGGCGACATCGAATCCCGGCAACACGAACTCGGCATGGATGTCCGAAAACCGCGATACGACATAATCGCGCAGCGGCTTCGACCACGTCAGGACGACGGCGGCATGCCGGACGAATGCGTCCAGCGTGTCGACTGTCGCCGGATGCCGGAAGAACTGCGCAAGTCGCTCGTCGATCTCGGGCGTGATTTCCCAGAAGTTATCGTCGACAAAATAGGCATAGCGCACGCCTTCGCGAGAGAGGTGGTCGGGCAACCACGAATAGCGCGGGAAGCACAGCCTCGACACGATGACCGGTCTGCCCGTGACTACTGTTCCAAAAATGTCCGGCGCAACCCTGACTTCCAGGGACGCAAAACCTTCGCGCAGCTCGCGCGCGACCAGATGTGTCGTCGGTATGTCGCTATCCGCGATGAGCAGCGCGCGATGCCCTCCGTCCGGTGACATCGTCAGGCCCGGCTGTCTGCCGCGTGATGATCACTGTCGATGCCGCTGGCACCGATCTGCAGAGCCAGGCGGCGGAGCTCTTCCGGCTCGAACAAGCCTGCCCAGCCGTTGTTCAGGCAGGAACGGATGAAATACATGCCCCAGGTCCGCATCGTCGGCGCCAGGGGATTCTTGCTGGCCTGTGCGCTCGAAGCCCAGCGGAAGAACTCCGTCAGCATGATATTTGCCTCGTTCATTCCACCGTCTCTGATCGCGCCGCTGATCGTATTGCTATCGTGCAGGCGGTAGTAGTAGGTCGGTGCGGGGACAAACTCGGGCTCGGCGACCCGGACCGCGCGGAGAGCAAATTCCCAGTCGTGGTTGTAGCGCAACGAGCTAAACGGCCCGATTCGGTCAAACAGCGCTCGGGAAAAGAAAAGGTTGCCGCTGGAAATCGCCACGTTGCCGCCAAGCAACGAAAACCCGACGGTCGCATGGGTGGAAGCCGCGCCAGCCACGGCCGAGAGGGTCCCGGCGCGCTTGTCCAGGCGAGGGTCGATCGGCTGGTCGCGGTCGTCGACGTATGCGGTCTGCGAAAATCCCCAGTGTGCACCGCTTGCCGCGACATGCTCGACCATCAGCGCGATGCGATCGTCCGAAAACCAGTCGTCGGAGTTCAGGATATTAATGAATGGCGCGGAGGACAGGGAGATCGCTTCGTTGATCGTCACGGTCGCTCCGCGATTCTCCCGGGCGACGAAGCGGCAGGGAAACGGCGAGTCCGCCAAAGTGCGACGCGCTATCTCCGTCGAGGCGTCGGTCGAGCCATCATCGATGACAACCAGCTCGATTTGCCGATACGTCTGCGCAAATACCGATTCGATCGCGCGCTTGACGAATCGCGCGTGGTTGTAGCATGGCACGACGACGGCCACCGTCAGCCCTGCACCATTCGCCGTACTGTTCTCCCGGCTGGACGTCGGGAAACGCAGGATGACACTATCCCTGTCGCGGTCCGCTTGTTCACCATAGGCGCGGGCGATGACTAACCCGAGGTTGTAGCGAAACATCGGAAACCGCCATGCCGTCAGATCGAGAGCCCGCAATATCAACTGCGCGGCTTCCTTGCAGTCGCCCTGCTCGAACCGCAGCACGCCGAGCATATGCAGAGCGTCGGGAACGTCGGGCGCCATCGCCACGACTTGGCGATAGATTCTCTCCGCCCGGCGGAGATCGCCTGACTGCTGTGCCGCTAACGCACTATTCATATGCCTGGCGACCGTCGTTGCGGTGTCTTCGCCCGCCACGACCGCATCAGCCAGCCGGCCGCAGCAATCCTTGTAGCGCCTGCCGCTCCCGCACGGGCATGGACCGATTCTTGAGGTGTTCGGCATGAGCTACGCTAAGGCGTTGCGCGACGGATCAACTCCCTGAGCCTTCGATGTGCAGGCGATCTGCGCCATCTGTAACCAGGGCTCGCCGGGTCGCTTCGAGGTAGACGCGTCCATGGCGTTGGTCCGGCTCGAGGTACGCTGCCTCCGCCCACTCATTCCAGGCGTTGATGAACACAAGCCGCTCGTCGCGAGGTCGAAGCGCAATCGTCTGCTCAACCAGTCCGCGCAGCCACAGCTCATAGATCTCCGGGGATGAGTTGACGAAAATCGTCGCATCGTCCTGCCGCCGTGCGGTGTTGTCCCACCCCGGCATCGCAGCGCGAAAGATCGTATAGGGGGCCGCCGGCTCGGCGAGCGAATCGAGCACCAGACGCCGATAGTCGAAGACGTTACCGCGGAACTTCGGATTCTCGACATCCAGCCTGTGCTGGATGGTCGGGCAGCGCTGCCGATGCGGAGGAAATTCGACGAGAGCGTCGAACCCGTATTTCGCCGGGTCCATCGTATCCTCGACACGGACGGCGCAAAGATAGATCTCGCCGACGCCCGCTTTCGCGCATTCTTCACGCCAGATCGACGCCGTCGCCTTTGGGTCAGGCAACTGGCCGACACGGTAGACGATGAGGAGCGGCCTGTCCCCGACCCTGACATATCGATGATCGAGAAAATAAGGGACTAGATCGCGAATGAATGCCAGATCGTCGTCACGCGAATATCTCTGCTTGATGAGGATATCTTTATCGAGGCCATCCCAGTTGCGTCCCCAGCTTTCGTTAGCCCAGCACACGCAAAATGGGAAGTCGGGCTTCCCCGAGGCGAGGACCTCGCGCAGCGGCCGATCGAGCAGCTTCCTGCCTGCGAACCAGTAATGGTAGTAGCAAAATCCATGGACGCCCGACTCGCGCGCAAGCCCGGCCTGCGCCTCGCGCACTTCCGCGAGGCGCAGGTCGTAAAAACCGAGATCGGCTGGAAGATGGGGCTGGTAGTGCCCGCGAAAATTGGGCCGTGCGCGGGCAACATTGGTCCATTCGGTGAAGCCGCGCCCCCACCAGCGATCATTCTCGGGGATCGGATGAAATTGCGGTAGGTAGAATGCGATAGCGCGCACCGGCAGCACCGGCTCGCTGTGGACGTGCGGGGCCCGGTCCAGCGCAGCTCGCGGCGATCCATCCGCCGTCGCTTCGTCGATGCTTGGTGCTTGATGCACTTTCAGTCCCGATCCACCGTCACGCCGCCGGTCGAAACTTCCTTCACAGCGGGCCGTGCAGAAAGCCGTACTGCGCCTTCAGCGCCGTCGGCGAGAAAACACCTGCTGCCTTCTGCCTCGCGGCGACACCGATCTCTTCGACGAGATCAGGATTCCGGCGGAGCTCCGCGACTGCGTCTCGTGTGTCGGTGTCGGTGTCAATCACCAGGCCATCGCGTTGGTGCTCGATGTATTCGGCGTATTGCGATTGCCTGGAACAAATGACCGGTATGCCGAGCGCCATTGCCGAAAACAGCGCGGCCCCTCTGCCCTCATTCCATTCCCGTGGGGCGTGGTAGACGAGACAATTCAGCCGCGATAGAAACCCGTGCAGCGATTCGGTGTGCCGTGATCGAAACTCAACGTCTCGCTCGGTGCCCAATTTCGTCCGGAGCCTGTTTGCACCGCGCAACAGCACCCGTGCGCCGTCGTGAACCAGGTCGAGCCACAGTTTGCTCGAGCCTCTGGGCTTGGTGGATTCGTCCCGATCGCTCACGGCGCCAACGACGAATCGCTCGGACCTGCCGTCCTCACGGGCTACTGGCGATGGCGGGAGCGCGATAGGCCTGATGCACACCCGCCCCGGCAAGCCAAATCGCATGCGCGACGAAACGGATGGAAAAACCAGCTCGATCCGGGCTCCGGTCGTCTCGTTCAGGCGTCCGATTAGATCCAGATAATGCGCGGCGCTGCCGCGCCAGCAAAAGAGAACGACGCGATCCGGATGCGCTTCCTCGAGCCAGTCGTCGACTTCCGGCATGGCATCCAGAACCACCAGCGTCCCGCCGCGCGGAAACGCGTCGACGGGGCGCAGAACGCGGCGCGACGGCACTCCCCGCCTCGCTGCAGCCGGCCGGCCGTCAAACGCCTCGTGCCAGTGCGTCACCGAGACACTGCCAGGCAAGATCTCGGCAAGCCGCGTAATGAACCAATCGTCGTCGTCCGCATTGCCTACGCCGCCGACACAATGCACGCTGCTCGTCACCGGGACGAGTTGGCGGTCATCGACGGTATCTGTTTCCGCGAGCTTCGAATGCGCCGCATCAGACACGCGCCGCTTGAGCAAGGGGAGCGCCTTCGCGCAAAGCCGCTGCTCGTCATCAGCACGGTTGTCCGTGCGAAGCGCCTGCAGAACGAGATCAAGATTTTTTTTTATGGCTGGATATTCGGGGCGGAGCTCAAGCGCTCTTCTTATCGAATACTCGGCTTCGATCAGACGCCGGAGGCCCAATTCCACGACACCCAGCATGTGCCAGGCATCATGGGTGCCCGGCGCTTTCGCGAGCACCTGGCGATAAAGCGAGCCGGCGCTCGCCAGCGCGCCGGCTCGTTGGTAGCTCAGCGCGCTCTCCATCATCGTTCCGAGCGCCACCCGATCGGCCTCGCTGAGCAGGGCCCAGTCCTCGCCCGATGGACGATAGCCGAGAGCAGCGGGAGGTGTGGCGATGTTGTTCCGTGCTATCGATCCGCAGCAGTCCTTGAAACGTTCACCGCTGCCGCATGGACACGGTCTGTTGCGGCCCACCACCGGCGATTTATTCCTCTGTACCGGGACATCCATATTCTAGTCACGCTTTCGCGCATCGACCACAAACTGGATTGCATACAACTCCTCCAGCTCCTCGATCGAATCGTACTTTACGCTTATCCGGGAAGTGTCGATCCGTCCGGACCGGTGATTGGTGACTATGCTCTGCATCGCATCCGGGTCGGTCAGCGGATCAGCGGCAACGATGTCGTAGCCGGTTTGTTCGAACAGGTCGCGCATTTCCTTCAACGTAAAGAACCGGAGATGAGTGATATCGAGCACACCGGCCCGCTGGTACTGCCAGCGCCCGCCGCCAAGCTCGTGCAACGTAGCCAGATTGCGCACATTGGGGATACTCGCCAGCACGCGCGTTCGACTGGTAATGAATTCCTTCAACTTGAGCAGCGCGCGCCACGGATCGATCAAGTGCTCCAGCACGTCGAGCAACAATACAGTCCCGATCTCCTCGTCGCCGAGGTCCTCCTTCCGGTCGAGCGCATCGAAATCCTTGGAGACGACCTTGTCGAGATATTGCCGGGCGTGAGCCGCGGCATCCGCATTCAGCTCGATTCCGATCACCCGCGTGCCGGGATATTTGACCTTGATCAGGCTGCCTGTCGCGCCGCCTGCGCAACCCACGTCCAGCACCGTGCCCGGCGGTTCACCGATAAAGCTCACGATATCCGAGCGCGCCACCTCGTGATAGGTCGGATCGAATCGCAAGCCTTCGCCGAGATATGTCTGCCAGACGTAACTATCGACCAAGATGGTAGCCTCCGGTCAGCTCAAGTCGTAGGTGATGCGTAGGTGATGCGATACGACTTCGCTCCTGACCACTTGCTGTGCGGCTGCGCGGCTGCCAAAGGCTTGTCGTTCGACAGCACGCAAACGGACTGCCCAAGCGCCGCCGAGCCGTCCACCCTACGCCCGTCGTCATAAACGATCGGCCGCGACAAATCGATGAAAGCATCGGTTGCGGTGCGAATCTCGACGATCGACATGCCGAGATGCCGAACCCAAGCCTGTATCGCATCGCGGCCGATGAATGTGTTGAGGTGCACGCGCGGCTCCCCAGCGCGCGCCGTCTTGTACGTGTCCTCGAAGATCGACCAATTGTAGTCGAATTCAAGAAACGAGAAGATAATGCGGCCGCCAGGCTTGACCACGCGCTGCGCTTCGAGCAGGTAACAGTACGTCTCCTCATGCAATAAGTGCGTGAATACCGAGAAAAAGCACGCGATGTCGGCGCTGTCGGTCGCGAAAGGGATGCGGATGTCCTCGACCCGCACGAACTGCCATTCGGGCGGGCAGCCCTGCTTTGCATACTCGAGCAGCTCGGCCACCACGTCGGTGCCCAAAAACCGACCTTCGGTCAAATAGGGCACCAGCGCCTTCGCAAGGCGTCCGGATCCGCAACCGACGTCGATTAACGTATGCGTGGGTAGAAGTCCATAGCCGATCAAGAGTTGCTTCTCAACCTCGCCAAGGGCATCGTAGCTGCCTCCGACTGCGCGCGACATCGCCTCGGGAAGTGGATAGCGCGCGATCAAGTCACGAACCAGAGCTCGATAGTCGTCAAGGAAATGGAACTTCATCTTCGCCATTGCTCACCCCGGGTTGATCGTCTTCATGCCGCCCGGATCGCAAGAGGCAGGAACCCACCCAATCCGCGCCGTCGAATCGCATCCAGAAACGGCTGTCTCGATTCAGGGTCGACGAGCACGGGATGCCGCTCGATCGACTCGAAGAACCGGGCAAGCACCTGATCGGATTCGCCGTGTCCGAGGAGGCGCAAACCGGTAAACGTATTGTGTCGATGCAGGCGATACACATAGAGCGATTCGTGGACGAATCGAATCGGCGTCAGATAGGTTGCGGACAGAATGAAATCCCAGTCGTGACAAACGCGAAACGATCCGAATCCCCCGGTTTCCTTCAATAGTTCTCGCCGAAAGCAGAAGTTGCCCGTCGAGATGGCGACATTGCAGCGAAGCAGCGCGTAGAGCGGATTCGCCATCATTTTGCAGTGGGCGATCTCGTCGCGCAGCTGGCTGACATAGGATTCGTTGCCGCACTCGACTCCGTCGTCGTCGATGAATCGTGTGGCTGAAAACACGAATCCGGCGCCATGATCGTCCATCGCCGACAGCAGCTTGGCCAGCCGGGTCGGCGCGTAAAGGTCGTCGGAATTGATGAGCGATACGATTTCACCCCGCGCAAGCGCCAAACCATGGTTAATGGCGGCGTGAGCTCCCTGATTCGGCTGGTGCACTACGGTCACTGGATGGCTCGCGCACTGTGCGGCGAAAGCGTCCAGTATCGCCCCGGTATTGTCGGTCGAGCCGTCATCGATGACTATAATCTCGAGGTCATCAAACGTTTGAGTCAAGACCGACTCCAACGCTGCACCAACAAAGCGTTCGTGGTTGTACGCGGGCATGATCACCGAGACGCGGGGTGATCGCCGTGCTGAATAACTTTCGCCTGCCTGGGGTGAGCGGACTTTTCGCACGCCGGCTGTTGCTTCGAGAGCGGCCGTATCCGCGAGAAGTTCGTGGAGACCGGGGCGCGCCGGGGCACGGACCGGAGGGGCGTCGAGTGCCGAGGCAATCGCCTCCAGGTACGCGCGTCCATAGCGCTGGTCCGGCTCGAGGTGACAACCCTCTCCCCATTCGTTCCAGGCATTGATGAATATCATCCTCTCATCGCCTTGATGGCGAACCCGGGTTTGATGCAGAGTCTGCTCGAGCCAATAGCCGAACAGTTCCGGAGACGAACCGATAAAGGTCGTCCCTTTGTCTTGTTGGCGCGGGGTATTGTCCCAGCAAGGAATCAGGCTGCGGAATACCTTGAAATCCCGGCGTGGCATCGTGAGCAGCTGCGCGACATAGTTGCGCAGATTGAATACCATGCCGCGGAATCGCGGGTTCGTGAAGGTCATTCGCTCGTCGATGCGCTCGGCCATGTGCCCGTGCGGTGGAAACTCCACCGCTCCGTCAAAGCCTGCGGCCGAAGGATCTCCGAGCGAAGTAGTCATCGCGGCGACGGCGTAGATGTCTCCCAGGCCCGCGGCCCGGCACTCGTCGCGCCACATCGCAATGGTCTGCGCCAAGTCCGGAATGAGAGCGGGTTTGTATATCAGCAATAGCGGCCTGCCATCGACCCGGATATAGCGCGTATCCCGGAACAGCGGAACCAGCGCCCGGATGAACTCGCGACTGTCATCGATCGAGTAATGTTGAGCGATCAATACATCGTTCTCGAGTCCGTCCCAGCGGCGCGTCCAGTTCTCGTTGGCCCAGCAGACGCAAAACGGGAAGTCCGGGCGGCCGGACGACAGCATGTCCTCGAGTGGCCGCTCGAGCAACCGTTTGCCGTTGAACCAGTAGTAGTAATAGCAGAAGCCGTAAACACCGTACCGGCGCGCCAGCGCGGCTTGGCGCTCCCTGACCTCTGGCTCGCGCAAGTCGTAATACCCCAACTCGCCCGGAATATGAGGCTGGTAATGGCCGGCGAAGTTCGGTGTCGCCTTGCGAACGTTGGTCCACTCGGTGAAGCCCTCGCCCCACCAGAGATCGTTTTCGGGGATCGGATGAAATTGCGGCAGGTAAAAGGCGATGATGCGCACATCGTGCTCCGTTGAAGGCGCACCTCCCAGGTTGTCGCTCATCGAGTCCAAGGCAATGCCATTCAAGCGTTCCCCGCTTCGTCGACAACGATGCCAGGCAACCCGATGCGGCGAGCTTGTGCCGCGGAAGCAAAGAGCAACCGCAGCGGGGCACGCCCCTCGCCGGCAAGCTCGGGTATGCGATCGAGCAGCACGCAATGCGCTTCGTCGCTGCAATAGAGCCCGAGTCCCTTTGCGGTCATCGATGCAAACCAGTTGCCCGGCGATCGATCGGCCCCGTAGAAAACCACATTATCGGTCCGCGGAACAGCGCCGGACTCCAGTTCGATCATGCGCACCGTGAAGGTTGTTTGCCTCTGCTGAAGCGGGCCGGATTCCGCCCAGACCGTGACTGCGCGCGAGCCAAACCAAAGCACCAGACGTTCGACGTCGGCCCACGATGCGCCGATGTCGGCCTTGAGGACTACGATATCTAAATCGCCATCCGGCCAACGGCGATTTCCTTCCGCCGGCTCCCGCGCAACGCACCGCGGAACCAGCCGGCGCAGCACTTCGCGGCAGATGTCCTGCTCGACCCCACGCCGTTCCAGCGCCATATCGATGAGCAGGAGATTTTTGTGCGCCGCCACTTCGAGCGGTCGCAGCCTGACCGCTGCAGCAACGTGCTGGCGCGCGAGTTCCAGATCTCCACGCTGATAGTGGACGACGCCTAGCATGTGACGGGCATCGAAATTGTCGGGCTGGGACGCGACCACCGATTGATAGTGTTCCAGTGCTTCCGACAGCCGCCCGGCCTTTTGCGCCTCAAGGGCGGAAGTGAGCAGGCTGAGAATCGGCGGTGCAGCCGGCGCGGGCGCGGCGCCGTGGCATTCCTTGAAACGTCGTCCGCTGCCGCAAGGGCAAGGCGCGTTGCGCGAAACAGGGCTTTGCACCGCGACCGTCACGTTCGTCAATGGCCGCCGTGGGCGAGATTCTCGAAACGCGTGTACTCGCCGAGCCACGCGAGCGGAACCATGCCGGTCGGACCGTTGCGCTGTTTGCCGATGATGATTTCCGCGCGTCCCTTGAACTGCGTGTCCGGGTTGTAGACTTCGTCGCGATAAATGAACAAGATCACGTCGGCGTCCTGCTCGATCGCTCCCGATTCGCGCAGGTCCGACATTACCGGCCGCTTGTCGGTTCGGGATTCGAGGCTGCGGTTGAGCTGCGACAGCGCCATCACTGGCACCTTGAGTTCCTTTGCCAAGGCCTTCAGCGAGCGCGATATCTCGGAGATCTCTGTCGCGCGGTTCTCGCCTTCGCCGACCGCCTGCATCAGCTGCAGATAGTCGACGACGATGGCACCGAGTTTGCCGCCGTACTGGCGCGACAGGCGCCGCGCCCGCGCCCGCAACTCGAGGGGATTCAGCGCCGCGGTGTCGTCGATGTGGATCGGCGCGTCGTTCAGGCGCCCTAGCGCGCCGGAAAGCCGCTCCCAGTCGTCGTTCGAAAGGCGCCCGGTCCGGATTTTCTGCTGGTCCAGCTTGCCGACCGAGCCCATCAGGCGCATCGCCAACTGCGTGGCGCCCATTTCCATGCTGAAAATCGCCACCGGCATCTTCGATGTCAGCGCGATGTGCTCGCCGATGTTGAGCGCCAGGGCAGTTTTTCCCATGCTCGGCCGACCGGCAATGACGACCAGGTCGCCTTCCTGCAGGCCCGAGGTCATTCGATCGAGGTCGGTGAATCCGGTCGCGACGCCGGTGACATCGGACGGATTGTCGCGGTTGTACAGGAATTCGATGCGCTCGACGACCTGCGTCAGCAGCGGACGGATCTCCTGGAAACCCTGCTGGCCGCGCGCGCCATGCTCGGCGATTTCGAATACCTTGGTCTCGGCGTGATCGAGGATTTCGCGCACGCTGCGGCCCAGCGGATGATAGGCCGAATCGGCGATCTCTCCGCCGGCGGCAGCGAGCCGGCGCAGGATCGCGCGCTCGCGCACGATCTCGGCATAGCGCCGGATGTTGGCGGCCGTCGGCACGTTCTCGACCAGCGCGCCGAGGTAGGTCATGCCGCCGATATAGTCGAGCTTGGTCAGCGACTGCAGCGCCTCGGCCAGGGTGACGACGTCGGCCGGCTTGTTGTCAGCTATGAGCCCGACTGTCGTCTTGTACAGCAGGCGATGCGCGTCGCTGTAGAAATCCTCGGCGCCGAGGATGTCGGCGACTCGATCCGCCGCGCCGTTGTCGAGCAGCAGCCCGCCCAGAACCGACTGTTCGGCCTCAATCGAATGGGGCGGAACCTTGAGCGCTTCGAGCTCGCGATCGTTGGGCATGCGGAAGGATTCTGACTTGCGGAATGCACGGGCATTCTAGCAGTTGCCCGCCGCGCTTTGCGGTCGGCTATGCCTGCTGAATGATCAGCCGGGAGTTTACGCGCGCCGCCAAAGAAATGGGGCCGTTTCCGGCCCCAGATCGAGTGCAGCGGCGCGAACGACAGGTCAGCCGGCCTGGACCCCGGTCGTATCGCCCAGAACGTGGACGTTGATGTGTGCCACGGCGTCAGCGTGCAGCGCGATCGTCAGCGGAAACTCGCCGATGTGCTTCAACGGGCCGTCAGGCATGCGGACCATCGCCTTCTCGACCGTATGGCCAAGTCCTGAAAGCGCATCGACGATGTCGACGTTGGTCACCGAACCGAACAAGCGCCCGTCGACCCCCGCCTTTTGCGTGATCTGCACCGACACGCCTTCGAGCTTGGCGGCCCGCTCCTGCGCCTGCGTCAGCCGGTCCGCGGCCGCCCGTTCCAGCTCGCCGCGCTTTTCCTCGAGCAGCTTGAGGTTCTCCGGCGTCGCGCGCTTGGCCTTGCCTTGCGGGATCAGGAAATTGCGCGCGTAGCCCTGCCTGACCTTGACCACCTCGCCGAGATCGCCGACGTTGTGCACTTTTTCCAGCAGTATGATTTGCATGCGAGTCTCCGCTCAGTGCAGGTCGGTGTACGGCAGCAGCGCGAGAAAGCGCGCCCGCTTGATCGCGGTCGACAGCTGGCGCTGGTAGCGCGCCTTGGTGCCGGTGATGCGCGCCGGCATGATCTTGCCGTTTTCCTGCACGAAGTCCTTGAGGACGTCGATATCCTTGTAGTCGATCTGCTTGACGCCCTCGGCGGTGAAGCGGCAGAACTTCTTGCGCTTGAACAGGTTATTCCCGCGCTCGCGCTTCTTGCCATCCTTGCCTTTACCTTTGCCTTTGGCGTTTCTTCCCATGGGACGGGGCATTTGGTTTTCCTTTGGTTTCGCTCGGTGTCAGCTCTGGCTGAAACTCAAGCGGTAAGTTCGAATTCGTTGACGTGCAGCGCGACGGTAATGCCGGTGCGGTAGCGCCGCGCGAGGAAGCCACGGCAGCGCAGTTCGGCCCCGGGCGCGATGCCGGCCAGCGCCTTGGCGACCGGACCCAGCGCGACGGCGGAAAGCTCACACGCCACCCGCCGTTCGCCGCCCGCCTCGATCTGCATCGACTCGTGCACCAGATGAAAATCGAGCGCCGGGACGCCGGTCGGCGTGAAGCGCAAGGCGTCACGCGATTGCATGCGCGCGTCCAGCGTCACCTGATTGGCCTGCACGTTGTCCTTGCTTCGACGAAAGCCGCCGCCTTATGCCTGCGGGGCCGGCGCGCGAGGCGTCTCGGCCCGCGGCTGCGCTGCCGGAGCCTCCGCCGCAGGCGTGCCCGTCGCAGGCGCCGCAGCGGCGGCGCCTGGCCCAGCCGGAGACAGCGATCGCGATTTCTCTTCCTTCATCATCGGCGAAGGGGTAACGGCGGCTTCGCTCATCGCGACGATCAGGTGACGGAGGACCGCGTCGTTGAACTTGAACGCGTGCTCGAGCTCGGTGAGCGTCGGCGCATCGCACTCGATGTTCATCAGGACGTAGTGGGCCTTGTGCATCTTGGCGATCGGATAAGCGAGCTGGCGGCGGCCCCAATCCTCGAGGCGGTGGATCCTGCCGTTGCCCGCCGTGACCATGGCGCGGTAGCGCTCGACCATCGCGGGCACCTGCTCGCTCTGGTCGGGATGCACAATAAATACGATTTCGTAGTGACGCATGCAGACTTGCTCCTTATGGACTGGTTGGGCGATCGAATCGCCGATGGCCTCCCCGTCTGCGGCGGGTGAGGCAAGGAACCCGAAATTATAGCGTAATTTACTTGTTCGGACAAGGGGTTGCGATAGACCATCCCCGGAGTCATTCAACGCCGGGGCGAGAGCGATGCACGCCCCACCTCGTACTGACTAAGCCGTCGCCGTATGAATCTCCGTCACCGGGCTCCCAATCCGGGGTCGAGGAATATCTCGTCGCATTCGGCCTGTAGCGCAGCGGCGATGCGCGCCGCCTCTTCAGCCTGCCTTTGGCCCGGCTGTATACCTGCGGCGGGTGCTCCCGGGCTCGAACGGGCGAGCCCAAGACGGGATCGAAAGAAAACATCCATTACCAGCGACACACCTTCGCCATTCACATCTCGATGATTCGTTTCGTAGAACATGCCACGGGACTGGGGCCCCGAGATAATCTCGAACGATGGAAAATAATCAACGGACTCCAACTCGCTGCAACACGCGTCTGCCGCCGCACGCAGAATGCTCTTCGATGCAATGGATGATTGAAGCGCGCCGCGACGTTCGTATGACGCCACCAGCATTACTGGCGAAACCGTAAGCAGAATGCGCAGCCGGGGGTTGACGCTTCGGACCCTGCCGCAGAATTTCCGCAGATCGTCGCGGCATTCCTCGTAACCCAGATTCCTGAATCGATGGACGCTGCCATCGAACGTTCCCTCGACCGTGCCCGGGCATAGCGGATAGACGAACCCCTCCTCGGTGTTCTCCCAGCATTCCGTCAACCCGAGCGTAAAGACGAAGACCGTTGCCGTATCGAAAATGGCGCGGACTCGGTCTAGATGATAAATCCGGTCCGCCCGGGCTTCCTCGAACGAAGTGAAGCCCCAGCCTACCGCCCGCGGACGCAGCAGGTCGGTCCAACGACCATCCTTCCGTTGTGCGAATTCGAAAATGGGCTCGCGGAAGCCGAATGCCTGATCGATGAGTTCACACAGCTGGCGTGTCGTATAGATGTTGCCATAGCGCGCGGAAAACAAATCATATCCATCGTTTGGGACCGGCCGTACGAGGGGGTGCCGTGTTTCCGTAGTTACGAGACGGCCGCCTCTCCGGGCGACCTCCCTGCCGAAATGTTGGGAAAAGCACGACCCCGCAGTGGCGAAATTATCGGCTGAGATGTCGAAGGTGAATTTCCGGCCCGTATCGTAGTCGATCTCCGAAAGATTTGGCGTCGAGATCTGGCTGCGCCAGAAATGGTGCGCGGGAAGCTCCTGGTATGGATTCATTTTGCCGCCCCGAGAAGACCATCCAAAGCTTCCCAGAGCATCGCCCCGTAGTGGCCATTGCCGTGCGTCAAGCCCTCTCCCAGATCTTCGCGAAGAAAGCCGCTCGCAGTGAGCGCGGCGCGCGGCGCCCCGATTACCTGGATTCCCTGCGCTTCGAGTGCCGTCCGGACGCGCGCACGGTATGCCAGGGACCACTTTAATCTCAGCAAGGGGCGAACGAAGCCATGCTCGGCGAGGAGACTCTCCAGTAGCTCTCGGCGCACGAGTCGTGCCGGGTCTTCCAGCGGCGGCGGTGGGAGAACATGCACAACCCGGGTCGATGGAAGCGATCGTTGCAACGCGGTTACTGCAAGAATTGCGCGCCGCGCGAACGAATCCACCCACCGCGCGATGTAAATACGGTCGATCGGCTGAAACGGGGGCGGCGCTAAAGGCAGAGCGTCGTCATCATCCAGCGGTGCGAAGTCGTACGGCGGATGGTTGTCAACCAGACCGATGCTGGCGGCTTCGTTACCGTGCAATACGGAGACGACAAGACCGATATTCCGAAACTGTTGCACGCACTTCTCCAACACGGGCGTGATTCGAACTTCATTTACCTTCCCGACGTTCCGCGTCGTGGTCATCTCGCCTACTTTCGCCGTGAGCACGCAAGTGACGAGTTCGGCAGGTGCCGGGAAGGTGGTCCGTTGAGGGGCGAGGGTAAACGCGTCGCCCCCCGTGTCGACATCAAACCAGCCGCGAAAGGCCTCGCCGTAGCGTTGATCTTGTGCCGCCGTGCTCAATCCCGCCCGATCGCGCCAGTCACCAAGCGCATCGAGGAGGCAGACGGCGTGACTGTGGCCGATGAGTCCTACTCGGAGGTCGCTAATTCCCATGATGCTCCGCCGCGGCCGCGGCAACGAGATCCCTCGTGGATTGCCGCTCAGATCTCGCGAAGGTAGATCGAATTAGGCTACCACGCGTGCGCAAGATAGCCAACGAGAAGTAACAAAACCGACTTCAAGCACGGGCACTGTCCGCAGACACCGTGTCCAGACTGATCCGATTGCCCGATCCGGCTGTCGTATATGCTTTCCACCTGCCGAACACTTTGGAGATTGCGATGGCCACTGCCCATGCCACCTCAGGCGAATTGATCGATATCCGGCCGTTCGGCCCGGCGCTGCCGCAGGTCGCGTCGGAGACGCTGGTGCGCGCCGAGCACCTCGAGGTCTTTCGCCTGGTCCTGCTGGCCGGCCGGTTTCTGCCCGACCATGACCATCGGCGGCCGGTGACGATCCAATGCATCGAAGGCTGCATCGAGCTCGTCACAGGCGACCGGACGCTGCCGATGCACGCCGGCAGCCTCGTCTATCTCGCGGGTGGCACGCCGCACGAGGTTAGGGCGGTCGACGATTCGTCGCTGCTGGTCACCTTGCTCGTACGCCGAGAGTGACCGTTGGCGTCGCCGGAGCACGGGCAGACACGGCCGGTCCTGACGATCGGGCACTCGACGCGGCCGATCGATGTGTTCGTGGGTCTGCTCGCCGCCAACGGCGTGACGCATCTGATGGACGTGCGCACGATCCCGAAGTCGCGCCACAATCCGCAGTTCAACAGCGACGCTTTGTCCGCGTCGCTGCGCGACGCGGACATCGCCTACACCCACGTCCCCGGCCTCGGCGGCTTGCGCCGTGCGCGGCCCGATTCGGCCAATGCGGCGTGGCGCAATCCATCGTTTCGCGGCTACGCCGACTACATGCAGACGCCGGCATTCGCCGGGCATCTCGCCGAGGTCATCGAATTGGCGAAGAGCGAGCGCATCGCGCTGATGTGCGCCGAAGCCGTCCCCTGGCGCTGTCATCGCTCGCTGATCGCCGATGCGCTGGTCGCACGCGGAATCGCCGTCGAGGAAATCGTCAGCGAGACCCGGCGAACGCCGCACAAGCTGACGCCGTTTGCGCGGGTCGATGGCGTAGCCGTCACTTATCCGGCGATCGATGCCGGGCCGGGGGATTGACGCCGGTTCGATCAAGGGCGACCTTTGGTCGGTTTGCGATGGCATGTACCGGCGCATGTGAGTGACGAATCGTCGCAATCGCGCCTTTGCCACGCGAGTCGTGGTCAGGTATTGTCCGGCGTCGAGTGATTGTGTCGATCTAGCGAACCGCCCACATGAGCGCGCCGATTCCAACTCTGTTCTTCTGCACATCGTTCTGCCGGAACGAGGCGGTGTGGCGCGCCCGGCCGCGACGTTGGCTCGACCACCATCTTGGTTTGCCGGTCGCCCACGACGCTGTCTTTGTGCTCGATGACGCTTCCCCATTCGTCGCGACAGATGACGATGTGATGGTCCTGGAAACGCTCCCGGACACCCTTCCCGCAACGCCAGCAGCATTCGTTTACCGGTTCGCTGCACGTGAGGGTCGGGCGGGCGTCATGGGTCACCGCGGATGGTGGCGAAGCTTTCTCTATTCGCTGACGATCGCCCGTCGTTACGGGTATGCGCGCATCGTGCACGTTGAATCGGATGCATATCTGCTATCGCGCCGTATCGTCGAACACATCAACGCGATCGACCATGGTTGGACCGTTTTCTGGTGTCCGCGTTACAACTGTCCGGAGCCTTCGTTGCAGGTGATCGCTTCGGATCAATTCGACGCGATGGCCGAGGTCGCGGCGCGCGGCCTCGATAAGTTGACACAGGGCATAGCCGAAATGACGCTGCCGTTCACGCACATCGAGCGCGCGTTCACGGGCAACCGTTATGGCGAGTTTCGGAAAGCGATACCGGGGTACGCCGACTTCGCGTGTCAGGTCAATTCACCAGCGATGCCCACCGTTTACCGGGCATAAGAGCAGACACTTTAGTGAGCCGGGGCGCGCTATTTGGCACCCGCCGCCGCTTGCGCTGCGCCGGTTCGCTCCTCTCCTGCCGGAGCGTAGGCAGCCAACGCCGTATCGCGCTCGGCCTTCGGCATCCGTGCCAACTCCTTCACCCGCGCATAAAACCCCGGCAGGTCACCGCCCTCGGCGGCCAGCAATCCGGCGAACTCCGGAACCTTGCGCGTGTACAGGCCGACGGCGGCAAGGCTGGCATTGTTCGGCCCTTGTGCGAACCAGTTGTCGTACGCCGGATAGCCGCCCCATTCGCGCTTGAGCGCCTCATAGTCGGCGCGCATCTGCGCAAACTCAGCGGCCTTGCCCGCACGCTTGGCGGCGGCGCTCGCATCGCTCGCGTACAAGGCCTCGAGCGAATGCTGCGTGCGGTCGATCAGCGTCCGGAATCCCTCGCGATAGCGCTGCGCGGCGGCGAATTGCGCGGTCAGCGCCGGATCGTTCTGCGCCGCGAGCCAACGCTTGAGCCCCTCCTGCTCGACCGAGACGGCGAACGACTCGTTGAACACCGTGTCATCCTTCGCATAGACGACCTGGTGCGCGAGCTCATGGAAGATCAGCCGCGCGATCTCGATGTCGGGATAGCGAATGAACGTCGACAGCATCGGATCGGCGAAATAGCCGAGCGTCGAATACGCGGGTACGCCGCCGACATGGACGTCGTCGCCGGCCGCGGCAAGCTCCGCCGCTTCGGTGCGCGCGGCCGCCTCGCTGAAGTATCCGCGATAGTTGACGCAGCCCGCAATCGGAAAGCACCACTGCAGCGGCTTCAGCGACAGCTCGGGGGCTGCGAAGACGTTCCACAGTACAAAGCGGCGATCGAGCTGGGCGTAGCGTCGGTAGCTCAGATTGTCGGGCAGCCCGAGCTCGCGGCTCGCGTAGTTGCGGATGGCGACGACGCGCTCCAGCTTTTGCTTGAGCGCCGGATCGCCGGTCTCGTCGACGACGCTGGCGATCGGTTGCGCGCGGCCGAGCAGGTCGAACTGGCCGCGTATGCCCTGCCAGTAATATTCCGCGGTCGTGCAGCTAGCAAGCAGCATCAGCACGATTGTTGCGGCGAGCGAACGTATCATCGGCGACGCAATCCCGGCAGCCAAGCCGCAAGCCGGCGCACGCCTTCGCGCAGGCGGTCGATCGCGATCGTATAAGCGAAGCGCACGTGTTCCCCGGCGCGATGCGATCCGAAGTCGACGCCTGGCGTGAATGCGACCCCGGTGTTGGCCAGCGCTTCGCGGCAGAAGGCCTCGCTGTCGAGCCCGAACGGAGAGCAGTCGGCGTAGACGAAAAAACCGCCGGTCGGCAGCAGCGGGATCGTGAAACCCAGCTCGCGCAAGGCCGGCACCAGGAAGTCGCGCCGCGCCTGGAACTCGCCCCGGCGCCCCTCGAGAATCGCCATCGTCGCCGGGTCGAAGCACGCGAGCGCAGCGCGCTGCGACAGGGTCGGCGGCGAGATATAGAGGTTCTGCGCCAGCTTCTCGAGGTCGCGTATGTGCCGCTCGGGCGCGACCAGCCAGCCGAGCCGCCAGCCGGTCATGTTGAAGTATTTGGAAAAGCTGCTGATCACGAAAATGTCGTCGGTCAAAGCCAGCGCTGTCTGCGGCCTGCCGGCGTACGAAAGTCCCAGGTAGATCTCGTCGACGATCAGCGCGCCGCCGCACGCGGCGACGGTCGCGGCGATGCGCTTCATCTCGGCGGGCGCAACGGTCGTCCCCGTGGGGTTCGACGGGGTCGCGATCAATGCGCCGCGCGTCCGTGGCGTCCATGCTCCGGCAATGACAGCAGAATCGAGCTGGTAGTTCGAATCCGGCCCGACCGGGAGCGCGACCGCCTCGCCTTCGAGCGTGCGAATGAAATGCCGATTGCACGGATAGCTGGGATCGGACATCAGGATCTGCTCGTCGCGATCGACCAGCAGGGCCAGCGTCAGCAGCAGCGCCGCCGACGATCCGGCGGTGACGACGATGCGTTCCGGCGCGACGGCCACGCCGTAATGCTCGTCGTAATGGCGCGCGATCGCGGCGCGCAGCTCGGACAAGCCCAGCGCCGACGTGTAGTAGATGCCACCGCCCTCGAGCGCGGCCCGCGCCGCCGCGAGGACCGGCCCGGGCGTCGGGAAATCCGGCTCGCCGATTTCCATGTGGACGACATCGCGCCCCGCCGCTTCGAGCGCACGCGCGGCGGTCTGCACTTCCATGACGTGGAAGGGGGCTATTTCCTGCACGCGGGTGGCAGTTTGGCGGCGGACATCCATCGGACGGATGAGAGACGAAGATGCGAAAAGGTGTATGTTAGCCGGATTCTCCGAATGGGAGCCTGTCATGCGCGCGCTGACATCAGCCATCCTGTTCCTGCTGACGTGTGTTGCCTTGCCGACCGCCGCCTCGGTGTTCAAATGCGCGGCCGAAAAAGGCGAGGTCGTCTATCAGGACGTGCCTTGCGGCCCCGGACGGGAACTGCGCAATTTCGACACCGACCCGCCGGCGCTGACCGTCATCCCTGCGACGCCTGCCGCTGCCGCCCCTGCCCCCGCAAGAAGCCGGCCGGAGCGCGCCGAAAAGCCCGGCCGCGACAGCGCGCGGCAAGACGCCGACGACCGCCGGGCGAGCGAGCGGAAATTCGTGCGCAGCGGCATGAGCGAGGCGGAAGTCCTGCAGCGCCTCGGCCGGCCCGACGTCACAACCGGCGGCAGCCAGAAATCCGGCCGGCGCTGGGCCTATCTTCCCCGACCCGGCGACCCCGACACGATGACGACCTTGACGCTGCAGGGCGGCAGCGTGACTGACGTCGACCGCAAGCTGGTGCGCTGACATCGCGGCGCCGACCGCCGCTCGCGCGGCAGTCGCTTCCGTCCCGCGCCGAGTAAGCAGTCAGTCCCGACGCTAATCTCTGTCGACGCTATAGCGGCCGGGGCCGAACGCCATCACCATCAGCATCCCGCCGATGATCGCGATGTTCTTGATGAAGTTGATCTGCTGTGCCATCGCTTCCGTCGGCGGCACCGACCAGAAATTGTGGAAGATCGGCGTGATGACGATCAGGAAGACGACGAAGGCCAGCGCCGCCCATCGCGCGCGAAATCCAATCAGCAGCGCGAGCCCGCCGATGAATTCGACGATGATAGCCCCGGCTGCCAGGACTTGCGGCATCGGCAGGCGGGCGCTCGCAATGTAGCCCGCCGTGCCTTGAAAGTCGGTGATCTTGCCGAAGCCCGAATAGAGGAAAAGCGACGCCAGCAGCACGCGGCCCAGCAGCGCCAGTATCGCCGACCCGTGATCCATGTTTGCCTCCGCTTTCGTGTGCATCGGTTGTCCATGCGGCCGGCCATTCCGGCCGCGCTTGGCCACTTCAGAGTTTGTAGGCCCGTTTGGCCAGACCGTACGCCAACTCGGGCGCGAGATCAAAAGCCTCGTCCTCGTCGATCCTGTGCTCGGCGACCAGCTGCGCGAGATAACGACAGTCGATGCGGCGCGCAACGTCGTGCCGCGCCGGGATCGACAGGAACGCGCGTGTATCGTCGTTGAAGCCGACGGTGTTGTAAAAGCCCGCGGTCTCGGTCGTCTGTTCGCGAAAACGCAGCATGCCTTCGGGGCTGTCGTGGAACCACCACGAAGGGCCCAGCCGCAGCACCGGGTAGTGCCCGGCGAGCGGCGCCAACTCCCGGGCGTATGACGTTTCGTCCAGCGTAAAGAGTATCAAGGTGAGCTTGCGATCGTTGCCGAACCGATCGAGCAGCGGCTTGAGCGCACGGACATAATCGGTCCGGGTCGGGATATCGGCGCCTTTGTCGCGGCCGAAGCGCGAGAACACGAAGGGGTTGTGATTGCGCAGCGATCCCGGATGGATCTGCATCACCAGGCCGTCGTCGAGACTCATCCCCGCCATTTCGGTAAGCATCTGCCCGCGAAAGGCTTCGGCTTCGGCCGGTGTGGTCCCGCCATCGAGCGCCTTCCGGAACAGCCGTTCGCAGTCGCCCGCCGGCAGGTCCGAGGTCTGCGCGGTCGGATGTCCGTGATCGGTCGACGTCGCCCCCATCGTCTTGAAGAATGCGCGGCGCTTGCGGTGGGCCGCGAGGTAGCCGCTCCAGCGGCCGCTGTCCTCGCCGGCAAGCTCGCCGAGACGTGCGACGTTGGCGGCGAAACCTTCGAACTCGGGATCGACGACGGGGTCGGGGCGGTACGCGGTGACGACCCGTCCCTTCCATCCGCTGGCGCGAATCTTCGCATGGTGCGCCAGCGGATCGAGCGGCGACTCGGTCGTCGCGATCACCTCGATGTTGAATCGCTCGAACAGCGCGCGCGGCCGGAATTCGGGTTTGGCGAGGCTGGCATTGATCGAGTCGAACAACCGGTCGGCAGACTCCGGCGACAGCCGCTCGCGTATGCCGAACACCTGATGGAACGCGTGATCCAGCCAGATGCGCGTCGGCGTGCCGCGAAACAGATGGTAGTTGGCGGCGAAGGTCCGCCAGATGCGGCGCGCGTCGGATTCGACCGGTCCGCCGTCGCGCCGCGGGATCGCCAGATCCTCGAGCGCGATGCCCTGGCTGTAGAGCATGCGGAACACATAATGGTCGGGCGTGATGAACAGCGCGGACGCGTCGCTGAACGGCTCGTTGTCGGCAAACCATTGCGGGTCGGTGTGGCCGTGCGGGCTGACGATCGGCAGATCCTTGACGGTCGCATAGATCGCGCGGGCGAGATCGCGCTGCCGCGGCTCGGGCGAGAACAGGCGGTCGGGATGCAGCGTCAGAGGAATCATCGTCTTGCCCGGGATAAGGATGCGTTCGTTCGCCGTGATCGTCAATCAGCCGCATCGACGGCCGCGGCGACCGTTCGCTGCGCGCCGTCGGTGACCAGCGCATCGAGGCCGCGGATGAGCTTCGCGACCAGGCGCGCGTCGCCGGGCAGGTCGTCGCCGAACACGGCGCGAACGCCCAGCAGCGCCCGCACCCATGCCGCCGGATCGCCGCGATGCTTCGCCGCGAGGCGCTTGAATTCGCCCGCCAGCGGATCGGCGACAACGATCTCACGCGCGTGCTCGTCGACGCCGCCGACGTACCGCATCCAGCCGGCGATCGCCAGCGCGATAAGGTCGATCGGGCGGCCGGCCGCGAGATTGTCGCGCACCGTACCCAAAAGCCGCTGCGGCAGCTTCTGCGAGCCGTCCATCGCGATCTGCTGCGTGCGATGCGGCAATGCGGGATTCTTAAAGCGCTGCACCAGCCCGTCCTGGTACGCGCGAAGGTCGACGCCCTGCGGCACCATTAGGCTGGTCGCGACTTCGCGCTCCATCATCCGACGCATATAGGCGACGAACACCGGGTCCGCCACGACCTGGTAGATGAATTCGCGGCCGGAAAGAAACCCCAGGTACGCGAGCGCCGAATGGCTGCCGTTGAGCAGGCGAAGCTTCATCGCTTCGTATGGCGCAACGTCGGCGACGAGCTCCGCGCCGACCCGGTCCCACGCCGGATGGCCGTCGACGAAATTGTCCTCGATCGCCCATTGCCTGAACGGCTCGTGGACGACCGGCGCGGCATCGTGCAAGCCCAGCGCCGCGTCGTTGTCGGCGATGTCCGATTCGGTCGTCGCAGGCACGATGCGATCGACCATCGTCGACGGAAAAGTGCCCTGTTCGGCGATCCAGCGCGCCAGCGCCGGGTCGCGCAGTTCCGCAAAGGCGAGAACGAGCCCCCGCACCAGCGCGCCGTTGTGCGGCAGGTTGTCGCAGCAGAGGACGGTGAAGGCGCGGCCGTGCGAGAGCCGACGCGCATCCAGCGCCCCGGCGATCAATCCGATCGCGCTCTTCGGCTGATCGGGATGGGCGAGATCGTGTGCGATGTCCGGGTGCGCGGGATTCAACGCGCCGGTCGCCGGATCGTGGCAGTAGCCCTTTTCGGTGATCGTCAACGAGACGATCCTGGTCTCCGCCTCGATCAGCCGCGTCCGGATCGCGTCGCGCTGATCGCCGAGAAACAGGACTTCGCGCACGCTCCCGATGATCCGCCGCCGCGTGGCGGCGGGACTTTTTTCCACCGCCGTATACAGCCCGTCCTGCGGCACCAGCCGGTCGCGCACGTCCGCCGAGCGCAGGCTGACCCCGCAGATGCCCCAGTCTTCGCGCTCGATCGCCAGCGCGTCGTCGCTGAAAATCGCGGTTTGTGCGCGGTGGAACGCGCCTATGCCCAGGTGGACGATGCCGATCCCGATCCGGCGCGGATCGTATTTTGGCGTGTCGACCGCGGCGGGCAGATTGTCTAGCGTGGAAAGGTCGAGCCTCACCTGGCGGCCTCGTTGAAAGCCTTCGAGAAAATCGTTGGTTGTCGTGTCGGCGTTCTGCCGCGATTCGCCTCGCGCAATCCCCGCGGCACGCGCGGGGACGCTTGCCACGGGCTCACGCGGCTACGTCAGGTGGCGGGCTGCGGATGCTCTTTCACCCGGGACACGAGTTGCGTCGGATTGACGAAGCGAAGTGCGATCAACAGCCAGGTCAGGGTCACCAGCATGTAGACCATCGCCATCGCGTCCACCGACTGTGGCGCACGCACGCCGGCGGCGAACACCGCGTAGTAGAGCGCGACGACCAGCGTCTGCGAATCCGATCCCGCAGTCAGGAACGTGAGCTCGAACAAGGCGATCGTGCGCACCAGCACCAGCAGCGATGCGGCCAGGATGCCGGGTGCGAGCAACGGCACCAGCACGTGCCAGAACATCCGCGCGGTGCTCGCGCCGAAAACGCGTGCTGCCGACTCGAGGTTGGGATCGATCTGCTCGATGAACGGAGTCATGACCAGGATGACGAACGGCGCGGCGGGAACGAGGTTGGCGAGGATCACGCCGTAGATCGTGCCGGCGAGCTGCAGCTTGTAGAGCACCGTCGCCATCGGTATGCCATAGGTGATCGGCGGCACCATCAGCGGCAAAAGGAAGAGCAGCATCAGCAGGCGCTTGCCGAAGAAGTCGCGCCGCGCCAGCGTGTAGGCGGCGGGAACGCCGATCAGCAGCGCCAAGAGCACGACGGCAAAGACCACCTCGACCGTGACCCACAATATGCTGCCGAGCTGGAACTCTCGCCACGCCTCGGTATACCAGGTCGTCGTCCAGCCGTCTGGCAGCCAGGTGCCAAGCCAGCGCCGTGCGAACGAGCTGGTCGCGACCGCCGCGATGATCAGGCCGATATTGATGACGAACAGCGTCATCGTGCCGAGCAGCAGACCGCGCCAGGCGCGATCGAACCACGAGCCCGCGGTGTTCATCGGTTTCGCTGTCGCGCCCATTCAGCCCTTGCCTCCGCTGACCGGGCCGCGGTACCAGAGGTTGCGCAACCCCAGGACCGCGGCAACGATGATCAGCTGGACGAAGCCCATGATCATCGCGATCGCCGACGCCAGCGAATAGTCGTATTGCTCGAAAGCGGCTTCATACGCGGCGATGGAAATGACCCGCGTCGGCCCCGCCGGCGATCCCAGCAGGACGGCGGACGGAAACACCGAGTACGCCTGCACGAAGGCGAGGCAGAAGCACATCGCGAGCCCCGGCGCGAGCAGCGGCAGATAGATGTGGCGGAATTGCGCCTTCGGATCGGCGCCCAGCGTCGAGGCCGCGCGTGCCAGCACCGGGTCGATGCCGGTGATGTACGACAGGATCAACAGGAAGGCGAAAGGGAATCCCGAGATCACCAGCGAGATCAGCACCCCCCAGAAGTTGTGCGTCAGCCGGATCGGCCCCGTGTACAGATGGATGAGCTGCAGGAACTGCGACAGCCAGCCTTTGGGGCCGAAATAGATCAGCATGCCTTCGGCGATCAGCACGGTGCCCAGGGTGATCGGCACCACCAGTATGGTCGTCACCCAGCGCTGGTAGCGCGACTTGTTGCGCATCTTGTAGGCGATCGGCAGCGCGAGGCCGACGTTGATCAGGGTCGCCGGCAGCGCGAGCTTCAGCGTCGTCCAGATCGTCGGCCAGAGGTTGTCGGTGGTGAAGAAATGCGTGTAGTTGGCCAGCGCTCCGCCGTTCTTCGGATTGAACGACAGCAGCAGGCCGTAGATGAACGGGTAGATGAACAGCAGCAGCATGAACGCCGCCGCCGGCATCACCAGCAGCAGCGTCCGGTCGAACGGCGCGCGTGCAGCGGCTGAGGTCGCGGTCGTCATCGCCGGGTTCTGCGTCAATCGAGCGGATACACGAGCGCGCGCTCGACCGGCACGTGCACACGGACGCTATCGCCTCGCGCGGTCGTGACCGGCCCGCGCACGTGCAGCATCGTGCCCGATGGGGTAACGACGTCGAGCAGCGAATCGCGGCCGCCGTATTCGACGTTCTCGACCTTGGCGACGACGATGTTGACGTCTCCGGTGTTGCCACCGACAACAATGTCGTCCGGACGGATCGCGACGGCGGCGCGGCGGACGTTGAGCGGCTGCTTGCGCATGCCGGTCAGCGCGACGTCGGGACCGGTCAGCGCGACGCGGTCCCCATCCTCGCGCACGACGTCGAGCTCGAGCACGTTGCGGTAGCCCATGAAGCGTGCCACGTGCAGATTCGACGGTTGCTCGTAGACTTCCTTCGGCGCGGCGATCTGCTGCACGACGCCGTCCTTCATCACGACGATGCGGTCGGCAAGCGACAATGCCTCGTCCTGATCGTGTGTAACGTAGATCGTCGCCCGGTCGAGCTCGCGATGGATGCGGCGTATCTCGGCGCGCGTCTCGATACGCAGCTTCGCGTCGAGGTTCGACAGCGGCTCGTCCATCAGGATCAGCGGGGGCTCGATGACGATCGCGCGGGCGATCGCCACGCGCTGCTGCTGGCCGCCGGAGAGCTGGCCGGGGAGCTTGTGCTCCTGGCCGATCAGCTGCACCAGCTTCATCGCATGCGCGACCTTGGCATCGGCGTCCGCGCCGGTGATGCCGCGCATGCGCAGACCGAAGCCGACGTTTTTCGCGACGCTCATGTGCGGGAACAGCGCGTAATTCTGGAACACCATGCCGAAGCCGCGCTTTTCCGGCGGCAGGGTGTCGATCCGCGTCTGATCGAGCCAGATACTGCCACCCGAAAGGCTCAGAAGCCCGGCGATGCAATTGAGCGCGGTCGACTTGCCGCAACCCGACGGCCCGAGGAGCGCGATGAACTCACCGCGCCTGATGGTCAAGGTCAGCTCGTCCAGCGCGTTGAACGCCTTGCCACCGGCGCCGGCGAAGCGGCGCGTGACGTGATCGAGCCTCAGCTCGGAAAAATCATGTTTCATCTTCCTCCCGCCGCGGCGCCGATGCGCGTCCTGGACCGTCGCCTCACTTTGTTTTCTTGGCGCCGACCTCACTATCCCAGCGCCGGAACGCTTCGACCACCGCCTTGGCTTCCAAGGTCGGCACGTGCGGATACTGGGCGAGCCAGCCTTCGTATTCGGGACGGCCGAACTCGCGGATCGCGTCCTGGCTTTCCTTCGGCGCCATCGACAGCGGAACGTTCTTCACCGACGGCCCCGGATAGAAGTAGCCCTTGTCGTAGGTCAGCGCCTGCGCCTCGGGCTTCAGCATATACGCCATCAGGTCCAGCACGACCGCGAGCTTTTCCGGCGGGACTCCCTTGGGCACCGCCATGTAGTGCGCGTCGTTGACCCAGGTCATGTTCTTGAACGGCGTGACCTTGTAGTTCTTCGGGACGATGCCGAGGATGCGCGGATTCAGGTCCCAGCCGGTCATCGTCACTGTCATGTCGCGCGAGCCTTCGCCCAGCTCCTTCATGATCGCTCCGGTGCCGGTCGTGTAGTACTCGATGCAGGTGTCGAGCTCCTTCAGGAACGCCCAGGTCTTGTCCCAGCCCTTGACCGGGTCGCGCGGATCCTTGTCGCCGAGCAGATAAGGCAGTCCCATCAGGAAGGTGAAGCCAGGCCCCGAATTGGCCGGCCGCGCGTAGCCGAAGCGGTTCGGGTTCGCCTTGCACCAGGCGAGCAATTCGGCCGGCGTCGTCGGCACCTGCTTGACCTTGTCCGGGTTGTATTCGAGCAGCGGCCCCGCGGGCATGAACGTCACGACCAGTGCCTGGCCCTGCGCCAGGTCCTGCATCTTGCGCGCCGCCGGCAGGTAGTTGTCGAGCACGGCGGGGAAGCTCGCCGCGTGGTCAGGCAGCATCTTGACCCAGAGCCCCTGGTCGATGCCGGCCGACAGCGCGACGACGCCGGTCAGCACGAGGTCGATGTCGCTGCGGCCGGCCGCCTGCATCGCCTGCAGCTTGGCCGGAAGCTCGGGCGCCGGCGCCTTGGTGAAATTGACCTTGGCGACGAGGTTCGGATGACTGGCCTGATACGCCTCGATTGCGCCTTGCGTCAACGCGAGATCGCCGGCGACGTCGACGACGTTGATCGTTACCGGACTCTTCGGAAGCTGCGGCGCCTGCGCCAGGGCCATCGCCGAGACTCCGGCCAGTAGCGCAACGGCGGTGCACAGGACGAACTGCCTGAAGCCACCGCTGGCGCACAGCGCGCCGTTTTCTGCCTTTCCTGTCCGATTGATTCTCAAAATGCTTCCCCTCGTCTCATCGTAGTCAATCGTCTTTCCCGCGAACGCGGGAACCCGGCGGCGTGTGAACTAACCACCGGGTCCCTCCCCGCTTCGCGGGGAGTAAAGGCCGCGGGATAACGCCGGCCCAAAGCCGCGCCGAGGCGCGGCTTTGCTCCGATCTCACTTGGTCTTTTGTGCGCCGACCTGCTGATCCCAGATGCGGAAC
>Ga0207686_10000200_pt1 | contig 46234 bp, 39 predicted proteins | sample KBSM24metaG_FD_184396 | JGI IMG/M metagenome (GOLD analysis project Ga0207686, IMG submission 184396) | Miscanthus rhizosphere microbial communities from Kellogg Biological Station, Michigan, USA - KBS M2-4 metaG (SPAdes) (version 2) | ecosystem: Host-associated > Plants > Roots > Rhizosphere >...
CGATGTTATTTTATATATCAACGCCGATTCAGAAGAGTTTTTGGAAGAGCCTCGCATCAGCGGGATACTGAATAAGTATGCAAAGTTTCTGCCCGTGCCGGTACAGTTTGGTACCAAAACAGAATCAGTACCCGATGGTGAAGATGCAGAAGGCAAGCCGAAGTATAAAGAAGTGGAAGTGGATAATATCATCAACAACACCACTCCCATCTGGACCAAACAACCGAATGAGCTGAAAGATGAAGACTATCTTTCTTTTTATCGTGAGCTCTATCCTTTTTCCGAAGAGCCGCTTTTCTGGATCCACCTGAATGTTGATTATCCTTTTAACCTGACGGGAGTTTTATATTTCCCCAAACTGAAAAATGATTTTGAGATCACGAAGAACAAGATCCGTTTGTTCAGCCGCCAGGTATTTATTACCGATGAAGTAAAAGATATCGTGCCTGAATTTTTATTGTTGCTGCATGGTGTCATCGACTCGCCGGATATCCCGCTGAATGTAAGCCGTTCATTTTTGCAGAGCGACAGCAATGTAAAAAAGATCAATAGCTATATCAGTCGTAAAGTAGCGGAGAAGCTGGGTGAGCTGTTCAAAAAAGATCGCAAGAGCTATGAAGAGAAATGGAATGATATCGGTCTTTTTGTAAAGTACGGCGCACTCAGTGATGAAAAATTTTATGAAAAGGCTAAAGAGTTTTTATTGCTGGAGAATACAAAGCATGAAAAATTTACACTGGAAGAATATGCGGTAAGGGCAAAAGCTTTCCAGGAAGATAAGAATGGCCGGCTTGTGTACTTGTACACCGCCGATGCTGAACGACAGGACAGCTATATACAAGCAGCACATAAAAAGAATTATGATGTATTGCTGATGAACTCGCCGATCGATACGCATTTTATTCATCACCTCGAAATGAAGCTGGAAAAAATTTCTTTGAAAAGAGTGGATGCAGATGTGATGGATAAACTGATCGAAAAGGAAGATTCTGAGAAACACAAGCTCACTGATGATGATGCGGCTAAACTGAAAAGCATTTTTGAAAAAGCGATCAACAATTCGCAAATGCATGTGGAGATCGATAGTAATCATGCAGAGGGTATGCCTGTTACCATTACCATGGAAGAATGGATGCGCCGTATGAAAGACATGAGTCGCATGGGCGGTGGTGGTGGAATGAATTTTTATGGCAATATGCCGGATACTTATAAAGTTTCAGTGAATGCGAATCATAAGTTGGTTTCTAAAATCTTATCGGCTGAAGAAGCGCAACAAACTGTGTTGGCCAAACAGGCTTTTGATCTTGCTCTTCTTGCACAAGGATTGTTGAAAGGTGCGGATCTTACTGCGTTTGTGGAGAGAAGTGTGGAGGGGCTTTGAGAGTTTTTTCTTTTGTTTGTGCTCGTACCAATGATTCCGGCTTCTTACTTATAATCCATTAATACTTTCTTTACTTTCTTTTGCTTGTGCAAAAGAAAGTAACAAAGAAAAGCACACCGGCAACGATATACAGCCGTTGCCGGACGCCTTGATTAAGCTTTCGTGCTACTGTTAACTGTGCTAAACAATTCTTATCATCGACATCGACGATAGCTGAAGTTTCCTTATTTCCCTCGATACTTTCAAAATGATTCAGTTATAATGTCGGCATTGAGGAAAATTGCTAGCGCCTTCTTTTTCGTCTTTCATAGTTCATCTGAATTTCTAAAGAATGCAAACGAAAAAGACAGCGCCTTTCGATGCTTTGCATAGCACGAAGCAAGCTGATTCAAACTACCAGTCCAATTAAGAGTGTAATTACAATTTATTAGAGTGTTCATGTGCGTTGGCCTGCCCGGCCGGCGGAGCTTCGGGCCGGGCTTGATCTTTTTGGTTCTTTTTGCATCAAGGCAAAAAGAAGATAAACCTATTCAATAAATATTATGTTCTTTCTTTTGCTTGTGCAAAAGAAAGAACGAAAGAAAAGCACACCGGCAATAATATACAGCCATTGCCGGACGCCGTGATTTAGCTTCGGTGCTACTGTTAACTGTGCTAAACAATTCTTATCATCGACGATAATTGAAGTTTTCTAATTTTCTCGATACTTTCCGTAAAATGATTCAGCTATAATGTCGGCCTTGCGGAAAATTGCCAGCGCCTTCTTTTTCGTCTTTCATAGTTCATCTCAATTTCTAAAGAATGTAAACGAAAAAGACAGCGCCTTTCGGTATTTCGAATATCACGAAGCAAAATAATTCAAACTATCAGTTCAATCAGGAGTGTAATTACAATCTATTTGAGTATTCATGTGCGTTGGCCAGCCCGGCCGGCGGAGCTTCGGGCCGGGCTTGATTTTTTTGGTTCTTTTTGCATCAAGGCAAAAAGAACATAATTCTTCAACAAGAAATAAAAGGAAAGGAGTTATATGTTCTTTCTTTTGCTTGTGCAAAAGAAAGAACGAAACCTGCCTGCCGACAGGCAGGGAAAAGCACACCGGCAATGATATACAGCCATTGCCAGACATACCGAAAGAAAAAAAGTAAGTAACCCGTCATTACTTTTTAAATCTTGTATACTTTTTGCAGCTACACTCTTGACAACCTAACTAACTATGGAATTACGATCCTTAGATACTTCTCGGTTAATGGATATGTTAGTCAAATACACTCTAGATTATACAAAAATGCTAAACGAAGGAGCTACACAAAATGAATATTTGAAATGCAAACTGGCTATAAAAGCTATTCAATCAGAAATAGAGTTAAGGCAAAACGGGGGAAAAGATTCCTCAACCTTGAAAGGTAAAGCTACCTCCTCTGATTTTTCAATTGAGGTTTAATGGTTAATGGTTTTTGATTAGCGCCCCGCAATCTTGCGGGGCTTTGTTATTTACAGACTTGTCCCAACTCGTATATAGTTACCAAATTAAATTAGCGGTTCGCTAATTTCGGCGTAGACTACAGCAAAATCATTTTACTTCTGAACCTTGTTGATGACTGCACCCAATAGATCAACCACTTCTTGCTGGATAATGCCGATCTGTTCAATTTCTTCTCCTGCTCTCCAATGTCCTCCTTCTTTTATAAGAGTAAGTCGTTTCGTGCCCTTGCCCGATTGTAACAGCACATCGTAGGTGCCGGTAAGCTGTCCGTCCCACGAAATGGTTTCGGCAAGAGCAGCTTTGTAAAATACATTGTTGTGTGAGAAGCTGGTTGTAAATACCAGGTGGTCGGCTACATCTGGTCCGCCTGTGACGAGTTGGTAGTCCATAACGGTTGAGTTTAGATTCTTAAGTTAGGAAAAAAATTTGTTGGCTTTGAAATTGATTGATGAACGGAGCTTGAATTGATCTCCATAACCTGCCTATCTCTCCCGTTTATTGTTTTGTTGTCACCATTATCAAAGCCAACTTATTTGCCCAGATAGGCCATGGCATAATAAAATACTATCTTTAAAAATCTCTAGTTTTATCCTGATTTAAATTTTCAACTCAACTAACTAACATGAAAGCGATCTTTTTGTTTGTGATTGTGGTCATAGCTTGTTATGGATGTGATTCTAAAAAAGATTCACCCGCTGCTAAAAATGTTTTAGCATCTGCAGACATACAAATAAAAACTGCCTTATTAGCTGCGCCCAAAGAAAAGAGAGATAGTTGTACAGTGCTTGGCTATTCGCCGGATAAACAAGTCATCGTTTTAAAACAAGGAACAAATGAAATGATATGTCTGGCAGATAATCCAGATGAGCCTGACTTTTCTGTGGCTTGTTATGTAAAGGACCTGGAACCTTTTATGCAAAGGGGTCGTGAACTGAGAAAGCAGGGCATTAAAGATGATTCGTTATTTAATGAACGGGAGAAAGAAGTAAAAGCTGGTACCCTGCAAATGCCTAAACAACCTGCAGCATTGTATGTCTACTCTGCAAAGGACCAGGATTATAATTCGGCCACCGGTGAAGTAAAGAATGGTTACCTGCGTTCTGTAATTTATATTCCATATGCCACAACAGCAAGTACGGGATTATCGGAAAAAGAACCAGGCCATGGAATGCCATGGATCATGAATCCCGGAACACACGGTGCACATATTATGATCGATCCCTGATTATTTTAAATTATAAGTGATGAATGTTGAATGCTTTCCGTGATTCAACATTCATCATTACCTGTTCCACTCATCCCCGATTTTCACATCTGCAGGAAAATTTTTTTTTGCCGCTAACTATCTATGAATGAAGCAATTTAAATGAATTTTATATTTCTATTATCTGCTACTCCTAATAAATTAGTTGTTCTACTAATAAATTAGTAGTAACCTTGTGAAAATTATTTATCGATGCAAAAGTTGGCGAAAAGAGAAGAACAGATCATGCAGGTATATTGGGATCTTGGTAAAGCATTTATTAAAGAAGTAATCCCCAACCTGCCTGAACCGACACCACATTATAACAGTGTTGCTACAATGGTAAAGATCCTTGAAGAAAAAGGTTTCCTGGACCATGACAGTGTTGGTAATGTGTATCGCTACTTTCCAGTCATCAGCCGGGAAAATTATCAAAAACATGCGATGAAAGATATCGTGAGCCAGTATTTCGATAACTCTTATCCGCGGATGCTGGCATTTTTTGCTAAAGAACAAAACCTTACTGAAGACGAATTGAAAGAAATTCTTCAAATGATAAAAACGGACAAACCATGAATTTGCCATACATCATCAATGTCGCTGTGATCCTGCTTGCATGCCTGGCTTTTTATAAACTATTACTGCGCCGCGAAACTTTTTATAAAGTGAATCGCTTTTTCCTGATCGCTTGCCTGGCCATTTCTTTTGCATTGCCCTTGGTGCAAGTGCCGCAACAATTTTCTTTGCGCAAGCCTGCATCGAATGCTGTTATACAACAACCATCATTGATCGTAACAGAGCAGGTGCAACAGAGTCCACCGAATGTAAAACAGGATGCAAAGAACACCGACGGCGTCAACAATGCAACACAACCAGTCGCTGCCAAAGCAGAGAATTCGGGATTTTCTTTTGCTCAACTGATGACATGGTTATTCTGGATCTATTGGTTTGGTGTGATCGTGTTTGGCGTGAGTTTTCTTTTCCAACTTGTATTATTATTAGTTCGTACTTATCGCAACCCGGTGATCATTGATGGTAAATACAGGATCGTGGAAGTAAGTGGTGATAAAGCACCTTGTTCTTTTGGCAACAATATTTTTATCAATCCTGAAAAATATGAGTGGGAAACGTATAACCAGATCTTACTTCATGAAAAAATTCACATTCGTGAAAACCATACGTTTGATATTATTATTGCCGAGCTGCTGCTGATCTTTCAATGGTTCAATCCATTTGCATGGATCTATCGACGTGAGATAGAAAGCAATCTTGAATTTTTAACTGACGACCAACTGATGCAAAAAGAAAAAGTAGATAAACAAAGCTACCAGCTTAGCCTTGTGAAAGTATCGGCTCCTCATATGCCATTGAGTTTAACTACAAACTATAACCAGTCAATTCTTAAAAAACGTATAGCCATGATGAACAAAAAAAGATCAAACCTGCACACGGCCTGGAAATATTTTTTCCTGTTGCCTGTATTTGCTTTTTTAGCATGCCTGCTGAATGAGCCTGTTGCCTATAGCCAGGATAGCCAGAAAGCTGGAAAGACCGAAAAGTCTATAAAGAATCACGGTATGGAAACCGAAGGGTATTGGTTCGCTATTATCAAAGATGATAAAGTGAATATCCGCTTCAGTGATGAAAAGATGAATGATGATGAATTTGATCTCAAATCCGGTCATTCTTTTAATGCGACCATTTTTAAATTATCTGACCTGGGAGCTATCCCTAAAGGAACTTCAGGTACATTCAACATCACCCGTGAAGCGGGCAAGATGGAAATGACCGGTAAGTTTGAAGGCAATACTGGTATGGGTACTTATAAGTTCGTTGCTGATAAAGCGTTTGTTGATTACATGAACAAAGAACTGAAAGAAACGCTTGATAAAGACGAACAAATGGTTTTCTTTTTTATTAATATCAAGAAAGAATACCTGACAATGTTCAAGAACGAAGGATTTACAAACATTGAAAAAGATGATCTTATTCCTATGGCCGCCATGAAGATCGATGCAGCTTATATTAAATCCATCAAGAATTCCGGTTTTAAAGATATTGATATGGAAAAGCTGATCCCCTTAAAAGCGTTGAATGTTGATGCGGCTTATATAAAAGAGATCCGCGATGCGGGTTATAAAAATGTAACAACTGATCAGCTGGTTACTTTTAAAGCACAGGGCATTGATAAAAAATATATCGAATCAGTTCGTGAAATGAAAGGAGATAAAGGTGGCAAAGATGATGACGCGGATGATATCGTTAGTTATAAAGCAATGAACATAACTCCTGAATATATCAATTCATTCAAAGCAGTTGGAATGAACAATATTCCGCATGATGAATTGGTATCTTTTAAAGCAGTTGGTGTTACTCCTGAATATATTAAGGGATGGTATAACATGGGTTTTAAAGATATCAGTCCTGAAGAATTTGTTGGAATGAAATCCCAGAACGTGACTCCGGAATACATGAAATCATTTACTGATCTTGGATACAAGATCAAACCAGAAGAACTGGTTGCATTCAGAGCATTGGGTATCACTCCTGAATTTGTGAAAAGTTTTGAAAACGCCGGTTATAAGATCACTGATCTTGATAATGTGACTGCATTAAAATCATTGGGTATCACTCCTGAATACATTAAAAGTTTTGAAACTGTTGGTTTCAAAAATATTGATCTTGATGAGATCGTTTCTGTAAAAGCAACGGGTGTGACTCCTGAATATATTAAAGAGATGAAGTCAAAAGGATTTAATTATGACAAGTTGCAGAAGTATGTGACGTTGAAGAGTATTGATTAAAGAATCAGAACCAACTATTATTTTCTACGTTTAGATTTCGTAAGCGGTCGCAAATTGCGACCGCTATTTTATTTCCGCTTTATAGGGCAATGCATAAAATAATAAAATCTATTTTTTTGTATACTTAAACTTATCCGCAACGACTTTAAGAAGATATTCTTTTTTATCATTGTTATATTCCCAAAACATAGCACCCGCAAGATGATGTTGCTTTACATATTTACACTTCTCTTTCACAGATCGCTCATTATCATATGAGATAAATATTTTTTTCTCCGCATTGAAAAGATAAGGTGCTTTCGCTTTGGCATCCCAGTACTCTTTATAACCATTCTTATTAATAAGGCTATCTTTTAAATAAGTAAACCCACCACCCCGTGCAGATTTGAGTGCTTTTCTGTATAAGCCATTGTTATCAGTTGATTCCATTTGCCATCCTTTACCATAAAAAGCCATACCAATAACAATTTTAGTAGCCGGTACCCCTGCTGCTATAAATGCCTGTATTGATCTGTGTGCAGAATATTGATCGCTGTCACCTGAAGAAACATACAAATTAGTATGATGCCCTGAGATAGGATCCCAGCCACCGGCATAATCATAGCTCATAATATTTATGTAATCGGTATACTGTTGTACCTTATCCATTTCTGTATGATCAATATAACTCTGAGATCCGCCAACCGCAGTTGTTACATAATATTTCATCTGTGTTGTGAGACTAAGATCATTAAGGCCTTCTCTCAGTTCTTTAAAAAGAGCTGTATAATGTTGTTTGTCTTCGGGCCGGTATATGTTGCTGTCCCCGATCATGCCCGGATATTCCCAATCTATATCGATGCCATCTAAATTATATTTTGAAACAATATCCACTGCACTTAAAGCAAAGCTTCTTGTGGAAGTGTCAGTAAGTGTTGCATCAGAAAAATTTTTACTCCAGGTCCACCCTCCTACCGATATCAATATTTTCAGATCAGGATTTATCTTTTTTAATTCACTCAACTTTCGCAGGTTCACAGTATCTGTAGCTTCATTGTGAAGCCATGCACGATTATCCTTAATATCCACAAAAGCATAATTAATATGTGACAGTCGCCATACATCAATAGAATCTGTTGCGATCAATCCGCGGAAGCCACCTACGTAGCCAATGATAACTGGTTTTGCTTTAGGTTTTATAAAATTTGAGGACGCAATCATTACCGCTGTACAAAACAAAAAACTTATGTTAAAAATCGTCTCCTTCATATTTATAAATCATCTATTGCTTATTTGGCTGAGCTTGCTGCGCTATTTCAACATCCTTTGCCACATCCGGCCGGATCCGTTCCCAATGAAAAGTGAGATAAAAGTTTTCATTACTTTCTTTACCACCCTGCTGACTTAAATGAACCAGCGGCATGTTTTTATATAATGGTTTTGTAATGCTGACGATGTTATCCCAGTAGGTCAATGCCATTTGTAAATGTTTTATCGCATCCTGCTTATTGCTTTCACCGCCGCGAGTCCGATATGTTTGCAACGCAATACCCCCTTTTATTTTTTCCGCAAGGTGCAGACCAAGGTAGGACCATGCTTTTATATCAGCTACTTCATAAAGCAGGGCTTTATCTCCTGATACATTTATTTTGCTGACAAGTTTTAATGCATTGTTGCAGTCTTTCTCTAACATATCTGCGAGCATCGTTGGAGTGATCTCCTTTTTATCAAACATCGTTTTAGTCTCCGTTCGTTTTACATAATCAGCGATCGAAACATAACTTGAATCTAATGGCGGCTGTTTGATAAGACGATCAACAGAAATATAATCAACTCGTTTGGTTGTATTATCCAGCGCCATCATTCCTTCACTGTACAATGTAAAATCCCAACCACAATCGAAATAAGAAGCTAATTGTAGGGGCGTATTGCCAGCCAATGATGAAGCTGTCAATAATTGCTCGCCAGCATTTCCATATCGCCGGATAAATTCCTTTTTAAATAAGTCATCAGTAATGTTTGGATCATACATTGATCTTCCCCATAGTTTATAAAATAACCATTGTCTTTCGAATGCAAAATGCCAGGGAAGCCCAGAAGTGTCTTTTGTAAAATAATCTTTGGCCGGAATGTATGTTTCGGAACCAATGATATAACCGCCAGAATATGATCTTTTGTTTTGCAAAACGTGGTTACGAACAAAAGAAGGAACACCCCAGCGAAGACAAAAGAAATCTTCATTGCGGGCAGTCCATACAATTTTATACGCAGTTGGTTCAGGTTTAAAATAAGTATCATACAATTTTCCGCCATGCACTTTAATGAGCTTGGTAGTAGAGTGTGCATGTGACCAGTTAAATTTCAGATCGGCCCAAATTGGTCCTTCGGTAAAACCCATTGTGGCTTCTCTTTCTATCCCTTGTCTTGTCAGTTGTTCAGTTTCAATATTTGTGATTCCTAATGAACCAGTAGTGCTTGAAAAAGGAATACGATGAATGAGTTTTGATTTTCGTTTTGCCAATCGCATTCCTTCAATAATGGTTTCCCTCATCCACTCTTCCCGTTGCTGTGGGGTCATACCAGCCATGCCTTCTCCCAGTGTAAGTCCCATACCTGTAAGCCCGGGATATTCTTCCAACATTTGAGTAACACATTCACGTGTATATCTTTTTATAATTTCAGATGTGTCACCATTTACAAAATATTCATGTGTTAAATTATCCATTGCCACTTTATGTGCTTTGGCAAATTCAGGAGTAACAAAAATGTTGAAGGGAATAATATATGTTTCAATTGCTCTTTCTGTTGCCATATTGATGATCGAATGAAAAAGCCGTTGCCACTCTTTCATCTCTGCTTCATTCCACGGACTTGCTTCAGGAAAATTCTTTGGCCTGATCAAAAAAGTATAAGGATGAAGATTCCAGAGTGTAAGTGTATTGAAACGATTTACTACCATCATATCAAGGAAAGCTTTCCAATAACTGGTATCTCGGCAGGTCTGATCATGCAATTCCAACGCATAGCTATGACGATATGTATCCCATGGAAGATCATATTTGATAGCACGAAATGCAAGAAATGGTTTTTCATTTTTTATTTTACAGTTATTTAGGGAAATACCATTGCCGATATCTTCTGCCAGTGAAAGACAACCATAGATCAATCCTCTTTCATCACCACCGATGATGTTAATTGTTTGTTTTTCTTTTTTTATTGAAAAGGATTCGGAACCAAGTTTAGCCTGTAGTGAAAGATCGATTTGAAAATTTGCAGGCATATTGGATAATTTGTACCCTCTTTCTTTTAAAGCGTTTTCCAACCGTAAGGTTGCATAACCCTGCTGCGAAGAAGTCTTATCAAAATTTATAGCAACGGTTTGAGAGTTTACTGTTTGAATAAAAGCAAGGAATAAAAAATAAAGCAGGACGAGCCTTTTCATTAGATGAATTTAGGAAAGAATTTTTTCTTTTCTGAATGAAGCAACTGCTTACTCAAAATCATATCTCATTTGTTGTGCTTCACTGAGTGTAGCCAAAGAAAGTGATTGACCCAGATATTTTTTTGCTTCCGCGGGTTGATTTTTACGTTCAAAAAACACCGCACAGTTATAACAGGCTTTTGCCGCTTTTGTTTTATCGGGATCATCAATAAATCTCAAGCTTTCTGTAAGTGCAGCTTCATAATCCTGCCGGGAAATAGCCTTGCCTACCGCTTCAAATCCCCTGTTAATAAAAACCGTGCGGCTCCGCATCTTTTCACCAGGGAAAAAATAGTTCAGGTATTCCTGCCATATCTCCATTACAATGCGGTATGCGTCATCTTTCTTTACAACGATATTGGGACCTGCGGCCAATAATCCACTTGCAACTGACCGGGAAGAATGAAACCGGGATTGATGAAGATCCCTTTGTTTGATCAGCGAATCATGCGCATAAAACGAATAACTTATATCGGCTACAATATCATAATACGCCTCCCTGCTTTTGCTTCCACTGTTATCCTTTGTCACATCTACCCTTGTTTGTTCGAATGAAACATCAAAATAGCTAACTGAAATAGCATGCGAGGCTTTGTGAGCGGCTATCAAAGAGGAAATGGAACTATCACTATTTGCCAGTGTATAACCCCTGACCACTTCTGTTTCGATCCCTGTATTATCATTTATCCTTTTACCTGCCCAGTACATCATCGTGTCAATAAGCTGCAGGAATAATTGTTCTTTGTTATCGCGGTATTTCTTTGCAGCCACATTATAACTATTAAGTAAAACAATTTTTTGTGGCGGTGGATCTACTGCATAAATTGGAATGGTTCGTGAAGTATAACTAATTATGTTCTTAGGCGCCGAACAGGATGCTAGTAATAGTAAAAAAAATATTGCAAGGTGGTGCATACTTTTTGTTTGTCTGAAGTTAATATAACCTTAGGAATAACTAAAAATTGCACTTCTATTTATCCTTTAGCTCGATCCACACTGGTGCATGATCACTGGTTTTCTCCCATCCTCTTACATGTTTATCCACACCTGCACTTACAAGTTTGCGTTTTAATTGAGGACTCAATAAAAAATGATCAATTCTTAAACCGGCATCACGCTGATAAGCATTTCGAAAATAATCCCAGAACGTATATATCTTTTCTTTCGGATAAAGTTTACGAATTGCATCTGTCCATCCCTGCTCAACTAATTTTTTATATGCATCACGAATTTCTATTCTGAACAAGGCATCATTGACCCACCGCTCAGGTTTATAAACATCCAGTTCGGTTGGTATTACATTAAAATCACCGATCAATGCTACAGGAATCTTTTGGGCTAATAATTTTTTTGCATGGATGGTCAATCGTTTAAACCAACTCAATTTATACTCGAATTTCGGTCCGGGCCAGGGATTTCCGTTGGGGAGATAAAGACACCCGATCACTATATTATTTACAATCGCTTCAATGTATCGGCTGTGACTATCTTCAGGGTCGCCGGGAAGCACACGTCTTAGTTCTTGAATTTCCCCAACTCTTGAAAGGATCGCAACACCATTCCAACTTTTTTGTCCATGCCATTTAGCCGCATAGCCTGCATCATTGATTGCTTGCAAAGGAAATTTTTCATTTGGCGCTTTTAATTCCTGTAAACAAACTATTTCAGGCTTTGATTCATTTAACCAACGAAGTAAAACAGGCAGGCGTCCGTTAACACCATTCACATTATAGGTTGCTATCTTCATTTGAACCTAAAATTAGTCTACTTGATCTTTTCAAATTCTTTTTTGGGGTAAAATATGAATTACAGCATGGAGCTGAAGAAGATTTTTGCAATCAGACTGTAGTTTAACAATTGTATTTTATATATCAACTTGCTTTTGGTAATGAGAAAGAAAATGTACTTCCCTCGCCAGGTTTACTTTCAATATAAAGTTGTCCTCCATTTCTTATCATGAATTCTTTACAAAGTTTTAAACCCAGCCCGGTTCCTGATTCACTGGCCGTTCCTTTTGTCGAATAAAAATCATTGCCGTTGATCTTTTTCAGTGCTTCAGGACTGATACCGATTCCGCTATCCTCCACAAATACTTCAACAAGTGTACAATTTTCATGCACGCCTATTTTTATAGTTCCCTTTTCAGGTGTAAACTTTATGGCATTTGAGACCAGGTTGCGCAAGACAAGGCTCAGCATATCTTTATCCATAAAACCGAAAACACCTTCACTGCTTTCGCTTTCAATAGTGATCTGTTTATTTTCTGATTGCCTGCGTAACAAATGCAATGTTTCTTGTATTGAATTACCAATATCAACCCGTTGCGGATAAACAGCATTGGATTGCATTTGAGCTTTTGACCATTGAAGCAAATTATCCATTAAGCTGGTCGTATAGGTCAGATCATTTACTACCGCGGGTATCATATTTTTTAATTCCCTCGCCGTCATATTATTTTGCTGTACTTCGCTGAAGAAATTTCGCAAGGCATACATGGGTGCTTTCAGGTCATGGGAAATAATACCGAACAATTTATTTTTTAATACATTTAATTCAGTTAATTCTTCTGTTTGCTTTTCAAGAAGGCTGGCATCTTTTTTAATCTTTTCCGATTGTATTTGTATCTGTACATTTTTTTGATGCAGGACATTGTTCTTGTCAAGAATGTTTAGCTGGTAAATAGTGTTTTCATTTTTGACGAGGTATAATCCATAAAAAATAAACACGATCGAAACTCCTTCATTAACGAGGTAAAGGAATTCATTCATATTCTGGAGCTGGTAAAGAAATTGATTTAATACGACAGACAGGACAAAAAAATTAACCATTGAAAATGCTATTGTAAAGACCATGAAGGCCAGGTCTTTCAAAAAGAAAACTGCGAGAATGCCATATAAAATAAAATAAAGGTCAATGCCGAGATGCATACCATTCATGAAAATAAAACTGGCAGCCAGAGGATGCAGAATAAAATAAGCAATCAGAGCAGACTTGTGTTTGTACTGACTGTTCAGGTATAACACAAGAAGGCTAACAAGTAAAGGCAGGCAACTTAATATGCAGATCCATCCTGAAAATTTTTGATGATAAAAAAGACATGTAAAAAAAATAAATACGCCTGAGACCAATTGAAAAAAATTCAGTTGATTAAAGATTCCCAATTTGCGCAATTCATATTCTTCCATTGTCTCATTATAACCGAGTGTCTTAATTCGGTGCAATAAAGAGATCAGATTCTGTTTCTGGAAAACATTGGTTCTGCTTACACGGGGAGTTTTTAATTTACCCAGCAGGTGAAGAAGGCGGTGTTGGCTTAGTTCCATAGATTTCTATTGGATAGTGGATTACGAGAAATACAAATTAATAATTTTTTGCAAAGGTTTCTAACCAACTTCGGATTTATGTTTAAAATAGTAATTCTCCACGCTCATCTATAGTAAGTCTCCTGTGATTTTTTCTAATGACTCATCTCCCGGTCTTTTCAAATTCACAGTTGGGTTTAATATGCTTTATTAAGATATTCAAATTTGAAGAAAGCAGTTTTCATTGCCGGAAACTTGTCGCCGTATTTTATTTATAGACAACAACGACAGCATGTTTAATTATTCATTCATTATCCGCCGATTTCAGTAACTTACAAAAGGTCTTTTCAACCCCGGACTACCTGTCTGAAGACAGGCTTCTTATGAAGCGTATTTTATTATATTGTCTTTTTCTTTTTTTATTCCCGCCTGTTATTGATGCACAAACGGTGATCTCAATGAAGATTGATGGTACCATCAATCCTGCATCGGCAGATTTTATTCATAATGGTATTGAAAAAGCGGCCAATGAAAAAGCGGAATGTATCATCATTCATCTTAATACTCCAGGTGGATTATTGAAATCAACAAGAATGATCGTAAGCGATATGCTGGAATCGCCTGTGCCGGTGATCGTCTATGTTTCGCCGGCTGGTGCACAAGCAGGCTCTGCAGGTGTTTTTATTACCCTGGCTGCTCATATTGCCGCCATGGCACCCGGTACAAATATTGGCGCAGCGCACCCGGTTACATTGCAGAACCAAATGGACAGCACCATGAATGAAAAAGTTACCAACGATGCCGCTGCATTTATAAGATCAATTGCAGAAAAAAGACACCATAATATTGAATGGGCTGAAAATGCTGTTCGTAAAAGTTTTTCTTATTCAGAAACAGAAGCACTTAAAGATTCCGCAATTGATATAATCGCTAAAAACGAAGCAGAATTGTTAGCAAAGATTGATGGTAAAATAGTAGAGCTTAGTTCAGGAACTAAAACATTGCATACAGCATCTGCAATTGTGAAAGAACATAAGATGAGTATATGGGAAAAGATCCTGAATATTATCAGTGATCTCAATATTGCCTATATCTTATTCCTGCTGGGATTATATGGGTGTATGTTTGAGCTATATAACCCGGGAGCTATACTGCCAGGTATTGTTGGTGTCATTGCTTTAATACTTGCCTTGTATTCGATGCACACTTTACCGATTAATTATGCTGGGCTTGCGCTGATCATTTTCGGTGTCATCCTTTTCCTGCTGGAAATTAAAATTGTGAGTCATGGACTGCTTGCTATAGGTGGTGTAATTTCTTTGCTGCTTGGTTCCATGATGCTGATCAGATCCGACTCATCGCTGGAAATGGTAAAGATCTCACGCAGTATAATTTTTTCAGCCACGATCGTATCTGCGCTTTTCTTTTTGTTCGTTGTTGGACTTGGCATAAAAGCCCAGCGCCGCAAAGTAGTTACTGGTATTGAAGGATTAGTGGGAGATATTGGAGAAGTAATGGAGACATTATCTCCAATAGGTATTATAAAAGTGCAGGGAGAAATATGGAATGCGGAATCGCTTAGCGATACAATTAATAAGGGAGAGAAAGTAAGAATAAAAGAAATGAAGAATCTGAAACTTTTTGTAGAAAAAATAAATAACAGTTAAAAACAACACCATGCAACAATTTCCAACAATAGCAGTCGTCATTATTTTCTTTGTTATACTCATCTTATCAAGTGCAATAAAAATATTACGTGAATATGAACGGGGCGTTATTTTTCGCCTTGGACGTTTGATCGGCGGTGATGGTATTAAGGGCCCTGGGCTTATCCTGCTAATACCGGTTATTGATAAAATGGTTAAGGTAAGTCTGCGCACCGTGGTACTTGATGTACCACCGCAGGATATTATTACATCAGATAATGTTTCCATTAAAGTAAATGCTGTTGTATACTTTCGGGTGGTAGAACCCCAGAAAGCCATTGTACAGGTTGAAAATTTCTTAGCCGCCACCTCACAAATTTCACAAACCACATTACGCAGTGTACTGGGACAATCGGAGCTTGACGACCTACTGTCGCAAAGAGAAAAAATAAATCACAGGTTGCAACAGATCATCGATTCACAAACAGATCCATGGGGTGTAAAAGTTACCAATGTAGAAGTAAAACAAATTGATCTGCCGCAGGAAATGCAGAGAGCCATGGCTAAGCAAGCTGAAGCAGAAAGAGAACGCCGTTCAAAGGTAATTGCCGCTGAAGGAGAATTCCAGGCATCACAACGATTAGCTGATGCGGCAAAAATTCTTGCGAGTGAGCCTAGTGCTTTAACGCTTCGATATTTACAAACACTGCGGGAAATTGCTACAGAAAATAATTCAACAACCATATTCCCTGTTCCCATCGATTTGCTGACGCCGTTTTTGAAAAGTAGCGGGAGTAAGTTGTCATAAGAATCGTGGACCATTTAGTTAAGGCCAACTATTTGATCTTTTCAAATTCGTAGTTAGGTTTAATATGCTTGTTTAGGAACTCGCCTTTGGAAGAAGCAGCTTTCATTTCCTTATAAACTTTTTCAGGCACCTGTTTATAATCATATACACTGCCGGAAACATAGATCACCCGCAGTGTTGAGATAGTGGCATCGTATCTTATTGCAGCGACAACTGAAGATGGCATAACATCACTGGTTAAATATTTTTTATTAATGAAAATGATGCCACTTTTCAAACACTAGAAGGAAAAGAAATAAAAAAGGAACTTCTGTTTTTTTGAAGCTCCTTTTATTCACAAGAAAACTACAAATCGTCAGAGGTCTTTTAATGCTTCGATTGTTTCCCACCTGCGCAGCACACCTGCATTGGCTAAAGCAAGAAACTCTTCCCCTTTGGCAGGATCATTATTCTTAATGGTTGCGAACCTGTTCTCATGATACAGGAATTCATTCAATGCAACTGAAGGCGGTTTGCAATCGAGAGTAAAGCGTTGTCCTTTATCCTTTGTTGGATTGTAGCGGAACAAGGGCCAATATCCAGTTTTCACAGCGAGACTTTGTTGCTCCAATCCATGACACATATCATATCCATGTGCAATGCAATGACTGTATGCAATAACGATTGATGGACCCGGATAAGCTTCTGCTTCCAAAATTGTTTTGAGTGCATGCACATCATTTGCACCCATCGCAATTTGCGCTACATAAGCGCTACCATGTGCAATTGCCTGCATCGCCAGGTCTTTTTTGCCGGTAGTTTTTCCTTTGATAGAAAATTTTGCACTGGCCCCAATTGGTGATGCTTTTGATTTTTGTCCACCCGTATTGCTATAAACCTCTGTATCCATCACCAGTATGTTTACGTTCTCACCTGTGCTAAGCACATGATCTACTCCGCTAAAACCAATATCATATGCCCAGCCGTCACCGCCGACGATCCAAACAGATTTCTTTTCTAAAAATTCTGCAAGCAGATAAAGCCGCCATGCATCTTCTCTCCTCAAATCTCTTAATCGTTTCTTTAATTCATTCACATACTTACGCTGCTGTATCATTTCCGATTCACTATTCTCTGCGTTTGCCAAAATTGCATCTGACAATTCTGATCCGACTTCTTCACGTAATTCTCTGAGCAATCGCAAAGCCATTTCTCTTTTCTTATCTGTTGCGAGTTTGATGCCCAGACCAAACTCTGCATTGTCTTCAAAAAGTGAGTTGGACCAGGCTGGCCCATGGCCTTGCTCATTAGTTGTCCATGGTGTGGTAGGCAGGTTGGCACCAAAGATGGATGAGCATCCTGTCGCATTGGCAACAAGCATACGATCACCAAATAACTGTGTAAGCAATTTTAAATACGGTGTTTCCCCACAACCACTGCAAGCTCCTGAGAATTCAAATAATGGTTCGAGCAGTTGTGAACCTTTAACTGTTGCCTTATTTACTCTAGTTCTGTCAATATCAGGTAATGAAAGGAAGAAATCCCAGTTTTTCTTTTCTGTTTCTTTTAATGGCAATACATCTACCATATCAATTGCTTTATGACCGGGCTTTTCTTTACTTTCAATCGGGCAAACTTCCGTACAAAGTTTACAACCTGTACAATCTTCAACAGCAACTTGCAAAGTATATGCTTCTTTGTCTTTAAAGAATTCTTTTCCGATCGGGTCAGTGTGTTTGAAGTAAGAGGGTGCATCGGTCAAGCATTCTCTATCATAAACTTTTACTCTTATTGCTGCATGCGGACAAACAAAATAACATTTACCACATTGAGAACAGAGTTGCGGATCCCAAACAGGAACTTGTTCCGCGATATTTCTTTTTTCCCATTTGGTTGTGCCGCTCGGATATGTGCCATCAACCGGGAAGGCACTTACCGGCAGCTCATCTCCATCACCTGAAATGATTTTTGCCAAAACATTTTGTACAAACTCAGGAGCATCACCGCTGATCGGCGCTTCTATTTCTTTATTACCAATTTTGAAATCAGCATAGTTGATCTCAAAAAGGTTTTCAAGAGTTTGATCTACGGCTTTAAAATTTTTCTGCACAACTTCATCGCCTTTGCGACCATATGTTTTCTTAATGGCATTTTTAATATACTGTACTGCTTCGTCTTTTGGCATCACATTGCTGATCGCAAAGAAACATGTTTGTAAAATAGAATTGATGCGTGAACCCATACCAGTTTCTTTTGCCACTTTCGATGCATTGATCACATAAAACTTTAGTTTTTTATGAACGATCTCTTCCTGGATCTTCATGGGCAATTCTTTCCATACTTCTTCAGTTGGATAAGGTGCATTGAGTAAGAACACGGCTCCATTTTCTGCATCTCTTAATACATCATACTTTTTTAAATAATTAAAGTGGTGGCATGCAATAAAGTTTGCAGAATTAACGAGGTAAGTAGAACGGATAGGATGCTCACTGAAACGTAAATGCGATACGGTAAGTGAACCGGATTTTTTTGAATCGTACACAAAGTAACCTTGTACATAATCATCTGTTACCTCACCAACGATCTTAATCGTATTTTTATTTGCACTTACAGTTCCATCAGCGCCGAGGCCAAAGAACAATCCGCGGAAGAGGTGGTTATAGTCCAGTGAAAACTCTTTATCCCATTCCAGGCTTGTATGAGTTACATCATCATCAATACCGATAGTAAAATTATTCTTTGGTTTTTCTTTATTCAATTCATCAAACACTGCTTTTGCCATGCCGGCATTGAATTCTTTTGAAGCCAGGCCATAGCGACCACCGATCACTTTTGGCATTTTAAACTCCCAATCACTGTGCAAGGAGCTGATCACATCCATGTAAAGCGGTTCACCAATAGCCCCTGGTTCTTTACAACGATCCAGCACCGCAATTCTTTTTACTGTTGATGGAATGGCATCCATTAAATGTTTGATAGAAAAAGGTCGGAAGAGATGCACATTTACATAACCTACTTTTTCACCGCGGTCATTCAGAAAATCTGTCACTTCATGTACGGGTCCATAACCTGAACCCATTATTATAATGATACGCTCAGCTTCGGGATGTCCGTAATAATCGAAAAGCTTATAAGAACGTCCGGTCAATTTTTCAAACTTCTTCATTGTTTCTTCCACGATCTCCGGCACATGATTGTAAAAACGATTACATGCTTCACGGCTTTGGAAAAATACATCGGGGTTTTGTGCTGTGCCGCGAACATGCGGATGATCAGGATTCATTGAGCGGTGACGATGTTCATTGACTGCCTGCTCATCGATCATTTTTTTAATGACGTCATCAGGAATCACTGCCACTTGGTTCAATTCATGTGAAGTGCGGAAGCCATCGAAAATATTTAAGAAAGGTATTTTTGCTTTAAGTGTGGATGCATGTGCTATCATCGCCATATCCATCGCCTGCTGCGGATTACTGCCAAATAATTCTGCAAAGCCCGTTGATCTTGTTGCCATCACATCACTATGATCACCGAAGATAGAGAGTGCATGTGTGGCAATAGCTCTCGCTGCAATATGAAAAACAGCTGGCGTTAATTCGCCTGCTATTTTATACATGTTTGGGATCATAAGCAGCAAACCCTGTGAGCAGGTAAAAGTTGATGCTAATGCACCACCCTGTAATGCCCCATGTATAGCTCCGGCAGCCCCAGCTTCACTTTGCATTTCTATTACCTTGGGAATTTCGCCAAAAATATTTTTTCTATTATCGCTGCTCCATTCATCAGCCCATTCACCCATAGCTGAAGAAGGTGTAATTGGATAGATAGCACAGACCTCGCTTGTTTTATAAGCGATATAAGCAGCCGCTTCATTTCCATCCATGATGGAAAAAGCGTTCTTGTCTTTATGATTGGATTGCTTAGCGACTGAGGGAGTAACAGCGGTTTCCATTTCAGAGATTTTTGAGGTGAGAAATATTGCTCAAAGTACTCTGGAAGACCAGTTTTGGATTATGACATAGGTCAATCTGGAGGCTGATTGATGTGGGTTTTACTTGTTCTTCGCCTTTCATTATAGAAGAACCAGCATTATTCCTCTCTTCATCTATCTTCGTCCACATGACCTCGTGGTATTACATAAGTGTTTGGTTGCATATTATTGGCGGAGCTTTCTGGATCGGTGGCATGTTATTCCTTCCATTGGTTTTACTTCCTGGGATTAAAGATCATCCTGACAGAAAGAATTTATTAATGGCAACAGGATTGAAATTCCGTTTTTATGGATATATCGTTCTTGCTATGATGTTCATCACCGGTTTATTGAATATTTTTTTGAGAGGCCTCAGTTTCTCATTTAATTTTTTTATTATGACCCGGTATGGTCAGCTGGTTGAACTAAAAATTATTTTATTTGTTTTGATGATAACCATCAGTTTGTTGCACGATCTTATTGTCGGAAGAAAAGCAGTTGAACAAATGGAAAATCAAAATATAAAATTGATTGCCCGCTGGACAGGCAGACTGCTGCTTCTAATCTCTTTAATTATGGCTTATATCGGCGTGGTGATCTCACGAGGGGGATGATCTTTAGTTTCTTTCAATACAATTTCTCTCACTCCATCATAATGACCCGATAGTGTTAAAGCCTCTCCATAAATAATTTTTTTTCCGGCTACAAATTTTAATACCCGTTAAACAACGGGTATTAAAATGGTTTTATTCTGTAAGGATCTGTTTCTTGCTCTTATTGATTAACCAGTTTGTCTTTAAAAATAATATTGCCTTTCTCATCTTTTACTGAAAGCATGTATACCCCTTTACTAAGAGTTGATGGCAGCTCTATTGTATGAGAAATGGTACCTCCATTGTGTATAATTTGTTGTTTGTATATCACCTGGCCGTTTGCACCAAATATGTTTATCTTATAATTACCGCGGACAAGATCACTTCCCTGGAGTAAAACGATTCCATTCACTACAGGATTTGGATAAAGGCTCAATCCATGTATAGTTTTATTCCTGTTTACTCTTATTACAATACTGTAAGCTGATTTGCCATCCAGATCAGTATTTTTGATCCGGTAATAACTTGTACCCGAAAGTGGGTTTGCATCAAAAAATCCATAGTCACCATCGGATGTATTATTATACAAAGCAGGTAATGATCCAACCGTAGTGTAAGTCCGTCCATCAGCTGAACGTTCGATCTGATAACTCTTTACGTTATATTCTGTATAAACTTTCCAATCCAGTTGTATACCGTTTTGTTTTTCATAAGCTTTTATTGATCCGAACTTAACTGGCAGAACTGCTCCGATATCAGCTACACCAAATACTCCGAACGCACTAAAAGTAGCTGTTACAGTATTAGCAGTATTATCTCCACTTGTTTGAATGGGGGGCAGCCAGAAGGTACCATTATGACGACTAATGCCGATCGCTGCATTGCCTAAACCCGAAAACGTGGCTCCTTCAAGTCCAGCTCCAGCTAGCCAATTAAGGGTAAGCGTTGAATTACCGGCGCCAACAGGCCTGTCAATGATCCACATTGCATTTACAATTCTTAATAAGATAGCAGCACTAAATGCCGGACCACCTACTGTCGCATTGCTAGCTGCAGGAGAATAAGCGCTGACTGCAAAAGTGCTTGGTCCCGTGGCTGAGTTTACAATTACAGGTAAATAAATGGTGGGAGTGCCTACCGGGAAAGTATATGCAGTTGCTGCAGCAAGATTCTGGCGGACAAGACGTCCCGCACCGCTGATATCATAAACATATGAAGTGGCGTTACCCCCAGCTAGCTGGGTGGCAGGTGCTGCATTTGAAAGAGTCAAAACGTTGGGTCCTATATCTATTTTACCAGCCGTAAGTGTAAGTATACCAGATACAGTTAGATTTCCGTTCATATCTAATGTTGCCGCAGCATTATTCATTATCACGTTACCAAATGATGCAGGATCTGCATTTAACGTCGCGGTACCAACACCATCAACAGTCATTTGTCCAGCGCCGATTATGGAACCGTCAACAGTCAATGTACCTCCTCCGGTAAAATTAACCCGGGTTGTTAGAGCATCTGCAGTTGCGTCCATAGTTAGATCTCCGGTTACATGGACTGTACCTCCATTAATTTGTAAAATTGCGAGCCTGGCAGCAGTATTGCCCGGAGTTATAGCCATAGATCCAGCATTCAATGTGGAACCAGCATTTACATTAAGAATTTTATTTACGCCGGCACCGTTCTGGGCACCCGCAATCAGCACGCCACCTGTCACATTCAACGTAAAGCCACCTGAAATATTCAAGGTTTCAGTTCCATTACCAATTATAAGTGCAAGTGACCCGATAGCATTAGGCGGGGTGATATCCAGAGTTACTGTAGTTCCGAGTGAAATTGTAACTATAGTTGTTCCCGGATTCTGACCGGGATAACTGGTTGCTGCTACAAAACCAACTCCGTTACCCTGCTGCCATGTAGCCAACGTAGTCCAGTTTCCGGTTGCAACTGATATGTAAGTTCCTACTGCTTGTGCGAATAAAAAATTGCCGATGAGAATTAGACCTACGCTAAAGGATAAAACTTTTTTCATAAAAAAAGACTTTAAGGTTGAGAGAATATAATTTATTAATGGTGCAGGATAATGGACGAAGGATATTAGGATAAGGGCAGGAGTTATTTCAAAAGTATCGAAATTATGATTGCCAAAAAATAATATAAATCAGAAATTAATTTTGGGGAATCTTCGCCCCACCAAAAAAGTAGACTTTACTGATAACTATTCTCTCTCGCAAGTTTTGTTCCCTTTCTACTTTATCGAAATAAATTACATTGAATTTTTTTCCACAACAGAACTTAGATTAAAATTTTGCTTGAAATAATTAATACTGTGCAGGATAGTCAGGTAAATAATATAAAACCAAGATGCTTCAATAATAATACGCTGCATTAAATGATAGCTGCGAGTACAATTTCCTTTACCTGTCCAATTGGTATTCGGTCCTGTTTCATTGAATCACGGTAACGGATAGTAACTGTTTTATCTTCTTTTGTTTGATGATCAACCGTAACACAGAATGGAGTACCAATTGCATCCATGCGGCGGTAACGTTTACCAATGGTATCTTTTTCTTCATAAAAACAGCGGAAGGAAGACTTGCAATCATCCATGATCTTTCTTGCAATTTCCGGCAAGCCATCTTTTTTCATTAATGGAAGAACGGCCAATTTCATTGGGGCAAGCTTTGAAGGAAGTTTTAAAACGACACGACTGTCTTGTTTCTCAGGCGTACTAAGATCCTGTTCTTCGTAACAATAACTTAATACAGCCAAAAACATTCTATCCAAACCAATGGAAGTTTCAATTACATATGGAATATAATTGCCATAAGGTTTACCAGTTGCCGGATCAACTTCATTATCGAAATACTGTTGTTTCTTTTTACTGTATTCCTGGTGATTCTTCAGATCAAAATCGGTACGACTATGAATGCCTTCTAATTCTTTAAAGCCAATTGGGAAATTAAATTCAATATCGCAGGCTGCATCGGCGTAGTGAGCCAATTTGATATGATCATGGAAACGGTATTGCTCTTTTCCAAAACCAAGCGCCAAATGCCATTTCATTCTTTCTTCTTTCCAGTACTCATACCATTTCTTCTGAGTGCCCGGCTGAATAAAGAACTGCATTTCCATTTGCTCAAACTCTCTCATGCGGAAAATAAATTGTCTTGCTACTATTTCATTACGAAACGCTTTACCAATCTGTGCAATGCCAAAAGGAATTTTCATTCTTCCTGTTTTTTGCACATTTAAAAAATTGACAAAAATTCCTTGTGCCGTCTCCGGTCTTAAATAAACTTTGTTGTCTTCATCATCACTTGAAACTGTAGAACCAAATTCGGTTGAGAACATCAAATTGAATTGACGGATATCTGTCCAGTTACTTGTTCCGCTAACGGCACATTTTATTTTATTATCCTCAATTAGTTTTTTTAAACCAGCAAAATCATCCTTTGCCAGCAATGCATCCATTGCACCCAGCAGATCATCTGCCTCTTTTTCTTTTCCGCCGGTTTTTAAAAGTTCAGCATGACCTTCGATCAAATGATCAACGCGATATCTTTTCTTACTGTCTTTATTATCGATCATCGGGTCGTTGAAATTATCAACGTGACCAGAAGCTTTCCATGTTGTTGGGTGCATGAAGATGGCTGCATCAATACCCACAATGTTCTCATACATGCGGGTCATACTATCCCACCAATAATCTTTGATATTTTTTTTCAGTTCACTGCCCCACTGTCCATAATCATATACCGCCTGCAATCCATCATAAATTTCGCTACTGGGAAATACAAAACCATATTCTTTCGCATGAGAAATAATTGCCTGGAACCTATTCGAATCGTTTGCCATAGCGGCAAAGATAAGAGGCGGATAGTAATTGGAAACTATGACTTTTCGGCCTGTGCTTCCTGCACTTTCTCTTCTTCTACTTTTTGTCCATCGGGTGTTTTTGGCAGTGGTTGTTTTGAATCTATTTCAATTTTTTCTACCCACACTGCATATTTGTTCGGATAAATATTAGAACCCATTTCAATAGCATATTGTCTTGTAAACGCAGCGCCAAAATAAAGGATCATTGCTGAACAATAGACCCATAGCAATACTATAATAATAGAACCGGTAGTTCCATAGGCAGTTGTCATTTGACTATGGCCCAAATAATAACTGATCAAAAATTTGCCTCCCATAAAAAAGAATGCGGTCGTAAAAGCGCCTACCCTTACATGCCTCCATTCGATCTTTGCATCGGGCAGCACTTTAAAGATGATACCGAAAATAAAAGAAGTAATAAAAAATGTAAGAATGAGATTCGCGATATAAATTGCTACCACAGTAAGATCAGGAAATTTTCGCAACAACTCATTTAATAAAAGATCCATTGCTCCATTTATAACCAGTGAAACCAGCAAAATAAAACCCAGGCTTACAATTATTGAAAAAGAAAGAAGACGATTAATTATTAATCGCAACCAGCCGCGACCCTTTTTGGGTTTTGATTTTAATTTCCAAATAAGATTGATCGAATCCTGTATTTCTCCAAACACTGCCGTGGCGCCGATAATAAGCGAACTAAGACCGATAATAGTAGCCAGCTTACTGGAATCAGAATGCATTGTTGATTGCATTGCATCCTGGATACTTTTTGCAGCCGCTAAGCCTACAAATCCCTCTATCTGTTTATAGATGGTGCCTTCAATAATTTCACGTCCATAAAAAATGGTGGTGAACCAAATAATGATGATTAATAAACCCGGTAATGAAAAGATGGTAGAAAAAGCAAGCGAAGAACTTAGCTTAAGTATATTATCATCTATAAAGTCAGAAACAGACCTCTTCAATATACTCCATAATCTTTTTGGTGCCATAAAAGGAAAAATGGTCATATCTAAAACTTACATACATAATGCCAAAGAAAGGATGATTTGATTGATAAGGAGTTAAACGTGCTTATGAAAGATTACAAACTTATTTCAGCTTCTCATTCTGCTGATGCCTTTCCGCATCCCTGTTCGTTTTCTTTTCAATATTCTTTTGAAATGCTTCCGTTAAATTAACACCCGTTTGGTTGGCAAGACAGATCAATACCCATAACACATCGGCCATCTCATCAGCAAGGTTTTTATTCAGATCGGTTCTTTTAAAAGACTGGTCGCCATAAGTACGGGCCATAATGCGAGCCAGCTCTCCCACTTCTTCTGTTAGTATCGTCATATTGGTTAGCTCGCTGAAATACCGGACGCCAACAGTTTTAATCCATCCATCTACTTGTTGCTGGGCTTCATTTATAGTCATAACAAAATTTTTATTGAGTCTGTGCAATTTAGCATGATTCTTGACGTTTTCATCTCCCTTTTCGTGTTATCTCCGACCCTTTTGATACTATAATTATTCAATTCCAATTCTAAATTCTATGATGAATCCCTTTATCCGGAAAGCTATTCTCGTTTCTTCACTTTTTTGTATCACGTGTTTTATGCATGCACAGGTGAAACAATCACCCAAGTCAGACATAGCTACAACAGCAACTACCAAGCCCTTCAGAGTTTTAACAAATGGCAAACAAATAACTATCCAGTCAAAACAAAATTTAAAATCGCTGATGGTATGGACAGCAAGCGGACATCGTTTTGTGGAAGAGAAAGGTCTTACTACAACTTCATACTCATTTACAGTACCGGCAAAAGAAACCATCTTTTATATAATGCTCGAAACGGCGGAAGGGAAAAGATTTACAGAGAAAATGGGAGTGAAATAGCTTTATCACGAATTGTGACGAATTACACGAAATGCTAAAACACAACTCTCTTGGATTTAAATGAACTTTCGCCAAAATTGGCAATTATTCCAAGCCTAATTCCTGAAGCCTTAAGATAGTTTCGAGTTTGCAGAACGAAATTATTAATGATCATCGGCATTGCCTTTACTTCAAGAATTATTGAATCATAAATAACGAAATCAGCAGGATATCTTCTTGGTAGAATCTTCCCTTTATATTCAATCTTATAAAGTTTCTCTCTATGATATGGTATTTCCAAACTTTTAAATTCAATCTCGAGTGCGTCTTTGTAAATAATTTCTTTAAATCCAAAACCTAATTCTCTATGAACTTCCATGCATGCTCCTATTATTTTATACGATTCTTCTTTTAAAATTATGTCACTCATAATTCGTGTAATTCGTATTTAATTCGTGATAATTTACTCTCTATTCTTCGTATCAATAATGATCGTAACTGGTCCGTCGTTTAATAGTTCAACTTTCATGTCAGCTCCAAACACTCCTGTTCCTACAATTTTACCCAGATCATTTGAAAGTTGCTGAATAAATTTTTCATACATCGGGATTGCAAATTCTGACTTGCTTGCTTTTATATAAGAGGGCCTGTTCCCTTTTTTAGTAGAAGCATGTAATGTAAATTGGCTTACTGCAAGAATATCTCCGTTAATATCTTTTACCGAAATGTTCATTACTCCATTATCATCATTAAAAACTCTAAGGTTTACAATTTTTCCAGAAAGCCATTCGATGTCTTCAGCATTATCCGCATCTTCAATTCCTATTAACACAAGCAATCCATTCTCTATCTGAGAATAAATTTTATTATCAATTGTTACACTGGCTTTGCTTACTCTTTGAATAACCGCTCTCATAATTTGTACCTTTACTTTTTACAAATATATTGACCATTGATCTATGACCTCTATTGACCTGGCACCGGAAATAATTTTTCAAACGACACGCAGCGGCGGTAAGGGAGGCCAAAACGTGAATAAGGTGGAGACTGCCGTTATTGGATATTTCGATATCAATACATCACAAATTCTTGTTGATGAGCAGAAATTGGTGATCATTGAAAAACTATCCAACCGTATCAATAATGAAGGAATGCTATTCGTAAAATCACAAACCTATCGTACACAACTTGAAAATAAAGATGAAGTGATCCGTAAAATAAATGAGCTGGTGGTAAAAGCATTGGAGAAAAAGAAAAAACGCAAACCAACAAAAATAAGTAAAGCTGCAAAAGAAAAACGGTTGGATGGCAAGAAGAAAAAAGGTGATATAAAAGAAGGCCGCAGAAGAGTAGATCCTCATAATATGTAATGCTGGATGTATTTCATAAATTTACTGCCTGAATGAAGTGGAGACTGACCATTATAATTTTCCTTGTAACCCTTTCCGGAAACTTCTTAATTAATGCCTGTAGAAAAGGCCAGGAAGATATACCCGGCAAAACAGGTTTGACATTTACAGTACCTGCCGGCTTTCCAGCACCACTTTATGATTTTTCAAAAAATCCATTGACAGAAGAATGTTTTCAACTTGGTAAAATGTTGTTTTATGATGGCCGCCTTTCCAAAGATGGCAATTATCCTTGTGCATCTTGTCATCATCAAATTGCAGTATTTGGCACTTATGATCATGACCTGAGTCATGGCTATAACAATCAACATTCAAACAGGAATGCAACTCCTCTTTTTAATCTTGCATGGAAAGATGCATTTCATACAGATGGAAAATTTAAAAGTTTGGAAGATGAATGTCTTGATCCAATTCAAGCGCCAAATCAAATGGCAGAAGAGATCGGCAACGTGTTGACCAAACTTAGAACTGATGCGCATACACGCCATATGTTCAAAGCTGCATTTGGCACCGAAGAAATAACAATTGAAAGAATGGAAAAAGCCCTGGCGCAATTCACTGTGTCAATGATCACTGCTAATTCAAAATACGACCAGGTGAAAAGAGGCGAGAATGTTTACACCGATTATGAGTTAAGAGGTTACCAGCTCTATAAAACCAATTGTGCCTCCTGTCATCCTGAACCCATGTTTACCGATTATTCATACAGAAATATCGGTCTCTCAGTTAGTCCTTACTTAAATGATTATGGAAGATTGCTGGTTACGGGTAAAAAAGAAGATTCATTAAAATTCAAAGTGCCCTCTCTAAGAAATGTCTCTCTTACTTTTCCGTACATGCATGATGGCCGTTACCAAAGTTTGAATGCATGTATTGAGCATTACGGGAATAACGTTCAACAAAGTTCTACACTCGATCCACTATTGAAGAATGGGATCCATTTTAACAGCAATGAGATCATTGACCTGGTTGCCTTTTTAAGAACACTGACGGATTCTACACTTACAAAAGATCCACGGTTCTATCAAGCACATTAATTAAGCAGAAACTTTTCTTCTTCCTTTTAAAGCATCAAGTGACTTATTCTGATTTTCAATTTCTTTCTTTTGTAATTCCTGGTCTTTCATATTCTTTTCAAGTTCCTCCTGCAGCTTTTTGATCTTGCTTTCCAGTTGTATCCTGTCATCCTGAAGAGTTTTTAATTTCTTATCTGCTTTTTCAACTGTAAGAATCTGTGCACCGATCACAATCTCAAGATTTGATGCTTCCACTTCAGGCAACAGGTTATTCAAAAAGGATTTTACCTTCTCAAGCTCATCTTTACTCAACTTCGATAATGCATTAACATCATCTTTGAATATTACAAGGCTTACAATAGTTTCATCAGCTTCTTTATGGCTTTTTCGCTCTATATTAATAGCATAATCATATTTGTTTGGGCTTATTTCCCCTACTGTCGTTTCCTTGTATACCCTGAACCCTTTGTCTTTATTAAACATTCCTTTTTCTTCCTTGCCTCCATAACCTAATTTTAAAAGTTTTGCTCTCATAGCATTCTCGACTGCTTCCGCCGGATAATTATATTCCATTACAATACAGGCTTGTTTTCCTTTGTTGTATTCAACACTTCCTTCGTGGGCCTGTGCTTTTAAAAGAAATGATATAGATAAAAAGATAGTAAAGAGGACCAACTTTCTCATAGTAGTTGTTTTGGTTAAAGCTAAGATAAAGACAAAATTGATGCATGCCTTTCATCTTCCGGCAATTGCTTAATCAGGAGCCAAAGAGTACATTTGCTGAAATATCCCAAATCCTTTGAGTGGAATAAAAAAACTAGCCGGGCAAACTATATGGTATGGTGTGCCTACAATTGCCAGTCGTTTTCTCGGTTACCTGATGAATCTGAGCCTGCCATTTATTTTTTCACATGCAGGTACTACCGCCGATCTTACGCAAGTGTATGCCATCATTCCTTTTTTAAATGTGCTGTTCACCTATGGGATGGAGACTGCTTATTTTCGATTTTCACAATCAGAAGATAAGAAGAAACTATATAGTACACTTTCTCTTTCTGTTTTTTTCACAACGATCTTATTTACTGCTTGTCTTCTTTTATTTCGTCCGCAAATAGCCGATGCAGCAGGACTCAATAAACATCCGCAATATGTAACATGGATGTGCTGGATCATTTTCTTTGATACGTTAGCTACACTTCCTTTTGCAAAACTCAGACAGGAAGGAAGACCAAGAAAATATGCATTCGTCCGGGTAGCAGGTATTGTAATAAATATTCTTGTTGTTATTCTCTCGCTTGGTTTGCTTCCTGAATATCTAAAAAATAACCCGGACAGTTTCCTGGGCGTAGTTTTTGACAAAACAGATACCATCAGTTTTTATCTTTTAGGAAATGTGTGCGGCAGCATTTTTACATTTTTATTGCTATGGAAAGAATTCAAGGGTCTTGATCTTAACTTCAATACCAGGCTTTGGAAAAAAGTAATGCACTATAGTTATCCATTGATCATTGTTGGCCTGGGTGGAATGATAAATGATATGCTGAGTCGCTTAGTTTACAGGCATGTGGTTGATGTTTCACCTGTGGAGGCGGATAAAGAACTAGGAATTTTTGGAAATCTTTATCGCCTTGCTGTTTTAGTAACGGTTATGATACAGGCTTTCCGAATGGCGGCGGAACCTTTTTTCTTTAACCGGTCAACCGAAGAAAATCCCCAACGTGTTTATGCAAGAGTGATGAAATTTTTTGTCATCGCCTGTTGCTTTATGTTTCTGTTCATCGGACTTTATCGTGATGTACTTGAGTGGGTGATCACACGAAAATCAAAAGAATGGGGCGAAGGAATTTATATCGTTCCGATATTGGCCCTTGGAAATATTTTTCTTGGCATTTATTATAACCTGAGTATTTGGTATAAGTTGACCAATAAAAATATGACAGGTGCCATGATCACTTTTGTTGGGGCCGTGATCACAGTTGTATTAAACATTATCCTCATTCCAAAACTTCATTATCTCGGCGCAGCTATCGCTACTTTCAGTTGTTATTTATTTATGATGGTCATTAGCTATCTTCTGGGACAGAAACATTATCCTGTTCCTTATGCAAAGAAAAAACTCATCTCCTATCTTGTTTTGGTTGTGTTGATCTATTTGGTTCATCGCGGTTTTCTGATGCTTTATAATAATATCTGGTTTAGCATTGGTTCCGCTACTTTATTACTATTGTCATTTGCTTTTTTTGTTTCAAGGATTGAGAGAAAGGAGTTGGAGAGATTGCCTGTTATTGGAAAATACTTTGCTCCAAAAATTGCTTAATAAAGTTTCACAAACGGATTATTCATTTTCTCAAACCCAATAGTTGTCATCGGACCATGTCCGGAAAAAACTTTTGTTTCATCAGGCAATGTGAATAGCTGGGTCTGAATACTATTAAATAAAGTTTTGAAATCTCCCCCAGGCAGATCGGTACGACCAACGCTGCCATTAAATAAAACATCACCACCGATTACAAAACCACCGGGCTCATAGTAAAAACAAACACTGCCGGGTGAATGACCGGGAGTGAAACGGATCTCCATTTCGTCATTTCCGAGTTTGATGTTTGTTCCTTCTTTTAAATAGACCAGCTCTCCATCGTAATTTTCAAAAGGCATTTGCCACAATTCACCGCTTTGCGGTGCAAAATCAAGCACAGGCTTTTCTTTTTCATGGATATGAAGAGTGAGATCCCATTTTTTGGCAGCCCATTTGTTGCCAAACACATGATCGAGATGGCAATGCGTATTAAGCAGCAACACTGGTTGGAGAGCCTTTTCTACAATAAAGTTCTTTAGCTCATCTTGTTCCTGTGGAAAATAACAACCCGGATCAATAATGCAGCATAGTCCTGCTTCGTTATATAAAACGTAGGTATTTTCCTGGACGGGATTAAATGTAAATGTCTTAACGCTTAACATCGGGGGTTTTCCGTACTTTTAAAATCAAAAGAACCTCTAAATCTCTCCTAAAAGGGAGGCTTAGCAAACACACAAACCAAAAATAAGAAATGCCTTTTAGTTTGTCGTGTTTATGAATTTATGAGTGCATATTGCATCATAAAAGAGGGAATGATGATCAGAATTACAGGAAGTTAAACGGAGCGTCGCAACAGAAGTCTCATCAAGGCTCGAATGCCGACCTCAAAAACTTATAAGTCTATTGCAGCAACTATACTTTATTTAAATCCGATTTTTAATTTTTAGACGAAACAGGCAGATCTTATGAAGAAAGAATTCAGGCTTTTCCTTTTTACAGTGGTTTTCTTCTCCCTGAAAACTAATGCGCAGGTGAACTCGGTGGAATTTGGAAAGAACCGGGTGCAATACCAGAAGTTCAATTGGAAATTTTACCAGACAGAAAATTTCAATACTTATTTCAGCCAGGATGGTCTTGCTCTTGGAAAGTATGTGGCACAAGTGGCTGAAGAAGAACTGTCAAGCATTGAGGAATTTGTTGAATATGGATTGCAACGCCGTGCCAACATTGTAGTGTATAACAACTTTGATGAATTTCAACAAAGCAATATTGGACTAGGTATTGACTGGCAAAACACCGGGGGTGTCACCAAACTGGTGAATAATAAAATTATTTTGTTCTTCGATGGCAATCATGAAAACTTGAAAAGACAAATAAGGCAGGGTATTGCAAAAGTGCTTGTCGATAATGTTTTATTTGGAGATGACCTGGGTGAGTTTGCCGCTAACCAGGCGTTGCTTGATCTGCCGCAGTGGCTTACCGACGGATATATTGCATATGCAGCTGAAAACTGGAGTGCTCAACTGGATGATGATCTGAAATCTGCTTTACTAAGCGGTCGCTATAATAATTTCTACCAATTTGCTCATGAAAAACCTTTACTCGCTGGTCATTCTTTTTGGCGTTGGGTGGGTGATAAATATGGTAAAAGCAAAACAACTTATATGCTTTACCTGGCCCGCATTTATCGTAATCTGAATGCGGCTTGTAATCGTGTAACAAAAAAGAAAAAATTCAAAACGCTTTTGTCGGACTTCATAACGGAAGAAAGTCAGAAGTACCTGAAAGATATTCGTGGCAGAAGAGTGGCGCCGAAAGGTCAGCTGTCAGTGAGTGAGTTCATCAAGAAAAAAGATTATATCCGTTTCAATGCGAACCCTGTTCCGCGGAATATGAGCTATGCCGTGGTGGAATTCAAACAAGGAAAATATTCTATCGTGCTGAATGAAAATTTTACAAACCGAAAAGTGTTGGTAAAGTTCGGCGCAAGATCAAGAGAAGATGAAAAGAATCCTAACTACCCCATTATGGCATGGGATGGAAAAGGATCAAGACTCGCTGTGTTGTATTGGGAAAAAGGAGATCTAAAATTGTTTGTCTATGATCTTGTGAACAGGGTTAAGATTTCAAAAACCATTCTTGAGAAGTTCAGCCAGGTGGAGGATATGAAATACATGCTGGATGCAAATACACTTTTATTCAGCGCAGTGAAAAGCGGCCAAACAGATATTTTCGTCTATAAAATTGATAAAGGAACAATGGAGCAGGTCACGAATGATGTGTATGATGACCTGGATGCATCGTTTGTGGCTTTTCCAAATAAAACAGGGATCATCTTTTCCAGCAACAGGCCTTCGGGCACTGCTGCCAACTCTGATGATTCATTGCCACATAATCGTTATAATATTTTTTTAGTTGACAACTGGAACAAGTCTGAATTCAAACAGATCTCTCAACTTACAGATATGAAGCAGGGCGATGCCCGTCTTCCTTCTCAATACAATACTTCGCATTTCACTTTTGTAAGCAATGAAAATGGAATTGCCAACCGCTATGCTGGTTTCTTCAGAACTGAAAGAGCTGGACTTGATACCCTGGTGTTTATTGGCGGCGATGTATTGCGCAATCCGTCTTTAAAAGATGTGGATTCATTATTAAAAGAATGGGATAAACCGGATATTGATTCAGTAGGTTTTGTTTCCGTGACCCAGGATTCCACTTATGTTTTCCCGCTTACCAATTATCAAAGCAGTTTATTGGAAACAAGAACTGCCGGCGATCAGCAGCAGGTAAGCGAAGTAGTAAGACAGGGTGATTATAAATTCCTTTATCGTCTTCGGGTAGATGAAAATGCTTTGCGCCGTCGCAATATATCAGCAAAGCCAACTGAGTATATGAAGAAGGTAATGGAAGAAGAAAAATTTGAGGAAAGCAAAATCGATCTAGCTGTACCGGATGCTACCGATTCTAGTGGAAAAAAGCAAAATGATTTTTTCGAAAATGAATTTAAGGAAGAGAAAAAAGATTCGACACAGATCGGCAATGTAGTGGAGTCAGCTGTAGTGCCGGGTAAAGAACCGGTATTAAAGAAAGCAAAATTGTTTGAATATCGTCCGCCGAAATTTTTCAATGATTATGTAGTAGCTGGTTTTAATAATAATGTATTGATCACCCGTTATCAAACCTATGCCTATGGATCAGGCCCTATTCAACTAGCCAATGGCGATCCATTTAATGGTATGATAAGAGTTGGAACCTCTGACCTGATGGAAGACTGGAAGTTTGCAGGAGGCTTTCGCCTGAGCACTGATCTGAAGAACAATGAATATATAATGAGTGCACAGTACTTAAAGAAAAGACTTGATTATAGTACTGCTTATTACAGAAGTACGCAAAAAGTAAGTCTCGTTGATCAAACTGGAAATGCTTTCAATAGCAAACTATTTACAAACTTATACCAGGTAGGTGTTTCTTATCCGTTTGACCGTGTAAGAAGTATTCGTTTAAATGCTGCCTTCCGTTCAGATAAATTTGTAATTCTTGCTGATGATCTGAACCTGCCACCGGTAACGTTAGAGATCGAAGACATTAAAAAGCAATATGCCATATTACATGCCGAATATGTATATGATGATGCCATTAACCCGGCACTGAATATTTGGTATGGCTTGCGCTATAAATTTTATGTCGACTGGAATTCCAAGGTTAATAAAACATCTGGCGTCACCGCAGATAACCCATATTCACTCAATTTTGGTGGCGATGGAAGATTATTTATTCCTATCTATCGTAATTTTATTTGGGCATTGCGTGGAGCTTTTGATCTTTCATGGGGTACGCAGAAAATTATTTACTATGCCGGTGGTGTTGACAATGACCTGTTTCCAAAATTTAATAACGCCAACAAACCTGATCCGGATTACGACTATGCATTTCAATCGTTGGCTGTTAACCTGAGAGGCTTTAATCAAAATGTGGCTAATGGAAATAATGCAGCAGTGATCAATAGTGAATTACGCTTACCTGTATTCAGCACCTTATTTAATAAACCGATCAACAATGCATTCTTAAGAAACTTCCAGTTTGTGCAGTTCTTTGATCTTGGTACTGCATGGAATGGTAAATATGATAAAATAGAAAGACCATCTGTGTTATATAGCCAACCAAACAACCCGGTTGTGGTGAAAATAAAAGCAGGTGGTATTGGTCCTTTTGCCGGTGGTTATGGATTTGGAGTACGCAGTACAATACTTGGTTATTTCCTGCGTCTTGATACAGCCTGGGAAATGAATGGTTTCTTCAAAGGAAAACCACTTTGGTATTTTGCAATGGGATTAGATTTCTAATTTAAAATTTGAGATTTTAAATTTATACAAGACCTCTCTTTATGGGAGGTTTTTTATTTTTTATGTACTTAGCAAACGAATAACTATTAAGCTTCTGTTGCGTCGCTCCATTCACCGTTCCATTCTATATTGAGCTTTTTGTTTTACATTTCATAATCAAACCACTAGTATGAAACGAAGAACAGGAATTTTTATCAGCGTTTTATTCGCATTAGAGGTAACCGCTCAGCAAAATAAAATTGACAATCCTCATCAATTATTAGCATTTGCAAAAGAAGATACCGCCCAGATAGATTTATTGAACCAGTTGTCGAGCTCTTTTACAGATTCGAGACCAGATTCTGCACTAATTTATGCTAACCAGGCATTGGAATTCTCTCGAAAAATTGGTTATGCAAAAGGAGAGATCGGTGCTCTTCTTTTTATCGGTAATGCAATGCTTACAACGGGGAATTATTCCAAGGGATTAGAAAGTGATTTGGAAGCTCTTAAAAAAAGTGAGTCTTTGGATGATCTGCGAGCCATGGCAATTTGTTATGGTAATTTGGGGACATTGTATGCAGAGCAGGAAGACCATGAACAGGCAATACCATATTATTTAAAAGCAAAAAAGATCCTTGAAAAATTTAACAATGAAATGTTCTTATCAAATTTGCTAATAAACATTGGCTATAGTTTTGCGCAATTAAATCAATTAGATTCTGCACGTATTTATTTGACCCAGGCCTTAAACATTGGGTTAAGACTAGGATATACCCCCTCGATTGCTGGCGCCTATCTTAACCTCGGCATGATCCATACAAAAATGAAACAATACAATATTGCTGGAGGTTATCTCAGGCTTGCCATTCCTTATTTCAAAGAAGACAATAATCTTAGACTACTTATCAGCACTTATGATGCACTTGTAGTGGTATGTGATTCTACAAACCAGGAAGACTCAGCTTTTTACTATGCAAGGCTGACATATAATCAAGCTAAAGAAATAGGTTATAGCCAGGAAGTTTTGCTTTCTTCGCAAAGGCTCGCCTCACTATTTAAAACATCAAAACAGTTAGACAGCTCAATTGCTTACCATGAAATAGCGATGGCTGCCAAAGACAGCTCAACCAACCAGGAAAAACAAAAAAGGATACAGGCATTAACCTTTAATGAGCAATTGCGGCAAATAGAAATTGATAAACAAAAGAGAGAAGAAGCAGCAGCAAGAAAAAGAAACCTTGAGTTAGCAGGAATCGCCATTTTTATTCCTTTGTTTTTATTAGTCGTCCTTTTATTAGGAAGAAGAAAAGTCAAATCAAGAACCATTGAGTTTCTTGGTATACTTGGATTGTTGTTTCTTTTCGAATTTATCGTGTTATTTACTCATCCTTATATCGGGCACTGGACACATGAGTCGCCAGTATGGATGTTATTAATATTAGTAGCAGTAGCTGCTATATTAATACCGCTTCATCATAGATCTGAAGCATGGATCAAAAAGAAGCTGGCAACTGCAAAAGCATAATTGATAACATTACTATAAAAATCTCCCTTCCCGGGAGATTTTTGTTTTATATTTCATTTTAATAATTCATAATCATGAAGAAAGTAAGTTGTTTCTTATTCTTTTTTTGGGTGACATTATTTTTGTCAGGACAACAAAATACAGTTGACAGTCTTCATCAATTATTAGCAACTGCAAAAGAAGATACTACCCAGGTAAATTTATTGAACCAGTTGTCCAGATCTTTTTATAATTCAAAAACCGATTCTGCATTAAATTATGCTAACCGCGCAAGGGAATTCTCTCAAAAAATTGGATATGTTAAAGGTGAAATTCGCTCCCTTACTCTTATCGGCAGTATAATGATCATGACAGGAAATTTTCCGAAAGCATTGGAAATTGGATTGGAAGCCCTTACAAAAAGTGAGGCCTCAGGTGATGAGCGATTGATAGCAAGTTCTTATCGTCTTTTGAACGGAGTTTATTCCGAGCAGGGAGATCTCAAGCAGGCATTGCCGTACGGATTAAAAGAAAAAAAGATCAATGAAAAAACTAATGATGAAAGGACTTTGTCGAGTAATCTCGTAAACATTGGCAATGACTATAGGCAATCACATCAATTAGATTCTGCCCGTATTTATTTGAACCAGGCTTTGAATATTGCGTTGCGAATAGGAAATACTAGTGTGATTGCTGCTTCATATCTTAACCTCGGAATGATCCATACAAAAATGAAACAATACGATATTGCCATAGGTTATCTCAGGCTTGCCATTCCCAATTTCAAAATAGATAATAATCCTCTTAATTTACTTATCAGTACTTATGACGCACTTGCTGAAATATATGATTCTACAAACCAGGCGGATTCGGCTTTTTACTACGCAAGACTGACATATAATAAAGCTAAGGAAATGGATTATATCTGGGGAGTTCTGTCTTCGTCACAAAGGCTCGCTTCCCTTTTTAAAAAGTCAAAACAGTTAGACAGTTCAATTGTTTACTATGAAATAGCGATGGCTGCCAAAGACAGCTCAACCAGCCAGGAAAAACAAAAACAGATACAAGCCTTAACCTTTAATGAAGAATTAAGGCAAATCAAAATTGCCAAACAGAAAAGCGAAGAAGTTGCAGCAAGAAAAAGAAATCTTGAGTTAGCAGGCATTGCAATTTTTATTCCTTTGTTTCTATTTGCCGTATTATTATTAGGTAGAAGAAAAGTCAAATCGAGAACCATTGAGTTTCTCGGCATACTTGGATTGTTATTTCTTTTTGAATTTATCGTATTATTAGCTCACCCATATATCGGGCAATGGACGCATGAGTCACCGTTATGGATGTTATTAATATTAGTAGCAGTAGCTGCCATATTAATACCGCTTCATCATAGATCAGAAGCATGGATCAAAAAGAAACTGGCAACTGCAAAAGCATAATTGATGACATTACTATAAAAATCTCTCTTTCAGGGAGATTTTTTGTTTAAATTCATTTTAATAATTCTTAAACATGAAGAAAGTTACTTGCTTCTTATTTCTTTTTTTGGTGACATTATTTTTGTCAGCTCAGCAAAATAATAATGACAGCTTGCGCCAGCTATTGTTTGTAGCAAAAGAAGATACCACCAAAGTGAACTTGCTGAATCAATTATCCCGAAATTTTAATGAGAGTAAACCTGATTCAAATTTATTTTATGGATTGCAGGCGCTGGAGTTATCAAGAAAGATCAATTACAATAAAGGAGAAATTGACGCATTACTAAATACATGCGCTGGTTTAACTCTTAAAGGCAATTATTCAAAGGCACTTGAAAATGGACTCGATGCATTGAAAAAAAGTGAAGCATCCCGTAATGATAGCCAGGTGGCAAATTCATTTTTTTCCATTGGATTTATTTACAGCGTCCAGGAAGATCAAAGAATGGCAATACCTTACTATCTAAAGGCAAAGGAGTTCTTTAAAAAAATTCACGACTCTTTGGATGTTGGCAGTACTCTTTTGAATATGGGTGTTGCCTATAATGAATTGAATCAATTAGATTCTGCAAGGATATATTTTAACGAATGTCTTGAAATTGCGCTACGGTTAAAAAATGAAGAACTTGTTGCTCAAGTTTACCTGAGTTTAGGAATAGTAAATTTAAAAATGAAACAATACGATATCGGGATTTCGTATTGCAGGTTGTCTCTTCAATTTTTTACAAAAACAATTAATCATTTATTTCTTAGCAGTATTTACAATATAATGGGCGATTTGTTTGATTCAATAGCTCACAAGGATTCTGCTTTTTTTTATAGTCGCCTAGCTCTTCATCATGCACAGAAAATGGGTTCGCCTCAACTATTGCTGTATTCGACAAAGCAACTTTCCGCACTTTTCAAAGAAAGTAATAAACTGGATAGTGCATTTGTTTATCATGAATTGGCCATGAATGCAAAAGACAGTTTAACCAACCAGGAAAAACAAAGGCAGGTACAGGCACTTACTTTTAATGAACAAATGCGGCAAATTGAAATCGCGAAACAAAAAAGCGAAGAAGTTGCAGCAAGAAAAAGAAATCTTGAGTTAGCAGGCATTGCAATTTTTATTCCGATATTTTTATTTGGAATCTTGCTTCTGGGCCGAAGGAAGGTTAAGTCCAGAACGATTGAATTCCTCGGCGTACTGGGGTTACTTTTTTTATTTGAGTTTATCGTTTTATTTGCACATCCATTTATTGGTCATTGGACGCATGAATCGCCAGTTTGGATGTTATTAATATTAGTAGCAGTCGCTGCTATATTGATCCCCATACATCATAGATCAGAATCATGGATCAAAAAGAAGCTTGCTAGTAAACCCGAAGTGAAACTTCAGCCCGAAACTTTATAAAGTTGTGAAAAAATGAAAGCCCCACAGATGTGAGGCCTTCCGAACTAAAACCAACTCTAACAAAAGCTCAATGGCTACTATTATTTATAAGTATTTTTCTTCTTAATTCTTCCGTCGGTTCTTTTAATATCTCATTCCATTTCCACGCATGAATTGAATTGCTTTTCTTCCCCTGAAGAAATGCCTTTTTCATTTTACTCCAATATTCAGGCATCGTAATAAAACCATAAGTCACTGTTGCCAATACTGGGAATGAAATACGACCATTGCCAAACATAAAACTTTGCAAACAAGCTTCACCTTCTTCTGTTGTATCATATCCAAGCAACACATGTTTCAGATCATGTCGTGCATAATGTCTGAGTAACGGTAGGTTTCTTTGTTTCAAAAAAATAACCAGGTCGTTACCCAACGTTCCGGCGGGGAAAGATCTCAGTTCATCTTCACTGTATGTAAATGAATTCGGTTTTCTTACCAGTTTTAGCATTGGCAAAGCGATCTTGTGCGTCAAAATCACAAGAATAGATTCTCTTACTTTTTTAAATCTCATTATCATAAATTACTTTTTACCATTGTAATTTTCTTGAGAAAAACATGATGATGCCGAGTGCAAGGAACAAACCAATACTTCCCATCAGCAATGCATAATCCTGCATTTGTATAATCGTGAAAATATATCCGTATACAACGGCGAGTACAAAACCGATAAAGATCGCAAGCTTTGATGATCGCATAATGCTTCCAACAAACCATGTCACCAATCCAATGGTAGCAATGCCGGCGATCAGGTAAGCAAGATTGAAGCCTGTATATTCTGATATGGATAAAAGCAATGTGTAAAATAAAACAAGTGCCAATCCCGCCAATCCATATTGAATAAGATGAAGGTTTCTTTTATAGATCGTTTCAATCAGGAAAAAAGCAGCGAAAGTAAGCATGATACAAAGCAGTGCATATTTTACCGAACGTTCTGTTTTATCATACTGATCAACCGGTATAATTAGATTAGCTCCCATTGCTGAGGCCTGCAGATTGTTAAATTGATCATTCCAAACCATCGGCGTGGTTCGATTCAGGTATTTCCATTTTACATCAATGCCGCTATCTGATGCATTAGGCGTTTCAGGAATTTTTATACCCGTAAAACTTGGATCGGGCCAATTTCCTGTCAGATGGATCTTTGTTTCTCTTGCTGCCGGTGCAAACATGAGTTGCTGAGAACCATGCAAAGAAAATTTTAGGGTGAATACATTTTGCGTATCTGCATCTTCAGGTTTTAATGGAACAGAGGCAAACAAAGCTTCACCAACTTTTTCACTTGCCTCTGCCCATGGCTGACAAAGAAAACTGCTATCCTTCCATTTTATAAATATTTCTTCATTAATACCACGGCTCAGGTCAGATACCTGTAACAAAAGTTTTGCTTCTGACCACAAAAGGTTTGTAGCTGGCACATTTAGTTCCTTAAATTTTATATCGTTGAATTTTACTGTAATTGAAATATCTCCCTGGTAAACCGCTATCTCATAAATACCACGATGACGTTTTTGTGGAGATACAGAAGAATTGATATCCAGCTGATCGGCCATGAACCAGGCATATTTCTTTTGATTAACAAGGCCATTTGCTGTTCCGGTATAGGGGATCATTAAAATCGGCCCGGTGATCGTTTGTCTTCCCGCCCATTTACTGCTCACTTCTTCTATTGCTTCTTTTTGCCTGTTCTCTCTTTCATTGATCACATCCCGAATAAGATTAGTGGGTATCCAGAGAAAAAATGCCATGACAAAAATTATCACTGCTTTAAAAAAGAGCTTGCCCTTATCAAGCAGTGTATAAACAGGATTCTTTGACTCAGTTGCTTCCATTTTATTTAAAATTGATTTGGTTTATGATTGATTAAATTCTTTATTGAATAATACATCACATAAAAAAAGCTGCCGAATAAAGCAGTCACGGCCCAGGTTCCAAAGTGATCAAAGGGATTAAACATCATGTCTAGAATATCACCAGCCAGTTCACCGGGGTTAACAATTATATCCCAGCTGTTCCAGCGCAAGTACCGGCCCATATAGACCCCAAAGGCACAGAGAAAAAAAGAACATAGCATTATGATGCCTGAAATTTTTCTTCCATAACGATTGAGCAAAAATTTTTCTACTGTTAACAGTGATGAGAGTCCAAGTAACAAACCATTTATTGCAGCGCTGAACAGCAGAAGAATATCATACCAATAAGGAATAGGAGCCCTTTGTTTTAAATGTAAAAAGTCGGTGATGATGTAGGGAGCATTGGGCAAGAACAAAAGCCAAAGAGCAGTTACAAAGAATATTTTCCATCGATTATTTATGTTGCTGAGTTTTTGACTAAGTGCAAAAGGTATCCAGGCAAGAAATAAATTCCAGGCAAGAAAAACATAGGTAAGTTCATTGCTCATTATTATTCTTATGATCAATAAGGATAGTGTAAAGCCTAATGGAATAATGATCTTTTTACTGAAACTCATTTTAAAAAATTTAGAAACTGAACCAATGCGGGAATGAATATTATAAGTCCAATGATCAGACTTGTGATCGATGCCACTAAAACGGCGCCGGCTGCCACATCCTTGATGATCTTGATAGTCGGGTGAAAGTCTGTGGTAACAAGATCACAGTACCTTTCAATAGCAGAGTTGATCATTTCAAGCGAAATGACTAATCCAATACAAAACAATACAAGTAGCCATTGAAAAGATGAAAGAGAAACAGTAAATCCCAGTATGAGCGCAGTTGTACCGATCACCATTTGAATTTTACCATTCCGGTCACGGGAAAAAAATTGCTTTATTCCCTGCAATGCGAATAGCACTGCCTTAAAAAATGTTTTCATTTGTTACTAGTTTTTTCGGCTACCCATTTCCACCAGAATGCGGTGCAGGTAGCAAATACAAAAATTGAATACAGGTCATCAGACACAGAATGTCCGGTCCTCACAACAGCCATACAAACCGGGACAATAAAAATTATTGCCAGGATCGTTACAATGAAACCGGCTGGATGAACAGGGATGTATATCCATCCCATTTGCTTAAACCATATTGTCTTCATATTGAAAAGCTTTTAGTTTAAAATTATTTTCATGATCTATTTTTTTTAACGATCAAGCAATAAGCATATCGAACGCTTCTTTTATTTCAGATTTCTCTTTTTCTTCAACTTCCAAACGCTTTATATTCTTTAAACAAATCGCCAATGGTAATAACCCTATAATTCCAAAAGAACAGTCAATTAATCTCCACCAAAATGGCATGCCTCTAAAATGTCCTGCTATCATTGCGAAGGGAATGATCAAAATGCAGGCGATCACTCCAAACTCGATCACCCATTTATTTTTTACCGGGTCTCTTAATGGACCGATAAAAAGAATGGCCAACACAAAATGTGCAAAGGCAAGCCAATCATAACCGTAAAAGAGAAAAGGATACTCTTTTGATGTATGCCGTATGCCGATCAATACTTCATCCAAAAACCCCTTTATACTTCCCTCAAAAGGAAAATGATTAATGATATATGAAAGCTCCTGCTTAACAGGTATTGCCGTAAGTCCGCTAAGGAATAGAGTAGTTATAAAAACTCTTAGCCAATTGCGAACGATCTGTTTTTCTTTATTCATAAAAAGTACTTTGTATTTCAAAGTGTAACTACAAAAAAAATTATTTCACCCCTTTGATCATATTTTCCAATGCTGCAATATGATCAGCAAATGCTTTTTCTCCTGCTTTCGTTACCGAATAAGTTGTATTTGTCTTTTTTCCCACAAATCCTTTTTTAATTTTTAAAAAACCATTTTCTTCAAGATTCTGTAAATGAGTGGCGAGATTTCCATCTGTCACTTCCAGCATTTGCTTTAAGTCATTAAAATTTATTTCCTCATTCACCAACAGCACACTCATAATGCCAAGGCGGATGCGATTATCAAAAATTTTATTTAAGCCAGTTATCGGATTCTTCAATTCTTATTATTTATCAAGTTACTCTTACCCGTTTTTCTCATATTTCCACCACATCACAAAACCATAAATGATATGTAAAACTCCAAATCCTGCTGCCCAAAAATACAAGCCGTAACCCACAAACTGTGTATTGATCAACCCCAAAAGGATCTGTGATAATCCAAGGTATTTAACGTCTGTAAGTGTGTACTTACTTGCATTTACTAAAGCCAGGCCATAAAAGACGAGGCAAGCCGGCGCTATAAATATCCATTCATTATACTGATACATCGCCAGGATAAACAAGCCGCCTGCAACCAGTGGGATCAGCAAATTGATCGTAAGCCTTTTGGCTGTAAGATCCCAAACAGGTAGTTTATTATGTCTTGCTTTTCTCCATGTAAAATAAAATGCAGCCACCCATGCAGCTCCAAGCACCAACATCGCAATTATAAACAGATCAATTTTTAACTGATGAAAGCCACTATCCGTGTATCCTCCTTTATTAAAATTTACATAATAATCATCCAGCTTTTGTTTGGCAAACCATGCACCTACCAATGCGCAGATACCTGCTGCGATCCCACTCAACCCGCTTAATGAAATGAAACGGGATGATCGTTCCATAATGCGTTTTATATCCTGGATTGTGTCGAGAGTTTGCTGGTTTTGTTCGTTCATAAAAAGCACTTTGAAATACAAAGTAAATATCTGGATCTCATAATTCCAAATCTATTTTTTTCATTCGCCTGACTTTAACATGCACAAAATACCAGCCTCAACCGGCCGTTTCTTAAATTTGCAAGCTGATGATGAAAAGCAGAGATCTGTACATTCTTATATTGTTACTTTTTTTACCAGGCATGTTTGCTCTTTCTCAACGAAAGATACTGGCAGGTATTTTAAAAGATGCGCACAGCGATGAGCCCGTCCCCTTTGCTTCTATGCAATTTATCAATTCAACGATCGGTAAATTATCCGACTCTTCCGGAAAATTCATATTTGATCTTGACAAATGGCCATCAGATACATTAGAGATCACCTGCGTTGGATATCAACCCTACAAATTATTCATTCCTGGCACTCTTGATTCCATTACAGTTGAAATTACTATGGAAAGAGGAACCTTTAATGAAGGCGCCAGAGTTAAAACCAAAATAAATAAGGGTTTATTTCTCTGGCGAAAGATCGTGCAGAATAAGGCCCGCAATGATAAATTCAGATTTAAGAATTTTTCATATGAGGTTTATAATAAACTGGAACTTGATCTAAAGAATATCAATTTTCAAAAGCTTTCAAGATTTAAGCCACTGAGGTCGATAAGTGACCTGATCAATGAAAATATTGATAGTACAGAAGGCAAGCCTTTTTTACCAAGCTATTTTACAGAAGCGATCTCCGATTATTATTATCAACCTAAACCGCTTAAAAGAAGGGAAGTAATAAAAGCCGTAAACACCTATGGCGTGGAAAATGAAAGTATACGTCCGTTGCTTGGCAACATGGACCAGAATGTAAGTGTATATGGAAATTTTATTCCTGTTATGGACAAGCAGTTTATAAGTCCTGCCAGCGATAATGGCGATAATTATTATAATTACCGGGTTGTAGATACACAGACAGTAAATCAAAACCGTTTTTATCATCTTGTATTTACTCCAAAACATAGGGGCGAAAATACTTTTGAAGGTGACTGCTGGGTGCATGCAGGCACATATGCAATTCAGAAAATGAACCTTCGACTGGGAAGAGATGCAAATGTCAATTACCTCGAAACATTAAGCTTGATCCAGGAGTACCAATTGCTTGACGATTCTACTACCTGGTTTTTAGCAAGAGATAAATTTGTTGCCGACTACACCCCTCTTGGAAAACAAAAGCTCGCATTCATTGGTCGCAAAAACACCACCTATAAAAATATTGTGGTGAATGATTCCTCGGTAATTCATGAATTAAATAAAAACAAACTGCTTGAAGAAGTAATTGTATTACCCGGTGCCGAAGCAAAGGCCAAAGAATATTGGGTAGCATCCCGGCATGAAGATCTGTCAGATAATGAAAAGGGAATTATTAAAATGATGGACACCCTTGGCAATGATCCAAATTTTAAAAAATTCACCAACACAATGGGTTTTATCGGTACGGGCTATCTTAATACCGGAAATTTTCAATTAGGCCCCTGGTATAATTGGATAACACAAACCTCATGGGAAGGTCTCAGACTTCGCTTTGACCTTGGCACTAATTACAAGTTTGATAGAAAATGGTGGTTTCATACTTATTTAGCCTATGGCTTCAGAGATCAGAAACTGAAGGGCAAAGCTGAACTGCTTTTTTTACCAGCTAAGCATCCACGAACTTATTTGTATGGTTCTTACTCCCATGATATTGATTATGGCCAAAGTTATATTGGCGAATTAACGAATGATAA
>Ga0207686_10000202_pt1 | contig 45854 bp, 32 predicted proteins | sample KBSM24metaG_FD_184396 | JGI IMG/M metagenome (GOLD analysis project Ga0207686, IMG submission 184396) | Miscanthus rhizosphere microbial communities from Kellogg Biological Station, Michigan, USA - KBS M2-4 metaG (SPAdes) (version 2) | ecosystem: Host-associated > Plants > Roots > Rhizosphere >...
TGCCGAGGGTGTTCACCTCTTCCCATACCGAACAGAGAAGTTAAGCCCCTCATGGCCGATGGTACTGCACCACAATGCGGGAGAGTAGGTAGCTGCCATATTTATTAAAAAAGCCTTTCAGTTTATTCTGAGAGGCTTTTTTGTTTTGTGAGATAAAAAAAATTATTCTCTGTACGGCAAAAGTTTTTTCAGTAACACTTCTTTTTTATTTCTTGCCACATCAATAGTAGTTCCATCACTCATCAGTAAATAACCACCTTCGCCTTTTACATATTTTTCTACTTCATTCAGATTAGCGAGATAGCAACGATGCACACGAATGAATGAATGTTCTTCCAGTAGTTCTTCAATTTCTTTCAGTGTTCTGGATACAACGATCTTTTTATTGTTCTTTAAAAGAAGCACAGTGTAGTTGCTATCCGATTCGCAACTGATAATGGAATCAACCGGGATCATCTGCAAACCTTCCATGGTCGGCATGGCAATTTTATTGATAGGAGTGGATGGCTGATGTATTTTTTGCATTAAGATCTCTAATTGCTGTGCAATGGGTTTTTGTGAACGATGAATAACTTTTTGTACCGCTTTTTGCAATTCTTCACTATCAACAGGTTTTAATATATAATCAATTGCGCTGAAGCGGATGGCTCTTAATGCATATTGATCATAACTGGTAGTAAAGATAATTTCGAAATTAACAGAAGGTAATTGTTCCAGCATTTCAAATCCATTCATCTTTGGCATTTCTACATCAAGGAAAACCAAGTCGGGAGAATATTTTTTAATAGCAGCAAGTGCATCGGCAGCATTATGATAAACTGAGATCATTTCTAGATCCGTGATATCTTCCAATAAAGTGGCGAGTGCTTCGCAGCAATATGGTTCATCATCAACTATGATAGCTCTGATCATGAAAGTATTTTATTTACTATTTCTTCCACTGATTCTTTAAAACTGATCTTCAAGATCACTTTTGTTCCAGCAGCATTTCCACTTTCATCTTTCAGATCTGCTATTTCGTAAAATGTATGTAGCCCTTTTTCCCGATTCAATAGAGCCAATCTTTCAGTAGTGATCTTTAGCCCCATTGATTTTTCTTTTTCAGCAGACTTACTATTCATTTCTTCTGCTTTTTCACGACCAACACCATTGTCTGTGATAGCACAATATAAAATATTATCATGCATGCTGAGTTCAACATCGAGTCGTCCTTGTCCTTCTTTATGCATCAATCCATGCCAGATGGCGTTTTCACAGAATGGCTGGAGCAGGAGAGGAGGAATAAAAATATTATCACTGTCGACTACATTTAAAAATGTAATTGCATAATCAAATGAATCTTTAAACCGCAATCTTTCCATTTCAAGATAGATCTCCAGCATCTGCAATTCATCATCGAGTGAGATCAGTGACTTTTGTGAATTCATCAATACCATCCGCATCAACCTGGAGAAGCGTGTCAGATAATTGGATGCTGTTTTACCTTCATTTTTTAAAATAAACCTGTTTATTGAACTGAGACAGTTAAATATAAAATGGGGATTCATTTGTGCCCGAAGTGCTTGCATTTCCAATTCCGACTGTTTCTTTTCACTTTCCAATTGCTGCACTTCAAGATTTTTTTTCATGCGAAGTTTGTCATTCCTTCTTTTCAACGTTAGGCTTCTGAAAACAAAAACACTTAACAGAATAAGCAAAAGGATTCCAATGATCAAACCATTTTTTATAAATGCCTGTTGCTTTAATTTTTGTTCTTTTAGCTGGTTGTCTTTGTTCAATAAATTAATCTGGCTGGTTTTTCTTTCTTCCTCTGCTTCTTTTTTATAATCATTTATTTTGAATAAATATTGTTTCTTTAAAAGGGAATCTTTTAATGTCATGTATTGCTTTAAATATAAATAGGCGCTATCCTTATTGCCTGACTTATAAAAAATATCAGAAAGGGTTTCATAGTTTTCAATAAGAAGGACATTTTGTTTAGATTTTTTAATTGCGGCCAAACCTTCTCTTGCAGCATTCAGTGCTGCAGCGGTTTCATTTTTTCCTAAATAGGCTTTTGATAAAACAGTTAATGAACTACCGAGACCAATATAGCTTTTAATTTCCCTCTGCTTTTTAATAAGCGGCTTTATTAATGATATTGCTTTATCATATTCTTTGAGCAAGATGTATAGTCTGCTTGGTTCCAGGGCGCCGGCATGCGTACCTAATGTTTCGGCTGATTTTATTCCAAGAGGAAGCAGGTAGTATTTGGCAGAATCAATATTACCCATGGAGCGATATACACCACCGATAGCCGTTGCCCAAACAATTTTTCTATTACCATCTTGATAGAAAGGCTTTGTCTTTTTTATAAAATACAATGCTGATTCGAAATCGCCGGCAATAAGGTAATGCCTGCTCATCCAATAATAGGCTTCGCCTAACCGGTAATCATTTTCTTTTTCAGATTTGCCTTTTGATAATTCCATTGCAAGGGCTATTCCCTTTTTACAATAGGAAAATCCATTTTCAAAATCTCCCATATTCCAATAATTTCTGCATACTCTCATGTGTGCATCGAATTCACCATTTTTATTGCCTGATTCATGAAACTGCTCAATCGCTTTTTTGAAAGGAATTATCCCGGTTTCCAGGTCTACAGCTTGTGATACTGTTTCAGCAAACTGTGAAAACATAGTCCCCAAAGCAGCTTTTCTGCCTGTCATTGTATAATAGTAAATAGCCTTTTCTATTTGATCATTGGCTGCTATAAAGTTTCCTTTGTTTTCAGTGACAACAACTACCGCCAATTCCCGGTATCGATTGCCAAGTAAAATTTCATTTCCCTGGCATTCTTTGCAGGTTGCTATATTAAGCAATCCTTTTAATGGTTTCGTTACAGGCTTTTCGTAACACAAAATTTGTTTTTGAAGATATGTTTTAGATTTTACCAGATTACCTTTCCTTTTTTCAATCCCTTTTAACTGGCCATAACCATCTCCAACAAGCCGGTAATCTTTTATTTCTTCGCCGATTTTAATTGCCTCTTGTGCATACTGTTCTGAAAGCAGATAATTTTGCTCAGAATTATTGTTGCTTTTATTATTATCAACTCTGCTAACTGAGCAGTCCGCCATGAGTAGCAGACCATACCCTAATCCTCTTTTATAGTTTAACTTTTTGGCTTCACTGTATGCTTGGTTTGCATACAAACAGGCCGAGTCAAGATGTTTGTCGTTATCATCCCAAATCCAGAGATAACAATCTGAAAGCATATTAAGGCAATCAACTCTCTCAGTTCCTTCCGCATTCTTAAGTTCGTTTTTGAGACTGTCAACCATTTTTCGGGCTATGACCATATCGTCATTCCAAGTCTGAGCATTCAAAAAAAGGCAGAAAGGCAGGAATAGACAAAAAGAAATAATATATTTTCTCATAACAAAACCCTCATGCCGGTTTAGTTTAGAATTGGTGGAAAGAAGTTACAAAAAAGAAACGGCAATCAGGTTTTATAAAACTAATGTGCATGCATTCCTTTTACCAACCAGATTGAGGGAACAGCGGATTATGCGTCTGAAGGGATGATTTCAAGAAATAAAAAAAGGTTTCTTACGAAACCTTTTGAATTAAGGATAGGAATGGTGGCTTGATTAACTTCTTCTAAGTATTTATTAAATCGAAAACTAAATCTATGTTTTACCTAGATTAGCAGCCAGCCAGAATGAGTGAATAGCAGGTTAAGTGTGATAAACAGCGAAATGGGCAGGGAGAATAGCAAATAGTATCATTCCTTGTATGGCTGCAGTTTCTGCATCAGCAATTCTTTGCGGCTCCTGGAAACATCAACCATAGAGCCATCCGTCATTACTAAGTAACCGCCTTCGCCTTTTACATATCGTGTAATAGCGTTCAGGTTTACAATATGAGAATTGTGAACACGAAGGAAAGAATGATCACTCAGCATATCTTCCACTTCTTTTAATGTACGGGAGACCAATAACTTTTTTCTATCACTCAAAAAGAATTCTGTGTAATTGTTATTGGAAGTACAACTAATAATCGATTCAACAGGTACAAATTCCAATCCCTGCATTGTAGGTAAGGCAATTCGCTGAACTGCTATCGTCGGCTGGTTTATTTTTTGTAATAATATTTCGAGCTGTTGTGCGACAGGGGGAGTGATCTTGCTGGAAACTTTTTGTACTGCTTTTTGTAGCGCTTCCCGATCCACAGGTTTTAATAAATAGTCAAGAGCACTGAATTTAAAAGCTGTGATGGCATACTGGTCATAGCTTGTAGTAAAGATGATCTCGAAATTTATTGTTGTCAATCGTTCCAGCATTTGAAAGCCGTTCACGTGTGGCATTTCAATATCAAGAAAAACAAGTTGAGGGTTTAGTTCATTGATCTTTTTAATTCCTTCTTCTCCTGAATGGCAGATGGCTGCCACTTGTACCTGCTGGCAGCATTTCTCCAGCAACATTTTCAATGCATCACAACTGTGCCGTTCATCATCAATGATAATTGCTCTGATCATACAATTTCTTTTACAGGTTGCTGAACTGAATTTTTAAATTTGATATTCAGGATCACCATTGTGCCTGCGATATTACCATTCGAATCTAAAACGTCTTCCGTTCTGTAAAAACTATGAACGGCTTTTTCATCATTGAATAATGCCAGTCTTTCTGTCGTGATCTTCAATCCAAACGATTTTTGTTTGCCATTAGATCTACTTTTTAATTCAGCAGCTTTTTCTCTTCCGATACCATTGTCTGCAATGATGCATTGCAATTCCCCATTTTTAAGACTCATTATTATTTCAAGCTTACCCGGGCCTTCTTTATGCATCAGTCCGTGCCAGATGGCATTTTCACAGAATGGTTGCAACAGCATAGGCGGAATATAAATTGTTTCCGGCTCGATTGTATTTTCATAAACGATATTGTATGCGAACGATTCGCTGAATCTCAATCTTTCCATATCCAGGTACAATCGCAGCATTTCAATTTCATCGCTTAAGGGTATCAATGAAAGTTGTGAATTAGCAAGCACCTGTCGTATCAATCTTGAAAACCGGGTGAGATAATCTGATGCAGCATCAGTGTCATTTTTCAAAATGAATTTATTGATGGAGCTGAGGCAATTAAAAATGAAATGAGGATTCATTTGGGCACGGAGTGCCTGCATTTCCAAATCGGAGATTTTTTGTTGTAATTCAGCTTTTGTTTTTTCATTTGCAAGTTTCTCATTTTTCCTTTTCAAAGAAAGTGTTCTGAAAACAAAAATTCCAATTAATAATAATGCAAGCAAACCAAGTAGAAGAACATTTTTAAGCTGGGCATCCTGTTTAAACTTTTGTTCTTTTAGTTGATTGTCTTTATTCATTAAATTTAACTGGCTGGTTTTTCTTAATTCTTCTGCTTCTTTTTTGTAGTCATTTAACCTGATAAAGAACTGTCTGTTTAAAACAGAGTCTTTTAAAGTAGTATATTGTTTCAGATAGTAATATGCGCTATCATTTTTGCCGAGTTTGTTATAGATATCGGAGAGCACCTGGTAGCCATCCATCAAGGTTATTTTTCTTTTCACTTTCAGCAAAAGAGAAACTCCTTCCCTTGCATTTTTTAATGCAGACGTATAGTCATTTTTAGCAAAATAGGCTTTCGCTTTATTTATGTAAGTCACTCCCTGAAGCGGTAAATCGTTTCTATTTTCTGCAACCTTAGAAGCTTCATTTAATAATTGCAAAGCCTTATCATATTGCTTCATGGATATATAAAGGCTACTCAACATTTGATTTCCTCCTGGCTTGTTTGCAAAAGGCTCAAGATAATAGGATGCCGAATCATAATTGCGAGTCAGACGATATAGTTCTCCCATTGCTAACGTCCACTGATCGAGCCACCTGGGATCATCAGGGTAATAAAAACGTGCCTTCTTCAGAACAGTAAAGGCAGTTTCATAATCACCGGCAATCGTATAAAATCTACCCATCCGAAAATAAGACTGTCCTAATCTCAAAGTGTCTGCATCGCCTGCATCTTTCAATTTGAGCAGCGTTTCGGCGATTTGAACACTTCTCTTTCCATATTCCAATCCGTTTTCAAAGTCACCCAGTGCCCAATACGAATTGCATAACTCTGTTAATGCCTGCAGTTCGCTTCTATTGCTATTATCCTCATGAAATCCCACAACTGCTTTTTTAAGATATTCAATGCCTGCCTCCAGATCTTTTGTAATAGCAAGTAGCATTCCATATGACATATAAGCACCAGCTAAACCAGACCTTGAGCCTGACCTTTGATAATAATAAATAGCTTTTTCTATTTGTTCCTTCATGGTAATATTGAATTGGGCTTGTGTTCTCGATAATTCTAAATACAACCATCCTAAAAGGTTCTCTGTTCCGTTACAACTTGGACAATTGATCACAACTAAAGGTTTGTAAGCAGTTTTGAAATCATTGCTTTTTACTTTCTCAAAATATAGAATTGCATTTTCAATATTCGTTTTTAATTTATCAGGAGTTCCTCTCCATTTTTCCATCCATCTTAAATTATCATACACATTTCCGATTATATAGTTATTGTTCAGATCTTCAGCATATTTAATTGCAATCTTGGCTTCTTTATAAGCATTAGCATAAGCCGTTTCTTTATCATTATTGTTTCTATCATTGTCGGTCAGGGACATTGCACACAAAGCCCGATTTGCCAGAGCAAAAGCAATACCTTGTTTGTATTTGATCTTTGTTGCTTCTTCATAAGCTCTATTTGAAAAAATGCAGGCTGTATCACGGAATTTATCATCTTCGTCCCATATACCGAAATAGTGTTCTGCCAGTCTATTTAAACAATTGATTTTAGTTTCGCCTTTGGCAATTTTAAGCTCTTTTTTAAGGCTTTCAACCTTTCTCCACACTTCCTGATCATCTGTTTGAGCATTTACAAAAAGGCAAAAAGAACTTAACAGTGTTATTAAAATAAAATACTTTCTCATAACCAACCTGAAATGCAGTTTTAGTTAAATAAAAATTACGGAAAAGAATCAGCATTTCACCACCAAAGTATTAACAGGCGAAAAGAAATTTAAGAGTGAATGAGAAGTTGGCGGCTATGGAAAGATGATTTACAGGAAATGAAGGATAATTGGAGTGTATGCTTATTCTCTAAAGGGCAGCAACTTCTTCAGCAACACTTCTTTTTTATTTCTTGCTACATCAATAGAAGTTCCGTCGCTCATCACAAGGTAGCCACCCTCGCCTTTAATGTATTTTTCAATTTCATTGAGATTGACAAGATAGGAGCGGTGAACTCGGATAAAGGAATGTTGTTCTAAAGATTCTTCTATTTCTTTTAATGATCGTGTTACTAAAAGTTTTTTGCCATTTTTTAGTTTGATGTTTGTGTAGTTATCATCCGATTCGCAACTGACGATTGTTTCAATCGGTATCATTTGCAAACCTTCCATGGTGGGTAAAGCAATTTTATTTACCGGGTTAGATGGGTGTTTAAATTTTTGGAGTAGAAGTTCTAATTGCTGTGGAACAGGTATTTGAAAACGGTCTTTTACTTTTTCTACAGCGCTTTTTAATTCTTCTCTATCAATGGGCTTTAATAGATAGTCAATAGCGCTGAAGCGGATGGCTTTTAAAGCATATTGATCATAGCTTGTTGTAAAGATCAGATGAAAATTAATTGAAGGTAATTGTTCCAGCATTTCAAATCCATTCATCTTTGGCATTTCTACATCGAGGAAAACAAGATCCGGTGATTGCTGGCGGATGGCACTCAATGCATCTTTGGCATTATTGCAAATGGCTTTGATCTCTACTTCTGGACAATCCGATTCCAGCATGGCTGCTAATATTTCGCAGCAGTAAGGTTCATCATCTATGATTATCGCTCTAAGCATATCCGGTAATTAAAATATTTTTTCACGCAAAGGCGCAAAGACGCAACGATGTTCAGTTAAAGCTTTGCGCCGTAGCGCCTTTGCGTGACGTCAAGTCATATAATTTTTTCAATACTTTCTTTATGCCTGATCTTTAATTGCACTCTTGTCCCTGCCACTTCATTATTTTCATTTAATATATCTTCAATTTTATAAAAGGTACTGAAATTATTTTCCTGGTTCAGCAGAGCTAATCTTTCAGTTGTGATCTTTAGTCCCAATGATTTTTCTGATTCTGCAGATTTGCTTTTCATTTCAGCAGATTTTTCCCTGCCGACACCATCATCTTCAATAACACAATGCAAAACTTTCTCATTCTCATTTATGATTTCACTAATGATAATATTCAGATGCCCTTTGGATTCTTTGTGCATCAATCCATGCCATACCGCATTTTCACAAAAGGGTTGCAGCAGAAGAGGAGGAATAAAGATAGCGCCGACATCAACAATATTAGTGGTAGTGATACTGTAATCAAATGCATCTTTAAATCGTAAACGTTCCAGGTCAAGATAAAGCCGCAACATCTCTAGCTCATCTTCCAGTGTTATTAATTTTTTCGAAGAGTGCATCAATACCATGCGAATGAGACGGGAGAAGCGGGTGAGATAATCTGAAGCTGTTTTATTATCATTTTTAAAAATAAAACGATTGATAGAGCTGAGGCAGTTAAATATGAAATGCGGATTCATTTGAGCCCGTAATGCCTGCATTTCAAGTTCTATTGCCTTCTGATGTAATTCGGCTTGTTTCTTTTCACTTTCCAGTTGCTGCAGTTCAAGGTCTTTTTGCAATCGCAACTTATCATTTTTTCGTTTTAGTGAGAGATTTCTGAAAATAAAAACTCCCAATAGAAAAAGTAGAAGTAATCCAACAATCAAACTATTCTTAACAAAAGCTTGCTTCTTTAGTTTTTGTTCTTTAAGCTGGTTGGTCTTGTTTAGTAAATTGATCTGGCTTGTTTTTCTTACTTCTTCTGCTTCCTTTTTATAATTGGAAAGCTTCCAGTAGAACTGGCGATTGATAAGGGAGTCTTTTAGGCTTGTATACTGGTTCATGTAGTAATAGGCGCTATCGTAAATGTGGAGTTTTTCGAATATATCGGAAAGAAGTTTATAGTTTGGGATCATAAGTGTACGGCCATCCATCATTTTTAAATAGCTGTTTGCATCCCTGGCATACTGTAAAGCCTGATTATATTTTTTTTCATTGAGAGATGCATTCCCCGCAATGATCATGCAGTCGGCAATAGGGGGCATAATTATATTTATCTTTCTCAAATAAAGTGAAAACGGTAATACCACTGCTAACGCTTTGTTATATTCTTTCAGATCTATATACAAGTAACCAAGACTGATCTTTCCGAAATTATTAGGATCATTTTCTGTTTTTTCAAATAGCTTTAAATAATATAATGCTGAATCATAATTTCCCATCAAACGGTGTACATTTCCGATTAGTGAAGACCAAAATGCTTTAGATACCGAGTCAATCGGATCGGGATAATAATTTCGTCCCCGGCGTAAAACGTCTAATGCCGTTTCATAATCTCCAGCAATTATATATAGTCTACACATCCAGAAAAAAGATTGACCACTTGATCTTCCTCTTAGGTTGTTAGATGAATTTTTTAGTTCTTCCGCCAACTTGATGCTTCTTTTGCCATAGTCGATCCCGCTTTCAAAATCACCTGTGATCTCGTATACTGCGCACATTTTAGTCATTGCCCTGATCTCACTTTCTACATCGTTTACATCTTTATAGTAAGAAATAGATTTAATAGCTGCTTCGATAGATGATTTATATTCGTGACTAAGAAAGTAACTCTGGGTCAGCGAAGAGTAGAAATTTCCAAGATCCGATTTGCTTCCTGTCATTTCATGATAATGGATAGCTTTATTTATGAGTTCTTCGGCGGCAGATTTATTTTTTTCAACTTTGGTGATTACTGCAAGCTCTCCGTAAAGAAAGCCAAGAATCTTTTCATTACCGTTACATTCGGGACAAGAAGCAAAAGTTATTTCATTGTATATATCTTTTTGTATTTTTTTAGATTTTTCATAGTAGTAGATTGCTTTTTCTAAATTGTTCTTGTATTTGTCAGTGCCTCCTTTCCATTTCTCCATCCATAGAAGAACGTTATAAACATCCCCAAGCATATTATAATCATTGATTTCTTCACCGATTTCTATAGCTTGTTTCAAATACTTTACGGCCTCTATATAATTTGTTTCTGTCTTATTATTAGTCCTGTCATCATCCACTCTCTGACTAAAGCTACTTCCCATTTGTAAACATGCATAGCCTACGCCTCTCTTATAATTAGACGTTTTCGTTTCATTATAAGCCTGCTTAGCGAAAATGTATCCTGTGTCATATAGCTCGTCAAGTCCGTCATCCAGCCAGAAATAATCTGCTGCCAGGACATTAAGGCAATCAATTTTGGCATCGCCTTTTGCATTTGCTAATACTTTTTTTAGACTGTCAACCTTCTGCCGAACCATTTCATCTGTTTGAGAAAATGATGGCAGATAAAAGGAGATAAGAAGGTAGGTGATAATTATATACTTTCTCATAACAAAACCCTCATGCCGGTTTAGGTTTAGAAGATGATGGGAAGAAGTTACGAAAAGAACGGCATTCAGATACGCTAAACTAAAATGCAGCAGGACCTTCTTATAGCGAGAATGGGTATAGAGTAGTTTTTTTTGGGTGATGATAGTTAATAATCTGGCGAAAGTATTAACAGCAGATAATTAATTTACCTGCGAAGATTGGAGACTTGTGATCTTTCCCGTTTTCGTATTTTGAATAAAAGCGGCGACAAAAACATCTTCTTTGTGTAGGCCTTTAGGAAGTGTGAAGTTTGTAGTTTTCTCTTTAAGCGGTAAGTAAAAAATATTTCTAACAATATTGATGTGATGTAAAGTTTTTCCTGTGTTTTCTCCTTTTTTTATTTCGTTTGTTGCCATCTTTTGTATCAATACAAGTATCGCTTGTTCTTTTTTTGCATCGGCACCTTCTGCAAAATAATGTACATCGATCTTTCCTTCTGAGTTTTGAACGACATTTAATTTTATTGACACAGTAGATCTTTCATTCAACTGTTCTTCAATACTGCTGATCAGCTTGCTTTTATTTGAACCGAGAAATTCTTTTCTCCCATTTACAACTGCCTGTGGAGTATAAATATTATTCAATCGAAAAATGTTAGAGTAATATTCCTGTCTTTGAGTAAAAGAAGCGTCACTAAAAATATCTTTCCAACCAAGCTTATCCCAATAATCAACATGATAGCCTGCTACGAGTACATTTTTATCGCTATACTTTTTTTGAATTTCTTCTAAAACTTCATCAGCAGCCGGACAACTGGAACAACCTTCTGAAGTAAATAACTCTATTAAAGCAAAGCCACCTTGTTCTTTTGCCATCTTGTTCTTTAGACTGGCAGTAGAAAAAGAAATGGTAAGCAATGAAACAGAGAAAACAATTATCGGTAACAAAAATTTCATTATTTCAATTTACGATGATCTATAAACCATGGTTTGTCATATTAAAGACAACTATTTGCACTTAACGCTGCTTTAACGATATTTGTTGCCTCTACTGATTATGAACAAAACTGAAAGGGCCATAATTTTTTTACTGGCGGCTATAAATTTTACCCAGGTCCTTGACTTTGTCAATATGGTTCCCCTGAGTATTTACCTGATCCCCAGTCTTCATATTTCAGCATTTCAATTCAGCACCCTCGTTGCATCTTATTCGATCAGCGCCTTTTTTTCTGGTATCATTGCCGCATTACTTATTGACCGTCACGATAGAAAAGTATCTTTATTAATTGCGTTTACCGGGTTTTTAATTGGCTCCTTTGCTTGTGGCATTGCTCCTAATTACGTCACTTTATTGATCGCAAGAATTGTCTCCGGCACTTTTGGCGGGCTATTAGGCGCCCAATTGTATTCTATCGTAGCTGATATTTTTTCTTATGAAAGAAGAGGAAGGGCGATGGGCATAGTCATGAGTGCTTTTGCAATTGCATCAGTTATCGGGATCCCGCTTTCTCTTTTATTGACCAATGTTTTTAATTCAAACTGGCATTTGCCTTTTCTAGCAAATGGTTTTGTAGGGCTCTTATTATTGCCCCTTATGCTTAAATACCTGCCGTCTATGAAAGGGCATATCACAACTCATAGCTCACCTACTATTTTCGGCAGTCTTGCAAGCCCAATGAAGATCGGCATACAGCGATCTGCACTTGTTTTTTCATGTTTATTCATGTTTGGTCATTTTTTAGTGATCCCATTTATTCCATCTTATCTTGAATTCAACAAGGGATTTACGAAACTTCAAATTCCATTGATATTGTTATGTGGCGGTTTAACTTCTTTTGCAGCTGCCATTTATTTGGGAAGATTCTCAGATAAAAAAGGAAAGCTGCCCATTTTTCTCTGGTCTGTTCTTATTTCATTATTCCTGGTAATTATTCTTACGGATATGCCATCAATGAATCTTCCTACGGTCCTTCTTTTTTTTGGTTTATTATTTATGGTTGTTACAAGCAGGATCGTTATGGCACAGTCAATGATCAGTAATGTAGTATCACAAAATCAGCGTGGGAGCTTTATGAGTGTAAATGGTAGTATGCAGCAATTGGGCCAGGGTATGGCTTCGTTAATAGCAGGAGTGATCGTAAAAACAAATAGAACAACACATCAATTATCAAATTATAATTGGGTAGGTTATCTAAGTATAGCTGTTTTAATCGTTGCGGTTATAATAGGGAATAAGATATTCAAGACAATTGATAAAACTGCAGACATTCCTTCAGATGATGAACAGCCGCTCAACTCAAACGACTTGCAACTTGATATTATAGAATAACTATTTATATTTAATACTGAAACAAAACCATCGGAGCTTTGACATGGTGAGTGCAGTCATGGTTTTTTTATTAAAAATAAAAAATTGATCATGCATTCATCTACACAAACTGCATTACCAGTCCTGCAAAATGAAAGATCCGATATACTTGATGTGCTTCGCGGGGATACCCAACCCAATTGGGCATGGGACATACAATTTTTTATGCCCTTAGTGTTGTTCCACTTTGTCTGGCTTATACTTCAGTTATTTGTTTACGCTGGATAAGAAAGAAAGGGAATAGCAAACTAAAAGTACTCGCTCCTTTAGGTAGAATGGCATTGACAAATTACCTAATGCAAACAATTATTGGAATTACTCTTTATTATGGTGTCGGTTTAGGGTTTGGCGGAAATATCGGGCCGGTAATTTTTGTTCCAATCGGTTTAGCAGTATATGCACTACAGATCGCATACAGCAATTGGTGGTTTAAATATTTTAATTACGGGCCAATGGAATGGATATGGCGGCAACTTACCTATGGTAAAAGACTACCATTTCGAAAAACAAACCGGGTGTAAATAAATTTGTATCAAGTTTATTTAACCCTGTAAACAGGGTATCTTAAATAATCCGGTTCAACCCATGGAGAGTTTTCATAAACAAAATTCAATTGAGCCCTTCCATTTTTTGCAAACGCGGTATCACTTGCTACACGTTGGTTAAGTTTTGCTTTTACATCCGGATTGTTTTTTAAATAATCAGCAGCAATATCTTCAAATGCATAACCTGAATAGCCTTCTTTTTGTCCAAGAATAGCATCAAAGAAATTCCAGGCAAAATAAGAATCTGTTGCTGCCGGTTCCAATGTTTCAATTAAAAAGCGGTTAGCCACTTGATTCATGGGAACATAGTAATCTCCTTTTTTGAATTTTAACTTTTGAATTGAAGTGCTCGTCTTTACATCACTATTTATATGGTGCATTTCATTTTGTCGTGCGGCTGTTTTGTAATCATCGATCCGGTAAACTTCCACTTCAATGGTTGAATCTTTTTTTAGTTGTGTCATCTGCACTTTATTCGCTTTTAAAAGATCGATCACCGTCCACCACCCTTGAGGAATGATATAAGCTTTTGGCTTTTGAATATTGATCGAAGGTTTGTAAAAATTATAGAAAGGAACATCTTTTTCATAAGGCTTACTGCGGTCATAATATAATCTTCGTTGTCCGGATACGTCACTCGGTTTATATGCGGCGGTATATCCTTTATAAATTCTTTTTGATGACTGAGACCGATCCAAAGTCCATGCAATTGGAAACTCCGCTTGTGTTTTTACTGTTTGTTTTGTTTGATCTCTTAACTGTTTTATTGTCTCGCTATTCTTTGCGGTAAAATCAATAAAGCTTTTCATCAATTCATAGGTTGACTTTACTCTTTGATCATAAGGCTTCAGCATATGAGTTTCTGAAATAAATGAGAAAGTATGCCAGAGAGCTGCATAGCCGCTGCTATATCGTGGACTTTCAAAAAATTCAGGCCAGCCACTATCGGGTGTATCGCCAAATGCATTTACATAAGGAATAAGATCATATCCTTTTTCTTTCATGCTTGCATATAAACTGGGTTCAAAAGTTTTATTCAAATATTCTCCAAGAACTCCGCCAAGTTTGCTGTGTTGCGTACAAATAAGAGTCATCACATGTTGATAATCGGCGCCGTCACTAACATGATTATCGAGAAAAACATCCGGATCGGTTAAATGAAATATTTCTGCAAATGCCTTTGCTTCTTTGGAATCACATTTTATAAAGTCGCGGTTAAGATCAAGATTCTGGCTATTGCCACGGAAACCAAATTCTTCAGGTCCATTTTGATCAACCCGATAATCAGCACTACGATTTAAACAGCCACCGATATTATAAACAGGAATGATGGCAAGAACAACATTGTCCGGCAACTTTACTTTATTAATTATAATATCTCTTGCGAGTAACATACTGGCATCTATTCCATCAGGCTCGCCCGGATGAATGCCATTATTGACAAGGATAACTCTTTTATTATTTTTCCTGATATTATCAAAATTGTAATCGCCGTTATTTGCTACCACAACCAAATGCAAAGGATACCCTGCATCGCTCATTCCCATCGTAAGCATTTTCACTTTACCAGATTGTGCATCGAGCTTTTGCCACCAGTCAATGGCTTCAAAATAAGTGGGAGTTTTAGTGCCATTACTTTTTTCAAATACTGTTGTGATATTTTGTGCGTTAAGAAAATTGATAAGTAATAAAGTGAAGCAAGTAAGCAGTTTTCTCATGATTGTGATTTGAATGCTAAAAATAAAAAAGGCACCCCGATATGGAATGCCTTTTAAAAAATTTATTAAAAGAATTATTTAGCTAGTTTATTTACTCTTTTTGCCAGCTTGCTTTTTAAATGAGCGGCTGTGTTTTTATGAATGATGCCTTTCTTAGCCAGCTTATCGATCATTGCCACAGTCGTTGGCATTTTATCAGTTGCTTCTTTTTTGTCTTTTATTTCACGAAGATCACGAATGGCATTACGTGTTGTTTTGCCATAGTACTTATTTCTTACGCGGCGTTTTTCTGCCTGGCGTGCATCTTTCTTTGTTGCTTTATGATTTGCCATTAACTCTTTTTTTTGAGGACAGCAAAGGTAGGGTTGAGAGGCTTAATCACCAAAAGATGAACTATCAAATTCTAAAAAAGATGAATTGAATTACAGGACGTACAAGAGTGCGACGCAACAGGTGATGCTCAGGGATTTGCAGCCGGCCCCATAATACCCTAAAACCTTCAAAATGACAGCATATTCGGTTTTTTGGCAGATATTTGCAGCCCAGCTCTCTTTGGCCTATTTAAAATCGGGAGCAGAGAAACGAGACCTCGATGAAAGATTTCCAATATATCACCAGTCAGCATCCAGCATTTGTTGAAAATTTATACCAGGATTTTGTAAAGAATCCTGAAAGCGTAGACCCGGAATTCAGAAAATTTTTTGAAGGATTCGATTTTGCGATCGCAAGTGGTAAGCCAACTACTAATGGAAATGGTGCAGCAATAAAAGAAGTTTCTCCGGTTGCAACAGAAAGCGGCATTGACCCGATGGCTATCGATTGGAAACGGGAACTTGGTGTGTACCGAATGATCCTTGGTTATCGTAACAAAGGGCATTTGATCGCTAAAACAAATCCAATTCGTAAGAGAAGGGATAGGGGCGCAAACCTTAACCTTGAATTTTTTGGTTTTACTGATGCTGATCTTGATAAGACCTTTAATGCCGGGAATTTGATTGGACTTGGTACTACTACTTTAAAAAATATCATTGCTTATCTTGAAAAATGTTATGCTCATCATGTCGGTATTGAATTCAAATACATAAGCAACCAGGAAGAGATAGATTGGCTGACAAATGAAATGGAGAAAAAATTTAATGAGAAATTTTCATTGGAACAACAGCAACGCATTTTAGAGAAGCTGAATCAAGGGGTGATGTTTGAAAAATTCCTGCATACAAAATATGTGGGGCAAAAGAGATTTTCATTAGAAGGAGGGGAAACTACAATTCCTGCATTGGATGCAATTATAAATTCTGCTGCAGCATTAGATGTGCATGAAGTAGTGATGGGTATGGCACATCGTGGCCGGTTAAATATACTGGCGAATATCATGGGTAAAACCTATGAACAGATATTTAGTGAGTTTGAAGGAACGGCGAAGCTTGATCAAACAATGGGAAGCGGTGATGTAAAATATCATATGGGATTTGGAAGTGAAGTGCAAACTCCGGATGGAAGAACGATGCATTTGAAATTAATGCCCAATCCTTCACATCTTGAAGCAGTTGATCCGGTAGTTCTTGGTTTTTCAAGAGCGAAGGCGGATATTATGCACACAAGTCATTATGATAAGATACTTCCAATATTGATCCATGGTGATGCGGCATTAGCCGGACAAGGAATTGTGTACGAGATCTTGCAGATGAGCTATCTGCACGGTTATTATACAGGCGGCACAATTCATTTTGTAATTAATAACCAGATAGGTTTTACTACTGACTTTGATGACGCAAGAAGTTCTGACTATTGTACATCATTAGCGGCAGCAATACAAGCTCCGGTATTGCATGTAAATGGTGATGATCCGGAAGCCGTGGTGAAATGTGTAGAGCTGGCAACAAGATTCAGACAAAAATTTCATTCGGATATTTTTATAGATATGGTTTGCTATCGCCGTCATGGACATAACGAAGGCGATGATCCAAAATTTACACAACCGCATTTATATGCATTGATCGATAAACATCCAAATCCGAGAGAGGTGTATGTGAAATACTTGTTGGAGAATGGAGAAGAAGATGCACAAGAGCTTGCAAAGGAAATGGAAAAGAAATTTTGGGCCGATCTGCAGGAACGATTAGATGAAGTGAAACAAAATCCTCTGCCTTATAAATATCAGCCTCCGGAACTTGAATGGAAAAAATTACACCGGGCAACAATCGAAGATTTTGATAGTTCGCCAGCGTCTGCAATAGGCGAAGTGGCTTTCAAAACAATTTTTGATGCTTTGATGAAATGGCCGGAAGATTTTAAGCCAATACGTAAAGTGGAAAAATTGTTGCAGGATAAAGTGAAATTATTTCAAACAGAAAATAAAGTTGATTGGGCCACAGGGGAATTACTTGCATACGGAAGTTTATTACTTGATGGAAAAGATGTAAGAATGAGTGGGCAGGATGTACAAAGAGGAACATTCAGTCATCGTCATGCTGTATTACGTAATGAAGAAAATGATAAAGCGTATAATCGCTTAAGCACAATACCGGGAGCAAAGGGAAAATTCAAAATATATAATTCATTGCTGAGTGAATATGGTGTTCTTGGTTTTGAATATGGTTATGCAATGGCTAATCCGAATGCATTGGTGATCTGGGAAGCACAGTTTGGTGATTTTGGTAATGGAGCTCAAACTATAATTGATCAATTCATTGCTGCAGGAGAACAAAAATGGAACAGGATGAATGGTGTTACTTTGTTACTTCCTCATGGATATGAGGGCCAAGGTCCCGAGCATAGCAGCGCAAGACTGGAAAGATTTTTACAAATGTGTGCTGAATTGAATATGGTGATAACAAATATTACAACGGCTGCTAATTTTTTCCATGCATTACGCAGACAGCTGCTATGGTCATTCAGAAAACCGCTGATCAACTTTGCGCCGAAAGCAAATCTGCGTCACCCGGGTTCATATTCTGTAATGAATGAATTTACAAACGGAGGGTTTAAAGAAGTGATCGATGATTCGTATGCAGATGTATCGCAAGTAAATAAAGTTTTATTCTGTAGTGGTAAAGTTTATTTTGATCTTGCCGAGAAACAACAAAAGGATGAAAGAAAAGATATTGCGATCATTCGTGTTGAACAATTGTATCCTTTGCCATTAAAACAACTGGACGATTTGTATGCGAAGTATAATAAAGCAACATGGTTTTGGGTACAGGAAGAACCATTAAACATGGGAACGGCCTCATTTTTGAAAATGAATTTGCATAGTATTAATTATGGTGTGATCAGTCGCCAACCATCAGCATCAACAGCGACTGGTTATAATAAAGTACATGTACAGGAGCAGGCGGAGATCGTTGAAACGGCATTTTCAATTTAATGTGCTAATTAATAAAAATTCAGAAACAAGTTTTATGATCGACATAAAAGTTCCAACGGTTGGCGAATCTATAAGCGAGGTCACTTTATTAAAGTGGACTAAGAACGATGGTGATTATGTAGAAAGAGATGAAGTGATCGCTGAATTAGAAAGCGAGAAAGCGACTTTTGAAGTGAATGCTGAGAAAGCCGGCGTTATTAAATTGGAAGATATCAAAGAAGGCGATAGCATTAAGATAGGAGATAAGCTCGCAAGCATTGATGACAAAGCTTCGAAACCTTCAAATGGTAAACCAGCTGCTGAAAAGAAGTCAGAAGTCAGTAGTCAGAAGTCAGAAGAAAAAAAGCCGGACGAAAAGAAAAAGTCAAAGGCTGAAACTAAAGACGAAGAAAAAATAGAAGCAGAACCAGCAGTTATTTTGCCGGAAAGCAAACATGAAGCTGTCGACTTGAAAGCATCTCCTGTTGCAGCTGCTATGATCGCTGATAAAAAAGTTGACCTGAAAAAAATTACTCCATCGGGCCCGGAAGGAAAAATATTGAAAGACGATGTTCTTGCTGCTTTAAGTAATCCTGGTCGCAGACCCGGCGTTGAATCATTTTCAAGAAATGAAAAGCCGGAGAAGATGAGTAATCTCCGGAAAACGATTTCACGCAGATTAGTTGAAGCTAAGAATAGTACGGCAATGCTTACTACATTCAATGAAGCAAACATGCAGCCCGTAATGGATATCAGAAATAAATACAAGGATAAGTTCAAAGAGATACATGGCGTTGGTCTTGGCTTCATGAGTTTTTTTGTAAAAGCATGTTGTTATGCATTACAGGAATGGCCATCTGCAAATGCATATATTGACGGTGATAATATTGTTTATCATGATTATTGCGATGTTTCCATCGCCGTTTCTACTCCAAGAGGTTTAACTGTTCCAGTTATTCGTAATGCTGAAAGTTTAAGCATGGCTGACATTGAGAAGAAAGTAATTGAATTGGCAGGCAAAGCAAGAGATAGTAAACTGACAGCAGAAGATCTTACCGGAGGCACATTCACCATTACAAATGGCGGAGTGTTTGGTTCTTTATTAAGTACACCAATTATCAATATCCCTCAAAGTGCAATTCTTGGAATGCATAAAATAGAAGAAAGACCAATTGCGGTGAATGGACAGGTTGTAATAAAACCTATGATGTATGTTGCGCTTAGCTACGATCATCGGATCATTGATGGTCGTGAATCGGTAAGCTTTTTAGTAAGAGTAAAAGAATTATTGGAAAACCCAGATCAGCTTTTATTTGGGAAAGATCCGGTGAAGACATTGCTGGAATTATAATTTAATCTGATTATTAATATAACGAAGAATGAACCCAAGCGGGTTCATTCTTTTGTTTGCATCATTGTTTGTGATTCCAAATCGTTACTATACTGTTTTGCATTTTTTCTTAATTATCGCTCCTTCTGCAGTATAGAATACTTTGCATTTTTCATTTCCTTTTGCTAATTCTATTTCATAAACGGTACGGGTACTGTTTTGTTCTGTTTCCACATCTTTAACTGTATAACCACTGTATTGTGTTTTCAGCAGGTCATTAATGTTTGCCGGAAGTTTGGCGTTATTTGCATTCATTGCCATTGATTCAGTGCGAACCCATTTTCCATTATCATACCATGCGGCGTAATCAGTTCCATCCATTTTAAATCTTACTTCGTAATCAGTTGCATCCATATTATAATCCCAATCAGTTGGATAGATCTCAACTCTTGCTTCGGGATCATAGCGATACCAAACTACTTCTGTTGTGTTAGGATAACGGGTTGTAAAATCGGTTGTCATTTCTGCTTGCGGATCATATTTGGTTAAATGTCTTTCTTTTTTCCGTGCAACTGTTCCAGTCGGAGTATAATGAACATTCCATTTGCTATCGCCTTTCACCAGTTTTACTTCGTACAGAGTTTGTTTGTTATCATGTTCAAGATCTACATCGACGATTTTGTAACCGGGATATTGTGTGTTAACTGATCTCATCACATCAGCCGGAATATCTATATCATCAATTCTTTGAGAAGAACGGATCCAGCTACCATTGTCATACCATGCAATGTAATCCGAATTGTCCCAATTAAAAGTTACATAGTAATCTTTATCATCCAGGCCATAATACCATGCAGTAGGATCTGCTGGCATTGTTTTATCCGGAGTATATTGATACCATATTACTCTTGTTGCACTCGGATATTTTGTACTAAAAGAAGATTGGATGGTCACTGGCACTATCACAGTATCAGTGGTTGAACATGACACAGAAGATTTGGTTAGATCTTTAGTTGCTACAGATACATCAGGTGTTTTAAATAAATTACTTCCCGCCATAATAGCAACGAAAAGTAATATGCTAAATGTCTTCATAATTTTATAGTTTAAACGTAAAGAAATAAGTGAGAATATTTTTCTACAACATAACCCTGCAGGGTTTTTATTATCCAGATATTATTTTGCTTTCATTTCTTATGCACAAATTTTTATGCCAGAATTAAAATTTGTTTATATCTTCTCCGGTTATAAGTAAAAATTAAATCAAAGGTGAGCCGTTATCATTCTTATATCAATTCCACGAAAGAGATCTTGAGTATTTATAAAGGAGATGAGCCGCTTTCGTCTTTTTTAAAAAAATGTTTTTCAGCAAATAAAAAATTTGGCTCAAAGGATCGAAAACAAATTTCAAACTTGTGTTATTGTTTTTTCAGATTGGGAAAAGTGGTGATGAATACGTCCATAGAAGAAAAAATATTGACTGGTTTATTTCTTTGTTCCAACGATTCGAATGAAACACTTGTTGCATTGAAACCTGAATGGAGCGAAAAATGTAAACTGCCACTCGATGAAAAATTATTAATTATTAATTCTTCATTATTAATTCCTGAAATTTTTCCATGGAAAGATGAGCTAAGTGAAAGTATCGATCATGAAAATTTTTGCAGATCATTTTTAATACAACCAGATCTTTTTCTTCGTTTGCGTCCGGCCAAAGAAAAAATAGTTATACAAAAACTCAAACAGGCTGGAATTGTTTTTAAAATGATTTCTGAAACTTGTCTTGCCTTACCCAACTCTTCAAAGATCGATGAGGTTGTTGAATTGGATAGGGAAGCCGTTATACAAGATCATAATTCTCAAAGGACTGCGGAATTCATAAAATCCGAAATCTTAAATCTGAAATCTGAAATATCTGTTTGGGATTGTTGCGCAGGAAGCGGTGGTAAATCGATCATGGCCTTCGATATCGATCCAAAGATCAAACTTACTGTTTCTGATACAAGAGAAAGTATTCTTGCTAATTTGAAAAAGAGGTTTAACAATGCAGGAATTAGGGATTACAAAAGTCTTATTGTCGACCTATCTAAAAATAAATCTGAAATCAAAAAACTAAAACCCGAAATAATTATTGTCGATGTTCCATGTTCGGGTTCGGGTACATGGAGCCGTACACCAGAACAACTTTATTTTTTCCTGGAAAGAAAAATAGAAGATTATTCGGCGCTTCAAAAAAGAATTGTTTCAAATGCAATTGCTCAACTCCAACCGGGCGGATCATTTGTTTATATTACTTGCTCAGTATTTAAAAAGGAAAATGAAGAAGTGGCGATGTATATAAAAGAAAACTTCCATTTACAATTAAAGCAATTGGAAGTTTTAAAAGGCTATGATAAGAGAGCTGATTCGATGTTTGTAGCTGTATTCGAAAAGCCTTTATAGTTTTATAAATTCTGCAGCACCGACCAATACATTTTTATTGTAAACATTAATAAAATATTTTCCTTTTGCCAGTTTACCTACTGAAAGATCAATGATCTTTTTACCAGAAACCTTTGATTCCTGTAAACGCTGTACTAATCTTCCATTCATGTCATAAACAAGTATTGGCATAGAAGGGACTGCATCTGTTGTTTCAATTATTAAAGTAGCAGTGCTTCCAATGGAAGGATTTGGCCGAACAGTTATATTATTATTAAGTGTGCCAGGATTTACAACAGCAGTAACAACGCAGGGCGAAGTGACATTTGCGAGTGTTGTATCAACATACACAGCAGTGAAGCTTGCAGTGGCTGTATCTATAATTTGTCTTATGCGGTATGAAAAACTTCCCGATGCACCTGTGGCTAACGTATTAATGAACTCATAACTATGCGTTTTCAAGGAAACGCCGACTGTTGGTGTTAACTCACCAACTTTAGAAAAACTAGTTTCACCGGGTGCTTTTCTTTCAATTTCATATTTCATGGCGCCAACATCTTTGCTCGTCCAGTTTACAAAAATTCTGCATCCATTGATCGTTGAAGTAGATGTTGCAAATTCAGTTAGCAATTTTCCAAAAGCAGCCTTCAGATCGGGGATGCCATACCCAATTCTATCGTTTGGTGTAGCAGCAATACTTCCTGCTTCACGCAATGCTCTCCCAATTCTCATATTATTGACCTCGGGAAATGCCTGCCAAAGAATAGTCGATAAGCCAGCCATATTGGGACAAGCAAAAGAAGTTCCGCTGCCGGTAGTGACCGTGTTACCCGGTGACTGAACCATTGCATTAACACCCACTGAAGCAACATCTGGTTTTACTTGCCCATCACTCGATGGGCCATAACTGGAAAATGATCCGACTGCTCCGCTTGTATTTACTGCTCCAATTGCAAGAACACTATCCCCATCGGCTGGTGTCATAATATAATGCCAGGCATTACCGCCTTCATTGCCAGCGGCAGCGACAAATAAAATCCCTTTTTTAGCGGCAAGGTCTGCGCCAATGGCAGCAATGGTTGTATTGCCATTCATTTCCGCATATGTATGATTAAAAGAAGCATCATCAAATTCAGAATATCCTAATGAAGTAGAAATAACATCAGCACCGGCACTGTCTGCTCTTTCCATTCCGCATACCATATTAAATTCTTCGATAGGGTATTCACTGTTCACATCTTCTGTGCGATACAATAGGAAGTTTGCTTTTGGTGCTTTGCCAATAAATTGACCGGGAATATTTGCAGCGATAGTTGAAAGGCATTGCATCCCATGTGGATGATCGTCAGAAACTGTTGTATTATTAGAATAAAAATCCCAGGTATCTAGTACCTGGTTATTTAAAATGATGCTGTCCATTGCATCAAGCGTATTATAATTAAAAAAGCCACCATCAAGAATAGCTATCACCATCCCTTGTCCACGCAATCCTATATTATGTAAAAATTGTCCTTTATGCAGATTGATCTCCGCAAGAGAGCCTGCTCCATAATTAAAAAAATCAGTTATACCTGTATTTCTTTGAGAGGAAATATAAGGTTGGTCTCCGATAGTTAATTTTTCAGTAGTATTATTTTGCGTTCTTGCCGCTATCGGCGCAACTGATTGCACAAATGATAATCCATTAATAGTAGTGATGGCATTTGGATCTGAAGTTTGAATAGAAACACTATTTTGCCATTTGGAAATATTTAATACCGTAACGAATGGAACATCTCTTATTTGAGTAATGTAAGAAGGTGTTACCGGCATGTCGGTACTGTCAATCGCAATACCATATCTTGTTCTTCTGTCAATAGCTCTCTGCGATAAATAGGCTGTAGGATTTGAAATTGAAAAGGTGCTGCCGCCTTTGTTTTTAAGCTTTATCACATAACGGGTGAACTGTGCCCTGGCTTCCACGAAAAATAAACAGCTTCCAATAAGTACAATGATCAGTTTTTTCATTCAGGACGACTTTAGTCATTGCAAAAATACTAATTAATAAAGAAGATTAATTATGATCGATCATCCACATCTTAATGCCAAAACCAGTTTTGTAGCCAAGAGTATTTGGAGGTGAACCGGGAGACGGTGGTTGGTATTCCCACATTATAAAATCACGGGCAACAAGACCGATATTCTTAGCATATTTATCTGAAGCCAATGTTCTGGATCCGGGGTTGAGTTGTGTGAAATCTGTAACAGGAGCCGATTCGTCAATCTGGAAAATAGTATACACATCTGGGATCATTTTACCGCCAATGGTTGTGGTGTTGTCAAACTGATCGATAGTATAATCCCATTCATTCATGTCATCATCATTGAAGAAAGTAAAAAGGGACGCATAGGGATCATCTGACAAATATTTATTTCCTTTCCAATCAGTATTTAATTTAAATGGCAAATGAAGTTTTATAAATCGAAGATTATCTTCAATAATTTCCGCCTGGTCAGTAAGAGGAGTGATAAAATAAGTCCCATTTTCAACCCATGGCTGTGTGCCTAATGAATCACGCAGGTAACGAATGATGCGATAACTCGGTCTTCCAAGATTGTCTGTTATTTGCGCATCTACAACATGTTTTACCTGGTAACGATGAATTTCTTCATTTCTTTGAAGGTTTGTAAAAACGGTTGAGTCCAACCTGTAAGTGATATACTTGCCAACTGCCAAAGGCAAATAATCAGCAATGGATTCTGTCTTAAATTCTTCCGTTTCTTTTTTGCAGGAGGTAATGAAAAAAAGAAAGCTAGACACAGCTAAAAATAGTATCGGGTTCTTCGATCTCATAAGATTAATGATCAATAAGGGTACACCAGATTTATAATTGAAACCAACGGCGGTTCAAATCTAAAACCAAAAACCGGGAACTACAATTTCCCGGCTTTTTTAACGGTTTTTTTGTGAGATTATTGTCTGAACCTCAGCTTGTAAAGCCTATCCTAAGGGTTTAAACTCAATATTCTATTACTTCAACTGTCCTGATTGTATAATTCCACCCCCCAAAACGTCATCGCCTTCATAAAACACAGCGCTTTGGCCTGGGGCAATTCCTTTTACATGTTCATAGAATTTCACCCTCATGAAGCCATTTTCAGGATAAATATTTGACAAAGCACCTTTATCCTTGTAACGAATCTTCGTTGTTGCTTCCATTCCCGGAGTAAGGAGATCATATTTGATCAAATTCAATTTGCCCACCATCATTTCATTTTGTTCAAGATCTTCTTCATCACCTAAAACAACCGTGTTGGTACCTGGGTCGATCTTAGTTACAAACACAGGACGGCCCAACGCAATATCTAAACCTTTTCGCTGACCAATTGTATAAAAAGGATAACCTTTATGTTTACCTAAAACAGTTCCGTTCTTATCAATGAAATTTCCGCCATCAACTCTTTCTTCCAACCCTTCGACATTTCTTTTTAAAAAACCACGATAATCATTGTCAGGAACAAAACAAATTTCATAGCTCTCACTTTTCTTTGCAAGTTCTGGATAGCCATAGTCAAAAGCCATTTGTCTTATTTCTGTTTTTCTATATGGTCCTAATGGCAATATCGTTCTGCTCAACAAGTCTTGTTGTAAACCCCACAATACATAGCTCTGATCTTTTGTTTCATCAATAGCTTTACTCACAACAAATCTTCCGTTATCATGTTGCCTGATCTTTGCATAATGACCTGTTGCAATAAAATCACAACCTAACGCATCGGCTCTTTTTAATAATGCTCTCCATTTAATATGTGTATTGCAAAGCACGCAGGGGTTCGGCGTACGACCGGCTAAATATTCATCAACAAAATTTTCAATGACAAATCCACCGAACTCTTCGCGGATGTCAAGAATGTAATGTGCAAAGCCATGTTCAACGGCGGCTTGTCTTGCATCATTAAATGAATCCAAATTGCAACAGCCGGTTTCTTTTTTACTTCCACCACTTGCTGCATAGTCCCATGTTTTCATAGTAATGCCTACTACTTCATAACCTTCGTCATGAAGCATCAATGCCGTAATGGTACTGTCAATACCACCGCTCATTGCTACCAACACTTTTCCTTTTTTACTCATAAAAAATGAAGCTGCAAATATACGTTGAATTTGCCCGCCGCTGGATTTCGAAATCTGTAATATTTAACCTAAACATTAAATTAGAAAATTGCTGAAATACTTTATTTTCAAGGCCTAAAAAAATTACCACCGACTGTGAAGATGCAAGCCCTTTTTATAATTGCTTTTATTTTTTCCGTTCAATTCCTTTCTGCTCAATCTGCAGACTTAGATCCTGGAAAATGGGCTGTTGAGCTAAGTAAAAAGGATCGTAACACATACGATAGTTTGTTTAGCCTCGCGGTAAGGCTGGAGAAAGTTGACAGTATAAAAGCATTTCAATTCCTGGATGAGCTGGCTGAAAAAGGCAGATCAAAAGGGGATCATTTCAAGGCCCTCTTTAATTGTCTGAAGGCCCGAATCATTTATTTCAAAAGTTACTGGGAGTTTTATCAGAATAGACCTACCTCAGTCAACTTAGATCTGATCAAGCAGCAACTGATGAGATTATATTTCTCCGCAATCGATATTGCTTATCGGGAAGAGGATGATATGTTGGTGGCGTATGTGAGCTATACTTATGGAAGTGTTATTATATTGTTTGGTGAGGTCGGGCTTTCTGTTATGTATGCAAAGAACGGCATAGATCTATTTGAAAAACTTGCATATGAGGTTCTGCCGGCACAGTACCAGTTCCTTGCTGAGCTGCTTTACCGGGTAAGAGAGTATAATGAATCTATCCGCTATGGGAAAAAAGCAATAATTGCCTGGCAAAATTCGCCCAATGAATTCAAACCTTTTACAGTAAGTAGTATGAATACTGTTGCATTGGGTTATCACCGGCAGCAAATTTATGATTCAGCAATGATCTTTTATAACCGGGCATTGGACCTGGCTAAGCAAATAAAAGATACCGTGTGGACAGGGATCGTTTCGGGAAATATGGGACAGATATTTTATGCACAGGGAAAATATGATACGGCATACGCATTATTAAAAGGAGATTATAAAGCCAGCAAAGAAAAAGGATATTTTGACAATGCCGGCAATTCACTACAATGGGCTGCAAGAACCAACCTCGCATTGGGTAATAAAACGGCGGCTTTAGCTGAAGTAAGAGAAGCATTTCAATTATTAAAACAGTGGCCGGATGCGAATTATTCAAGAAATACCTATTATACTGCCACGCAGATATTCCGGGAAATGGGTAATTATGATAGCGCCTTTTATTATAATAATCTTTGGTCCAGGATCAATGACTCACTTGAAAAGGTAGTAACCACCAGCAGTTTGGCTATTTCAAAAGCAAAACTAAATGATGAAACAAGCCGCTACAATATTCAAAACCTGAATAAGGAAAAACGGTCACAACTATTGCTAAGGAATATCCTCATTGCGTCTATTATTGTTCTTTCATTTATTGTTGTATTAGCAGTTAACAGGCAACGCTTAAAAGAAAAATTAAAAACAGAAAAAGCTGAGCAGGAAAAACTACGCATGGAACAGGAGAAATTGTTGATGGAACAAGAAGCAGCGTCGGCTAAAGATCAATTAAAGATGTTTACTCAAAACATCATTGAGAAAACAACCCTGATCGAAAAACTGGAATCGCAGATAAAGGGTAAAGAAGTTACTTCTGAACAACACACGATAATTTCAGAGCTTAGCCATCAAACGATCTTAACGGAAGAAGACTGGAGTAAGTTCAAATCTCTTTTTGAAAAAATTTATCCCGGTTTTTTTATAAACCTGAAAGAAAAATTCCCTGACATTACGTTGGCCGAACAGCGGATGGCTGCGCTTACCCGTTTGCAATTAACACCCAAACAAATGGCTTCCATGCTTGGCATATCGGTTGACAGTGTACACAAAACCCGCCAGCGTCTTCGTCAGCGTCTGCGTATAGATCCGGAAAACAGTCTTGAAGAAATAATGATCAGCATTTAATTCTCCATTTTATTTAATTCAACTTACTACTGGAACTGATAAAACTTTCTGATTAACCAGGTACAGGCTTTGGTTCAACTGCCCCGATCCCTCGGGGCAGTTTTTTTAGCGCTATTGTCCTTATCTTTCCCCCTAATTTTACTAACGCTATGAAAAAATTTTTATCAGCACTTGGCTTGTTATTTATTAGTATTTGCCTCCAGGCACAGGACCTAAAATATTATCTCCCCGACAGTGTTTCTTACAATCCTTCCATTCCAAAACCAAAAGATATAATTTATCATGAAGTGGGAGAGTGGCATATCACTCATGATCGGTTGGTGAATTATATGAAAGCGATTGCTACTGCAGCACCCGATAGAGTGAAGTTGGAAACAATGGGTTTTACTTATGAAGGCCGCCCACAAGTTTTATTGATCATTACTTCTCCAAAAAATCAGCAACGACTTGAAGAAATAAGACAGCAACATGTAAAGCTTACAGATCCATCTCAATCCTCTTCCTTAAATATTGACAATATGCCCATCGTTATTTGGATCGGGCATTCAATTCATGGAAATGAATCGAGCGGTGCAAACGCAAGTTTGCTGACAGCATATTATTTAGCCGCAGCGCAGGGAAAACAAATTGATGAGTTATTAGATAATGTGGTTGTTCTTTTTGATCCTTCATTTAATCCCGATGGTTTGCAACGTTTTTCAACATGGGCAAATCAGCATAAGAGCAAAAATTTAGTGAGTGATCCGAATTCAAGGGAATTTAATGAAGTGTGGCCAGGTGGTCGCTTCAATCATTATTGGTTTGATCTGAATCGTGACTGGTTGCCTGCAGTGCATATAGAAAGTCAGAATCGTTTGGCATGGTTTCATAAATGGAAACCGAATATTTTGACTGATCATCATGAGCAGGGAAGCAATGCAACATTCTTTTTTCAACCCGGCGTAGCGTCAAGAGTAAATCCTTTGACACCGGAAAAAAACCAGGAGCTCACAGGTAAGCTTGCAAAATTTCACGCAGCCTTTCTTGACCGCATCGGTTCTCTTTATTTTACTAAAGAAAACTATGATGATTTTTATTATGGCAAAGGATCAACTTATCCTGATGTGCAAGGCTGTATCGGAATTTTATTTGAGCAAGCAAGCTCAAGGGGTCATTTACAACAAACATCCAATGGATTATTAAGTTTTCCTTTTACTATAAGAAATCAGTTTGTAACAGCGCTATCAACTTTGGAAGGGGCAAAAACATTGCGCAAAGAATTTTTGGAATACCAGAGAGATTTTTTCAAACGTGCTTCTGATCGTGCCGCAGCTTTTGCTACCAAGGCTTATGTATTCGGAGATAAAAATGATAAGGCAAAAACTTTTGAGTTTGCGACGATGCTAAAGCGTCACCAGATCGAGATCAATGAATTGCCTGATGGATGGAATGATAAAGATTTTGAAAAAGGAGCTGCATTCCTGGTTTCATTAAACCAGGCACAACATAGTCTGATAAGAGGAATTTTTGATAAAACACTGGAGTATAAAGACAGTTTGTTTTATGACATCACGGCATGGACAATGCCACTCGCATTTGGTTTGCCTTATAAAGAATTGACAACTGCACCAAGCCTTGGAGCAAAAGTTGAATCATTGAATTTTCCAAAAGGTGAAGTAGTAGGCGGCAAATCAAATTATGCATACCTGCTTGAATGGGATGAATTATATGCGCCGGCTGCAGTAAATGAAATGCTAACTGCAGGTCTTGTTGTAAAAGTGGCAACTAACACTTTTGAAATACAGGCAGCAGGGACCAATAAAAAATTTGATTACGGGACAATTCTTATTCCGGTTAATCAACAAAAGGATAATGCTGAAAACATAGCAACTAAAATAAATGCAGTGGCAGAAAAGTATCGTTTAAAAATTTATGCGGTAACAACTGGTAATGTAAACTCAGGCAGCGATCTTGGCAGCAGCAAATTTATCGTTGTAACAAAGCCAGCAGTAGCAATGATCGTGGGTCCTGGTGTAAATCCAACAGATGCCGGTGAAGTATGGCACTTGCTTGATCAGCGAATGAATATTCCTTCAACTCATCTTGAGTCAACTGTCTTTAATCGTGTTGATCTGAATAAATATAATACGATCATAATGGTTGGCGGTAGCTATCCTGATCTGAATAAAGACAAATTAAAGACATGGGTGCAGGCCGGTGGCGTATTAGTATTAACAGAAGAAGCGGTGAGCTGGGCTGCGCAAAATGGGATCAGTGATGTAAAATTTAAAAAAGTAAAAGCTCCTGTAGATAGCACACAAAAACTAACTTATACTGATCGTGAACAAATCGATGGAGCACAACAAATATTCGGAGCCATCTTTGGCGCTGATGCAGATCTTGCTCATCCTCTTGCGTACGGTTATAATCAGAAAACAATAAGCCTATTTAAAGCGAACAAAGTTTTTATGGAGAAAAGCAAGAATCCTTATGCAACTCCTTTTTATTATGGCAGCAAACCATTACAAAGCGGCTGGGTAAGCCGGGAAAATCTGGATGCAATAAAAAATTCTGCTGCTGTTGTTGTAAATACTGTTGGCAATGGAAGAGTGATAAACATTGCAGACAATCCAAATTTCCGTGCATTCTGGTTGGGTGGCAGTAAACTTTTTATGAATGCAATTTTCTTTGGAAGAATAATTGATGCGGCTTCAGCCAGAACTGAAGATTAACTATTGTACGTTGATCGCTACCATTGTTTTTCTGTCAAGCATGTTTAAAAATGTTGGGTCGTGTGTTTTACCAATATTTGTCATTGACTGTTGTAAATAAAGATTCTTGTGTGAATCATTAACGTTAAATGATAGAGAGAAGGAGTTGGGATCAAAAGAGTTTGAGAAACATTTTTTCAAATTAGAATTATAAAAACTTATGCCCAAAATTCCTTGTTGTTTTAAAACAATTCCAACTAAAAGCTGGTAGTTCGCAGAGGGAGCACAACCAAAACTGATTTGGGAAAAGGTCTGGGATCCGCCGGTACTTGTATAAGCGGAAACTCCCAGTGGAAATATAAAATCGGATAAAGCTCCATTAACTGTAAAGGGATTTTTATATAAAAGGTCCACTTGTACAATGCTATTAAAATTAACAGAGTCATAAAAAATCCTCAATCCTGAAATGGTATCAAATATTCTTTTACCAGGAATATTGAGATTAATCCATATTGTATCGCCCACATTATAGTTTACCTGATATGGCAGTATATCGGCACCTTCTTTGAAACCATATTGCCCTTTTATGTCGTTCTGTGGATAGTTTCGATAGCACTGCATCGAAGTAGTAACAACAAATAGCCCAAAAACAATCAGTGAGATAAATATTCTTAATGTCATAGTTCGTGGTTTTGGTTAATATTGATCTTTTGAATTTCGATTTGGTATTAGGTTTAATTTTTGTCAATTAAAATACTGACTGGGGAATAAGTGTTTAAAAATTACTACGAAAGTGGTATTGACTTCGGCACCAAAATAACCTTAAATTGCACTCGTTAATAATTTTTAAGTACGAATTAAATTTGAGCACTATGATTAAGTTACAGATCATCGGAAACCTCGGCAAAGATTGCGTGGTTAACACAGTTAATGGTAAAAATGTGATCAACTTTACCGTTGCACACACAGAAAAGTATCGTGATTCACAAGGTAACAACCAGGAAAAAACAACCTGGGTTGATTGTGCCTATTGGACCGATAAAACAGCTGTGTCACCTTACCTTACAAAAGGAAAACAAGTTTATGTGGAAGGAACTCCGGAAGCCCGTTCATTCCAGCGCAATGATGGCACTCCCGGTTCATCTCTTTCATTAAGAGTTCGTGAAATTCAATTGCTCGGTGGAAAAGGAGAAGGCAGCAATACTGTTGGTTCTTCTGCACCAGCTATGGCCGCTATTTCACCAGCAGGCGATATGACTGAATCAAGCGATGACCTGCCATTTTAATTTGGCAAGCAAATCGATCATAATAATGCCCCCGCAACCGGGGGCATTATTATTTTATAACTTTCCTTAACTTGAGCTACTCACAAATTAAAATTGCTTCCTATGTCATCACGCCGAAAATTTTTGCAAAATCTCAGCAGTACTGCATTATTAGTTGGTAGTGGCAGCGTTTCAAAACTTCTTGCAGAAGAAAATTATGAGAAAAGAATAATTCCCTGGGAAAGAAAAATTTCTTCGAACGATAAAATAAGACTTGCTGTTATTGGTACCGGTATCATGGGTCATAATGATCTTGATACTGCTCTAAAGGTTCCGGGAGTTGAATTGGTCGCTGCCTGTGATCTCTATACAGGCCGGCTTGAAAGAATGAAAGAACAATACAATAAGGACCTGCTCACTACAAGGGATTACCGTGAGATATTGGAGAAGAAAGATATTGATGCAGTTATTATCGCCACGAGTGACAACTGGCATTCACGTATTTCAATTGATGCATTGAATAAAGGCAAAAATGTTTATTGTGAAAAACCAATGGTGCATAAACTCAGCCAGGGACAGGACGTGATCAATGCATGGAAAAAGTCTGGTAAAATAATGCAGGTAGGGAGCCAGGGGATCAGCGGTGCAAGTTTTGCAAAAGCAAGAGAGCTTTATCAGGCAGGTGAGATCGGTAAGTTGAATTGCATTGAAGCTACCTATGATCGTCAAAGTGCAACCGGTGCATGGCAATATACTTTTCCAACAGATGAATCGCCTCAAACCGTTGATTGGGATCGTTATGTTTCATTGATGAATCCAAAACCAAAGTATGATGCAAAGAAATTTTTCTGGTGGCGCAATTATAAGGATTTCGGTACAGGCATGGCAGGTGATCTGTTTGTTCACTTGCTTACTGGGATACATTATGTCACAGGTTCGATGGGCCCGCAGAAAATTGTTTCAACCGGTCAATTGGCTTATTGGAAAGATGGCCGGGATGTGCCCGATGTAATGGTATCGATCATGGATTATCCTGAAACAAAAGATCATCCGGCATTTCAAACAATGCTTCGGGTAAATTTTATCAGTGGCGGAGGTGATCGCAGCGCTGTTCGTTATATTGGTAGCGAAGGTGTAATGGAAAAAACAGGCAATGGTGTTCGCATTGCTTATAGCCTACTGCCAAAAGCTCCCGGTATTGGCGGTTGGGATTCATTGTCTACCTACCCGCAGGCGATGCAGGATGAATTAATGAAACGTTACGATGAAAAATGGACTGCTGATGATAAGAAGAATGTAAAAAAACAATCAGTACAGTTCTCTGCACCGGCAGGTAGCGACGATCATCTTGAACATTTCACTAATTTCTTTGAAGGCATAAGAAATAATAAACCTGTTATCGAAGATCCAATTGTTGGTTTTCGTGCAGCGGCGCCATGTCTTGCTGCTAATGACAGTTATTTTCAGAAAAAAGTTATTAATTGGAATCCTGAGAAGATGCAGTTGGCGACTGTGTGATTTTTTTTATCTTATTATTTGCCCAACACAAACAATCCATTTGTTTGATTAGGGTGTTCACATATGAATAGATGTACTAAGTGATCAGGTTGAATGTTGCTATTACCAATTGACCTTTCACGACTTTATCGTTTCTTTGCCACATGTCAGAGCAGAAATACTCTTATCAACAGCTTTTTGATTTTACAAAAGCAATTCTTCAAAAAATAGGTTGTAGTGAAGAACATGCTGCGACCTCAGCAAAAGTTCTTCTATCTGCTGATCTGCGTGGTATTGATTCACACGGCGTGGCAAGATTGAGTGGTTATGTAAGATTATGGGAAGTAAAAAGAATAAATACAGATCCTATATTGAAGATCATTCATGAAACTCCATCGACTGCTGTGGTGGATGGTGATAGTGGTTTAGGTTTGGTGGTTGCGCCATATGCAATGCAGGTTGCAATTGATAAAGCAAAGAATGTTGGCACAGGTTGGGTAAGTGTTCAAAATAGTAATCATTTTGGTATTGCAGGTTATCATGCAATGATGGCGCTGCAACACGATATGATCGGTATTGCATTCACTAATGCAAGTCCATTGGTGTCACCAACATTTTCTGTTGAAAGATTATTAGGCACCAATCCAATTTGTGTGGTGATACCTGCAGGTGAAGAGCCTCCATTTGTTGCAGACCTTGCAACAACAACTGCCGCTAATGGTAAATTGGAGATATTACAGCGTAAAGGCGGTGTTGCTCCATTGGGCTGGATACAAACTAAAGAAGGGAAAGCTTCTACAGATCCGCATGAGTTGAAAGCCGGCGGTGCTTTATTACCATTGGGTGGAGATAGAGAACATGGTAGTCATAAAGGCTATGCACTCGGTGCAATAGTTGATATTTTTTCTGCAGTCTTAAGCGGCGCTAATTATGGCCCTTGGGTACCTCCATTTCCTGCTTATGTTCCCATGCCAGATGAACAACCAGGAAAAGGTATTGGTCATTTCTTTGGCGCTATGAGAATTGATGCATTCCGGCCTGCGGCTGATTTTAAAATGCATATGGATAAATGGATAAGAAGATTCCGATCTGCAAAAACAGTAAAAGGAGAAGAAAGTGTATTGATACCCGGCGATCCTGAACGGGAAATGGAAATTGAGAGAATGAAAAATGGAATCCACCTTTTAAAACCTGTTGTTGAGGATCTGAAGTTTTTGGGGGAAAGGTTTAGTGTTGAATTTTGATCTTACCATATAGGTACATAGAAATACATGGCATAACCTATGTGTTTCTAATGTGCTCTGTGATCCTATATGGTGAAAAGGTTGAATAGAATTACCGAAAGTACAAGAGTGCGACCCTTCGCTTCGCTCTGGGTAAACTGCGACGCTTATTGGTTATAAGCGAACAGAATCCTGAACGGAGCGTCGCAACAGAAGCTTAATAGTAGCCCCGAAGCTGACAAACCAATTACATTTCGAACAATTTTTAATCCCTTACAGGCCTATCTTTGCAGCCTTAAAATTTTTTAGGAGTATTTATGAAAGTAATGAAGTTTGGTGGCACGTCTGTAGGTAAGCCTGAGCGAATGTTCCAGGTTGCAGAACTTGTAACAAGAGGCGACGAGCCGGTAATTGTTGTATTGAGTGCACTTAGTGGTACCACTAATGCTTTGGTGACCATAGGCGGTTACATAGCAAAGGGTGAAAGGACTTTGGCAAAACAAGAGATCGCAAAACTGGAAGCACATTACAATGATTTTATATCAAAGCTGGTTAAAAAGCCTGCATCTCTTGAAAAAGCAAAAGCGATCGTTGCAGAGCATTTTGAATTTCTAAATATCATTTTGAAAATTTCTTTTAGCGAAGCATTGAGTAAGGATATTCTGGCACAAGGTGAATTACTTTCTACAAAGCTATTTAGTGTTTATTTGGAAGAGGCCGCAGTTGATCATGAGTTGCTCCCTGCATTGGAGTTTATGAGTATTGATAGTTATGATGAACCGCAGATCGGAAGCATTAAAATAAAATTATCTCAACTGCTGAAGCAACATAGTGCAAAAAAGGTTTTTGTTACGCAAGGTTATATCTGTCGCAATGCAAGAGGCGAAGTAGATAACCTGAAACGTGGAGGAAGCGATTATACTGCATCATTGATCGCAGCAGCCATCAATGCAAGTGTTTGCGAAATATGGACGGATATCGATGGTATGCATAATAATGACCCACGGATTGTTAAGAAGACGGTACCAGTTGAACAATTAAGTTTTGAAGAAGCAGCGGAGCTTGCTTATTTCGGTGCAAAGATCCTGCACCCAGCATCTATCTGGCCGGCGCAAACTTATAAAGTGCCAGTGAAGCTATTGAACACAATGCAGCCTCAAGCAAAAGGAACGACGATCCGTGAAGTAGCAGAATCTGTAGGAGTGAAGGCGGTTGCTGCAAAAGATAATATCACTGCTATTCGAATAAAGAGTAGCCGAATGTTATTGGCGTATGGGTTTTTAAGAAAAATATTTGAAGTGTTTGAAAAATATCGCACTCCAATAGATATGATCACTACTTCTGAGGTTGCAGTCTCATTGACAATTGACAATACTACTCAGCTAAAAGAAATTTTAAAAGAGCTTGAACCTTTTGGAACAATTGAAGTTGATAAAGACCAGGTGATCATTTCTGTTGTTGGTAATGAGATCTCGCAGACAAGAGATATGATCAAAAAATTGTTTGGCTCAATTGTAAATATTCCTGTGCGAATGGTCGCTTATGGTGGCAGTCCGCATAATATTTCACTACTTGTTTCTGCAAAGGATAAAACACAGATCCTTCAGCAATTGAATAAGGGAATGTTTGGGCTGGATTAATGTATGGTAATATTATTTTGAATCTTCTTCCTCTTCGTCATCATCAGCCCTGATAGTATAGATAGCGATCGTTCCCCCACCTCCGTTACCAACAGCTCCGGCAAATGGTCCTTTGATCACTTTGATCATTCCAATATCATTTACAGAAATGAAATTTAGGTATGAAGGATCCATTTGGATTTCATCTACAAAAATAGTGGCAGCTGATCCACGAATAACCGGAACCCTTATTCCGCTCCTGGTAACAAAGATTTGTAGACCTGCCACTCGTCCGTTCAGCCAGTCAAGAATATTTAAATAACCCTGAACAGTTTCATTTTCTACATCGATAATTGTTCCTTCAGCGTTTTTGAACAAACTGCTGGCATATTGTTCATTTAAAATTTCTTTACGGCTATTTGGACTTTTTGAAAGATTGACTTGTGCAACTGCGGAAAATCCAATTGTAAATAGTGTAGTTATTAAAAGAATCTTTTTCATGATCGTCTCCTCCTCCCTTTAAAGTTACGAAACAGCGCTGTTAGCATATAGTTAAGTTATTACCGTAAAAGAGGATGCGGTTTCATGATTTATTACACAAAATTCAATCCAAATAAAAAAGCTCCGTAATAACGGAGCTTCAATGCTTTCCTAAGTATCTTTTTAAAATCCACAGAATAATCGTGGTTCTATACGATCAACAACGCATCACCATAACTAAAGAAACGATATTTATCCTTGATCGCTTTTTTATATGCTTCCATTACAAGGTCATACCCTGCAAAAGCACAAGTCATGATCAGTAAGCTGGTTTTTGGTAAGTGAAAGTTAGTTACCAGTGCGTCAGCAATATTAAATTCATAAGGCGGGTGAATAAACATATTCGTCCAACCTTCAGAAGGTTTCAATAATTTTTGTGCGGTAAAAGAAGATTCAACAGCCCTCATAGTAGTAGTGCCGACAGAGCAAATACGATGACCGTATTCCTTTGCACGATTCACGATCTTGCAAGCATCTTCTTCTATCCTGTAATATTCAGCATCCATTTTATGTTTGCTCAGATCTTCTACTTCGATCGGTCTAAAAGTTCCCAGACCAGTATGCAAGGTCACCTCTGCAAAACGAATACCTTTTATTTCAAGACGCTTGATCAATTCACGGCTAAAATGCAAACCAGCTGTTGGGGCTGCAACGGCGCCTTCATGTTTTGCATAAACGGTTTGATAACGTTCCTTATCTTCTTCATCCGGTTTACGCTTAATATATTTCGGTAATGGCGTTTCACCCAATTTCTCCAGCATACCACGGAATGATTCTTCAGAATCTTCCCAAAGAAAACGGATCGTTCTGCCACGGCTGGTGGTATTGTCAATTACTTCAGCTACCAATTCCTCATTGTCGCCAAAATAAAGTTTATTACCCACACGGATCTTTCGTGCCGGATCAACGATCACATCCCAAAGTCGGTTGGGCTTATTCAGTTCACGTAGCAAGAACACTTCGATCTTGGCGCCGGTTTTCTCCTTGCGGCCATACATTCTTGCCGGAAATACTTTTGTGTTATTTACAACGAACACATCCTTGTCATCAAAATAATCCATGATATCGCGGAAATGTTTGTTCTCGATCTGTCCGGTATGACGATGAACCACCATCATACGGGCATCTTCACGTCTTTTGGCTGGATTCTGAGCAATAAGGTTTAAAGGGAGGTCGAAACGGAATTGCGAGAGCTTCATGGGCTTAATTTATTTTTTTGTTTACCGGCTTTTGAATCTCTGGGCATCTTTGTTGCGACGCTCCGTTCATCGTTCCGAACCCTGATTTAGCTTTTTACCAGGATGACGATTGAGTTTCAGCAGCATGATCCCGATTGTTATCGGGACTATTGGACTTGTTGTTATTAAATTACTGGTGACTGTCCGGGAGCAGGCAATACAGAAGGGAGGGTTTGATTCCCATCCGGCCTTACGGCGCCGGGCGGTTCACTCAGTTTTAAAGTGGGCAAAGGTAACGGTTTTGATTTTTTTTCCATGAATAATTTTTCACATTCTTTAGGCATTGTCCACAGACCCTTACCCGGCATATTTGATTAATTTTATGTATTCAGAGGCATTCAGCATCTTGAACTATTAAAATCAGGACCATCATCTACTTTATGAAGCGATATCTTATCCTAGCTGCAACAGTGCTGTTTTATTTTTGTGCGCAGAGCCAGGGCCCCTCAAAAACGAAAGCAAAAAAATACCCAAGCCTGTTTTGGGAGATAAGTGGCAACGGTTTGAAAAAGCCTTCCTATTTATTTGGGACCATGCATGTCAGCAGTAAAATTGCTTTTAACCTGGCTGATTCATTTTATCTCGCTATTAAAAATTCAGACGTTGTGGCCCTGGAAACAAATCCTGAAACATGGCAGGAGGATATGAATAATTATGACATGGGCTCTCCAAATTACAGGTATGGTTTTAACCCGGGGATAACGAATGACATGCCCAATGATTTTTTAAATATTAAAGATTTACGTTTCGGTAGATATGAAAAAAAACTAGAGGTGGCGATGTTTAGTAAGCCATCCATGATCAATAATTTACTTTATCGCAGTCAGTCTGATAATACAAGTGATTTTGAAGAAGACACTTATCTCGATCTCTATATTTATCAAACAGGAAAAAAATTAGGGAAAAAAGTTGCCGGTGTCGAGCAATACGAACAAAGCATGAAATTGATGGCGGAGGCATTTCGTGATGCCGCAAAGGAAAAAAATAAAAAAGAAAAAAGCTTTGATTATGATGAAGATTTTTCACCGTCTAAGTTACAAGAAGCATACCGTGCAGGCAACCTGGATCAGCTTGACTCCATCAACAAATTAAATAGTCAGTCCGATGCCTTTGATGAAAAATTTCTTTATCGCAGAAATGAGATACAGGCAAATTCAATTGATTCAATTCTTAAAAGCTCATCATTGTTTGTTGGAGTTGGAGCGGCACATCTTCCTGGTAATAGGGGCGTGATAGAGTTGCTGAGAAGAAAAGGGTACAAACTTCGGCCGATATTTATGGGCACAAGAGACAGTAAGCAAAAAGATGCAGTTGAGAAAGTTCGTGTGCCAATAACATTTTCAACTCAAACTGCCGATGATGGGTTTTATAAAGTAGATATTCCGGGAAAATTCTATCATTTTGGAGAAAGCTCTTTGTTTGATCAGAAACAATATGCTGACATGGCTAATGGAAGCTTTTACATGGTGACAAGGGTTAAAACAAATAGCCTTTATTGGGGCCATAATACTAATGTTGTTGCAAAAAAAATTGATAGTCTACTGTATGAAAATGTTCCTGGGAAAATTTTAAGTAAAGCTGAAATAACAAAAAACGGTTATAAAGGCTACGATATAACCAGCCGCACAAGAAGGGGCGATTATAACCGGTATAATATTTTCATCACTCCATTTGAAGTTATTTTTTTTAAAATGGGCGGCAATGGAGATTATATAAAAAACGGTGATGAAGCAAAGAGATTCTTCAATAGTATTCAATTAAAAGAATATAAGAATGGCGGATGGAAAAAATTTCAACCAGCTTATGGTGGCTTCTCTGTTGATTTTCCTCAACAGCCTTATGAATCATTTGGAGATAATGTGCAATACGATGCTGAAGAAAAAGCAAGCGGCCAGCATTTTTCAGTAATAAGAACAGATATTCACAATTACAGGTTTGCCGAAGAAGATACTTTTGATCTTACGTTAATGGATGAAAGTTTTGGTTCAGCAGATTATATTGAAAAAAACATTGGCCGCAAACTTCTTGTGTACAAAGGATATCCTGCTCTTGATTGCAAGTATCTGCATAAAGATGGTTCTACAATTTTTGCAAGATTTCTTATCCAGGGCCCTCACTATTATACACTGGTTGCACATGGAAAAAAAGAAATTGCTGCAGCTGAAAGATTTTTCAACTCTTTTGAGATCACGCCGTTTGTTTATAAAGAAATGAAGGAAAGAAAAGATACATCAATGTATTTTTCCGTTCGAACATCCTGGTTCCCCGAAGAGAAAAAAAATAAGCTAGGCGCACCGGATGAAGACTCCTATGTTTCAGATAGCGACGATGATGAAAATTACTTTAGTATTTCAAAAGATGATTATAAAACCCGTCTTGTAAAAAATGATACTACAGGGGAAGAAGTATATGTCAGCTTTGCCCGTACATCGAAATATGAATATGTTGACAGTACCTTGATACGCGATAGCAAATATTTGTTTTTGCCTGGCTATGACACAACATGGATCGTACGGAGTGAAAAAAAATCAACTTTGCCAAATGGAATGAAAGTGACGGAGCAGGTTGTTACTGACACTAATAGCAGCCGGGTAATTTTAACCAAAACATTTTATAAAGATGGACTGCATTTTCAATTAACAACTCAAACAGACACTCTTTCACAGCCTTCAAGTTTTGTGAAGGGCTTCTTTGAGAATTTTATTCCTGCTGATACACTAAAGCTCATCGACCCATTTACAAAGAAATCAAAAATATTTTTTAATGATTTCTTTGGCAGCGATAGTGTTGCAAGAAAGAAGGCGATCAATTCAATATGGCAGATGGATATGGATTCCACGGACGTTCGTCTTTTAACAAAAGCAATTCATTCATTTAAATGGAGTGAAAAGAAATATCTCGAAAGAAAAATTTCATTTATCAGCAAACTGGGAAGTATTCCGGTAAAAGCAAGTGCAGATATTTTAAAAAATATTTACTATGAAGCAGGCGATACAGTGCAATTGCAGCATGCTGCTCTGACAGCTTTGCTGACTCAAAAAACACAGTATTCCTTTGATCTTTTCAAAGACATAATTACTAATGAACCGCCTGTGTTGGAAACTGAAAATCGCTACCAAAATAATTACAGAACTTATTCTTATCGCAGCGTTTATACCAATACTGGATCTTCCGAGGGCGATTTTCTAAATGAGTTAGATGATTCATTGCAACTGACAAAAACTATATTGACTGACCTACTTCCTTTAATGACACTTGATGATTATAAAAAACCGATCATGCATTTGCTGCGAAAAATGGTCGATAGTAATCTTGTTAAAGCAAAAGACTATGAGATCTACTACAGTAAGTTTTTGATAGAAGCAAAGCAGCAATTAAAGAAGCAGAATATTGAAGAAAAAAAATCGGCAATAGAAAAAGCAGAAGATGAAAAAGCGGAAACAAAAACTGAAAACCCTTATCGCCGAAATGAAGGCGACCAGGGTAATGAAGATCTAATAACCTATGCAACTTTATTGTTACCATTCAGGGAAACTAATCCAGCCGTAAATGATCTGTTGAAACAAATGCTATTATCAAACGATAAAAAACTAAAGTATAATACTGTTTATCTTTTTTTGCGCCATAAAATTTCACTACCTGATACAATGCTGACATATTTTGCAAAGCTTGACGATTACAGGTATGAATTATTCACCGATCTGCGAACATTGAAAATGCAAGAAAAATTTCCTGCAGAATATAAAAACCAACAAGCTCTGTCAAAAAGTAAACTATTTTCATCATCTTATAATAAACCTGATTCGTTGGTTTTTATCGATAGTCTTCCTGCATCAGTAAAAAACAGCAAGGGGTTTGTGTTTTTCTATAAGTACAAGACAAAAAAGGAAGACCAGTTTTGGAAATTGGCTACCGTCGGTTTATTGTCACACGATAATAATCAATTCAATTATGATGATGACGAGGACGACGCCGACGATGATGATGACGATATAGGCTACACTTCCATAATGTCCGGGTTCAATTATTCAAGGGATGATAATAAGATCGTTTTTACCGAATTCACCGATGAAAAGATAAAAGAAGATGTGCCGGAGAAAGAACAAATGGAAAAACAACTAAAGAAAATTTTATATTCAAAAAGAAAAAGTGCCAGGATGTTTTACAATGAAGGACAGGATTACTCTGATATGCGTTATCGTTATCTTGAATAGTTTAAATTTTTTCCAGGAATAGAATCAATAAGATTTCTCGTGTACTCATTCTTTGGATGATAATAAACTTCATCCGCAGCGCCTTGCTCAACAATTTTTCCTTTGTGCATTACCATGATACGGTCGCTGATATAGCGAACAACAGCAAGATCATGTGAAATAAAGATGGTAGTAAATCCAAATTCTTTTTTTATATCATTCAATAGGTTGAGCACTTGTGCCTGTACACTTACATCCAATGCAGAAACCGGTTCATCACAAATAATAAAAGAGGGATTTAATGCCAGTGCCCTGGCGATAACAATACGTTGTCTTTGTCCCCCGCTGAATTCATGAGGATAGCGATCGAAATGTTTTGAATCAAGGTTTACCTTTTCAAGAAGGTCGATCACTTTTTCTTTTCGCTGCTTTTCGTTTTTGTATTGTCCGTGCACTTTCAATGGTTCAGCAATAGCCGAGCCGATAGTTAACCTTGGATTTAAGGATGAATATGGATCCTGGAAAACAAGTTGTATATCTTTTCGAAGAGATATTATTTCATCACTGGTCTTTTTTGTAAGGTCAATACCGTTATAAATTATTTCACCTGCAGTTGGTTCAATAAGGCGTAATAATGTTCTGCCAAGCGTCGTTTTACCGCATCCACTTTCACCAACCAAACCAAGAGTTTCGCCTTTTATTACTTCGAAACTAACATCGTCAACGGCTTTAGTGAAAGAAATAGATCTTCCAAATAAATTCTTTTTAACAGGGAACCAAACCGAAAGATTTTTAGCTGAGAGAAGAACCATCGACGATTGACCATGGACCACAGTAGAAGTATCAAGTTTCCCCGGTTTTACAATCGTCTGTGGCTTGTTGTCTATGGTCTCAAGAAAATCACTAACAACAGGTAATCTTTCTCCTTTTTGATGGAACACCGGTCTACATGCAAGTAGACCTTTAGTATATGGATGTTGTGGATTTTCAAAAATTTCTTTCCTGGAATTGGTTTCAACTATCTTGCCTTTATACATCACTGCGATCCTATCTGCTATTTCGCTTACTACACCAAGATCGTGTGTGATAAAGATGACGCCCATCTTTTGTTCTTCCTGTAATTCTTTTATCAGCAGTAAAATATTTTTTTGAACAGTTACATCCAGCGCGGTTGTTGGCTCATCGCAAATTAGTAAGGAAGGTTTACAACATATTGCCATTGCTATCATCACCCGTTGCTTTTGCCCACCGCTTAATTGATGCGGATATTTGGAAAAAACTTTTTCCGGTTCCGGCAATTTTACTTTTTTAAACCATTCTATAGCTTGTTTCTTTGCTTCACTTGTTGAAATTTTTTTGTGAAGTTGTATTGATTCTGCAACCTGGCTACCACAAGTGAATACAGGATTTAATGATGTCATTGGTTCCTGGAAGATCATTGCGATCTTATTGCCACGAATTTTTTGTAATTCTTTATTTTGCAAACGGATCAGGTCAATTTCATTTTTTCCATCTTCAGAAAAAATGATCTCGCCACTTGTAAATTTTGCTGTGCTGGCTAACAATTGCAGAATTGAAAGTGCTGTTACAGATTTACCAGATCCTGATTCGCCAACAATTGCGAGGATCTCGCTTCGATTGACAGAAAGTGAAATATTTTTTAATGCTGAAGTTGTTCCTGATTCTGCAACAAAATCAATTGAAAGATCATTTATACGGAGTAGGGGCAACATTATTTATTTACTACTTTAATAGCAAGACTCTTCGCTGGTTTGGGATAGTAGGCAAGGCAAACTGCACAGTTGCTAACATAGGTTGTGTCAATTGTAAAATAAAATTCATCACCTTCATTAATAGTTGGTGGAAAATTACAAACGCTTCCCAGCGCAAATACATTATTATGTGTTTTGCCTGTCACTTCATCTTTCCATTCCGCCACAATCTTAGAATTATCTATATTCCCCTCTAAAAGTTTGATTGTATAATTCATGCACATACCTTTTACTTCCAGTTTTCCCTTATAAGAACTTTCATTTTTGTTCTTGCATTTGTCTGTGGTTGACACTAAAATGAAAACGAATGGGGCTATAACAAATATTTTCATGATCAAAGTTTTTAGAAACGAAGATGCCGAACAGTATGCCCCTTATTAATTAATTGTTTCAATGAATCAATACCGATCTTTAAATGTGTGTCAACAAATTTTGATGTTATCTTTTTATCACTTGCTTCAGTTTTCACACCCTCTGGTACCATCGGCTGGTCACTAACAAGTAACAATGCTCCCGTTGGTATGTGATTATAAAATCCAACTGTAAAGATCGTGGCCGTTTCCATATCGATTGCATAAGCTCTGACATCTAACAAATATTTTTTGAATTCTTCATCATGTTCCCACACTCTTCTATTAGTTGTATATACAGTGCCTGTCCAATAATCTATTTCATATTCATTGATAGTTGTGGAAACTGCTTTTTGCAACGCGAAGGCCGGCAATGCAGGGACTTCCGCAGGGAAATAATCGTTACTGGTTCCTTCACCACGAATAGCTGCGATCGGTAAAATAAGATCACCGAGCTTATTTCTTTTTTTCAATCCGCCGCATTTTCCAAGAAACAAAACTGCTTTCGGATGAATGGCTGCCAGCAGATCCATTACTGTTGCAGCAGTAGGGCTTCCCATTCCGAAATTGATGATTGTGATATCATCTTTGGTAGCACATTGCATTGGTTTGCCTGTACCAACGATCTTTACCTTATTCCATTTTGCAAACTTTTCAACATAGTTGCTAAAATTTGTAAGCAGTATGTAGCTGCCGAATTTTTCAAGCTTTTGGCCAGTATATCTCGGCAACCAATTTTGTATAATCTCTTCTTTGGACTTCATCCTGCTAATTTAATCAATACTTTTGACCGATGATAAAAGTTAACTATCCTGAACCTGTATTTCGATTCAAGGAAGAGAATGGTAAAGAGATGATCTTTGATTTTATCAGGAAACAATGGCTATTACTGAATGAGGAAGAGTGGGTGCGACAAAATTTTATTCAATTTCTTGTACAGGAATTAAAATATCCGTTGGAATTGATAGCAGTAGAAAAAGAAATTCAATTAGGAGATCTGAAAAAAAGATTCGATATTCTTGTTTATGATCGTGGTCACAAGCCATGGATGTTGATCGAATGCAAAGCAGGCGAAATTAGTCTTGATGAAAAAGTTTTATACCAGGTATTACGATATAATATTTCAATGCCCGCCAATTTCCTGGTAATTACAAATGGACAATTTACTCATGCCTGGGAAAAAACTAATGGCGAATTGAAAGAGAT
>Ga0207686_10000204_pt1 | contig 45602 bp, 70 predicted proteins | sample KBSM24metaG_FD_184396 | JGI IMG/M metagenome (GOLD analysis project Ga0207686, IMG submission 184396) | Miscanthus rhizosphere microbial communities from Kellogg Biological Station, Michigan, USA - KBS M2-4 metaG (SPAdes) (version 2) | ecosystem: Host-associated > Plants > Roots > Rhizosphere >...
CACTTCGATTTCTGGTCCTGACTATCTGAGTTGGGCTAATCCGACATCTACTCCCACAGCTACAAGTACTTTATTCGCGCCCAATGCGAAGACTGGAACCTATCAGATTCTTGCTGCGGATTTTGCGTCTCACAAGACAATTACAGTTGCGTCTGGAACCTTTACAATTACACTAGTTGCTAGTGGCTCTCAGCCAGTAGCCGGACAATCAATTCACGTTATTAACTATGGTTCTGGTGTTGTTACTGTTGCTCGTTCAGGTCAAAACATTAATGGTGGAACATCTAGTCTTACCTTAGCTGCGGGATCTGCAACGGCACCTACAGAAGTATGGATCGTATCTGACGGAACAAACTACTTCGCAGCAGTATCAGCAGCTGGTGGAGGCACTCCTGGTGGTGCTGATACACAAGTTCAATTTAATAATGCTGGCTCTTTTGGTGGAAGCGCAAATCTTACGTTTGCTGGGGACGCTACACCTAAACTAAATATTGGTGCAGCTACTGATCCGAGTGGTCTTGCGTTTGGCTCTCGTCTCAATTCAGTGATGTATTCTACTGATACTACTGCGGCTTACAACGCAGTGTTCGAGACAAACATAAATGACCCAACTCCTGGAGTCTCGGCAATGGCTCCATACAACTTCTATACGGAATTGAATGGGGCCTTTGCTTATAAGTCTCTGCATGGCCTATCGGTATTTGCGGATCTCAACACAGCAGGAGCCTCGATAACTGATTCTATCGATGCAGGTAACTTCAATGTTAACCTGAACGACAGTCAGACTACTGTTATTGCTAGGGGTATCTATCCGTCTGTTCAGATTTACGGTGGTACTTGTGATACGTGTTCCGCAGTGTGGTTTTGGAATGGTTTCTATGGTGGTGTTACTACCTTAGGTGTCAATGCCTACATGCAGAAACCTGACCTTGGTGGGACGGTAACAACGTTTGCTCATCTATGGGCTGAAGATCTGGGAGGTCTTGCAGGGATTACGAATCCTTACTACACTTGGTATGATTCGCGTGGAGTTTTTCGCATTAAAGAGGACAACACGTTTGACTCTGTTGGTCAAGCAATTGCTGCTCTTTACAATCCCCAAGTCACCAAGTATGTTCCAGGAGCATCTAACTATGAACGCATAGTTCTTGCTCAATGGAATGGTAATGTTGCTGAGATTGGAACTGAGAAGGGTGGAACTGGGACACTTCGTCCTGTTCGTTTACTTGGTCCTTCTGTTGAGGCTGTAGCATTTACTAACGTTCCAATAGCAGTTGCATCTCTTCCGGCAGCAGCAGCTGGTAATATAGGACAGCGTAGGTTTGTTAATGATGCAAATACAACGACAGCACTTGGAGTAGGAACAACTGTTGCAAATGGTGGAGCTAATATAGTTCCCGTTTATAGTGATGGTGTTTCTTGGAAGATTGGTTAAACTTTGCCTAAAGTTATCTCAGATCCGAATAACGAGAAACTCTCTGATGAGCTACAAGCTGCTCTATTAGAGATCGTGCGTAAGTGCGAGCAGGAGGATTCTTGGGTTCGGAAACAGCAGATACGTGAATGGAAAAAACATGAACGGTTTTGGCATGGAATTCAGTACATCTACTGGTCTGAAACCACTCAAGATTGGCTATCGCCCGTTGATACTCGTGTTGATGGACGAACCGATGAAGAACATCGAGAGGAAGCAGACGGTCCTTTCTATGACTATGTCATTAACATATATAGAGCCTACGGTGAGTCTATTATCGCTGCATTAGCCGCACAAGTTCCTACAGTTCGATTCCCCCCTGACGACGCTGATAGTGACGATGACCAATTAACGTCAAAAGTCTACGGTCAGATTGCCGATCTAATTCAGAGGCATAATAAGGCAAAGTTGCTCCTTCTTAAAACCTTGCTATGTCTCTGGAATCAGGGGATTGTTGCTGCTTATCATTGTCCTAAGTCTGATAAGGCTTATGGAATGATGAAGGTTCCTCAGTATGGTGACGGGATGGCCTGTCCTGAGTGTGATTATCAGTCTAAAGACACTACTGAACAGACTTGCCCAAATTGCATGACCCCTCCTAATGGGATGCCTTCGCAGCCAGTACAGTTGCAGCCTCAGTCAGTTGTTACTGACTATGTTGAGTCTCCTAAGACTAGAGTCTCCTTAGAAGTATATGGACCTCTATTCGTTAAGGTAAGCCATTGGGCTCAGAGTCAAAAGGACTTTGGATACCTTGCACTTTCAGTAGATCAGCCTAAGTCCTATTTGAAAGATCTCTTTCCCAATATAAGAACAAAGATTGAGTCTAACGCCAATCAAGCGGACCAGTATGAGAAAATCGGCCGCGCGCCCTCTAACTTTACATTTACTGTAAATGACAACAGTGAACTGTTAACATTGCGTCGGGTTTGGTTACGAACATGGCAGTTTGAGATTCTTGAGGAAGATCAGAGGGGAACCATAGATGAACTTAAGAAACTTTATCCAGATGGTTGCTATGTATGCTTTGTGGGAGACGTTTATGCTGAGTCTCGCAGTGAGTGCCTTGATGCCCACTGGACGATTGGCAAGGCTGGTCTTTCTCAGTATATTCATTCTGATGCTCTTGGTAAGCCACTTATCCCTTTACAAGAAATCAAAAACGTAACTAAGAATCTTACACTTGAAACAGTTGAACAAGGGATTGCAACAGTGTTTGCAGATCCTCAAGTTCTAAACTTTGATGATTACTCTAGGCATGAGTTACGGCCAGGAACTTACGTCCCAGCTTCTAAGCGTGTTGGAGAACGATTAGCTGATGCTTTTTATGAGGGTCCTAAGGCAACCCTATCCAAAGAGGTTCCAGTATTAGAAGAAGCCAATGAACGAGATTCTCAGTTTGTAACTGGTGGCTTTCCTTCTATCTATGGTGGTCAAATTGAAGGAAGCTCACGGACAGCAGCAGAATACGACATGAGTCGTCAAATGGCATTGCAACGACTATCAATCTGTTGGGCATTGTTAAACTCGTGGTGGGCAGAGACGATGGAAAAGTGTGTTCGTCTCTTCGTTAAGAATGTAGTATCTGATGAGCGTTATGTAGTTAAGGATAAGAATAATTATGTTAACGTTTGGATTCGTAGGGCTGACTTAACTGGTAAGGTTGGTGAGGTTGAGCCTGAAGGTGCTGATAGTTTCCCAGTAACGTTAGCTCAGAAGCAAAGTCTCCTTCTCAAGTTAGTTGGTCTTAATAATGAGTTTTTGAATGCTGCTATCTTTGATGTTCAGAATCGTCCCTTAGTTGCTGATGCTTTTGGATTCCCTGAGTTTAAATTGCCTCAAGAGAATCAGCGTTTGAAGCAGGTTAAAGAGATTCAGCAAATGGTGGATCAGGGAATGCCTGTTCCAATCGAGCCTGAGATTGATGATGATAATGTTCATATTGAAGTGCTTAAGGATTACTTAGCTGGTCCTCAAGGGTTTGATACTAAGATTACTAATCCTCAAGCTTATCAGCTTTGTATGGTCCATCTTCAAGAGCACTTGCAGAATCAAGCTCAACAGCAAGCTGCTCAACAAGCACAGCAAGTACAACAGCAAGTTGCTATTAACCAGAGTAAACAAAAGCCTTCGGAGACCGAAGGGTTAGGGGTTCAATAAATGCATAGAGTCTTTACTTTAACGCTTACAGGTAGCTATCAAAGTCTTTATGCTTTGATCCTTGCTGTAACTGGAGCAGTTCCTACTGATGGATTATTACCTGCAAAATGTTGTGCCCTTGAATTGAGAGCAGCAGCAGCTAATAGTACGACTCCTGTTCTAATCTCAGATAGGAATAGTACTAATTCTACTGGAACTGAGCTTTTACCTGGAGTTCCTTATAAGCTTATGTTTGATGCTGATGTAATTTGGTTAGGGGACTTTACTCTTAAGGGTAACACTTTAGTAGTCACTGCGGATATTATTTGGTTCTAAGGAAAAGTAAATGGCTGAAACTGCTGGACAAGATTTATCTAACGATGTAGCACTTTTGAGTGAAGGGGAAGATCTTTCTCCTGAAACTGTTGAAACTAAAGTAAAAGTTGAGCCTGAAGTTAAAGAGGATAAACCTGAGGAAGAAATACAGAAAGATAAATCTGAAGAGGATAAATCTGAGGAAGAAATTGAAGCACAATCTGCTGATCTTCTCCCTTATGAACGTCCTACAACTAAGCAGATTGAAGCTAAGTATCCTGAATTATTCAAAGATTTTCCTTCCTTACGTCATGCTTTCTTTAGGGAGCAAGAATTTTCTAAGCTTTTTCCTTCAATGGAAGATGCTAAGAAGGCTTTTGAAGATGTTACAATCTTTGCAGACCTTCAGAATGATGTTATTGAAGGAACTGGTGAGAGACTTCTAAACTCACTTAAGGAAGCTGACAGTCTTAAGCGATTCTCAACTAAGTTTCTTTCTAACTTGAATAAGGTTGACAGAGATCTACATTGGGAAGTAATTGCTCCAGTACTTGAGGATGTATTACGTGCATTTCATAGGGAAGGTAAAACTCGCGGTTCTGAGGATATTACCAACGCTGCGGATCATCTTGCTATCTTTCTCTTTGGTGATCCTGATGTGGCTTCTGGTAAAAAGTCTATTACTCGACAAATAGAAGAAAAGGAACCTAAGGTAGATCCTGAGCAGCAGAAATGGCGACAGGAACGAGTTAATACCTTTAGGAGTGATGTATACGATAATTGCATTGATGGAATCACTCCAATGATTCAACAGGGTATTCCTGCTGAAACTAGTAAGTTCATGAAGGATGCTTTGACAAAGAGCATTCTAACTGAAGTTGATAAGTTAATTGCATCAGATAAAACACATCAGTCCTATGTGGATAAATTGTGGGACAAGGCGATTGCTTCAGGGTTTAATAAGGACTCCAAGACCAGTATCACAGCCGCGTACCTGGCGCGCGCGAAGTCTCTTATACCAAGTGTGAGGCGTCGTTTGATTACTGAAGCTGGTATAGCTTTGGTTGATAAAGGCGCTGCTGAGGTTACTGAAAAGGTAGCTGCACGCAGGGAACCATCTTCAGGTGGTAAAGCACCAAATTCAAATGGTAAGTCTCCTAGTGCAAAGCAAATTGACTGGAGACAAACTTCGGATTTGGACCTCCTGAATGATAATGTTACTTTGAAAAAATAAGAGGTAATTTAAAATGCCAGGTGTTGAAGCTCAAGTAGTCGGGGCAGAACTAGAAAGAGTTCTTCCTAAGGTTCCTACGCTCATTGATCGAGATGATGTTTTCTATTCGTCAATCGAAAAGCGTCCTGTTGAAGTAGTCTCCTCGCGTGATATGCGCGCGCCTCTGGAAATTCGTCCTGGGGGGAAATTTGGCTACTTTGATCCTGATGGTGGTGATTTGGGACGTGGTGATATGCCAACGTTTGATAAGGCCATCATTAACACTGTTTCCATGAGGCATGCAGTTGAGTTCACTGCAAAAGCCATGTGGAGTACAGACTCGACTCGTAAAGCAGTTATCAATGCTTTTAGGTCTAATCTTGCAAGTGCAATGAAGGAATTTCGTCGTAACGTTGACTCTCAGTGTATGACTGATGGTACTGGTGTTATGGCGACTATTACTTCAGTTTCTACCACTGGTGGTGTTGATACTTACACTTTCACCACTGATGGATTTAGGGCTCGTTTGATTCGTTACGGGATGAATCTGAACGTGTTTAACTCTGCTCTGACGGTTTGCAGAACCGGCGGAGGCGCCGCTAATGAAGTAACGGTGATCTTCTATGATCTTGCTAATAGCACGATTAAAGTATCACCTGCTGTTACTGGTGCAACTGCTGGGGATTTAATTGTAGCTTCTGGTCTACAAGCAACTCCTCCTGTTGGTCTACTTGGAGTGAAATATCATGACTCTAATGCTTCTACGGGTACTTGGCTTGGTTTTGATCGTGCTCTCAATCCTGAGATTCGGGCCAATAGAGTTAATGCCAACTCGTCGGCACTCACTCTTCCTTTGCCTCGTCTTGCTATCAACAAAATTGGTGATAGAATTGGTATCGACAACAAGACCAAGTTAATGGCTTGGACTCATCCTGCACAGCAGGCTGCGTATGAGGAGCTTGGTTTCAATGTTATTCGCATTGATAAGCAAGCTAAAGAGGAAGGCCTCGATCTCTATTTCAATGATAATATGCGTATTGCTGGTGCGCCCCTTAAGACATCATACTCTTGGGATCGCACGCGTATTGACTTCATCGATCAGGAAGTTTGGGGCCGCGCTGAAATGCATCCGGCTGGTTTCTATCAGGACCCTGATGATGGTCGACGGGTATTTGAAATTCGTGGACCTTCAGGTGGTGTTGCAACATCGTGGATCTTCTACATTGTTGCTTCTTTTAACCTGTTCATGAATAATCCAGCAGGCGCCGCTTATATAGACACCCTTGCTGTCCCTAGCGGATATTAGAGTATTGTTTTCTCCGATTGGGGAGGGTTCTTCTAATCCTCCCCTATTTTTAAACTTATGATTGATCAATCTTGTAAAGCTCAGGTCATGCCGAGTGGTCTCCTAGGAGTCTACTATAAGGTGAAGAACTTTTCATTAGAAAAGTGGTTATATCATTTACTATCTGAGAAATGGTGTGGAAATGATATGGTTCCACTAGATCACCGTACACTATATGTAAATAATCATGGGTGTGACTATGTTTTTTCTTTCTTAAATGACTCTTTTGAAATTGGAATTGGGTATCCCAATAAGTGGCATACTATACTACGACGTGAGACTATTCATAAGTTTATTTGGTGGTACTTGAGACTTTGGATATTCTCTGAGTGGTTCGGTTTAAGGCGTTATATTTGGTATAAACTTTTACATCGTCAGGTTAATAGACATAAAAGGAGTCTCCAATGAAGGTAGGAATGGAGCACATTAATTCCCTCCTAACAAACTTTGGAACGACCTTAAATGGTACTCCTCATTGGAGATTAGTCTGGTCTGATGATCAGCTTGAGTACCGTAAAGGTGTATTCAATGAGTTCTATGGAGATATCTTTCTTAGAACTATAAAGGGAACTAGAGAAGTAAGAAAGTATAATTACATTAAAGAGCGTTGGATTCTTGAGCGCTACTTTCCCCCTGAAATGTCTTATAATCCTGAGATTCCAACCTCAGTATTCGGAAACTATGAGCCTGTTTATGTCTTTGAGGATAAGAATGGTAACTTTCTCCATCCTACGCTAAAGGTTGTTGAGTTTATAGTTATTATGGCTGAAAAGTCAACTCCTCAGACAGAGAAACAGATTATTGATGATCTTTTATTGAATGAAGAAAAGGAAGTAGCAGAAATCTACGAGGCACTCTCAGAATGAACCGAACAATTAGCACCATTCCTGCAAACGATTTGAAATGTACGGTAGTCTCTATCGTACCATTTGCAATTAAAGAAGCCAAACCTGGACTTATCCCTCCAACCTATGAAATTGCAGCATCTGAAAAGGGAGAACCACAAATTCTCCATATAGGAACTGCTGTTCACTATGTCTACATTGATGCTGATCGGGGTTCATTACAGGTTCGAGACTCTCCACAGGAAGTCGCGCGCTCAATTATAGAGGATTATGTTTCCTCTCAACTTGAAGTTGGTGATGGTGTATTCCCTGGAATCTTCTACGTTCCGGGGGAGTTTACAGTTGAAGAGATCAAATCTAAGTTTGCAGAGGAATTGGCCCAACTTAAGATTGCTCAATATAAGTGGCTCTTGCAACTAACACGATTGGCTGATAAAGATTGGTCACAGTACCAGAAGCCTAATGTAATTTCAGCATTTCAACGTAAGGCTGCTGAGATTATTGGTTTAAAAGTTGAACAACATCCTTGGATGAATCCTGAGATTAAGGAACTTGCTCCTGTAGTTGAGCTTTCTTCTTGTCCTGGATGTGGTTCTGGAGTTCGTGATGGAATTGCAGTGTGTCCATCCTGTAAGTGTGTTTTGGATGCTGAGAAATATAAAACTCTTGCGTTCGCATCGTAACTAAATAAAGGGAGAATCATTAATGTCAGTTGCAACCGCAGTACCAACAGTAGTAACTTCGAGATTCGGTGACTATGGGTATAAGGTAAGTGGGACAATTGCTGTTGATGCTTCTCCTGCTACTTATGCTACTGGAGGGATTACTCTTAACCTTAACCAATCTGCGGTTAAGGCTTCAAGGACTCCTGTTACTGTAATCATTCAAGGAATCTCAGGGTATGATTATTCTTATATTCCTGGGTCTGATAACAGTAATGGGAAGTTGATGATTCGCGCACAATCTGCAAGTGCTTCTGCTGGAGATCCTTTGGCAGAGCTTGCCGCTGCTGCTGTTCCTGCTGGAGTTTCTTCAGATACAATCACTTTCCAAGCCACCTGGAAGGGAATGGAATAGTTTCAATAACTTACACCTTCAGAGGGTGAACACTTATGGCTTCTCAAGCATCAGTAGTATTTGCGACAGCAAGGACTCTACTTAACGATGATGCGGCAACTTTATGGACTGATCCTATCCTGTTGCCAAAACTCGTTCAGGCTTATCGAGAGCTAGAGTCCAAGCTTCGTATCAATGCTGCACAGATCATGAAGAAAACTGTTAATGCTACTATTGCTATTAACGGTCTAGTTTATGGGACTATCTCTGATATTAAGGAGCCTATTAAACTCTGGGAGAAAGCAGTTGGTGGTCTTGATTCTTCTTATGTTTTAATGACTGAATATGATCCACTTCCTCATGTAGCTCAGGCTGCAACTTTGATATACTGGCAGTGGGATGGTACTAATATTAACTTTATTGGTTCAACTGCTCAGAGGGTCGTCCAGGTTCAGTACTGGCGAAGTCTAACTGAGCCAACGGATAATACTTCTGATCTATTCTTCATTGATGCTGAAATTTATTTAGCTCCAAGAACTGCTGCCTTAGCTGCCGGGTCTGTTGGAGAAATTGAAAAGTTCCAAGCAATGACCCAGATCGCTGCTGAAGGCTTAGAGTTAGTTATTCAGGCGAACAGAGGACGTCAAGCTCCTCCTGCTACGAAGAGACCTTAATTTATTTTTGAACGGGGATCAGCATTCAGAGGGGAGTCCACAAGACTCCAGTGACACCGCCCAACAGGAATTGGGAAAGGCCACTAGTATCAAAGGGGCTGACATGTTGGGACGAGGCAAGACCAACAATTAGGTAAAATAAAATGGCACTAGTTGGTCCAATCTTAGACACCGCTCGCACCCATTTAAATGATGATGGTGGAGCTATGTGGCCTGATACTAATATCATGCCTAAGTTTCAAGAGGCGTTTCGAGAGATGCTTCTTGAGCTTGAGAATAATGGACTTTCAGTTATAAGGGAAATCTCTACAGTAATGACAGTAGCCGCTGGAGATACTGATCTTTCATTGAATGTAAATTATCCAACGGACCTAATTATTCCAATGGAAATGAAAGAGCGTCAAATTGGTCAGCTTAATAATCAGTTTATTCCAATGACTAAGATTGACTATGTTCCTAATATTCAACAGGATGTGAGACTAATCTGGTGGTCCTGGAGAACTGATAAGATTCTCCTCTTAGGTGCTACAGTCGCAAATCAGGTTGAGTTAAGGTACCAAGGTTCCTTAGCAGTACCAACTAAGAACTCTGATACTATTCCGTTTATATTCGCTGAGATGTTCCTCTCTCGAAGGACAGCATCACTTTGTTATGCATCTGTTGGTAACTTTGATCGTGCTGATTATTTTGGCAACGATGCTAAGTTGATGTTAGCAAAAGTGATTCAAATGAATATAAATAGGGATCTACAAACTCTGCCTGCGAAGCGTCAAGGGTATCATAGACGGTTTAAGACTTCAAGTGTTATTCGAGGAATTTAATGGGTCCAGTTGGGGAGTTCGAGAAAATCTCGATAACGAGGTTCCGTGGTCTCTATAAGCGTGGTCTTGCTGATGAGTGTCCTCAGGATCATGCTATCTGCTGTGAAAACGTAGTATTCAACAAAAAGGGCGAAGTTTCCTCTCGTCCTGGTATTTCTCCATCCTTCTTCGTAAATCACGACGTTCGTCGGATGTTTCAAGCAATTAACAATGGTGGTTCTCAGTTAATTACTTGTGATGGTGCGGGTAACATCTACCAAGATAGCAACCCAACCCCTATTTTCACTTCAACTGGAGTCTATGACTTTGCAGGTTATAACATGTTTGGCTTTACTTTTATATTGCCAATCATGTCTGATATGTCGACGCCTCCAAAGTTACAAATTTGGGATGGTATTACTGCAACTACTAGAAATGCGGCTGGTTTAGCTCCAACTGCATCCTTTTCCGCAGCAGACGGTGCAGCTGGTAATGTAGACGTTGGTGATTACCTGATTGCAGTTTCGTTCGTTACAGCTTCAGCCTTTGTTACGCAACCTGGACCTAAGATAGCTACAGTTTTTACTCCTGTAGCTTATACTGCACCTGGAGCTAAGAAGATTAATCTTACAGGACTGCCCTTAGGTCCTGCTGGAACTATTGCAAGGCAAATCTTCATAACAAAAGCTAACCAACAGTTATACTTCTACGTCGGTCAGGACGAAGGTGGTTATATTGGAGATAATACCACTACTACTGCAACTCTTAATTTCTTTGATACTGACTTAGCAATTAGTGCTGATGATTTATTTGATCAACTTGAGACTATTCCAGGAAGTAACATTACTGGAACAATGACTCGTTATCATAATAGATTAGCAGTTGTAACATTTTCGCATCGTGTTCTCATGTCAGGTGTTGATAACGCTGAATCCTTCAATGCTGTGACTGGTTTTTTCAATACACCTGGTGAGGTAGCTAATAATTATACTGTATTCAGTGTAGTTGTTCAAAGGGACGTTCTTTATGCAATTAGGTTTCCAGGTATATTTGCTGTGGAGGACAATGGTCAAGAACCTGTATTCTGGCCAGTTGTCAAAATTGATGGGGGTATTGGATCGGGCGCGCCTGGGATTGGTACTATTTCTGCCGACGAAAATGCTGCTTCGAGTTCAGAGTTATTCTTGCTCTCAGATTTTGGAGGCATCTTCATCTTCGACGGAGCAGTCAGAAGACCAGCTCTAACTTGGAAAATTGAAGATCTCTGGAAATCAATAAACTGGAAAGCATTTTTCAATATTTCCCTTTTCATTGATGTCTATCATGATACCTTTTATGTACTCGTTCCTGTAGGTGACAGTACACTTCCTAATCTTCTTCTCGTCGCTGATTATTCTGAAGGAATGGATGCTGAGAATATAAAGTGGTCAATTTTTACTTTTCCATTTACACCTTCGTCAATTGCACTATTTTATCTTGCTGGTAACCTTGATGCTGGAGACGTCTATTACTATTTACATTTAGCTTTCTATGGTAATACTTATATCTATAAGACTCACTTAGGCTATGTAGATGATATAGGTGCGGCTATTAATGCTTACTACCAATGTTACCTCGCAACTAGTCAAGCAATGGGCAATGTTCAGATCTTTAGGATGCTTCGCTTTAGAGGTAAGGGGAGTGGTGATCTTAATATACTTCTTGATGCTGAAGATTTTGATCCATCATTAGAAGTAAATCCTCCTCCTATTACGTTAGCTGATCCTATGTCAAAGGACTTAGATAGACAGATTAACTACACAGGTGAGAAAATGTCCGTTGGTTTTGGGACTAGTTCCTTTGTGAACAATCCTATTCCTGGAGAGTACTTTACTGTTGGACGTTTAGATATCTTTGTTAAGGCTCAGTTTAAACAGCGACCTGGATGATTAAACAGACATCATTAACGACGTTAATTAATAGTTACCAGAAGACTGATCACGTCTTATGGCAAGTATTAACTGCGATTGCTAACTCTAACACTGAGATTATCACTTCATTTAATCAACTTAGGGATGCCTTTAATTGGCACATGAGATTAGAGATCGTAACACCTTCTGTTGTTACTAACGTCCTAACAAGTGCACATAGAGTCTATCTTCCTAGAGACTCAAAGAATCTTCTTATTTACACTAAAGTGAAACCTCAGTTTGTTGGAATCACTGCTAAAGTAAAACCGTCAGGTGCAGATTTTATTGGAGATATTCGTTTTAGTCGCGACGCTGGAGTTACTACAAATTCACTATTTAAGACTACAACAACACTTAACTTACCTGATGGCGCGCGTTTTATTAAGTATGGGGAGTTTGCTGTTGATACTTGGCTTGATGGTGATTTAATCAGTGTAAATGTGTCTCAGACTGGAAGTGCAACAGGAATTGAAATTTTCATTATTGGAGCGATGAGCTAAATGAGCAAAGGTACAACCTTCGATAATGATCTCCTGAAGTTAATTTTCAATGCAACGGCAATTGCCAATCTTGCTGATAATGCAGCTTCTGGTCCATTGACAGTTTTGTACGTAAGTTTACATACTGCTGATCCGGGATCTGGAAATCAGTCCACAAATGAAATCTCTTATACTGGTTACGCGCGCATCGCTGTTAATAGGAACTCTGGTGGTTGGGTTGTTACGGGTAATGTTGTTTCTCCAGCGGCTGATATTACATTCGGGATTATGACTGCTGGTGCTGGTGGAACTGTTACCCATGCAGCAGTGGGAACTGCAATCTCAGGAACTGGTAAGATCTTATATAAAGGAACCCTTACTCCAAATATCGCCGTTCTAGTTGGTGTCACTCCTAAGATAAGCTCTGGATCAACAATTACGGAGACTTAAAGTGGCTTCTATTTTATTCTCTGAAGGTATTAGTAGTACATCGTTAGTAAGTCAAGCTATAAGTAAATCAACTATGGTTGCAATAGGTGCTGCTTCTGTTCTCTTTTATCCTGTAACTCCAGTAGGTCCTAAGAGACGTTCAAATTGTGATCCACAGGTTAGACTTACAATTATCCCAACAAGACACGCAGATCCTGAGTAAAAGATGCTTCCTCCTGATTTCATTGATTATAACTCGACAGCGACGAAGATCGTTAATGATCTCTTTGTCACGTTGACAGACATTGAACCTGGAGATTTAATCATTGCTTTTTCAGGGGGCTTCCCTGGAAATGATGGTACAGGAATTGCTATCGAGGATACAGGTGGAAACGATTGGCAGGGTGGATATGGTTGTGCTCACTTCTATGGTACAAAAGGATGGTTTGCCTTTGCTAATGCTAGTGGAGCGATAACCATTAAAGTCACTTGCTCAACAGGAGCCGCAACTAGAGCAGCAGCAGGAAACTATAGGCATCATATTAGACCATGGGCTGAAGTTGTATTTCCACTTGGTTATTATGTTCCTTCTGATGTAGCTAATTATCCTAAAGGTGTAGGATCTGCCGAGTTCAATCTAGCAGACTCTTTCATTGTAACTGTTATGTGTACTGAAGCAAGATCAGGAACTACAGGTTTAGTTGCCTCTGATACTGGAGAAACTACTCGTAACCTTGGTACGCACAGTGATAATGTCATGTGGTTATTTGATAGAACTGAAATTGCACCTGATAATGTTACAGGTGTAAGTTCTATTGTGAAACTTAAGGGAGCTACTGAAGCTTTCTCGGAGTTTCCAATGATTACATTTGTATTTTCATCTCCCTTAGTTGAGGTTGATCCCACTAGGGTTAAACAATACCAAACTAAAGCAGGTTCAGGATTTGATCATTATAATCCTGCTGCATTTGCTACTGTTGGTCCTGCGAATTTAGCGGCGACAAACAGACCACTTACACTTTCATTGCCATCACTTCCAATTGTAGATCCAATCTTAGGTAAGATGGCTATGATTACAGTTGGGATTATGTCTATGAATGAGATAGACGTTAACTCTTTATCTGTACAAGATGAATATACAAATGCTTATGACTTGCTTATTTACTCTGCTGGCTTTGGAGGACAGGTTCATATAGCTATCTTTAGAACTGTTGTTTCTGAACTTGATAGAATGCCTCCAGCAGGTGCAGTATTTCAGATTTCACTTAATCTTAACCCTCAAGATATTACTGATGCACCGTACCAGCATTGTGCTATTGGTGCGGCCGAGAGAACTATCTATATGCTTCCGGGGATACCAGTTACGGCTGGATTTAAGCAGGTAGACGATCATAATCCATCATTTAGACTGATTAGTAATGCAATTCCCTCGGTTCCTAAAGATGACTATATTTTCTTCTTTGGCGGCTATAATGCTGGATTGAATCAGGACACTGTAACTTGGAGTTTTAGAGATAGCTACGAAGGAACTTCATCTGGACTTATTCAGTTCCCTTCAGTACAGGCTAATGCACCTCGTCTAGGACCTTGCATTGTTGGAGATAAAATAGCTCCTGCTCTTGCAACTTATGATGCTCAAGCTGATGGATTAATTGGAGGTACTTTTGCTGTAGGTGGAGGCATTGCAATGGTAGCAATGTCAGTGTTCACTGAGGGAATACCACTTCCTCCTATTCCTCCAGTTCCGACTCCTCCTTCACCAATTCTAGGTAGGGGAAATTGTGTTTTACAAGATAGACTAATTATTATTCCTACAAAACAATGAGACTAAGAGCACTAACAAGGGAAGATAATAACGAGCTTAGAAAGCTTCATTCTAAGCAGAACCTTTATCCTTTTCCGGACCTATCTTCACCTTTGTACTGTATTCAGAGAGTAATTGAAGATAATGGTCAAGTACTTGGAGCTGCGTTAGTTCATTTAACGTGCGAGGTAAGTTTAGTAATAGATCCTGACTTATCGAAGATAACAAAGGCACGTGTTCTTAATGAAATATTTAAGAGTCTCTTTTCTCAGATTGATCATTATGGACTTTCTGATGTTCATATTTTTGTTGTTCCTGAAACGAACAAGGAATTTGCAGACTTGTTAATTAAAAATTTTGGCTTTGCTAGGACTCCTGGTATAGCGTTAGAAAGATGGTATGCTAAATGAGTAATTACTATCTTAAAGGAAACATTAAATGAGTAAAACTCAGTCTGGTGCGGCAACTCAAGCGACTAATAGCGCTAACGATGCAATTTCTTATACTGCTAAAGATCAGTATGAGAATAAACTATTTCCTCGCTTAACAGGTGTTGGTGACGTTGCTAGTAGTCGTGCTGGTCAGGACTACAGTGCAGCCTCAGCAGGTTATGGAGACTTTGCCAAAACTGGTGGATTCTCTGATGCTGATAAGACTAGCTATCTCAATCGAGCTACTAGTGGAGTTCACAATACTTTTGATGTCTTGAAGAATCAAGCTGCTCTAGCTGACAGGCGCACAGGTGGAGGTGCTGGACCTGCTGCTATAGCTCAAATTGCTAGACAGGGAGGTCAAGCTCAAGCTGAGGCTTTGGACAATGCTCAAGTTGGTTTACACTCACAAATTAACGCTAACAAACTCGCTGGAATTGGCGGTCAGGCGCACCTATTTGATACCAATGTTGGTCAACAAGATGTTGCTAATCAGCAGTACTTATCTGGTCTAGGTGGTGAGAATCAGGCTGTTGCTGATTATATCCGTAGTAAGGTTGGAGCTGTTGGTGGATATAATAAGAGTATCCCTGGAGAAATTCAACCTTGGGCTGATATGGGTAGCGGTGTATTGACAGGAATGGGGTTCTAATATGCCTATCATGGATTATTCTCCAGTTGCTGAGTCTGATGTTGCAGATCAGATTAGACGTCAGCGTTTGCAAGCAATGATGGAAGGCGCACCTGCTCAGACATTGAATCCTCAGACTGCAACTCCTGCTGTTGCTGGTCCTGTTTCTGCTCCTATTGCTCAAAGTATTCCTAATCCTCAAAGTACTCAGCAATTGAGCTTTCCAATGGAAGGTAATACTAGTCAAAATTTATCTTTTCCAATGGTCCAGAGAGAACAGTCTTCCTATGGAGTTCCTCAGTCTGGACAGAACCTAAGAAATATGATTGGTCAGGAGCCTTTACACGCTGACTATAAACCATCGTTATTCAGAAACATAATGTCTCGTGTTTCTGGAGTAGCTGCTGGTTTAGGTTCTGGTGGTGAGAAAGCTGCTGAATCAACTTATAATCGAGTTAAGGATCAACCTTACACTGATCAGTTAACTAACTATCAACAGAGGTTAAAACAAGCTTCTGATCTATATGGAATGGACGTTAGTCAGAATGCAGCGGCTTTGAATGCTGAAAAGGTTCGTGCCGAGGCTGAACATTTAGGGTATCAGGGCCAAGCTGAACAAGAACGTGCTGGTGCTGAACACGCGAGGAGATTACAAGAAGAAAAGAAAACCTCTTTAATGGCTGATACTCATGCACAACAAGTACAAGAGGAAAAAGACCTAGAGGCTATTAAACATCCTGAAAAGGAAAACAAGGGTTGGCAGTTAAAGCTAGGATCTGATAGATCTGCATATAAGTTCAATAATGCTTCTGGAGATTGGGAGAGAATAAATGATCCTAGGGAAGCCATTGATAAATTAACTAATGATTTAAGTCGTTTATCAAAAGCATATGAAATTGTTGCTGATCCACTTGCTAAACAATCTGATAAATCTGCTGCTAAGACTTACATTGATGAATATAAACAAAAGAACGATGCAAAGCCTCCTCAGGTATTGATGTTTAGTGCGCCCGATGAAAAGGGAAATAGAACTACCTTTAGTGCTGGTCCTGGGACTAAGATTCCTGAAGGTGCTCAAACGTCCTCAGGTGTCAACTCGGATAATACCCTTACTTCAGCTACACACACTATGCATGAAGCTGCTCCTAGTGTAATTAATCTTGTTGATAAAACTATTGCCCTAGTTAATCAACAAAAGGCTACATTAGGACCTGCTCAGTCACGTTGGGCTGAGTTTATGTCAGGTAAAGTTGGAGCGCCTAATCCTGAATTTAGACGCTTAATGACTAATTCTGATCTATTATCAACTCTTCTAACACGTATGCATGTTGGTGCGCGTGGAGGGGAGAAGATCATGGAAAGATTTGATAATCTTATTGGATCTCATAAACAAGACCCTGATAATATGCTTGCTGCTTTAGAGGAGATTAAAGCTTATGCTCAAGCAATTCAGGGTCAGGGTGTTCCCGAGGGTAAGGATGCAAAAACTGAAACTAAAACTGAGGGACCAATTCAAGTTCAGCGTGATCCAGTTACTAAGAAATTAGTGGTGAAATAATGCCAACTGCAACTTTTGAAGGTAAGGATTATAACTTTCCTGAGGGTACTTCTCAACAGGAAATGCTAGACTTTATTGATTCTAAGAACAAAATAGATAAAGAAGCTGCTAATCTTAAAGATCCTGGAACTATTGGGGGTTACGCGCTTGAAACAATGAAAAATATTCCTAGATCTGCTGCTAACTTAATTGGGGGCTCTGCTAAGACTGTAGGGAAGGTTGCATCTACTGGTTATAATCTTCTTACTGATCCTTATAAAGAATTATCAGAAACTGGTCCTATTGATGCAAAGCAAGGATTGTATAATACTTTTAACTATTTCAAAGATAGGTATAGTCATCCTTTAGATACTCTTAGGGAAGATCCTGTTGGAACGATGGCTGATGTCAGTACGCTTGCTTCGGGGGCCAGTGCGGGCCTTAGGGCGCTACCAGGGCTTTCACAGGCGGGGGAAGCCCTTAGGGGCGTGGGTGCCCTAACTGACCCGTTACGCAGCGGTTCTACACTAGCGGGGGCGGTTACACGGGTGCTTAGGCAGGCCGCAGCGGAAGGGCTGTACGGCCGTAGCCTCCCCAAAATTCCAAGAGATCCAAATGGTTTACCTCTTATGGATAAAGTCGATCTCACTAATGAGGGGCTTCGATCACAGATTCCTAGATCTTTAGGTGGCGCGCGTAAAGCTAACGATACAATATCAAATTTAGCTCATCAGGTTGATGAATTAGCTACTCAGATTCAGGCTGCTGGTGGTAAGATTGATATGAACAATGTCATTCCTGAGTTAGCACGATCTTATAAAGAGTTTGGTCATGTAGCTCCCCAAACAGATTGGAAACTAATAGATCAAGTTCGTGACGATTTTATTGATAGGTATGGAACTCCAAGCACTGTTACAAAAGAAAAAGGAACAGGTCTCTTTGATGCTAATAATAAAGAGATCATAACAACTGAAAGCGCTCCTGGTCCTAATGTTCCTGGAGATATGTCTCCTACTGGAGGGGCTGAAGTTAAAAAGAAGACCTACTTGAATGTAGGGAAGTCTGCATATACTTCAACTCAACAGTCTGCTACAATTGAAGCAATGACGGATTTGGCCAGAGGTTTAAAAAAGGAATTAGAAAGATTAGATACTGAAAGACGTTCAGTTGCAAGTCCACTAGAGAGGGATGCTATGGGTCCTACTGTAAAATCCTTAAATGAACGTCAGGGGAATCTTATTGATCTTCGTAAACTGATGGGTGGCGCGCCCGAGGTTAACTTGGAACATGCAGCAGCGTCGCAAGCAATGGGATATCACGGTGGAGTCATGTATGGACTTAGAAATGCACTTCCCTACGCAGGATCTGAAGCAGCTCTTTCCATAGCTCCAGGACCTCCCATTGCAGGACCTGTTAGATCAGTCGCGCGCGCGATAGGAAAAGGACTTACGCCGGCCGGTACTGTCGGTAAAGCAATGTCCTATTCAACTAAAGATCCCTATCAAATTGAGGTTGTAAAATGAAGCAATTAATTGCAACAAACAAAGATACTGGACAGAAAGTTCAATTTGCTTGGGATAAACCTGGAAATCCTACTAAGGAAGATTTAGACTTAATCTTTGCTGAGAAAAGTAAAGGTGGAAAGGAGGACTTAATGGCTCAGAATAAGCCTGTAAATCCTCCTGGGTTTCAACTTAACACTGTCCTCAATCAAACATTAGAGAAAGCCAGTGGCAAAGTCGCTCCAGCACGCGCACCTAGTCAACCTGCTGGAGTTGATGTTGCTGCTATGGCGCAGGCTGATGCTGATAGAAAGCTTGGTAAGGTTAATCCAGTCCAAGGTCAGAACCGTTCAGTATCTCCTCAGGGCGGTGATACCCACAATTCTGCTGTCCCTGAACAGGGGATGATTCAAACTCTCTGGCAGAAGATTCAAGATCTTTTAGGATCGAAGACTGAGGTTCAGAAGAAGTAGCCTTATACTTTCTACCTTGATTATCAGTTACCTCATAAGTATCTTGTGCTGTTAAAGCTTCAATACCAATACCTCCTCCATATAAAGCTGAGTTTACCAATCTAAGCTCGCGTGCGTTCTTAAAAGTAAGCTCGATTAGTTTCTCATCTTGAGCATTCTCTGGTCTGAGAATAACTGTTGTTCTTTCTCCGAATGTAAATTCTGTCTTCATCTTTGGTTCTCCTCTAAAGTGAACTGTTTTCCTTTAACAGTAATTTCTTCCAATTCACAAAGATCAATAATAATATGACTATCTGGTTTAAACTGATAAACCTTTGTTTCCATATTCCACCAAAGATTACCTAAATATAACTCATTACTGTCATATATTTCAAAGTCTCTTGAATCCTTAAAAGTTAACACTCTTATCTCCCTTCGAACTTTTTATACTCAGCAACTGCAAACTCATTAAGCCTTAGATAAATCTTCTTATCTAAGCCTCTAAACATCTTTACTGCACCTGAACCACTAGTCTCTCCCAGAGTATCAACAATTCTATCTAAAGTCATACTATCAACATCAAATTTTAACCTTTGAAGTATCTTCTGCCTCTCAATTGTATACTCAGGAGCATCTAATAGAATCTTCAGCACTTTCATTAATGCGGGCGCTAAGTCTGATACACCTCCCATTGTGACCTTCTTTACTCCAGAGAATGAGAATTCGGTTCGTTCAATTGCTGTTACCATATCAGTCATTGTAATCTCCATATCAGGACAGCGAGCAAGGCTTACAATCATTGCTAGTTTAAGAACCTGATCTCCTAGTCTGTCCAATGTTCCACTTCTATCAGGGGACGTATTCTCTGCTAGTTCTTTGTACCACTCAGAATAGTACTCTCTAACTATTGGACTTATTGCAAAGGGTCCCTTAGCGTTCATTATCTCTCTTAAAGGTGGAAGTAAATCTTCCCTTGGAATTAAGAACTCTGGCTTATACATTAGAGAATTAATTACTCTACGTTGGCTTTCATGAACTATAAACGAACGCCCAATGAATCCTCCTTCAATATCTTTACTTGAAATAAGATCTTCAAATAAAGCTTCATTACTAGCTGCTAAAAGTGTAATACAGGGATTCTTTAAGCTTTCGATTGGCGAAGACTTTAATGTATTCGTCCAAGCTTTGTGATGCTCATGAGTATTATGCAAATCAGTTAGAATCGTCAAGCCTTCAGGGTCTTTTACCATAAAAGATGCAAACTCAGGCGCGCACAAAAAGGCTTGTGCGTCGCTTAAAACTGTACCGTTCTCCAGTGTTCGTTGAGTCGATAGTTCTTTGAGCACCCCTTGAACTGAATTACGTCCGGAGACTACTCTGGTACATTCTAACCTCTCAACGAACCATTTGGCATAATCAACTGGAAGACCTTTACGTAAAGCACTCTTTGCAGATACTAAAATTACGTAAACATTAGGATAAAGAGTATAGCTAAATCTGTCAATCCATACATTCTTCCTCACTATAGCAGAAATAGCTGCTACTCCTGCCCACCAGAAGTACCTTTCTGGAGGTTCTAACTCTATGGTCGCTGCTGTGAGACAGTCTAGCCAATTCATTCCTCAATCTTTCACTTGCACGTGTTCTAGGTATTTATTTAGCTTCTCAACTGCATCAGTAAAAGATTTATCTAATCCTTTTTCACTTGTATAATGACCACCATCTCTATGAATAATAGCTAGAAGTGTCAACAGCATGTCATCTTTTGTCATATAGTCCTTAAGTTAGGCAGTGTCTTCTCATCTAATTCTATTGGAACAAAAACTGGAAAATACGAGCAAAAGTGCAAAACTGGAAAACGAATTAAATACTGACTTGATGGTATTGTAAATCCGCAAAGTTTACAATGGGAGTAAAGTTTCACAGTTTATATGACTTTTTACCATTACGATCAATTACTAGTGTTAAATTAACTCCTGGAAGCTTACTTAATACTGCAATAGGTTTACCATTCTTCTCAATAACATAAGTCATCCCTAATTTAACATTACTAATCAACTCTCCAGGTTGATCCCTAAAATCTGTCATACTAATCGTATCAAGCTTACTGTTTAAATCTATTAGGACCTCTTGTTTTATCATAACTCTCCTCTAGTTACACTATCTGCATGATTATCAAAATGATACTTTCTATTCTCAGGAGCGTGCCATTCTAAGAAAGCATAATTAGCGATATTAATAAGCTGTTCTGCATTTCCTGTTTTCTTATAAGCTTCTAATTCTTTGATCATCCGAGTTAGATACTTTTGTTTGTAGTTGATGGGACCATAGCGAAGATGGCCCAATGTTCTGCGATTCATCATTAGTTGAATAAAGAATTGAAAGTCAATATTTTCATCAATTGGAAGATCAATTGAATTAGGAGCTTTAATTATAATATCACTCATAATTTTTAGCTTGTTCTATCCAAGAGAGCCTAATTTTAATGTCTAAATTATCCCATTGAAAAGGGTCTTTTGGATCATTAGGAATTAAATCTCTCGCTGCATTAGCAGAGAGAACATCCATCTGAGTGTAATATAAGCGCTTAGCTAAATGTAAATTACTTTCTCCCTTTTCACGTTTAATTAGTGAAAGTTGATACTCTATATCTCTTCCAACACCCATTTTAACAGTTCCTCCACTGGATAACCAAGTAAGTATAATTCAATGTACCAGTCTCCCATTCCCATGTAAGCAAGAAACTCTGGACCATCATTGAGGATGTAGTTTCTTGCTTCATGGAAATAGGTTAGACATTGTTCAGTTTGACTATAACCTTTCAGGGAATCCGTACTCTTTGGACTTTGCATTGAATACTTCCTTAAGAATATTCTGAAAATGCTCGGGAGAACATCCAGTACGTGCTGCTAGAAGAACCCCATAAAGAATAGTATCAGCTACCTCTTTACATACTTGAATATTTGCAACATCTAGTTCAGTAAGACTACGTCCCTCTTCCGTATTAATATTCTTAATACCTTGCTCGACACGTCTTAGTTTCTTTGCAGCATTACAAGCCTCACCAGCTTCTCCAGCCATAGCTCCAGCCCACTCTAAAGCAGACCAATCAGACAATCCTCCTGGATGCCAACGATTGGCGCGCGTGATCGAAATTGCCATTATTTCACTTAATTGCATAATTTTCCTTTATATTTTGTATTTTGTACCTCTTTAAACCTTGAGGATTTTCTTCACTTGCATCTTCCCAGTTGTAGCCTATTTTGATATCTGTTGGAATAATCAACTGAACATTCCTAGAAAGAGAACAATTCTTAAAATCAATTGGAACTTCTAGTTCTTCTTTAATAATAGGAATCACTTTTTCTAAATGCGTCTCTCGTACTTGAGCTAGGAAGCTATCATGAGACTCCATGAGAAAGTCAATTACAAATCCATACTCTCTTTCAATACGATTAAGAATACGAATCATTGCAAATTTCATTTGATCGCTTACTGTACTTTGGGGAATCTGAGCGTAAGCTTCTTTGAAAAGGTCATCTCCCCATTTATTGAGGAATGTACGGACTCGACCGAATGGATTGCGTAGGGTTCTTTGATTATCTCTAAGGAATTCTCTGATCCCAGTATGAAATACTCCCTTAATGTTTGGATTTGTTGCATGAAATTTTTCGAGGATCTGACCAGCTTTCCATTCAGGAATTCCAATCTGCTCACTTGCTTCCCTTTTACCCATATCGTAATGACCTGCATGTCGAAACTTTTTACCTTCTTGTCTGCGTTCAGTTGGAATATACGCTTTAAAGACTCCATTTATCTCCTTAGTTAACCTTATACAATCATCATCAAAATTTGCTGCGAAGAATTGATTCAATAGTGAATCGTCGCAAATTCTATTCACCCAATTAGAGGTAACACAGTGAACATCGACCCCATACTGGAACATTTTCATCAACTTCTCATCTCTAGCTAGCACAGCCACTACGCGTGCTTCAGCTTGTGAAAGGTCTGGTTCAATGAAGATATATCCTTCATCAGGAATATACATTGAACGAAGATCTGAGCCAACTTCGCCATGTTTAGTTAATGTCTGAAATGCAACGCCGTATTTATCTGTTGTTACTGGAGGCTTGAGAATTGAAGTTGAAGTACGACCAGACTCTAGCATAATACGAACACCTGTCCGCAACTTACCATCATCATGCGGGCGCGCGTTTACATAGGTAGAGATCGTTTTCTTGATCTTTCTTCGTTCGAGGATTTTCTTTAGAATTTGAGTCTTACTTTCGCTTTTGTTAACTTTGATATCATTCCTTATAATGGCATCTAAAGTCTTTTCGTCAGTTCCCTTACGAGCCTTAATTCCCATAGCTCCGTAGATTAGTTTCGCAACTTGACCATTCATTCCATTGGAATTGACGTTTACATCGCTTATACCATAAGGTGTAGTTAAGATACTGAGCTCTTCACCTATAGTTTCATCTTGCAATTTATACTTTTCGTGAAGAAACCTATGCTGTGCTGGATCGCGACGGATTCCGTTTCCTTCTAGTTTACGATAGAATGAATGCAAAGGCATTACTCTTGTGAAGAAAAATTCCTCAAGTCCACGTTCACGAAGTTCTTCATGCTCTCTTTCTTTGCACTCAAAAGTAACAACAGAGTCCTTTGCGTTGTAGAGAAGGAGACGTTCGAGTTTATCCTTTTTAGGATTGTACCCTTTTCCTTCTTCCTTATAATAAGGTTCATTAGTGAGAATTGAAGTCTGAAACTCAAGTTTTCCAGGAAGTTCAGGATATAGAGTACGAAAAGCAAGCATTGTATCAAAGTAAAAGCTCCTTATTGGCATTCCAAATAGTACTGTTCGATTATAACAGCGCTCAAGCTGAAGTTGATCAAACTTGAAATTCTGTCCGATCTTTCTGATTCGAGGATTTGCTAAGACGTCAGCAACGTCTTTCCAGCATTGAAGAATGTCACTTCGAGTCATCCCTAGTTCATTAAGAACTGAAATTTGATTGAAAAAGGGGATACTAATTGAATCTGTTGAATTGAAAGCGAATGAGATACAGATTGGGATGGTTCGGAAGGTTTCAATATCAACAGCCACCTCTTCATGATTGCTAAATCTGTCTAAGAATCTATATAAAGTAAGATTATTTTTAGCAACAATTAAATTACGAATAGGAGGGTTATACTCTTTAAATTGTGCTTGTTTTACTGCCTTTTCAACGTCCCATTGAATGAATGTTGTATCCTTCCAAGAGCGCATTTTTCCATCAGCTTCTTTGTGCATTAAAGAAGCTGGATGAATTGTTGGAATAACTTTGAAATTTCCTTTTATTGTTTGTAGAAGACTGCCTCTATACTTTTCAATACCACGTTGTCCAGTTAAAGCGGTCAGAGCAGTATTACCAAAGGCTAGGATACAGTTAGGTTGCAATGCTTCTAACTCTGCCCAAAGTTGAGGAAGATAGTCATCAATACTCTTACCTAACAATCCTAGTTTCTTGATGTCATTACCAGGGGGCCGCACCTTTACGACGTTAGTAACATAACAGTACTCTCGTGGCATTCCTGCTGTCTTGAGGTAATTATCGACCATAGCTCCAGACTTACCAACGAAAGGGATACCTTGGCGTTCTTCCTCAGCGCCTGGGGCTTCTCCAACGATGGCTAGTTTAGCACTAGCTGGTCCTGATCCGGGAACGAAAATCAATCGAGGACTCCTGCTTCAAACATTCCAATTTCTTCTCTTAAGTAGATCTTCTCAATTCCATCTCCATATATTCCTACTGTCCCTTCTCCGAAATAAATAGAAATATTTGTACCTTTGATAATCTCCTCTTTATATTTACAATCGTCACCTTTCCAAAGTAAGAAGTGAGCAAAACATGTCCTTTTCATTTTCTCTTCAACCTCTCTAAGTAAGCAACAAGCGCACTAATTACTGAAGGCTCAAGGACAATTCTATTAGTTGGTTCAGGTAATCCAACCTCAGTAGTTAGAATCAGTTCATTAAACCTTGGATCTGCGTATTCCTGGATGTCAGCATAGACTCCATCCCCTAAGTAACACCTATTTGATCTTTCCATAGTTCTCCTTTTGAACCTTGACTTTGTTGAAATCCATAAACCTTCCATTAGTTTGCAGAAACCCAAAGAGCTAACCAGACTAAAGCAAAGAAGCCAATAGTCAAACTTAGATCAAATAGAAAGTTTCCTAGTCTATTTAAGTCACGTTTTAGTGTTAGTGATTTCATTCAATGTCTCCTTTTATCCTTAGTAATTCGTTAATAACAATTCTCGCTTGATCAACAGTTAATTCCTCAAGATAGTGAATTTCTTTGTCCAACTCAGAAGATATCCAAGCATTCCTTCGCGTGCGATCGCTAAGACCACAATCAATAAGAAGAGATTCAATGTAACTAACCTGTCTTGGACTTGCCATTTTTCTCCAACCTTTTTACGATATTCTTATAAAAATCCTGATCTCTTTCAATTCCAATGAACTGACGTCCTAACTTCTTACAAGCTTCTAAAGTCACGCCACTACCTGCAAAAGGTTCTAAGACCTTACCCCCATCCCAAGTACAGTCACGAATTAACCTCTCAAGCAATTCAATAGGCTTCTCATGCGGATGTATCATGCGAGTATAATGCATGCTTTCGAAACGAAGAATCGCACTTTGTTCTGTTGTTGGAACTAGAACAGGACTCCCTTTACTAGCAACAAGAATAGGCTCATAATCGCGCGCGTATTCAAATGGACGTCGACCATGAGTTATCGTGCCTGTTTTATGCCAGATAATTGGGTAAGCTTGAACTCTAAAACCAAATGTTGGGAGTAGTTTATGATAGGTGAAGAAGTCAGTAGTCGAGCAAATTAGATATAAGAATGAATCAGCTTTTAGGACTCTGTATACCTCTTTGAACACCGCCATCGTTGAATCGTCCGCTGTTAGTTCAGCATCGCGCGCGTATTCAGTCCATGGAGGGTCAGTGATGCAGGCGTCGAAAGTGTTGGGAGGAAGATTTGGAAGGATTGACAATGAGTCACCAAGTAAAATTTGATCCATTTCAATCTCTGCTGGCATGAGTGCTTCAGTCATAGCAATCTCGCGTTTAGCCTGTTGCTTGACTAGCTTCAGTGCTGTCGTTTTATCTTTGACTTTGGCTAAAGAAGGATTAGTCTGAAGTGCGTTAGCTAACATTAAATCTTCAGAGAATTGACCAATGGAAAGGTTCAATTCTCTAGCGGTATCAGCTTGTGACCAACCTTGAGGCTTAGTACTTATCTTAGGACGACCATTGACTTTTTCTCCATGTATCTTAACTCTAAGTGCATGCAACTTCGCGCGCTCAGTTACTTGCTCGTACCAGGGAAGGTTCCAACGCTTGAGATTCTCATGAAGAGATATTTCGAAGATTTCATTGTCTGTTAGGTGTGATGGATAAACCTTACAGTCTATTTCAGTTTGAATACCTTTAAGCGCTGCTAGTCGTTTCTCACCAGCAATGAGATTGAAACGTCCGTCAGAAGTTGCTTTGACTAGTAAGGGATGATGCTGTCCTTGAGAGAGAATGCTTTCTCTTATTTCGTCAATGACTTCCTTTGAGGCTTCTGTTCCTTTGTGATTGATTAAATCTATGTTAACTTGTGGCATTAGTATCCTTTAATCTATTAAACCCTTCAGACTCCGAACGGTTACGCCTGCATATTTCTCTACAAATTGCTTCATGAAATCTATCAGGTACAAAATCTTCAACTGATTCGAGAATCCTCCTCGCATGTTTCAAGTCCTTTGTGGAGGAAGATCGGATTATTTGAAGTAAATAGATAAAATTCACTTGATTTCTTCAACAATGACAGTTACTTTATACAATCCTTCATCATTGAGTTTAGTCTTTCGAGCTAACTCTTCAGACTTAGTAAATCGCATCCCTACTTGAAGTTTAAGGATTATATCCTGTTCTACTAAGAGTGAGTTCTTTCTTGTTGTGAAGAAGTCCATTTTGTTTTCCTTAATTAAAATCTGGTGGGTAGGATTTAGATTTATTACCTACCGTGGAGGACTGTGACAATTAGTCCCTGACCGCGTATCAGGACGCCACCAGTTAAAGTTAACTACTCGTCATTGTCTCCTTCGTTATCTTCTTCATCCTCAGAGGGAACATCTTCTTCATCCAAGATATCTACGCTTGGCATCTTTCCGATGATGAGACTATCCTCATCCGAACAGGTTAGTTCAAGTCTTTTCATGTTAGGTCTCCTATGCTACCTTCTTGAAATCAAGGATTACGTTCGAGTTTCTTTCCATATCCCATTGAGCATAGGCCATGATCTCCTTGCCCTTTGTTTCTTCGATGGGATAAACTTTACCAGCTTCAGGACTAGCAACAAAGCACTTCATGAAGATTGCTGCTCTGTCCATCATCTTTGTTGATAGCCAATGTGTAACTGGTGTGGGGGCTTTGGGGCCTTCTGCGACTGCAAGTGTAATGGTCCAGGTGGTCGATGAAGGGTCCTTCTTACCAGCACCCTCAACTACGTCAAGGATCTTCATCTTGTACCAAGCCGCATCAAGCTTATTAGTTGAAGCGAGATCTTCAGGTGTGAAACTAATTCCAGGCATTTAAGTTGTTTCCTTTTCAAGTTGTTAAGTTGGTTAGTATTAAAATAGGCTTTCGATCCTATTCTGTAGAGCCTTCAATTGCTTTAAGGTTATAATTTGCAATTCCTGAAAGGGACTGGGAAATCTCCTTAGCGTTATCTATTAGTTGTCCTGCAAGGAGATCAAGCATTTTAGCTGCGATTTCTTCAGAGAGAATAATAGACGTTTCAATTCTAGAATCCACAAAGGTTACTGATCCAACCAGTTTTCCCTTATCGTCTCCCCACTGTTGTCTTCCAATAGAAAGTTGTTTTAAAGTCAAGTTGTTTTCTCCTTCAAAGAAAAGTAAGTTAATGTTTAGTTCTGGCTCTCAGTCCAGTCCTTTAGAGAGTCTGGAGGATTTCACGACTTCGTTCCATTCTTGGTTTCGATGCACTCGTATCTTATGACGAGGGGTATCACCTTTCACCTACCTCCAAGTTGTCTATCTCCAGCTTTGATCATCCGTCGACGATCAAGACCAATTCGTATACTTTTTCATTTCTTCATACAAAGACTTCCCAGTGAAGTCAATTTTCTCAGGAAAAGGATAAGCAGTCCTAGCATCATCCTCACCGAAAGAACTAGTAATGCAGATATTCTTAGGTTTAGTCAGATTATCTCCCAATTCGGGAAGCTGCCAACCAAAGTGATAGGTCTCATCAAATCTTGTTGGGATAAAAGCGCTAATCTTCTTACCAGCAGTGACGATTTGACGAGTCTTAGTTACTTTTCCAGTTTGAATGTTACTCTGTTCAATGTCTACGACGTGTGCCGTGAGAATTACATGCTTAGGATTGCCCTCACGCGCCCAAAGGGTACGAAGAACATTAATGAAATAACGCTCAAAGAAGTTAGCACTTCCTCGATAGTAGTCCCAGTCCATATGATCAATATGTTTTTCCTTATTACTCACAGTGACCATTGTTTTAATCAGCTTAATAGCATCTTCACCTTTGGTCATTCCAACTGTATTAAGAACTGTGGTTGAAAGGCCAGTGATACTGTCAGCTATGATTGTCTCATAAGGACAACCATTGTTTAAGAACTCGTTAAGTTTATCTGATAAGAGGAAAATGTTATCAAACGTATCCCAGTCTATTTTCTTTCCAGGAAAATGCTTACGAGCAATTGTAGGCATCTTGCAATCACTATCAATTACGTAAGCATTAGGGAAGGATAATGCCCCTGTTGACTTTCCTGTATTTGGAACACCTTTGAAGATAGCAAAGATTCCAGGATCAGTTATGTGTTGTTCGTCCAGTGTTGATGGCATTGTTCTCCTTTTTAGGTTGCTTCGTCAAAGTATAAAATCCGCACAGTTTACAGTTAGGATCAATTTCTTTATTCCTACAAGGTGGCCATTTACATTTCACAGAGTTCTCATAGCTTCCTTGCGTTCTTGTCTCGATGCTGCACAATCAGCACAAACAGGTCTCTTGATCTTCTCATGAAACATCTTTTGTGAATATGTTACAGGCTCTGAACACTCCCAACAAAGGGACTGTCTATTGATGATTAACTGCTCATTAGGAAGAAAATGAGAACAGCCATCTAGCATACAACGATAGATTACGTGTTCCTTCTTACCAATTTTCATCCTTTGGTACTTATGAATGTGTTGTTCTTTAGGCATTATTCACCCTCTAAAGGCTCAAGTGATTGAAGTCTATTTTCAATCTGTTCAAGCTTTCCTGCTAGACAGGATACACAAGTAACCTGTGATAGACTATAAGTAGTTTTATGTTCTTCTCCATCACAAAAAGCAACTGTTTTATGGTCGCTATTAATAAATGAAAGATGCATATTTATTCTTTCTTACTTTCCAACATTGAAGCTACGTCCCATTTTTCACCAACAACATAGTCAATGTTAATAGTTCTCTCTCGACTCTCAGGAGTTGTAGTACAAATTCGTTCATAGATACAACCTGAGTACTTATCACAGTGAGTTAGATTCATTGGCCACTGGTCTACGTCCAGTGAATAAGCAAGCATTCTACACCAGTAGATTGCATTTTGTCTCCATTCTTCAATGCGGACTGGATCAATGCTAAGGATGTAACGTGGGAATCGCTCTTTAGCTGAAAGGGTCTTTTGAAAGCCAATCTTGTTAATGACAATGTTCGTTACATTCAAGCCATAACAGTAGCCGATGAATTGATTGGAAAGGCTTGTGGGCTCTTCATTGCGCGCGCCGCTTTTATGATCCCAAGGGGCGATTATCGTGCCCTTCTCAGCGACTAAATCAACCTTAAAATTGTAAACGATCTTCAACTCGTCATCTTCATGCAGGATCTTACTTCCAACCTCTTCAACTGCTAATGCATGCCAGGAATCATGCTCATAGTATTCAGCATAATCTCTGAATGTCTTGATCGTGGCCGCACAGATGTTAGCATCAAGGTTAATTTGAGTTGAAAAGTAATTACCTGCTTCGATGCAGAGTTTGACTATTGAAGCATGATCCGTTGGATGTGCTGACATCGGATCAACTAGGCCGGCAGAAGTTAACTTCCCAATCCAGGGGGCGTTCTCTTTAATGCAATTACCTTTTAAAGAGTAATAGATCTCCAGCATATCATGAATGAGAGATCCTCTTTCTAAGGCTTCAGCTTTCACTGGAGGATTCAAGTTGCGGACGAATTGATAGTTCGTCTTGCGCGCGCAGGCTTGAATTGAATTTAGGATTTGAGAGTCTATACTGAGTATTCTTTGTGTCATTGTTTTTCTTTTCTTTGGAAAGAGTACTCAGCATCAATCGCTTCATTTAACCAACCTTGAATTAAACCTGGTGATGCAGATTTCATCCTGACTACAACTTCCCAGCAACCATCACATAGACCGTCAAAATTTGAAGTCTCAAAATGACAGTCTGGAATTTTACACTTTTTCATCCTAAAATCCTCTTAATCTTTTTCTCTTTCTGAATATACTTCGTTACCTCAAAGTATAAACGATAACAGAATGCACTAATCAAAATTACACCAAATAGAAAGATGGGATGATTCATTTGTGTGCTTTCTTATAGGTTCTAAGTTCGTTACCTCTGATAGTTCCATTATCATTAATAAATAGTTTAACTCTGAAACCTTTCTTAATGGCTTCTTTACGGAGTCTTTTAGCCTTAACTTGTCTCATTACAATTTCTCCTTCCAACTATCATTCTTTTCCATTTCCATTCCTACTCGAGCACCAAAGTAGAATACTACGTTCAACATTAGTGCATAATCGTCATCAAAGTGTCGATAGAGACAATATAAGAACTCTTGAACTACTGCATGTTTGTTAAGTTCAATCCTGAGTTCATTATATCTCTGATCTTGCTCTACTAAACTAGGACCCTCACGTTCTATGAACTGTTCAGACTCTTCCGCTGAAGTGTGAGCTTGCACCTTAACTACTGTTTGAAGAGCTTCATCGAGAGTTTTCATAGTTTAGAAATCCTCTCAAGCTCAGCTTGCTCAAATTGTTTCTCAGCAAATGCAATTGCTGTCTGAAAACCTGAAGTCCACATTGCCATTGCTAGTCTAGCTTCTGATGGAGAATTTGCTACTGCATGGATGTACTCCATCATTGAACTGTCACTTAAGGCATCAATGATACTATATGCAATCTTTATATTAGGGGGTCCTTGTATATAAAAGCTCCCAAAGAACTCAACCATTTTATCTTTTTCCAACTTTACCATCCCCATCGTTTTCCTCCTGAGCTTGCTAGAGCCTCTGATAATTCCTTAATAAGTGAAGACTGGTCCCATTTAGCAGCCTGACCCGATAAAGTCTTGCTTACTATTTCACGTTTTCTCTCAACTATTTCACTGAAGAACTCAACGACTGTTCCTACAGCTATGAAATAAGTTGCAGTTACCTGTTCCGTCTGTCCGATTCTGATGAATCGGCTTTCTGCTTGTTCTTCATTGGCTGGATTCCACTGCCTTTCGACCATTAAACAATCACTGCAAGTTTGAAGATTAAGACCTTCACCACTTGCTAGCGTCGATGCGACTAGTACACATTTATCAGTACTATTGAACCAGTTTACGATGTCTGAACGCTGTTGCGCGTCTAGGTTAGATGTGAGGTTCCTAGGAGGTTCAAGTCCGAGTTCCTTCATCAAAGATTCAAGCTTAGTTTGAATCATCAAGCCTACATCTTGATGATGAACGAAGATTACTAATTTTCGATCTGTACTGCCTAAGAATTCCATCGTATGGTCGATCACTGGATCGACCAAGCTGATTCCAGCTAAGTGGCGCATTCGAGATAGAAACGCTAGGATGTTGGAAGTCTCCTCAAAGCCTCCCGAGCCTCCCGTTTCATTAAACTCATCACGAAACTGACGATAGGTAACTTCGTACAATTTCTCAACTTCCTTTGACAATTCATGGAAGCTGAAACGCCTATCGGCTTCAGTATGATTGAGTCCAATTTGTTCTTTTACATCCTTGCGTTCCTTACGAATGATGAATCTTTTTGTCTTACTCATGAACGCTTCGGGATTACGCAAGCCTCCAGTTCGATACTTACGACCGTCCCAATAGGATTCACAATCGTACATTTGAAACTGTGAGAATTTAGGGAAGGTTGTAGGACTGATAATGTTCAGAACTGGGAAGTATTCTTCAGCATTGTTCTTGATAGGAGTTCCTGAAAGCGCGAATACATTGTCGAAGTGTCTTACTAAGTTGCGTACTTCAATTGTTCTTTGAGATTCACTATTTTTGATCTGTTGGCACTCATCAAGGATGAGGGTTTTGACTCCACGTTGTTGTAGTTGGTCAGATAGAGTTTTGTGTCGTCGCAATAGATCATAAGAAATGATATAACCTGTTACTCCTGGGAGTAACGGGGTCCGACTATCTCCAATGATCTGAGCAAAATGATCCTCTCCAAGCCAGCGCATTGTTTCATGCTGCCATTGGTAGGTCAAGGATCGTTTCACTACTGCTAAGAAAGGCGTAGCCTCTTTAAGATGCGCTGCTAAGAAACCAAGCGCACAGACTGTCTTACCAAGACCCATCTCATGAGCAATTAATGCTTTGCCTCCCGAGGCTTCCATGAATGTGACAGTATCCGCCTGGAAAGGATATAGCTTACGACCATCAACAGAAACAAGCGCATAAGGATCAGCAGGTTTAATCTGATCCTGTGTCATTATGTGACCACACTTGCCACGTAAGACGGTCTTACCTGCAATTTCAAAAGACTTCTCAGTCTCGAATGGCTTAGAGCACTTTGTGCAAGGTGTTTTAAGGAAAGGCATTTTAACCTTTATTTAGTTTTGCAAACTCAGATGCAATACTGGGAATAAGGGGTGTTCCTGTTCTTATCAAGGGTTCACCACAACTTTTATTAGGACCAGACTTTACATATTTTATGAGTTGTTTAGCACAATCATCACAAGAGTCAGCTCTATACTCACTAATTGTGACGCTCACCCCAGAGTTACCTATATCAAGTGCCTTACCACAAAGATCACAATAAATAATAGTCATAAATCATTTCTCCAATAAAGCAATACCAGGACTGTTAAGTTCACGTAATACCTCTAGTGCTAAATCTGCTATCAAGATAAGATATTTATCTGTTCTTGATTTAGCAGCAGCAGCAGCATAAGCAGCAGCAGCAGCATCAGCAGCAGCAGCAGCAGCAGCAGCATAAGCAGCAGCATAAGCAGCAGCAGCAGCATCAGCAGCAGCAGCAGCAGCAGCAGCAGCAGCATAAGCAGCAGCATAAGCAGCAGCAGCAGCATCAGCAGCAGCAGCAGCATAAGCAGCAGCATAAGCAGCAGCAACAGCAGCAGCAGCATCAGCATCAGCAGCAGTTTTGAGATTGATTATTGATTCTCTTGAGCCTTCTTTCTCACAAACTAAGGCTAGGTTGAGGAGTTTTTCATTGTTGGGATAAATTTCCCTAAACAGTGTAGGGATCAAGACTTGAATTGTCTTTTTAGAGAGTCTGGTCATGAATTCTACATCATTAACTACCCCAAGACTCCCAAGTTGGGCAAGTCCAAGATCATGTAAACCTTTAGCTCTTGCTTCTTTTGAAGTCCAGTGTTTATCGTTAAGGGTAATCTTGAAGGATCGTACACTTCGAGCTACACAGCCTGGATCGTCTCCATGCTCTAAGCCTAACACTGTACATATTGCAGCCTCAATGCACATGTTAGAGTCACGCTCTCCTAATCCTTTTGAGAGACCCTTTGATAGGATCTCATCATAAAGAGGAACGTTGAATGTTTTTACGTCAAAAGTCATAATCCTAATTTCTCCTTTGCTTGCTGTTCAGTTATTCCTAAACGCATCATAGATTCAATAGCCTTACCCATTAAACCTTTGACGTCGGTAGTTTTGGGAGATTTAACCACTTTCTCCACTTTAGGAGTCTTAATCTTCCTTAACTCTGCACGTTCGGCGTTCGAAAGCTTATCTAGCTCAGCGCCTTTACGCGCGCGAGTTACTAGTAACTTCATCTTTTCTTGTTCGATTACTTTCTCGATTTCAGCAATGTGAATATCGAGTTCAGCCATCGTCATTTGAGAGACGAATTTCTCATGCTCCTGGCGTCTAGTGATGTAATCAGACTTGTTAATTCCATTAGCTGCGAGATCAGTCCCTACCGTCCTACGATGAATCGCGCACATGGTAGGATGCTCGTTAGCATCATAGAATGCATCACACTGAATTGAATCGGAGTCAATATAATTACAGTTTCTGAATGATTTAGCCATTGACAATTGCCTCAGCTTGTTCTCTAGTCTTTCCAGTTTGCATGATAGCCTGAATCGTTTTCTCTTTAGTTCGATCACGTCCCATGATTGCAACTGAACCTAACGCCAATGCAACGTGAGGATACTCAACGCTGGGATCATAGGTCCAATTTAGCTTTTCTTGAGCAATTATGATAACTTGCTTCAAAACGCGTATGAACGTAGCGTCATGGCCATGATTGAAATGTCCCTTAGTAGAGAGAAACGCATGTGCCATTTCATGAATCAAAGCTTGTTTCATTCCAAGCCAGACTTTAGGTCCTAAACAGACCTTAGGACGTTTCTCGTCCCTACTCCATCTACACCAGGCACGCTCGCCTTTCCAGGTGTAGACAAGAATAGGAGTAGGAATCTCTAGTTCTCTGGAGATAGTCTCCATTGCAGATTGGATATCTTCTTTCTTAAGAAGCATTAGTTTTCATCCTAAGTAATCTCTCTGCTGTTTCTCTTGACTTGCCTGTTTTCATGATAGCTCTTACAGCTTTCATGTACTCCTCATTGGGTAAGCCTAATAGTTTGTTGGTCAATTGATGTAGTGACCAGTTCAATTTTGGGGTGCCAGCTTGGCCCTGCCTTGGTGGTGCCTTGGTGGTGCCTTGGTCCCCTAGATTCGGCTTAGCTTGGCTGTAAGTAGTTGATTTCACGTTGGAAGTTACATTATACCCCCTCCCCCTCTAAATGTCAATGGGTTATTTCACCCAGGGGGTAATAAAGCTTAATGTAATTTTTACCGATTGATTTCCACAGGGTAGGTTGGGAGTGTAAGTCTTTTATTTATATATATTTATATATATATTATATAATCATTACTTGAACTTTTTCAAGCACCCCCCTACCTGAAATCCACATTAAGGTTTGTTAAAGGGCAGTGTGGGGGGACCATAGGCACTAATAGGGGGAGGGGGTGTAAGGCATAAATGCATGAAATGAAAAGATTTAAGTAATAATTTCGTCCCCCCAAGGCACTGCCAAGGCATATGCAAGGTGCTGCCAAGGTGCCTCACCAAAATTGGACTATCTGTACTATAGTGAGCCTTTTTACAGTGATATTGGACTCATTATAGTGAGGAAATCAGCATATCGTGAGTAGTAAGTAAAAATTACCTTACGCCTAGCGCGCGCTAGGAACGGTTGGTAGTCTGGAAGGTATGTAGGTAGCTGTAGGGCCTGCCAATTCGCTGTAGCTCGCCTGTGCGCTAGCAGTAACCTTTCTATAGGGCACTCCCAGGTAAGCGTTCGGCCAGCAGTGGCGAACAATAGGCGAAGGTAACTCAGGACATAAAAATAGGGCCACATCATACAGACTGTAGCCCTATTGTGGGAAGGTAAATCTCAGAGAAACTAACCCAAAATCGCCTTAGCCTGCTCTTCAGTGATTGTCTGACCCATCGTTGCCTTGTACGCGATGAAATCTTTGATCGCCTTGGCAAGAGCTTTCTCAGGACCAGCGTCCGCTGCGAGAATTGCCTGACGTACTTTCGAGCGCGCACCTAAGTTACGTGCGTAGTTCACGTCGGTCAAAAGCTCTGCCAATGTCTTTGGATCGCTCAAGAGAGCTAACACGTCATCCGCAGTCGTCAGTTTATCATACTCGACAGGACGAGTTACTGTTCGCTCACTATCACCTGATCCAAATTTGACTTCAACATTTCCGGTGATTTTTTCCATAGGTAAATTTTACTGCTCCTTAGTTTTTAAAGTGAACCACACTAATTTTTGTTACTTGCAAAGTAAGAATAGCAAAGTTTTTTCAGGGATGCAATAGCAAAATTGAAAAAATTCGCTGAAAGTGAAAATACTCAACGCGGGGTTAACTTTTTCGCCCGCGTTTTTGCTTCTACTTCTTAATACCCTGAGTGTAACTACGGAGAATCCATTCATTATTCGCTCCGTCTAGGGTAGATTCTTCGAAGTTGTGTACCTCTTCGCGCGTATGGAACCCATAAATACCAAATAGCTCCAGATTAGCGCCAGCATAGAGTAACACGATATAACCGTGCGACTCTTGTGCAGTATTAACGACTTCTCTCATTGGGTTAACCTCCCGTTGAGTACTTTCACTTTAGGGGATTCACTGCGAGGCTATTGCTCGCAGAATTACTACCACACTTTGATAAATATGTGGTTTCCGAGGGAAATACTAAACTCGAACTGTCCCCGTCCTATACGTATATGCGAGGAGAACAGGTTAAAGGCATTAAACCCGTAATAACGTCCCCAGTATGTACCATAAGGGGTTGATCCAAACCAGAAATACATAATTCACTAGCCTCCCAGTGAATCCCCTACTTACTTCTATTCAGTTGTCAATGATCTTACTTACAAACTGAGTATACTTCAGTGTTTCCAGGTTGTCAATAGTTATTTTCAAGTTTTTTCGACTTTCTTTTGATGCGCGTTCTGCACTGTGCCTGCCTGCCAAGAGGCTACAGCGTTCACTGTGCGGCTGACCGAGCACCACTGAATCGCCTGCACCTATAAAGGGACGGCCGCACGTAGAGCGTTCACTTTCATACATACGTTTGTTTTAAACATACGTTCGATTCAATCATACGTTCGCTTCATACGCTCGATTGACTACCCTACCCTCCCCATAGGCCCCCAACGATGGGTCCCATACAGGTGATTGGTTGGGACGTAAAGAGCGGGCGACTTTTATAATAAACCAAACGTAAATATCTGGTGATACATAAGATAAATCAAACCTAAACCCTTCGCAGAGCGAACATGCAAGTGATAGAACAGAAAAGGACTAGTAAACCATTGAAAACAAAGCAAATAGAGTTCTTGACTTTGAAATCCACAGCCAGTACAATAGGTTAGCCTGGGAAGAGTGACCAGGAGTGTATCAATAAACCTATGTTACTCAATGAAGCAACCGCTCAAGAACGATTAAACTCACCGAGAAATTTAGCTAATCGTTTTGCTATCAATCCTACTCCTTCTAAAGTGACTGAGATTGAAATAGGACGTGCTGGTCGTAGAGAAGGCAAGATTGCAATTCCAGTCTTTCTGAGAACGTCTGCTGCTATCCTTGCACGTAGTGGTGAGGATCAGAAGGATGTTGCTGCGGCTTTTGGTATCTCACGTCCTGTTGTTGGGATGATTGAACGAGGTCAGATTGCAGGGGTTGATGAAAAGCAGGTTGCAAAGGCAATTGAACCAATTCGTAATCTCGCGTTAGAAAAGCTAGCAGGGTCCCTTATGGGAATGAAGCAAGAGAAAATGGATACTCTTGGAGTTAAGGACCTTTCTACGGTTGCTGCTAACATGAGTCGCGTTGTTGAGAAGCTAACTCCTAAAACTGAAGCTCAAGGGAATAATATTAACATTAATATCTTCACTCCTGAGCCTCGTAAAGAGACAGCTTACGAAACGGTGAGTGTATGAAATTGAACTTACTTATATTGTTCTCCTGTTTCTTTCAACTTCAAGCTCAATCCTTCATCCCTAATTGCACTCCTCCTACTTGCTCTCCTACTAATGCTTCCCCTTGTGCGGCCGTTTACGTTGACGCGTCACTTGCTATCCCCAATCTCTACTGGGTATACAACGGTGCTGGAATGGACTGTGCTTGGCCTAGTATATCTGATGGCCCTGCGATCTTACGTCTGACTTGGATTGAGCCTAATAAAACAGGTTCAGGTCAGCGTGTAATGCGCGTGAGAGTAAACGATGGGTTGCCGTTTTTAGTTGATGTTTTCAATGCTACGGGTGCGGCTAAACGTTTACTCGAAGTTCCGGTTCTAGTCGACGTTCATGGACAGGCTGGCATCAAGCTTTCGATACGCGCACAAGTTGGAAACGTGATGCTTTCTGATGTGAAGATCACTAGCTTATCAGCAGTGGACCCTTCAACTATTCAGTGGGCAGTGTTGTCATTCTTAGAATGTGGGACTCCTGCTAATGCAACGTCAGATTGTTCTGATCTTTATTATCTCAAAGTTCAACAGTTAGGTGGAGTGCTGAGAGAGTTCTTAGCCTTTCCAAATCCAATACAATAATGTTTTCTTTTATCCTTATCTATCTTCGAAATATCGTAAACCTTTTGATTGCTGCTAATCATAAGTTAGACGTTATAATTAATTCCCTCACTAACGCGAAGCCAGACGTGGCAGATAAACTCTCGTTTGATTTCATTCAAAATGGAAAGATAACAGAAAGAGGCACAACAATGATCATGGAAATTACGGATTCACAGCAGAATACTGCAACGTTGAATCCCTTGACAGCTAGTGGCAAACCCGCACCTGTAGAACCGAACTCTGCTCTTTGGACAGGTCCCACATTTGTAGCTTTGAATCCCTCGGCCGATGGACTCTCTTGTACAGTTGTTGCTATGGGCATCGGGGGCGATGTTGAAGGCGGCCCCGCTGAGGAGTTCATCAATTGTTCTGTTGATGCTGATCTTGGTGTTGGTGTGAAAACGATCTCTGGTCGCTTTGGTATCCATGTGACTCCTGGACAGGCGGTGAGTCTTGGGTTTTCATTCGGAACACCCACAGAGCAGGTTGCTGCTGGACCGACTCCGAATCCTGTCCCGTAAGAGAAGGAGGAATTGAGCAATGAGTGATTTCACTTCTGAAGATCGTGCATTACTACAAGCCATTGCGAAGGTCATTGTACCTAATGCTGCGACGCTCATTGCTCAATCCTCTGGTGGACTAATGGGAGGAGCGAATAGTGGGACTTCATGGGTTCCTCCTTCACCTCCTCCCCCAAGTCCATTAGACCTTGCTGAGACTGCATATTGGAACTCACGGCCTTCTTATATTCAAGCGCTCAGGAAGATTACGGACCATTCTGCACGTTTAGCTCAAGCAAATAGACTTGCACTTGCTGGTTTCTCAGTTGATCCTGCAATTGAAGTTGACCTTAATAATCCATATACGATTATGAAACAACGTATCAATTATGGATATACCTGGGTCCCTGCAATTGGACAGAATGTACCTTTAGTTCCTCCTGGTAATCACTTTCCTGGACAGCCTGATTATGATCCTAATAATCCTCCTTTGGGTTCGATCATTGTCAGCTTAGACTTTGCTAAGGGAATTATTGGGCTATGATTATTTACTTCCCAGTTTTAATTCTTCTTATTGGATTGATAGTGTTCATTCTCTGCAAACGTCCTGAGTCTGCTGATGCTAAAGAGCTTGGACGTATTATGTTCTTCTGTGGTTTACTTGCAGTTTGTTTGCGATATGATGAGATTCTCAGGCTATTGAAATAGATGATTTGGTTAGTCATCATTGCCTGTGTAGTTGCTGTAATACTAATCACGGTGTGGGCTGCTAATGTATATAATAAGTACCACACTGATGAAAGGGAGAAAGACTAAATGCGCGCCTTTGGTAGTCGAGGGACTGAGCAGGAGAAAGAAACTGATTTTGATCTTCTTTCGAAGAAGGGTCCTGTAAAGAGTAAGACTGCTAAAGTTATGAACAAGCCTGTAGGAAAAGCATCTGGTAAGACTGCTAAGAAATCTCGTCCCTTGACGTACTTTGGTCAGCATACTGCCTAATGCTTACTCATCCAAGATTACGATTTTCCCCTTCTGAGGATGTTGATGGTAATATGAAAGCAGGTATTGACCGTTCTCGTGTTACAAGGGTTGGAAAGCACAGTGGTGGATGCTGTGCGCCAGTTTGTGAGTATTGTAATGTTACTCTATCAAGTGGTCGCTGTTTGAATCGTATGTGTGATAATTTTAATAAGACTGAACAATGCTAAGTGATCCTGTTCAGATCGCTTTAATTCAAGCAGCTGCTGTAGGATTTCCTGCAATTATTGCAGCAATCTTTAGTTATTTGGGACTTAAGCAGTCAAGAGAGACTCATAATCAAGTGAATAGTCGCATGACTGAAATGCTTGAGATGCAAAGAATAAAGTCGGAAGCATTTGGAGTTAAGAAAGAAGCAGATAGGGAGAAGCCAGTTGTTTAACTTTCTGAAGTCGCGCACAGTTTGGTCAGCTATAGGAGTTGGGATTATGAATATTGCGTATGACAATTTTCCTACCCTCCAAGCTGCTATTCCTCAAAAGTATGCTACTATTGCAAATCTTGCAGGGCTTGCTTTAACTTCTTACTTCAGAATCCATCCTCGTGTTTATGATCCAGTTATAACTGATGCGAATCCTAATCCCATTCCAGCTCCAAAGAGTTAGATGTCTAAATATCAATTAGAGCAACTTGGTTTTGTTCCTGAACCTGCAATTAAAGATCAATGGCGTCCTCCTATGAAGTTGCAGGTTGTTAAGAAACAGCAATGCCCGACATCACTTGGAAGCCACATAAACGACAAACAGCATTCCTAGAGTTGCCTGATTCAATCTTTGAGGCAATGTATGGAGGTGCGGCAGGAGGTGGGAAACTACTTCCTCTTAATTCTTTGGTACCGACATCTTCGGGTTATAAGGAGATGGGGGATATTCATGCAGGTGATATTGTAATCTCTGAAAACGGCCAACCAATTCAGGTTCTTGCTGAGTCTGAGATAGAGACTCCACTTACATATAAACTTACTTTCGATGATGGATCTGAACTTATTGCAGGGGCAGATCATCGTTGGTTTACTTATGATCTTAAAGATCGTGAGAAACAGTGGAGAAGAACAACTGAGTACAGAGAACGACGTCGATCAAGTAGAATGAGTCGATCTGTTATTCAAGGTGTAACAGCAGAGAGAAATAATCGTCCTGATTTAGCGCGTCGAAATGCTAATAGAACTTATAACTATGAGAGTGTAGAATCCTTAGGTTCAGTAAAAACAACCCAGCAAATTTACGACACGCTTAAACAAAAGGGTAGAATTAATCATTCTATCCCACTTTGTAAACCTTGGAATCTTCCTGAGGTTAATCTTCCTATTCATCCCTATGTTCTTGGTGTTTGGTTAGGTGATGGGACACATAATAATTCAACAGTTACAGGTATTGATGAGCAGATTTGTTCTGAATTAGTTGAGTTGGGTTATGAGATTGGTTATCATGATAGTCTAAAGTCTTTTGGTTTACTTGGTTTAGTAACACAACTTAAGAAATATGGATTTTATGAGAATAAACATATCCCTGACTTGTATCTCTTTGCTTCATATGATCAAAGATTAGAACTTCTTCAGGGGTTAATGGACACTGATGGAACTTGTCTTGAAGATGGTCAGTGTGAGTTTTCACAGTTAAGAGATAATATTGCAGAGGGTGTTTATCATCTTACAGTCTCTCTTGGACTGAAACCATTTTGGGGAAAGAAAGTATCTGCTTCTGGAAAACTACATAATTATATCAAATGGACATCAACACTTCCTGTATTTAGGCTTCGTAGAAAGCTAGAAAGGCTTCCAGCATCAGTAAGGTCAACTCAGACACAGCATTATATTGTTGACTGCACCCCAATTGAGTCTGTTCCAATGAAGTGTATTCAGGTTGATAATCCAACAGGTTTATATCTTGTTGGAAGATCAGGGATACCAACTCATAACTCAGAGACTCTCCTCAACATTCCCATTGTTAGGGGCTTCTATAAACATCCTCGCTTTAAAGGCATCCTCTTCCGTAGAACTTACCCTGAACTAGAGGCTGAGATTATTCTCCGTGCTGAGAGTCAAGGCATCTATTCTGGTGTTGGGGGAGTCTATAACAAGGAAAAGAAACGTTGGCAGTTTCCATCGGGCGCAACAATGTCCTTTGGTCATTTGGAGTACGATTCAGACGTAAGGAAGTATGACTCAGCGGAATACAACTATGTGGCCTTTGACGAGCTTACGTCATTTACAGAATACATGTACCTTTACATGTTCTCTCGTTGTCGCTCGTCAGCGAAGGACTTACCTGCAATCGTCAGATCAGGAACAAACCCTGGAAACATTGGACACGCGTGGGTTAGAAGTCGATTTGTCGAGCCAGCCTCTGAGGGTGGGAAAATACTCATCGATAAAACGACGGGGCTCAAGAGAATCTTCATTCAGTCAAAGGCACAAGATAATCCATATTTGATGGAGAATGATCCTCAGTATATTTCTCGTTTGCAGGGAATGGCTGAGAAGGATCGACGCGCGAAACTCGATGGAGATTGGTACACATTTGCAGGTCAGGTATTCACTGATTATAGAGAAGTAAGATATCCTGGTGAACCTGAGAACGCGCTTCATGTGATTGATGACTTTAAAGTTCCCTCCTGGTGGCCTAAGTTCCTTGCAGTTGATTGGGGCTTTGCTGCGATGGCTTGTGCTTTATGGGGGACGGTTGGTCCTGATGGTCGTTTGTACGTTTATCGAGAAAGAACCTGGAAGCAAACTAAGATCTCAGTTTGGGCTTCAGACATAGCTCGTGAGTCTCAGGATGAGGAAATTGTAGACTGTGTAATCTGTCAGTCAGCTAAGCAACAAAGAGGAGACGAGCTTACAATCGCGCAACAGTTTGAGCAGTATTCAAAGTTGACTCCTCGCCTTTCAGGTAACCTTGCAGGTAGTAGAGTCTCAGGAAAACTTCTATTACAAGAGTACTTCCGCTGGTCTCCTAAGCCTAATAGATTTATACCTCAAGAGAATTTCTCTAATGAAACCGCTGAAAAGATCCTTCGAATGCGAGGTCTTGATGCCTATAAAGAGTACCTTGCTGCATTCCAACCTGAGGTTCCTGAGTTAAACCTTCCTAAGCTTAGAATCTTTAAATCCTGTGAAGTTCTAAGAAAGACTATTCCTCTCTGCGTCTACGACGAGAAGAGTAAAGAGGACGTTGCTGAGTTTGATGGTGATGATCCTTATGATACGATTCGTTATCTAACAAGGATGGCTGAGGATCGTAATTGGGAGCGCGTGAAGAATGAGGGGGCGATTCGTGAACAAGTCGCTGGGGTCTGTGCGGACCTAGAAAAGAATAAAGATCAAACCTCCTTCTATCGTAAAATGCGCGCGCTTGAATTAAAAAAGGCATCAATTGCGATTAGGCCAATTCGGAGGTTTCGTCGTGTTGCTTAATTGGTTGATTAAATTGCTTGGTGGGTTTACTGTTGCTGAATTGACTGATCGAGTCATTGAAGCTCGTGGAGATTATAAAGAGGAACGGATTCACTATGAAGATCTCATGCGTGAAGAACGAGAGAAAAAAGATGCAGAGGTTCAACGTCTCTCTAATCTTATCTTCAAAGAGCATGGAGTAATTCAACCTGAACAAGAGAAAAGAGACCCAACAGAATTTAAGCCAATGCATAAGCGCATGAGTTGGAGAGAACGACAAAAGGAACTCCAACAGAAGGACGCGAGAGAACAGGCTGATCGAGTACAAGCACAGTGGGAGAAGAAAAATGCCGGTTAAGAGTGCTAAGCAGTTCAGAATGTTCGAGGCAGCAGCTCATGGCAATCTTAAAGGTATGGGTCCCTCTCCTAAAGTAGCCAGCGAATTCCTAGATAAGACTCCTCATGATGTGAAGTCGAACTTTGCAAAAGAAACAAAGTTTAAAAATTCATTTCTAAAGAAGAGGAAAGCTAAGTGAGATGGCATTCGATCCTACTGTAAACCTGGGAAGCATCATTACTTTACTGACGACAATAGGGGGTCTCTTTTGGGCATATCATGCATGGGATAAGAAAGTTGAAATTAGACACGTTGAGAATCAGGGAAAGATCGACGCGATAAAGACTTCAATTGGCGGAATAGAAGATCGTGTTTGTGAAACAGGGGGTGATCTTAAGTGTGCAGTTAAAGAGATAAACAAGGTTGCTTCTGCTGTAGATGCTCATGTTCAGAATGATAACATTAAACATGAGGAATTTGATCGTAGACTTGATAGATTAGAAAGGTAGATTTAAATGTCAACAATTTTGTCGCAGGGTTTTACACCTCCTGGTGGCCTGAATGCGAGATACTATGGACAACCCGGTGGCTCAACAACCTGGACGTATTTTGTTCAGGCTATTTATCCATTCGGAAGATCATTGCTTCCTGGTTACGTTTCTGTAGGTTCTGCACCTGCTGCATTGAGTCAACAGAACTTCATCGTCATTGGTTGGAATCCAATGCCAGGAGCTATTGGATATAATCTCTTTAGAAACTCTGGTAGTACAACTGTTCCAACAATCAATGCAACCCTTGTATACTCTGGAACCTTTGCAGGTTACACTGATCAAGGGTTGAACTCTACAACTGCACAGAAAGTTATTTACGATGGCGTGAGACTCTGTCGCGCGCGTTATGACTTCGCTGTTGATGGTGACCCAATTGGTCCTGGATTGATCACACTCGCTCAGAGTGATATCCTTCCTGCTGGTGCGGTTGTCACGAACGGTACTATCTCGGGTACAACTGCTGTAACAGGAACAGGTGCGACGATTGCCATCGGAACTTCCGTAGGAAGTGCCGCGAACTCAATTAAGACTGCGACAGCTATTACTTCATTCTCAGCTAATGCAATTCAGAGTTGGACAGGAACTAAGTTCCGCATGTCTGCTGATGGAACGATTACCATTACCTCGGCAACCGCTGCTTTAACTGCTGGTGTGTTTGATATTCTCATTGAATACGTAATGGCCATTGGATAACTAGTAATCTCTGATCCTCCGTCAAGAGATTATTAGTTCAAGAGGGAGAGAATTAGACTTTGGGAAAGGTTTGACTTTCTCCCTTTTAGAGGGAATATAAAATGACAGTTACAGCAAGATTCTTTGGAAATTACCGTAATGAGGTTACTCGTTACTATTGGGTACAAGCTATCTTTCCAGATGGGCGTGGAGCTATCACTGGACCTGCCTCTCTTACTCGACCTTTAGTCCTTGATAATAATGATTTTGTTCTTATTGCTTGGGATGCACAGTCAGGGGCAATTGGTTATGATGTTATCATTACGACTACTAGCTCTTCCCCAACTGGTACATTGTCCACTGGAGGAGTAGCTCTTAATACTTCAAAGACTTCTACTGTTGATAATGGGATCTACATTAGTTGGACTGAATCTCCGGCAGCACCAGTTGGTACTGTCACTTCGATTTCTGGTCCTGACTATCTGAGTTGGGCTAATCCGACATCTACTCCCACAGCTACAAGTACTTTATTCGCGCCCAATGCGAAGACTGGAACCTATCAGATTCTTGCTGCGGATTTTGCG